>PDWI01000232.1_pt1 | contig 85830 bp, 96 predicted proteins | sample 1430891 | NCBI WGS metagenome assembly PDWI01 (sample SAMN01162508, study PRJNA174530) | Oral metagenome, whole genome shotgun sequencing project. | biome: Marine environment; feature: Marine mammal; material: Swab sample of the gingival sulcus; isolation source: swab sample of gingival sulcus... | reverse complement strand
TATTTTTGGTATTTGATATGGATTTGCTAAGCTTACATCTACTATGACAAAATTATCTTTAAAATCCAATACTGAATTTAAAAAAGAGATTAATATATTTTTATGTTTCTCATCTCCAAATATCTTTTTAAATGCTAAATCATTTTTAGGGTCTGCAAATTTCATAATTTATTCCTTAGTTAAGCTATGTAAATTATAACACATTTATTTAAGAGAGTGAGAATATGTTAAAAACTCACTTTTTTAGCACTCTCTTCTATTTGTTTTGAAACATCATCTGTTTGCATCGCAATATCATAAGTTTGACTAGCAATTGAAGCATTTTCCTGTGTTCTTTTGTCTAATGAATTTACACTATCGTTAATTTGTTCAATTCCTCTACCTTGCTCTTTATTCGCATTTTCTACATCTTTTATTGTTTTTATATTTGTTAATATATTTTCATTTAAATCATTATAGTTATTTACCATAATACCTGCAATATTTTGACCATCATTAGCTTTAGAACTTGCAAGTTCAACAATATCTTTAATCTCTTTTGCAGCTTCCGCACTTCTTGTTGCTAAATTTCTAACTTCTTGGGCAACAACTGCAAAGCCTTTTCCAGCTTCACCTGCAGTTGCAGCTTCAACCGCAGCATTGAGTGATAAAATATTTGTTTGGAATGCAATTTGATCTATAACAGAGATTGCTTCATTGATAGAAGTAACCTGTTCATTGATATTTTCCATAGCTTGTGAAGTTTGTAAGGCTAAATCCTTACCTTTATTTGTAACTTGGGTTAAAACACTTGTATTATCTGACATTTTTAAAACACTGTCTAAATTTTGGTTAGCATTTGCGTTGATCTCTTCTAAAGCAGCTGCTGTTTCTTCAAGGGCTGCCGCAGTTGAGTTTGTATTTGTATTTAAAACATCAATATTTTTAAGAAGTCTAGCACTTGAATTTTTTAATATTTCCCCATGATTTTTATTTTCTAATAACATCTCATTAATTATTTTTGATAAATCATTTATTGCTATTTCTACTTTACCCTGTGCATTTTTGATATTTTTCTTAAAATTAAGTTGTCTATATTGAGACAATATATCTAGTATGACATTTGTGTTTTTACCAATATTTATTTCTAAATTATCTAACATATCATTTACTTGTTTTTGTAATGTTTGCAAAACTTCATTTTGGGTACTTTTTTTAACCCTATCATCTAAATATCCATTTTTAACTTGTTCAACTACTCGGGAGACATCAGCTATCAACTCAGTATCTTGTTCAATATTATTTTTAGTCTTTATAATATTTTCATTTACTATATCAACCATCTCTTTTAATTCACCAGTCTCTTTTATTTTTATAGTACCCGCATACTCAACTTCTTTGTTTATATATTTGAAAAAATTTATTAATTCATTTTTAAATAAATGTAAATTTTTTACTTTATCTCTATTTATATAAAAAAGAACAGTATAAAAAATCAGTATAACGACTAACACTACCATTAAGATTATTACTCTTAATTTAATATCTTTGAGTATATCTTGAACCTCTTTATTTGTTCTTTTCTCTAACATCTCCATAAATTCATTTATGGGTTTCATAATTTTAGCTTTTTCTGTATGGTATTTTTTAGAATGTACCAAATCTATAGCCATTTGTCTATTAGGTTCTTTTTTAAGTCTAAAATCTCCTTGTTTATCTGCAAATAGACCCTTAACTGCATTCATAGCTATAGTTTCAATTTTTATTAACTCATCAGAATTATTTTTCGCTTCTTCTAAAAGTTTAAACTCTTTTTCTGTGAAACCCGCTTCTTTCATAAGCTGCGTTAAAGAAACTTGTCGTCCTTTATCTATGGGCTTGTCTTTATAATCAATCACAAAATCCCAATAAATCCTATTATAGTTTAAAGGTCTAGGAATTTCTCCATTCCTTATTTTTATAATATCCCAATACATTCTCTCATAGTCAGCATTACCCGTAACTGCATAAGTTCTAGCCAACCTTGTTAAATCATCAGAACTCTGCCGTAATTCATAAGTTAATAAAAGTGATTGTACTTCTCTTTCTTGAATACTCTCTAATGTATTTGTTTTTCCAAATATACTAAACACCAAAACAATAATTGATAGAATCCCAACTATACCAGATATGATAATTGTTCTAAAAAATAATTTAAAAGACACGTACTTCCCCTTTTTTATATATTATAATACTCTTAAAAAGTATAACACAATGCAACTTGATATATATACCAAAATTAACTATTCTGAGATTTTTTATCCAAATTTGTATACTATTTAAATACTTTGATAATTAAAGTTTTTATTTTACCTATGATATATTTTCCTTTTAAAAAATAAACTACCCAATTTCATATTTCTATTTCATTTACATAATCATTTTTTTATCAACTTTTATATACAATGTAGAACAAAATTAAAATGAGGCTTATATGAAATTTCTATTACCATTTTTAACTTTACTATTGTATTCGGGGTGTAATCATTCACAAAAAAATGTTTCTCCAAAAGAACCAATGCAGAAGAAAGTAATACCTAAACAAAATTCTACTACACAACAAAAAAGACTTACGACATATCTACCAAATGCAACAAATACAAATACTTTTCATAGTCTCAATATGACTATAATAAATTTAGCAGATCAATTATTTCAGTCAAATTTTGAACAAAAAAGTTTAAAAATTATTTTAACCTCCTTTGTCAATCTAAATTCATTTGATAAAACTTCTTCAATCGGTAGATTACTAAGTGAAAGTTTGTATAATGAACTTCATATTAGAAACTTTCGAGTAACAGACTTTCGAGGGAAAAATACTGTAACTGTAAATGAAGATGGTGAATTTCATATCACAAGAGATGCTGAAAAATTAAAAAATACTATTAAAGGGATTGAATATATAGTTGTAGGAACATATTCAAAATTTGAAAATGAAAGTTTGCTTATAAATGCACGAATTATAGATTCAATATCAGGGGAGGTAATATCTTCTGCTAGATCCATATATAGACCTAAAAATTGTAAAGTGTTTGATCTATGTGAAAAAAAAGAACCAAAATCAAATGCTACTAGAACACAATATTTGTTCAATACAAAAATAGATGAAAATTCTAATAGTACCTTTGAAATTATTGCAGATGATTGTAGGGATTCAGAATGCAAAAAATAATATTAACGCTAACTCTTCTATTTTTTATCTCTGGTTGTTCTTTAATAAACTCATCTAAAGATTCTTTTAAAATAAAATATTATCAATCTACAGGAACTACAAAATTTAGTGATCTCACACGTGATCTATTAAAGGATCTATCTGCTACACTTTTGGAGATAAAAAAAAGTGATAAAAATCTCTCTCCACTTTATGTAACAGATTTCGTTAATCTTCAAAACCTAAAAAACCAATCACAACTAGGATTTATTTTATCTGATGAATTAAAAACAAATATTACACAAAAATTAAACTGGCCGATTTATCAAATTGAGTTTTCAAAATATTTAAAAGTGGGACAATCTGGTACAAAACTCTTATCAAGAGATACTTCTGATTTAAAATATAGAAGTATAGATGAAAATACCTATGCCCTAGTAGGAACTTATGCTATTACACAACGACAACTTTTAGTGTATCTTAAACTTATCAATCTAAGAAATGGAGTCATTTTAAAATCTTCAACACAAAGTTTAACTTTAACAGATGAGATAATCCACCTAGAAAGCAATGTTGAAAAAAGAGAACCACAAGAAAAGATTTACCAACCACTTGTATTATAATGTTATTTTATTATTTACAAGTCAAATTTAAAAAGTTAAACCAACTCTTTAAACAATAAATTGTATTTTATCTCACCTCGAAACTCATTTTTAGATATGGTAGCATTAAAACTTATTTTTTCTCCAACATCTATTGGGTCAAAATCTACAAATACTATAACCTCCATAGCAGTATTATTCTCTTGAACAATAAATTTTGTAAACTCCTTATTTTTTCCCATCTTTGTTATATTTACTACTTCAAGATCTCTAAAGGTAAATATCGGATAGGGATTGGTTATACCAAAGGGTCTATAGGACTCAATAAGACTATATACTTGAGGTGAGATATTTTGTATAGCAAAAGTCCCTAGACTAAGGGTACTTGTATCCTCTTCTAAAAAGGGTAACTCTTTGATATTTTGATTAATTTGCTTTTTAAACTCTTCTAATTTATCTGTTTGTATGCTTAATCCAGCAGCTTGTTTATGTCCACCAAATCCATTCAGTAAAGTACTACAGGTTTTAATTAACTCATATAGATTCACTGAAGAGGTACTTCTAGCACTCGCCTTTGCCGTTTCATTGTCTATACTAAAAACTATGGCTGGCTTTTTATATTTTTCACATAATTTTGAAGCTACTATCCCTACTATCCCCTCATTCCACTCTGTACTAGCTACTACAACAACTGGTAAATTAGTATCTACTTGAGTTTTTGCTTCCTTAAACATTTTGAGTTGATCTTCTTTTCTGGATTCGTTTAACTCTATAAGATAATCTAACTGTATATTTGCTTCAAATTCATCATAGGAGAGTAAAAACTCTAAGGCTATAGATGGATCAGCCATTCTCCCTGCACAATTTATAAGTGGTGCTATTTTAAAGCCTATATCCTCTTCTGTTATGGTACTAAGTTCATATCGTTGTCGTAGTGCTACTATTGCAGGTCTGGCTGATTTTTCTAGTGCTTTTAATCCAGCTTTTACCATGGTTTTATTTAAACTTATCATAGGCATAATATCGGCAACTATAGCTAAACTCAAAAGATCAAATAGCTCCATCAGATTATAATCAAACTGTAACTCTTTTTTTATAGAAGCACATAGATACCACGCAACTTGAGCCCCGCATATCTCTTTAAAGGGGAAGGTACACTCTTTTTGCTTTGGATTAATAATAGCATACGCGTTTGGAAGAGTATCCCCTACTGTATGATGATCTGTAATAATTAAGTCCAAACCTCTTTGTTTGGCTATATTAGAAGCTTCAATCGCTCCTATACCATTATCAACCGTAATAACAATACCATCATAAATTTGTTCTAAAATTATGGGACTCAAGCCATAGCCATGCTCAAATCTATTTGGTATGATAGGATTGATCTCCACCCCTAAAGCCTCAAAAAAAAGTACCATAATAGATGTAGAGATCACTCCATCTACATCATAATCTCCAACTACATTGATAGTTTCATCACTTCTTATAGCTTGTACTATCCGTTTTGTTGCCTTTGCCATATCCTTAAATTTATCAGGAGTTGGCAAACTTTTTAATGTAGAAAATTCATCACCTTTAAGCCTATCGTTTAAAATATCTTCTATATCTTCTATTTGTAATATATTCATCTAACTTTAATCTTGTAAACTATATCTTATTTAGGCTATTTTCTTATTCATCTAGCTTATAAATTTACCACTATTTGCTCTTTGTGCATCCATTATCTCAATCTCTCTTGCACCTGAAATAACAATATCTGAATCTAGGGTAAAATCAAGAGTTGTATCTCTATTTTCATAATTTACAGAGTTTAAAATCACTTTTAAAGACTCTAATCTTGCTTTATGTTTTATATCTGAACGGATCACCGTCCATGGGGCATTATGAGTATGCGTTTGTTTAATCATATTATATTTTGTATTTGTAAAATCATCCCATCTCTCTTGTGCTTGCATATCAATTTCACTTAATTTCCATTGTCTTAGTGGATCGTTTTTGCGTCTTTCAAATCTTCTTGCTTGTTCCTCTTTTGTTACACTATAATAAAGTTTTACCAAAATTGTCCCTTGTCGTGTAAGATCTTTCTCAAAGCCTGTTACACTTGCCATAAAATCGTCATACTCTTTTTTTGTACAAAAATTAAAAACAGACTCAACCATCGCACGGTTATACCAAGATCTATCAAATAAAACGATCTCCCCACCTCGTGGGAAATGTTGTATATATTTTTGATAAAACCATTGAGTTCTTTGTTCTTCAGTAGGTCTTCCTAAAGCCACAACTCTATAATGTTTTTCATCCATATATCGTGTAACTCTTCTTATTGTTCCACCTTTTCCTGCTGCATCACGCCCTTCAAATAAAATGATCATTTTTTGATCATTTTTTTCTAAATGCTGTTGTAATTTTATAAGTTCTGCTTGATAGGGTTTAAGCTCTTTTTCTTCATCTCTTTTACTTTTTACTCTATTTTTAACTTTCTTTTCAGCTTTTGTTCTTTTATACGCAGCTATTAACTCTTCTACTGAAACCTTACTTCCATCTACTTCATATTCTTTTTCCATACCTTCTCCTTCTTTATTTTAATTATAACTTAAGAATTAAGTTTCTTTATTATCTTCTCGCCCTTTTCAATATGGACATCAATAATATCCAACTCCTCAAGTAAAAATTTTTTCTCTTTTTTACTTATCTTTTTATTTTCAAGTTTTAGGCGTATATCTTCTTTTCGTATTATTAATTTTTTTAATAAATTTCTAATTGCTCTTTTTTTGTTTTTTTTCTTCACATCATCTATATCTAATAACTCTTTTACACTCTCTACAAACTTTTTCATACCCATCACTTCTCCTTTTTATCTATGATAGAATTAATATCATCATTACTTATAGCCATCTCAGAAATACTACTATTTCTATCCACAAAAATAACCTCTGCCATCGCTATTAAATTTTTACTGATATCATAAGAATATGAGCTATCGTTCATAAGTGAAGTAGCCATCTCATTTGTTATCATACCATTTCTAATTAAATTATCCAATGTACCATTAGCAAGAATATCTTTTTTTTCCATATGAAGTTTCACTTTTGAAAGCAATACTAACACAGTATCTTCCTCTTTTGTAGTAGATATCATATTTATATCTCTTAATAATTCAGCTAAATCATATCTTATAACATCATACTGTAATTTTATATGCTCATTGGAGCTACGAGAATATTTTACTAAATTTTTTTGTAAAAATTCCATATCTTTAACGGCTTCTACAATATCCCTGTTGGCTAATTTTAATTTATATAAAATCTCTATATCCTCAGGTAGCATTTTTGATTGTGCTTTTGTAGAAAAATCAATTATCTCTCCGTATATACCTTTTATTTTATTGTGATAAAACTGTTCAATATTGATTATACTATTATATTTATCTTTTAAAACTTTATCCAATGGTATTGTACTAATAATATTTGATCTTTTTAGGTTAAGTGCATGTGCAATAATCTCAAAGGCATTTTCATAAAGATGTTGGGTTTCTTTTATTATTGCATTCATAGCAGTTGCGGGAAGTTCTAGTGTTGAATCATTAAGATATTTTGCTTTTTCAATTTCATTTTCTTTTATTTTATTTGCTTTAATTGTTTTTTGAAGAAATTGCACTAAAGTATCAACAAAAGGGATAAAAATAACAACACCCATTATTTTAAAAAAAGAATCAAACACAGCAAGTTTTAATGTATAATTATCACTAGATATCCCTATAAATTGACTAATACCATCAACTACAGCTATCATTTGGTTTATAAAAATTATTGCAATAAGTGCCGTTACAATATTAAAAATAAAATGCGCCCCTGCTAATCTTTTCCCATCTACATTGGAGCTAAGTGAGCCTATAACAGCTGTTATAGTTGTCCCTATATTCGCACCTATAACTAAAGCTAAAGCATTTTCATAAGAGATTTGACCAACAGATAGAGCTGCTAAAATCAATATGATTGTGGCATGAGATGATTGCATCACCACCGTTGCAACTATCCCAATACCTACAAAAAGTAATAAACCTTTAAAACCCTCAACACCTAATGAAGCTAGATCAATAGTCTGTTTAAAAGTTTCAAATCCATCTTTCATATAATGAATACCTAAAAACAAAAATCCTAATCCAGATAAGATATACCCTATCCCTTTTAAAGATTTTGCTTTTTGAAAAATTAAAATAATTCCAAAAACTAACATAGGCATAGCATATGCTGATATTTTTACTTTTAAACCAAATCCAGCCATCAACCACGCACCAGTAGTTGTACCTATATTTGCACCAAATATTATACCAATACCTTGAGTTAAACCAATTAAACCTGCACCAATAAATGAGATAGTTAAAACTGAAACTAAAGAACTAGACTGCATAATAGCCGTAGTAATAAAACCAAAACCTATACTTTTATAGAGCTTATCTGTTGATCTTTGTAAAATCTTTTCTAGTTTTCCACCTGAGAAAGCCTTAAATCCCTCCTCCAAAGTTATCATACCAAATAAAAAAATAGCAACACCAGCAGCTATCTCTTTAAAATCTGGACTAACCCAAAAACTATATCCTAATATTAGTAATACTATAGGTAAAAGTAATTTCCTTAACATTATAATCTACATCTCCCTCATACAATAATCAAATGTATTGTATTTAATTTTATTTTTTCTTTTCTGATTATACCTCTTATTTGATTAAGAGACAAAAAATAGAATGCTACCTTAACATATTGTATCTTCAATAAAGAAACCCAAATAACCAAAGAGGTATTTTCTTAGAATTTTCAGTAGAATCTGTATCAATTACCAAGTATGAATTAGGTATATCTTTTATTTGATTAAAGGTCTTACTTTCTCCTCCAATCTCGAATGTATATTTATTATCTATTAAAAAATCTCCTTTTGTAGATATCTCAATAGTATGAAGATGTTTTAACATTGAAACAAAAAACGTTTCTCTTATAGTGCTTATTTTAGAATCACTTATAAAGGTATAAAATATATTTGTATTATTTAGATAGAGTTTTTCTGGCTTACTTAACTTACTTAAGCCTTTTTTACTACTAGCAATAGTATTTAACAATCCTCCTTTATCTAAATGGTGTAAATAAGCATAAAGTGTATTTCTACTCACTTCTATATTAGTAGCAACTTTTGTAATATTTAATTCAAAAGGATTTGACTCACTTATAACTAAAAGAAGTTTTTTTAATTTATTTGTAAAATTCTGCTTTACTAATCCAAGTTTTACTAAATCTATATCAATAGTTTGATTTATAACTGCATTTAATAAATGTAAATATTGCTTTTCATCTTTGAAATAAAATGGATAATATCCAAAGGTCAAATATTCATTAAAATATTCCAAGGGTAAAAACTTATCTTCTAATTTTTCAACAATTTCAATATTATTTTCTAAGATATCTTCTAGGCTAAATGATGGTAGTTTAATATCCAACTTTAATTCTAAAAATTCTCTGTAAGACATACCCTTCATAAAGTACAAAACTACACGCCTACTTAAATCAGCTTGTGAATTATAAATTGATGTTGCACAAGAACCTGTAAATATCACTTTTAACTTTGGATAAAAGTCATAAATAGCCTTTAAATCTAATGAAAAATCACTATATTTATGAATTTCATCGATAATAAGATGTGTCCCTCCAATTTTGACAAATTCTTGGGCTAGTTGGATTAATTTTATATCTATATTTGTAGGATAATCATAAGAAAAATAAAGTGATTTATAACTCTCTTGTGTATTTTTTAATTCTTTAAGATATTGTAGTAATAAAGTAGTTTTTCCCACACCTCTTGAGCCAACTACTCCTATCATCTGTGAAGAAAAGTCTATTTTTTTATGTAAGTATCTTTTGTATTGGCTTGATATCTCTTTAAGTATCTTTTTTTCTAATTTTCGCAAATTATCTAACATTTTTAATCCATTTTGTTAATTTGTAATTAACATTATATTATATAAAATATTTATTTATACTTATAAAAACATTAAATCTTAGCTTTTATAAGATATTTTAAAGCTTTAAAGTAATCTTTTATATATCAAATATTCTAGGAGTAGTCAAATTCAGCTATTTATCAAAATTATCTTAATTTATTAATTAAGTTTTTTTTAGATAAAATGAGTAACATTATTAAATACAACTTATAGGATAGATTGATGGAAAAAGCAAAATATATTTGGATGGACGGAAGTCTCACCCCTTGGGATGAAGCAAAAGTTCATGTACTAACACATACTCTGCACTATGGAAATGGTGCAATTGAGGGTACAAAAGCGTATAAGACTGCTGATGGAAGATGTGCTATTTTTAAACTAAAAGAACATACCCAAAGGCTTTTAGATTCTTCTAAAATGACACTTATGGATGTACCATATACACTTGATGAGTTAAATAACGCACAAGTTAAATTACTTCAAGAAAATGAACTTTTTGAGGGTGCTTATATTAGACCGTTGGTTTATTTAGGCTATGGAGTAATGGGACTTTATCATAAAGATGCGCCTGTTAATGTATCTATTTCTGCTTGGAAATGGGGAGCTTATTTAGGGGAAGATGGTTTAAAAAATGGTATTCGACTAAAAATCTCTTCAATGACTAGAATTGGTAACACTTCAGGTATGGGAAAAGCTAAAGCAGTTGCAAACTACCTTAACTCTCAAATGGCAAAATATGAAGCGGTCGAAGCTGGATATGATGAAGCACTATTAAGAGATGATCAAGGATATATAGCTGAAGCTAGTGGAGCTTGTTTTTTTATGGTACAAGATGGGGTGTTAATCTCTCCACCAAATGATAACTCTTTAAAATCAATTACACAATCTACAGTGATAGATCTAGCCCTTGATATGGGAATAAAAGTGGAAAGAAGAAGAATAACAAGAGAAGAGATTTATGTTTGTGATGAATGTTTCTTAACAGGAACAGCTGCTGAAGTAACACCAGTTAGAGATGTTGATGCAAGAAAAATAGGGATAGGGAGTCGTGGTCCAATAACCCAAAAACTACAATCTGCTTATTTTGATGTAGTTGCAGGAAAAAATCCAAAATATCTCAAATATTTAACATATATTAACTAAATCATATATTTAAGATAATTCAAAGTGCAATAATATATTATTGCAAATAATTATTATAATAAAAGGAAAAAAATGCCAATAGATAACGACTATTTTAAAAATAGACAACAGGGGAACAGCGGTTCAAACAATAAGCAAAACAATAATGGTAATGGTGGATTTGAGCCACCCTTGCGAACTCCAGACTTATTTAAAAATTTCAATAAACAGTCAGGATTTATCTATATAGCAATTCTAATTGTTATTGCTTTATTTATGACAAAACCTTATGTGATTATTAATTCAGGTGAAGTAGGGATTAAAATAACCACTGGTAAGTATGAACCTGTTCCATTAGAACCTGGTTTTCATCTATTTATTCCAGTAATTCAAAAGGTAATAAAAGTAGATACAAAAGTACGACTTATTAACTATAAATCTGTAGAAGATATGAGTGGTATGGGAAGTGGTATCAATATAAATCCAGCTATTAATATTCTTGATGCAAGAGGATTGCCTGTTTCTATTGAATTAACAGTTCAATATAAACTTTTACCATCTGGTGCACCTACAACCATTGCAACATGGGGTCTTTCTTGGGAAGATAAAATTGTAAATCCAGTAGTAAGAAACATAGTAAGAAATGTTGTTGGTGGATATAATGCAGAGAATTTACCAATGAAAAGAAATGCAATAGCAACACAAATAGAAAATGGAATTAGAAAAGAGATAGAAGCTTTAAAAGGGAAGCCTGTATCGATTGAATCAGTTCAATTAAGAGAGATTGTGTTACCAGCAAAAATTAAAGAACAAATTGAAAAGGTTCAAGTTGCAAATCAAGAATCAGAAAGAGTAAAATACGAAGTTTTAAGAGCAAAACAAGAAGCTCAGAAAAAAGCTGCACTTGCTCAAGGGGAAGCTGATAAAAATAGAATTGAAGCACAAGGTCGAGCAGATGCTGTAACTATCGAAGCAAATGCACAAGCAAAAGCAAATAAACTCATAGCAGATTCATTAACTTCTCACCTTTTAAGAATGCAACAAATTGAAGTTCAAGGAAAATTTAATGAAGCTCTTAGAGTCAATAAAGATGCTAAAATATTCTTAACACCAGGTGGTTCTACTCCAAATATTTGGGTAGATACAAAAGACAAAGCAAGAGACTCATCAATTAGATAAGGTTTTTTCCTTATCTTGAGTCTATATAAGTATGAAAAATATACAATATATCATAATTTTCACTCTCCTCTTAGCTCTTGGAATTTTATATATCCAGTTTATGAATTATAAAAATATATCCTCTACTTTACTCAATGAAAACACCCGTAATACTGCTCAAATTTCTCAACTTAATAGTAAAATATCTTCATTAATAATCCAAAATAAGGAATTGAAAACGAAGATTTCAGTATTAAAAAAAGAATTAGATCACTATAAGTCGCCTATAAATACTATTCTACCAGAAAAAGAACCAGTAATACCCAATGAAAGTATAGATATGCACAAACTATATTTAAAAACTTCATTAGATGAAAAAGTAGAAAAAGATTATTCTAATCAGAATTTCACAAATAATATTGCTCCATATAAAAAAGAAGTAGAAAAAGAAGACGAAAAAGTCAATTCAAGCAGCTTAATGCCAAGTATTGATATTGATATAGAAAAAGAAGAAATTACAGGGGTAGGGATACAATATGAACAAAAATTTTAAAGAGATAATCAACAAAGTCGATTTTGCTAAACAAGATGGTTTAGTTCCAGTCATTACGCAAGATAATGAAACAGATGAAGTTTTAATGCTAGCTTATATGGACAAAGTTGCTTTAGAACTAACACTTCAAACGAACTATGCCCATTATTTTAGTAGAAGTAAACAAAGAATTTGGAAAAAAGGTGAAAGTTCAAATCATACACAAAAAGTACAATCTGTAAAAATAGATTGTGATAATGATACGCTACTTTTAAAAGTTATTCAAAATGGAGTAGCTTGTCACACAGGAAGAAAAAGTTGTTTTTTTAAAGATTTAACTACAAATGAAATTAATTCAAAAATCGAGATTGATACTACCCTTGCTTATGGGGTTATTGATACTTTATATCATACCATTCAAGAAAAGAAAAATGATGACCCTAAAAAATCATACACAGCAAAACTGCTACAGGGAAAAGAAAATTCTATGCTTAAAAAAGTAGTTGAGGAAGCTAGTGAATTTACTTTTGCTGTAAAAGACAATGATATAGAAGAGATCATATATGAGGGTGCTGATTTAATGTATCATTGTTTAGTAACATTAGCATCAAAAAATATCTCTCCAGATAGAATAAAACAAGAGCTTACAAGAAGATTTGGATTAAGTGGAATAGAAGAGAAAGCTTCAAGAATAGAAGAGTAAACTCTATTTATTGGATAATGACTCTCTTATAAGATCATAAAGTATTTTGTAATTTTTTCTTAAAAAAATATTATGAAATTTATTAATATTTTTATTTTATAAAGAATAAATCAAGAAAATTTTCGCTATACTGTCTCTAACGAAAAGTGATTATGGTTAGAACAACTTTATATTAGATTTTCAACCACCTTATATTTAAGGTGTATTCAAACAAAAAGGAATTTGCATGGCAGATTTAGTAAATGGAACAGTAAAATGGTTCAACAGTGAAAAAGGTTATGGTTTTATAGAACAAGAAGATGGTGGGAAAGATGTGTTCGTACACTTCAGACAAATCAATTCAAATGGTTACGAAAGAGCAACATTAAATGAAGGTCAAAAGGTTACTTTTGAAGTTGGAGAAGGTCAAAAAGGTCCTCAAGCAGAAAACGTAACAGGTTTATAATAAAACCCATATTTGAGTACTTTTGTACTCGAATGTTTTCTTTAACTATTCAAATCAGGAAAAAAATCCAGCTTTTTTATCTTTATCAAAAGTATTTTTTTCTTCTTTAAGTATCTCTTCCATAAAATTTTCAGTTTTAAATAATGGTGTGTCTTCAATAGCTAGTTTATAAGCTGTATTTTTAATCACTAATTCAATTTGCCCACCAGTTAATTTTGGCTTGGATAATCTATCAATATCAAAATCATCATCAAGTGGTAAATTTTTTGGTAATAATTTTTCCCATAACAATTTTCTTTGTTCTTCATTTGGTTTTTCAAACTCTATTTTATAATTAAATCTTCTTGAAAATGCTTTATCAATACTATTTAAAAAATTTGTTGTTGCTATTAAAATACCATCAAATTTTTCTATCTGTTCCAAAAAAATATTCTGCATTTGATTGTGCATCTTATCACTACCACTACTTTGACCATCAACCCTATTACTTAAAAATTGATCGGCCTCATTTAACAATAAAATTGCTTGTGACTTCGTTTTAGTAGATAGTTCCTTATAATTATCAAAAATCTTTCTTACATTTTTTTCACTTTCCCCTACATACATAGAAAGAATTTTACTGCAATCAAAGCTTAACACTTGTCTCTTTAATGATTTTGCCAAAGCTAAAGCTGTTATCGTTTTACCAGTACCTGGCACTCCATAAAATATAATTCTAGCATCAATATTTTTTTTCTTATCTTTAATGCCCCATTTTTTTAATCTATCTATAACTTTTTTATCCATCTGTTGTAATAATAGATTAAGTGTATTTTTTGTTTTATCATTTAAAACAACATCATCTAAACTTTTTTTAGGTTCAACAAGTTCAAATAGCTCCTGCTCCCCAATAAGCATATCAAGTTTTATTTTTCTTTCTCTGGTTTTTTTTACAATGGGATGGGAAATTTTATATAAAATTTGTTCTGGAATATAAAAATTTCTATTAATACCCCCAAATGGAGTAAGCATCTCATCATAATCTATAAGATTATTTGATATTAAATTACCACTCTCTTCTAAAAGAGTTCTATATTTAATCTTTTCATAATCATCAGAAGAGACCAAGGCAATTAATGAGTTCATATCTCTTATTGTTTCATCACTTTGAGCATACTCCTCTTTTAAAAGTGCCAAAAATATCATCTGTTCTTTTTCATTTAAGTCATTTTCTTTAAAAAAATCTTCCAACATAATTTTCGTTTTTGTTGTTGCAACTCTCTCTTTAATTCTATTATCTAGTAAAGATAATTTATTTCTAAGTCTATTTGCATTTGGAGAGTTTTCATCAAAATTATGTTTTACAATATTTAATTGTTGAGCTAAATCTATTTTAAAAAACTGATCTTGTAAATATTCAAGATGATCACTATACTCTTTTACTTCTGGAAGTATCAATTCAAGAGAACCCACCTCAAGCAATTTTAAAAAGGAACTACTTAATTTTATTGGTGTGTTAATTAATTCTAATTGTGAAAGTTCACTCATTTTTGTAATAGAAAAAGTACTTTGTATTATCCAACCTAGTTCTAAAAGGTTTTTTATTAAATATATTTTATTGAGATGTTCATATTTTTTTAGGTCATAAAATTCAGAAAGTATATCAATAACCAATAAGGTATCATTTGAGAGTATATACTGTTTCGTAAGGTATTGTAAAATTTCAATCTCCTCTATATCACATTTTAAATGAGAGTATATCTCTAATTGTGTAATATCTTTTGATTGGATAAACTCAATTACATTTTTCATTTCTTTCCTTTAAAGTATAATTTTGCACACTTTATATCATCGTGTATTTGTTGTTTTAACTCTTCAAATCTAGCAAATTTTCTATTGTCTCTTATCTTATCTAAAAATTCTACTTCTATGTTCTTAGGTATTTCTTGATTAAACTCATTATCTAAAATATGTGTTTCAACTGCAAATTTACCATCAGTAGTAACCCTATGACCAATAAAAGTAATAGAACAATATTCAAATTTATTCCAGTGCGTTTTTGTAAGATACACTCCCTCTTTAGGGATTAAATACTCTGTTACATTAATATTAATTGTAGGTACAAATTGTTTTTTACCCAATCCTTGACCTTGAATGATTAAGCCACTTAGCTTATAATTATATCCTAAAAGTTTATTAGCAAATTTTATATCTCCATCGCGTAAATAAGCGCGTATAATTCTAGAATGTACAGAGATACCATCGATTTTATATTCAGGAACAATATGCACCTCTCCATCAAAAAAGTCTATTAAATTTTCAATATTATAAGCAGCTTTATATCCAAAATGGAAATCATACCCAACAACAATTTTTTGTAAACTTGGAAATTCTTCTTTAAGTAATTTTATAAATTGCTTTCCATTTAAATGTTTAATATTTTCTAAGGGATAAAAATAGATTGGATATTTACTATGTTTTTCTCTACTACGAAAAGGAGATATATTTGCATAATGTGTTTGAATAACAACAATTCCACCAAAATCATTTAGTTCTTTAAATAATTCTTGATGTGCTAAGTGCATCCCATCAAAACCACCTATGGCTATACTGGTAATTTTACTTTTTTCTATAATTATTCCTTTTTAGGTATAATATCTAAAAAAAATTAAGGATACTATTATTAACTACAAAATAAACATCTATCAAATAGTAAAAAAGTCAAATGATAATTTTGAACCATTAATACAAGAATTTATTAAGATGTCAAGTAGATGGGCAAAAGTTGAAGTTCATAGCTTATTTAATAAACAAATATCTAAAGCACAAACTTTAGGTGAAAAAGAATCACAACAAGCATATAATGAACTTTATGAACCTAAACTGCAAACAGGATACAACATAGCACTTGATGTTTTAGGTCAAAAACTTAATAGTTTTGAATTTAGTAAACTATTAGAGGATAAACTTACAATCAATTTTTTTATTGGTGGAGCATACGGTTTTGATCAAAAATTTTTACAAAAATGTAACAAAGTTATCTCTTTAAGTGACCTAACCTATGCCCATAAAATTGCCAATTTAGTTTTATGTGAGCAAATATTTCGTTCCCTATCAATATTAAATAATCATCCTTATCATAAATAATTTAGACAAAATTAGATACACTTATGGAATTAAATTGACAGGAAATAGATTATGGCTTCAAATAAACAAATAGAAGAGCTGAAGGTTATGTTAAAGCAGAGACAAATAGCAATACAAAGTAATATTACTGATGGAATAGACAATATATCAAAACTTAATAACTTAGATTGTAAAGATGAATTAGATTTTGCAGAAGCTAGTAGTGATAGCTTTACTTCTGGATTGATTATCAATCAACAAAAACAAGAATTAAAAGAGATTAAAGAGGCATTAAAAAGTATCGAAAATGGCACTTACGGAATATGTGAAATGTGTGATGAACCTATTGCTATAGGGAGATTAAAAGCAAAACCATTTGCTAAATTTTGTACAGATTGTAGAGAAATTCATGAAAATAATAGTAATTAATAAAATAGAAGCATAAAAGGATAAAGATATGGGATTAAAAAAATATATACTAGGTTCGTTGCTTTTCGCAATTGTTGTATTTGGATATACATTTAGTATTGAATCAGGTGATTATAGAGTTCAAATAGCGGACTTTACTCTTATTTTACCAATTGCCTTATGGATCGTTTTACCTATGTTGGTATTATGGCTATTAACCATAATCCATATGGCATTTTATGGTTTAAAAAATTATTTCACTCTTAAAGCTGTCGCAAAAGATTCTCAGGCGGTTATCTCGCTTATAAATAAAAGACTCCGTAATGAAACTGCAAGTATCAACTTCCAAAATCTAAATTTTAAAGAGATTGGTTCCATTTTGACTCAGTTAGATATTGATGTTACAAATGATAATTTTAGCGCAGAAGATAAAGATATCTCTAAAACAGTAGAACAAAAATTTAATATTCGATCTGGGAAATATATCCCTTCAAAAGAGTTAAAATTAGACAATAATAATCCAATTATGATAGAAAATATTAAAAATAGACTAGATCAAGATAATAATTTTGCATTAGAGGTAGTAAAAAGTCCAAGTAAATATTCACAAGAACTTATCAAAGATGCATTTTTAAGAGTTTTAGAAGCAAAATCTATGACATCTATTAAAAAAATACTTGAAGATTTAACATTTGATAACGGGATGGTTAAAGCACTATTACAAAAAGATAGTGAACAAAAACCAGAATTTGCAATGACTCATGACTTGATTTTATCAATGATTAAAAAAGTCAAACTCTCAAATTCAGAATTAATAGAGATAGCAAAAAATTATAAAAAGGTGATGAATCCTGATCAAATTATCCAACTATTTGAAAAGCTAGTACAAGAAAAAGAGGAATATACAACTGCTTATCTCTATGTACTTGCAGAGTATGAAATGATTGATAAAATGAGAGATATTTTAGCAAATAGTGCAACGCAAGAGTATATCCCTTTTAAAGCATTGATTGACTTAAAAGATTCAGGGAAACATACCTATTCTATTGAAACTTTGTGTTATAAATAGTATATGAGTACACTTTTAAACTTTTCAAAGCCTGTAATAGCTTTAGCTCCACTTGCAGGATATACAGATCTTCCTTTTAGATCTGTGGTTAAAAATTTTGGTGTTGATTATACAGTAAGCGAAATGATAAGTTCAAATGCTTTAGCATACAATAGCGATAAAACAATCAAAATGCTAGAAAAATCTCCAAATGAAGACCCTTTTTTTGTACAATTAGCAGGGAATAAAACAGAAATTTTAATTGCTGCTATTGAAAAAATAAATACTATTGATGGTATTGCTGGTATTGATCTAAATTGTGGATGCCCTGCTCCTAAAGTTTTTAATCATGGAAGTGGCTCAAATCTTTTAGGGGATCTTCCGCGATTACAAGAGATGCTTAAAACAATAAAAAAATACTCAAATAAACAATATACCACTTGTAAAGTAAGAATTGGTGTCAATGAAAAAATACCTCTTGATATTGCAAAGGCTATTGAAGATTGTGGTATCGATTTTATAGCTGTTCATGGACGAACAAAAAAAGGTGCATATAAAGCAGCTGTAGATTATGATGCTATTGCACAAATAAAACAAACAGTATCTATTCCAGTTATTGCAAATGGGGATATAACTGATTTAGAAAAAGCAAATTATGTTTTAGATCATACCAAGGCAGATGGTATTATGATAGGGCGTGGTGCTATTGGAAAACCGTGGATTTTTCATCAGATTTCCTCTAAAAACAATACTATTTCAAATGATTTAAAAAAAGAGATTATTATTGAACATTTAAATAAGATGGTTGAACACTATAACGAATATGGAGTAATTATGTTTAGAAAACATCTACATACATACTCTAAAGGTTACGATGGTGCAAATAACTTTAGAGATAAAGTAAATCATATAAATGATCCAAAAGAGATGTTGGAACTTATAAATCTATTTTTTTAACTTCTAATCCTCTTTGATTATCACAAATTGCTTCTAGTATCTCTTGTATATCCAAGGGTTTTTGAATATATCGAAACACACCCAAGTCATTCGCTCTCATAAAATAATCAAACTCCCCATGTGCAGTAGTCAATATACAGGGAATATTAGAACCAGTTTTTCTTAGCTCTTTAATCATATCTAAACCACTCATCTTAGGCATTTCAATATCTGAAATAATAAAATCGAAGTGATTTTCTTTATTCATAAGAAGATCTAAACCCTCTTGACCATTTGATGCCACTGTAAGTTTATTGAATATCTTTTCTAATACAGCACCAAAACATTCCTGAAGTTCCATATCATCTTCTATATACAATACATGAAGATCTTTCATATTACTTATATCTTCTTGTTTCATCTTTTTCCTTAAATAAAAAAAGTCAAATGATCAAACACTTGACTTTTTTACCAACTGTACTAATTACCCTAAAAATGGGTTTGCATATAATGCAATTAAAGCAATAACAAGAGTATAAATAACTTGCGCTTCGATCATCGCTAAAGCAATGAACATAGTAGTCATAAGTTTTCCACCCATACCTGGATTTCTAGCAGTACCAGCAATAGTAGCAGCAGCAGTATTACCCATACCAACAGCACCACCAAGTGCAGCAAGACCAAGACCAACACCAGCAGCAAGTACTGAGTAAGCTTTTAAAGTTTCGTTAGCAACATTTGCATCAGATGCGAAAGCAGCAGTTGCCATAGCAACCATTAAGATTAAAATTTTGTTCATAATAGAACCCCTATAATAAATTTATTTTTAAAAGTCCGTTCGGATAGCGTAAACATAAGATAGATCAAATGCCAATATAAACATAAATGCCCATATTTCCCTACTTAACACTTTTAAGTGCAAGTATTATATAAAAAATTGTATTAAATGTCAAAAAGATTTAAAATTATTTTAGAAATTTTCTCCACACTTTTTTCTAAAGTATAATTTTTTGCTATTTTTTCATTTTCTTTTTGAATCTTCTTTAATTCATCTTGATTTATCAATAAAGAATCTACTTTAAAAGAGACACTTCTATCCTCAGCACTTTGGATTAAAGAGAAAGTATCTACTATCTCACTAGCGTGATTTGATTCCATAAGAAAAACTGCATTTCTAAAATACATAGCCTTTAAAATATCTGTAGCAAAATATTTTTGTTGCGTAGGTAAAATAAAAATATCAGAAGCAATAAAAAGTTCATCTATATTTTCATAATCTTCCAATAATAAATACTCAAACTTAAATTCACTTCGTTCCATTTGTAATTTAAGAGGAGTGATCTGTTTTGAGCTTGATTCTATAATCAAAGTAAACTTATCCTGATACATTCTTGATAAAATATCAAATAAAACATCTAAACCACTTCTAGCTAAATCCTTAGCTCTAAAAAATAAGATTTTGGAGGATTTTGGGATATGAAATCTATTTTTAAACTCTTTTTTTATTGATTTATCATAGTCCATTTTTACTATACAGTAAGGATATAAGACATATATCTTTGAGGCTTCTAAATCTGGCAATTTAAGTATTATCTCTTTTTTAATTGCATAAGAACTCACAATAATAAGAGAGGATTTTTCGATTAAGAAAACCGCTTGGCTTGATAAAGAACCCTTATGAAAATAGATATCTGGGTACTTTATCTCTTTAAATAACAGTTTAGAAAATAAAGATGGCTTTTTATAATAAACAACACTAAACTTTTTTTCTAATCGTACTGTTAAATTTGTTCTATTTTTAATTGCAACTATTAAATCATTCATAACTCATCATATACAAATATTTATTAAAAATGATTAAAATCTTCAATTATTTAATAATAAGCTCTTTAATCCAAGATTCCATTATACCATTCAACTCTTCTCGTGGAACTTCTAAAAAATCAAGTGAAAATCTATCTTCTAACTCAGTGATACCTAAACTTCTAGGTCGAACAGCTGCCATATGGGGTGCTGGTATTGTTGTACCGAAACAAAAAACAATATTTTTTATATCTAATATTTCACTATTAATCTCTCCTGATAGATTTTTAGTATGAGCATACTGATCAAATGTAGCAATATATTCTGCTACAGGGTGCTTCTCTATTTTATTTTTAAAATACTCTAGAAACTCATCTACACTTTTTAAACTTACTTCATTTTTCATTAACTCAATTGTATATACAGGATATTTGTCCATAAAATTTATTTTTCTCACTATTTTTCCTTTATCTTTTATTTTTTATATGTCATTAACGATTTTATTGCACATTTTATTGTACTTACTATATCTGAACCTTTTGGATCCATAAGATCTATTTGAACTTTATAAATACTTTTATTGTCTGTATTTTTCACTTCAAGCACTACATATCCAGCATACAGTTTACTTTTTGCTGATTTTTTTCCTGGATCTTTCTTGTCATTTTCATATACATAATAATATAATTTATAATGATGTTCATTAGTTTCATTATATTTTACATAAGAGTGTAAATAGTCCTTAAAAGCACTATCCATCTCTTCTAAAGTTATATACTCAAACAATGTAGATTTTGCATACTTTGCAGGTTCTACAAAGGAGGCAAATTCAACACTTCCTTGTTCAATTAAACTTTGCACATATTTTACATCTGGATCAGAAAAAGAGCGTTCAAAAGAGGTAACTTTCTTTTGACAAGGCAATCTTTTCGCTTTTCCAGGTGTTTTATCCTTTGTCATCTCAGTATAAATAGCATCTCCTACTAAATAAGCTACAAATACTACTACAAATGTTAACAAATACTTTTTCATACTATTCCTGCACACAAATATTTTTTTGTCTCATATTTTTTATTGTTTGGTATAAAACTACTAAAATAATAAAAGTTGTCGCAAAAAGCATTAGATACGACCCAAAATAGAGTATTTTATCATCTGTTTTATGATACATCAACATAGTACTAATATTCATAGCAGCTACTGGGAAAACAAACGCCCACCATGAGATAAAAAACTTAATTTTTAGAAAATTTTTATACATAAAAACAAGTAATAGAGTAAAACATATTGCAATATTAAATAAAAATGTTGCAAAAATATCAATAACACCAAACATTTTAAAATATGCAATAAATCCAACAGCAGGAGGGGCAATAAGTATAAACATTGTAGGTACAAATTTAACAGCTAATTGGTTATGAAATATTATTCTATTAAAAATAATAGCAAATAATACAATCCAAAAGAACATCCCTACACTAAAAAAATACATCAAAATTCCATTACTAGCAAAACCAACTCCAGCAATAGGAACTAAAACATTCCCTACAATAGGAATAAACCAAGCAGGATTTGAATGCCCTAAATCATGATTGTGATTGATCCAAAACGCAATGGTATGCATAGTTAAATAAAAATGCAAGATCGTTCCAGGATACCAAAAAATAGCACTTATTGTAGGATTAAACTCTTTATATATGATTGCTAACATAAGCATCGAAATTGAAACTGCAGCAAAAAAATTAATACGAATAGGGTGAGAAAATTCTTTTTTAACTGCAGGTGTATATTTTATATACTTAACTATATATGTTATTGAAACAATAACAAAAGTAATCGTTGTTATCCACATGAAAACCATACCAAAAAGATGTGATATACCCAACCACATAGCAGCTTTTTGATATGTTATAGTTAAACCACTCATCCCCATTACAACCGCAAACATCATAATAGGAAAATACTTTAATCTATTTCCTTCTTCAACATTCTGTTCCACATAAAATCCTTTTATTATAGTTGTTTCTCTCTAAGGCGCGAATTTTAGCATTTTAAGATTAATAAGTCAATAAAATATTAATTATTTGTTACATTTATACCTGGATTCTCTTTAGTACCTATATACTCATCAGGTTCTGAATAAAAATATTTAGCAAGTGAATATACTATTCCTACTGAAATACAAAATAATATAACAAGTCTTACCGTATTTCTCTTCGTTTTTGACTCTTTACCATTATAGTCTTCTATTTGTTCTAGTGTTGGTTCACCTTTCATAATATCTCCTAAATTTTGGGATTTTGAAATAAATGACTAAAAGTTAGGGCTGTATCTTCCCCAACTTTTAATACTACTCAAGCAATAAATTGAGTTTTTAAGGAGTGTTATAAACACAATGAAAGTATAGTACAAGTTATTTAAAAAATTCTTAAAATATTATATTATGTTATTTTAAATATAATATTTTTTTATTTCTTTTTTTATAAATAATTTTTATTATACCATTTACAAAAATGCCACAATGCGTAAAAATGTTGTTTAAATTTATTATTTTTTGCATTCTCATAAAGGTAGTTGATATACTCCTCATTAAATAATTGTGTATATTTATTTGTTGTTTTTATCTCTACTAATAATTTATCTGAAAATTCATCAAATAACCATTCGTTAAATGGACTATTAAAACCCTTTTTTTGTCTGTTTATTATCTCATCTGGAATATATTTACTAGCTATTTTTTTAAGTAGATATTTATTTGTATTACCCGCTTTTAGATCACTATTTATACTAAACACAGTATCAACCAAGCGAAAATCTAAAAAAGGATTTCTTGTCTCAACAGAGTTAGCCATAGAAATTTTATCTACTTTACTTAAAAGTGCTTCCCCTAGCCAAATTTTCATATCTATATAACTCATCCAATCTACAGGATCTTTTTTTGGATTTTCAGATTTAAAGTTTGCCACTTTTTGTAGAAGTTTTTTTCTTTGACTTTGAGTATATATCTCCCCAAAACTATTATATAGAGTCTCTTTTTTTACAACACGCCTTAAATATTCAGCTTCTTTATTTCCCCCCAAAGAAGAGATAATCTCATTTAAAAAATCTATTTGTTTCTCATCTAAACTCTTTGAAAAAGCATAATATTTTAAAAACTTTGTATAGTTATCATATCCTAAAAAAAGCTCATCACTCCCCTCTCCACTTAAAACAGTTTTTATTTCTTGTTTATTTATCTCTTTTGTTAATAGGTACAGTGGTATAGAAGCTGGATCTGCGTGTGGTTCTTCAAGATTTTCAAATACACTCTCTAAAGATTGTATAAAATCTTTTTGTGTTATTTCAAGTGCAGTATGCCTACTTTTTATAGAGTTTGCAACAATTTTTGCATAAGGAAGTTCACTATATTTTGTATGAGTTTTATACCCCACACTAAAAGTATCTATTTTTTGATTTGAAATTTTTGAATAGAGTGTACTTATTAAACTACTATCTATCCCGCCACTTAAAAGCGTCCCCACTTTCACATCAGATTTCAATCGTTTCTCAACACTGCTATACAATAACTCCTCTATTGTTTTTAAAGCACTAGGCTCATCATAGATTTTTTTATATGTTTTTATTTTATAATATTTTTTGATATATAAGCTGTTTTTTTCATAAAGAAGATAACTTCCACTTTCTAATTTTTCTATATCTGTATAAAAAGTATTGGGAGTTAGTGGAACAAAATATTGTAAATACTGAGATAAGGCTACTTTATTGAGTTTTGGAGTAAATCCTAATATCTTTATAATAGGCTGTATCATACTCGAAAAAATAAATCTATTCCCTTTTACATAATAATAAAATGGTTTTTTCCCATATCTATCTCTTGCGCAAAAAAATCTCTCTTTTTTTATATCATAGATACAAAAAGCAAAAGCTCCATTTAAAAGATGTAAAAACTCTATATCATATTTTAAATAAAGTCGGATTAAAACTTCTGTATCACTTGCTGTTTTACACTCTAGCTTTTCAGATATTTTTAGTTCGTCGTAGTTATATATCTCGCCATTAAATACTATTACAATATCATCAAATACCATAGGTTGATTTGCTTCACTATTTAGATCAACGATACTTAATCTTGTATGTCCAAAGTGATTGTTTTCTATAGTATAAATAGAAGTATTATCAGGACCTCTATTTTTCATACTATTTGTAATTTTTAAAAAATCTGCCTTGGGATTAAAATTTGTTCCTACTATTCCACACATTATTCATAGCCTTTAAAAGTTTTTTTAGACTATATCTCTTTAAATCTATACCCTGCTTTGCTTAACTCTTTTTTGATAGTAAATTGATGCTCTTCCCCTTTGGTTTCCATAGCAATAGTTATATTTGCTTCCCCAAATGCTAAAGATACAGAATCTCTATCATAATCTATTTGAACAATATTCGCACTTACCTTTTCAAAAATAGCAGTTAACTCTTTTAAACTTCCAGGTTTATCTATCAGTGTTATAACTAATTTCATTTTTCTTGAAGATTTCACTAAACCTTTCTCAATTATTTGAGCCAACATAGTAACATCAATATTTCCACCACTTAAAGGTAAAACAATTTTTTTCCCTTTAAGTTCAAGTTTATTGTGCATAACAGCAGCCACTCCCGTTGCCCCTGCCCCTTCAACGACAAGCTTATGTTCTTCCAATAAAAATAAAATAGCAGCAGCTACTTCTGTATCATCTACTTCTATAATATCATCTACTAAAGCTAAAACATAATCAAGCATTTTAGGTGTCACATCTCGTACAGCAATTCCATCAGCTATAGTTTTAACAGATGCAGAATTAAGTTGCTTTTTTGCTTCAAAAGAGTTTTTCATGGCATTTGCCCCACTTGAAACAACCCCTATGATTTTAATACTAGGTTTTATATGTTTAAAAGCAGTAGCCATTCCTGAAATAAGTCCAGCACCACCAATAGGGATAACAACCATATCGATATTATCAATATCTTCTAAAATCTCTAAAGCTAATGTCCCCTGCCCTGCTATTACATCATCATCTGCAAAAGGGTGTACAAAAGTTTTATTTTTATTTTTTGCTAATTTTATTGCATATTGATACGCTTCATCAAAGTTTGCACCATGTAAAACTACTTCTGCACCATAGCTTTTTACCCCATTTACTTTTAAAAGGGGTGTAGCCTCTGGCATAATAATAGTTGCCTTACAGCCAAAATGTTGCGCACTAAAAGAGAGACCTTGAGCATGGTTACCTGCACTTGCGGCAACCACTCCCTTATCTCTTTGTTCTTTTGTAAGTTTTGCAATTTTATTAAATGCACCTCTAATTTTAAAACTTCCTGTTAATTGTAAATTTTCTTTTTTCAGATAAATATCTGCATGATGTGCTTTACTTAAAATTGGAGCATAAGAAACTGGCGTATGCCTTACAATACCATTTAATTTTTGTTTTGCGTCGTGTATATCTTCTATTTTTATCATATCGCGATTATATACAAATATTCTTTAATAGTCACAAATTTTATTGAATAAATTTTGCTAAACCTTTGTATAATACCATTTATAATTTCAAATAAAGGTGATATATATGGCACGATGGAGAGATATAAAAAAAAAGAGTACAAAACAAAAAAAAGAGAATAAAAAAGAGATACAAACTATCGTTCCCAACCAATCAGCATCACCACTTTTTAGAATAAAAGCATTTATTACAGATATGTTTATGATTATGATGCCTATTATGTATATTACGACATACATAGTTCTTGATGGAAAAGACTCCTTTCAGGGAAGTGAACTAGCAAGATGGCTTACTATGGCACTGTATGGACTAATAGTGATAATCTTTTGGGTTAAAAAAGGGCAAACTCCAGGTTTTAAAGCCTATGATTTAATACTTATTGATGATAAAACAAAAAAAACTCTTGGGTTTTTTGCTGCATTTTTACGATATTTTATGTTTATTATAAGTGCTATTAGTATTATTGGTGTTCTTTTACCTTTTTTTAGAAAAGATAAAAAAACATTTCAAGATCTTGTTATGAGTACCTCTGTTATTTTAGTAAAAAGTAAATAATTTATATGCTCTTTTTTAAACTCTGTGCATTTTACTTTTTCTATTTTGCAGCTGTTGGAGTGTATATAATATTTTTACCAAAAGTTCTTTTAGATATAGGATATACAACAACAAACATAGGTATAGTCTTAGCCCTAGCTCCCCTTATGCGGTTTCTAACTCCATTTTTATTCTTAAAACATATAAAATTAGATCAAACACTCTTTAAATATGTTTTATTATTATCTATCATCTCAGCAACTTTATTTTATCTAACTATTGAATCTTTTTATCTATTTATGCTAAATAATGCTATGTTAGGGGTATGTTTAAGTTTATTGCTTCCCTATATAGAACTTATAGCAATAAAAGAACTTAAAGATAAATATGGTCGTTCACGCCTTTTTGGTTCTCTTGGTTTTATGCTTGTTGGACTGGTTTTAGCTCATTATCTTACCATTCCTCAAATTGCTTTGCACTATTATCTTATTGCTACTATTTTAACCACTGTTTTTGCATATTCTTTACTAAAATATGATGATATAGAATTATCTACAAATAAAGATAATGAAAAATTTTCTCTTTTAAAATATTGGCCATTTTGGCTTAGCCTATTTTTAATGCAGGTTAGTTTTGGTGGATTTTATAACTTTTTTACTATTTATGAAACGGCTCATGGCATTAGTTTAACAATGACCAGTTATCTATGGGCATTTGGTGTAATATGTGAAATTTTAATATTTTATTTTCAAGCACCATTACTCAAAAAAAATCTATTATTTATGATTAAACTTTCCATTATAATGACATCTTTTAGATGGTTTTTATTATATCTTTATCCAGACTCATTAGCTATATCTTTCTTTAGTCAAAGTTTACACGCTTTTAGTTTTGGACTTTATCATAGTGCTGTTATATTATATCTCTATTCACTCTATTCAAATAAAAAACTAGCTCAACAGTTTATGTTAGGTATTGCCTATGGCTTAGGTGGATTTTTGGGTGCCATTATTGCAGGACAATTTTACGGAGAATATCTTTTTTTATACTCTTCAATTATAGCACTAATCTCTTATTTTAGTTTATATTATATGAAAGATAAGATATAATCTAAAAAATAAAATCGTTCAAAAACAAGGAGATAATAATGTTAAAAATAGGTGATGCTGCCCCAGCTTTTTGTATTCAAAATCAAGATGAAATAGAGATATGTTTACGTGACTTAAAAGGGAAATGGATAGTTTTATATTTTTATCCAAGAGATAATACTCCTGGTTGCACTACTCAAGCATGTGATTTCACGCAAGCTTTACCACAATTTGAGGATCTTGATGCGGTTATTTTAGGTGTTAGCCCAGATACTCCCAAAAAACATAAAAATTTTATAGAAAAATATAATTTAGAGATCACCCTTTTAGCAGATACTAAAAAAACAACTTGTGAAGCTTATGGAGTATGGCAATTGAAAAAATTTATGGGTAGAGAGAGTATGGGAGTAGTAAGAACCACTTTTATTATCGATCCAAAAGGGAATATCGCTGCTATTTTTGATAAAGTATCAGTAAGAAAAAAAACAAAAAAAGATGGAATTACAAACGAAGTGTTACATATAGATTTAGTAAAAGAGGAATTACAAAAATTACAAGCAACACTTAGTAAAACTTTTAAATAAGAAAAGATTAAGTTTTATTCCCTAAACGGGGTCTGACCCCTAGTTAACCCCTAGTTAGACTCCTAGTTATTTTTATTTTCTATGTAATTTTTTAATATTTCAACTGTAATATCCATTTTTTTAGCAACATCTTCTACTGATAAGTTAAAATCTTTTATCATTATTAAGGCTGATTCAAGTTTTCCTTCTTCTCGCCCTTTTTCCATGCCTTTTTCCATGCCTTTTTCCATGCCTTTTTCCATGCCTTTTTCCATGCCTTTTTCCATGCCTTTTTCCATGCCTTCTTCTAATGCTTTTTTTCTCTCTTTTCTTAGGGCTGTTCTTCTAGCATTTATCTCATCAAACTCTTTTAGTTTCATATAGTCATATACTTCTAACTCTTTTTTATTCCATGTTGTTTGTGCTGCTATAAAAAAAGCATCTTTAAATTCCTCTTTATTTTCATATTGTTGGGGTATTATTTCTAGATCTATTGCATTTTTTATAAAATATATCCATTTATCTAAAATTGTATTTAATTCTTTTAATTCTTTATTAAATTTTGGTAGTTCTATAAAGGTAAATTCAAAGTCTTTTAAATCTTGTTTATTTGTTTCTTGATTTATTATAAGGTGTCTTGATATAAAATCAATATTATCAAAGATAGTAAAGTTTAGTATCCCTATAAAATATACTTTTTTAAGTGTTGCATAATCTTTATTTTTTGGAAGTTGTTCTACATAAGCTTTAGAGGTATAATACAAACTTCTTTGTTTAAAATCACCCAAATCTTTTTTTTGCATCTCTACTATAAAGTTATCCCCTCTTTTATTTACAGCTTTTATATCTAGTATAGTCTCTTTTAGTTCTTCTATTTTTGGTACTTGATATGGGTTTGCTAAAGATACATCTTTTATTTCAAATTCATTTTTAAAGTCTAGTACTGAGTTTAAAAAAGATATTAAGATATTTTTATACTTCTCATCACCAAATATTTTTTTAAAGGCTAAGTCATTTTTTGGGTCTGCAAATCTCATATCTTCCCCCCTTTTATTTAATTAAGAAGATTATAACATAAAAAAGAAAAGATTAAGTGATATTTTTTAAATGGGATCTGTCCCGTGACTATTTTTTTCTTTTTTAGAATGGATATAATTTATAAGTAAAATTAAAACAACACCAATGTCTATAATAACATCAGCAAAATTAAACACTGCAAAATCAAATCCACAATGCCAATAAACATAATCCACAACGCCACCATGAATAAATCTATCGTAAATATTACTCACACCCCCAGCAAGTATCAAAGCGGCAGGGATATAATAAAGAGTAAATAACTCCTTATGGAACATAAGATATATAACACCAGCTAACATAATAGCTATCTGTATATATTTTAAATTTCCTTCTAAAAAAGAGAACATAGAAAAGGCAACTCCATAATTATAAACAAGAATTAAAGAGATACACTCCCCTTTCCTCTCATACCCATCAACAAATAAAAACTTTATATATTGATCTATTGTAAATAGAATCACAAATAAAAGAGATGCTATAAAAAGTTTTTTTAACATATATGACTTTTTATGAAGTTTTGTAATTCATTCATCGAATTTTCTACTAAATTTTTATCTTTCCCCTCAAGTAAAAGTCTAATTTTATTTTCAGTACCAGAATAACGAATTAAATCTCTTAATCCCAAAGCCCGAAATTTTTGAAGTAACTCCTCAAGACCTTTAATCTTTTCTAAAGGAATTTTTTCTTCAACCATAATATTTTTTAAAATTTGAGGGTATAAATCAAAAGGATTCAAAACCTCACTAGCTTTTTTACCACTTGATAAAATCATAGCTATTACTTGTAATGCAGAAGCCAAGCCATCTCCTGTTTTAGCAACATCAGAAAAAATAATATGACCACTTTGTTCCCCACCAAAATTACTCTTCTTTTCTTTCATAAGCTCTAAAACATGCTTGTCTCCAACATTTGAACGATGAAGCTCTATACCATTTTGTTTTAAGTAATCTTCTAAAGCTTTATTACTCATGACTGTTGTAACACAACTATCTCCTTGAAGCAAACCTTTTGTTTTTAGATAAGCAGCCATAGCACCTATGAGTTTATCCCCATCAATAACCTCACCATTTTCATCAACAATAACTAATCTATCAGCATCACCATCAAGTGCTATTCCTATGTCGGCTCGATATTCTACCACCAATTTACCTAAAGCTTTTGGATATAAAGCACCACACTCTTCATTTATATTAAATCCATCTGGCTTATCATTGACAACAATAAGTTCTGCACCAAGTTCTTCTAAAATAGTAGGTCCCACTTTATAAGCAGCTCCATTGGCACAATCTAAAACTATTCTCATATTAGTAAGGGTTAGCTCTTTTGGAAAAGAACTTTTAATAGAAACGATATATCTTCCAATTACATCATTTATCCTTTTTGCTTTTCCTATATCTTTATTTGTACATTGTGAGGAGATAAGAAGTTCCTTATTAAAAAAGATATTTTCTATCTCTTTTTCTATCTCATTACTTAACTTATCACCATGTGCGTTAAAAAATTTTACCCCATTATCCTCAAATGAGTTATGCGAAGCACTTAACATTATACCTGCATCACACCGCATCGATTCAGTTAAATATGCAATAGCAGGTGTAGGCATAGGACCTATTTGAATTACATCATACCCAACGCTTGTAAATCCACTTACCAGTGCATTTTCAATCATATATCCACTTCTTCGTGTATCTTTCCCCACAAGTATTCTTTTTGTTTTAGAGTGTTCTCTAAAATAGATACCTGCAGCTTGTGCTAATTTGAGTGCAGTTGTTGCATCTAAAAAAGTTCCAGCTTTGCCCCTTACACCATCAGTACCAAAAAGTTTCATAACTATACTGTTCCTTGTTCAAATTGTGATCTTAGTTTCTCTTTCTCTTTTGCTCTTTTCTCTTTTAACGCCTCATTTTCTCTATATGTAGTGATTGAAAAGTTTAGTTGCATTAAAAATGATGCTGCTATAAAAATAGAACTATACGTTCCAACAACAATACCAACTAAGAGTGTAAAACTAAATCCATTTATAATTTCACCACCAAATAAATACAGCGTTAATACAACAAAAAATGTTGTCAGTGAGGTTAAAGTTGTTCTACTTAATGTATTTGAAACTGATTCATTAACTACTTTATTTAACTCATTTTCTTTAGATGTTGTAACACCTTCTCTAATTCTATCAAATACAATAATTGTATCATTTAAAGAGTATCCCAAAATGGTCAAAATTGCAGCTAAAATATCAAGATTGACATCTACATTAAACAGTACTATTGCACCAAGAGCAATAGAGATATCGTGAATAAGTGCTAAAATAGAAGCAATAGCAAATCTCCATTCAAACCTAAATGATACATAAATAAGTATCACTATAAGAGCAAGTGTTAAAGCCATAAGACCCTTTTCTTGTAATGCTCCACCAACTTTTGGACCAACAATATCAACTCGACGAACAGTAAAATCCCCAGTTGGCTGAAGAACCATTCTTATCTCATCTCCAATATCCTTTTGTAGAGAGTTAGAACTCGTTGGTATTTTGATGATTATCTCTTCTTCTGTTCCAAATTTTGTTACCACAGATTTTTCAAACTGAATATTTTTACCTAAAATATCTCGAATATTTTGAATGGGTGCTGTTTTTGTATATTGAACTTGTACTAATGTTCCTCCAGAAAAATCTATTCCTAAATTTAGCCCTTTTGTGAACAATAATATAAAAGAGGTCAATACAAGAAGTGTAGAAAAACCTAAAAAGGGCAATCTTTTACCCATAAAATCGTATGTTTTATTTGATTTAAATATTTCCATTAGCTCACTCCAAACCATTTTTTATTATTTTTATCTTTAGCAATTTTTATCAATAGGGCTTCATAGATACCATGAGTACCTAATATTGCAGTTATCATTGATGCTAAAATACCAATACTAATTGTAATTGCAAAACCTTTAATAGGTCCAGTTCCATACGCATATAAAATAACAGCAACAAGAAGTGTTGTAACATTGGCATCTAAGATAGCACTCATAGCATTTTTATAACCATCTTCAATAGACTTATGCACACTTTTACCCTGTTTTAATAACTCTCTAATTCTTTCATTTATAATAACATTTGCATCAACTGCCATACCAACAGTAAGAACGATACCTGCCATTCCTGGTAAAGTAAGTGTAGCACCAAACATCGCCATTACTGCTATAATAATAAATAAATTTGTAACTAATGCGATATTTGAAATAATACCCGCTCTTCTATAATAAAAAATCATAAAAACAACTACAAGTAAAAATCCAGAAATTAATGCAATCATAGAAGCTTTAATACTATCTGCTCCTAAACTAGGTCCTACACTTCTCTTTTCTAACATAATAACAGGTGCAGGTAATGCCCCACTTCGTAAAGCGATAGCTACATTTCCCGCTTCATTTACTGTAAAGTTTCCACTAATTTGTCCACTTCCTCCACCAATTCTTTCTCGAATTGAGGGAGCTGAAAATACTTTTCCATCAAGAACAACAGCTAACCTTTTTCCTATACTTTTAGCAGTAAAGTCTCCAAAAACTTTTGCTCCAAAAGTACTAAGTGTAAAATTAATGATTGGGGAGTTTGTTTGCTGATCAAAAGCAACTTTAGCATCAACCACCTCTGAGCCAGTTAAGATAGGAATTTGTTTTACTAAATACTTAATTTGTGAATCATTTGTATCTTCTAAAATCAGATCTCCCATCTCTTTAGCTTCCTCTTTTGATAAATTGTAAACTTGATCAGCTTTTAATTCATCAACCTCCATAAGCTCAAGATTAGCAGGTTTTGCGATAAGTTCACGTGCACGCTGTTCCTCTTGTGGCGTTTTAATACCTGGGAGTTCAACTACGATATCAACGTTACCTTGCCTTACAACAGATGGTTCAGCCAATCCAAATTGATCAAGTCTATTTCTAATAGTCTCGACAGCCTGTCCTACTGCCATATCTTTTACCAGTTCAACCTCAACTGCTGTTAGTTTTATAGTGTACACTAAATTAGAATCTTTAGTGATATCTAAGCCTTGTATCTCTCCTAACATCTCATCTAATTTGGCTACCTCATCACTATCCAATAAAATAAAACTTAATTTATCTTTCCCAATCGTAAGATCTTCTATTAACATATCTTCATTATCAGTATAATATTTTACTGTTGCTGCTAGAGATTTTATTTTTCCTTCAACTGCTTTTTGTGTTTGAACACCTAAAAGCATATGAAGTCCACCTTGTAAGTCAAGTCCTAGTGATATTTTTTTTCCATCATCTGTTTGTAGAAAAGATGGTATAGAAAAAACTATACCAAACATTGTAACTAGCATAAAGATAACTAGTCTATAGTTTAAAAATTGCAAGTTTTGATCCTTTTGATACTCTTTAGATTATGCATCTTCCCATTTACTTGAGATAAATGTTCTTGCTATTCTTAATGCAGTACCATCTATACTTTTTACTGTTAAAAATTTCTCTTCAACTTTAGTAATTTCAACAATTAAACCACCACTGGTTACAATTTTATCACCTTTGCTAAGCTCATCGATCATTTTTTGATGCTCTTTTTGTTGTTTTTGTTGTGGTCTGATAATCAGAAAATAGAAAATCGCAAATAATACGACAAGCGGTAGTAGTGAACTTAATAAATCATTGTTCATTATGTAATCCTTTAAATATAATTTTCGCTATTTTATCTAAAGGATACTTAAAATTCTAATGTTCCTTCAATAGTAAACTCAGCTTTCGCATCAAGTTCAGCATGACTTAACACAGCAATTTGTAAACCAAATTTTTCAAATATCTCAGCAATTCTCCTTCGCAAGCTTGGATCAACTATCATCGATACCTTTGTTACACCTTTTGCTTCTACTGCATTAATCAACTCTCTTGTATGAGTGACTAAATTATTAATCTCTCCAATACTTAATAATAATTGACTTACTCCATGTTGTTCTTGAAGTTTACTTATAAAATCTTGTTCTAATTCAGATTTTATAGTAATAATATGCAAAGAACCATCACTTGCTGTAAATTTATTTGTAATAAGTCTAAACAATTTAGATCGTACATGTTCTAGTAAAATATCAGGTGATTTAGTAAGTTCAGCTATATCCGAAACTGCTTCTAAAATAGTGATCATATCAACTAAAGGAATATTTTCATGTAAAAGATCTTTACATACTTTTAAAAGTGATCCATAGGTTGTAACTTTCATAGCCTCTTCAACAATAATAGGAAAATCTTCTTTGAGTCTATCTATCATATCCACAAGATCTTGTCTTGTAATAATATCTTCTGCATGTTTTTTAATCAACTCAGATAGATGTGTAGAGATAATAGTAGGTGCATCAACAACAGTAAATCCTCTATTGAGTGCGTCATCTTTTTTTTCAGGGCTTATCCAAGTAGCATCGAGTCCAAATACAGGCTCTTTTACTCTTTTCCCCTGTATTTTAGCTCCAGCAATACCACCCATTGCTAAGAGTTGAGTAAGTTCTACATTCCCTTTTGCAATCGGTATTCTTTTTAAATTAAAAGAATATTCATTCATATTTAAAGTGGAATCATCACTAATCCTAATTTGAGGTATCACAAAGCCTAATTCACCAGCAATTTTATTTCTAATCCCTTTTATCTTATCAAGAAGTTCACTGTCCCCTTGAACCAGTTTTAACAACTGTACACCTAATTTTAACTCTAAGACTTCAAGTTTCATAGTTTTATCTATAGCTTGATCCTCTGTTAAAATATTTGGTTGTTTTTGTTTCTCTTTCTCTATCTCAGCTTGTTTTACTTTAGATTTATCCACAGTCTCATTGCCACTAATAAATCGTGTAAATGCGTTATCTTTTTGGGCTTCAATCATATAAATTATATATCCAATTGTAATCAGTAATATACCCATAAAAAATAGTATCCCTGTAGGGAAACCAGGAACAAGTCCGAATAATAACAGGGCAATACCAGTTATAACTAAAGATTTACTATCGTTTACAAGTTGAGCGATTGTTCCACTTGCAAATTTCTCTTCATCATTATTTGATCGCGTTATGATAATAGCCGTAGCAGTTGAGATCACAAGAGCAGGAATTTGGGCAACTAAACCATCTCCAATAGTTAAAATAGTATATATTTCAGAACTTTGTGCAGCAGTTAAATCATGTTGGAAAATACCAATCATTAAGCCACCAATAAGATTAACTAATGTGATAATAATACCAGCAACAGCGTCACCTTTTACAAACTTAGCAGAACCATCCATAGTACCATAAAAACTTACTTCACTTGCTAATGCTTCCCTTCTCCCTTTTGCTTCTATATCATCAATAAACCCAGCATTTAAATCAGCATCTATTGCCATTTGTTTCCCAGGTAAAGAATCAAGTGAAAATCTCGCTTGAACTTCCGCAACTCTACCTGCACCTTTTGTAACAACCATAAAGTTAATAAGTACCAAAATTATAAATATAATAACCCCAATGACCATATTTCCACCAACAACAAACTCACCAAAAGCTGTGATAATAGAACTTACAGCATCAGGACCATTATGCCCTTCGCTTAAAATCGATCGTGTTGTTGCTATATTTAAGGATAAGCGAAAGAGTACAAGTATCAATAAAAGTGTAGGAAATGTTGATAGATCAGTTGGGTGTTTCACAAAAAGAGATATTAAAAGAATAAGTATAGCAGATGTCAGAGACAAAATTAGAAAAAAATCTAACATTGCCTTTGGCAATGGGACGATAATAATCACCAACATTGCAAAAATAAATCCTATAAGGACATATTCTTTACGAAAAAATATCTCTCTAATATTCATAAATTATAAAATACACTCTAGTTCATATAATTAAGTAATGAAAGTTTGTTCATTTTACTTATTGTTGTATAAAGAGACTGATAAGTTAACTCCAAGGCTTTTGATTCCATAGCTAATTTTGCCAAATCAACCCCGCCTATTTTTTGTATTAAAATATTATAATGTGTTTCTTGTGCTTCTAACTTATCATAAGCTATATTAAACACATGATTTCTACCACCTAACTCACCATGCCCTATATTTGTTGCATCAAATTGTCTTGATGTTTGTTCTAAGCCATTACTTACTGTTTGACGTACTAACTCATCATCTATTACAGCACCTCTTGTCCCATCTAACTCTGTAGCGTGTCCCTCTAGTGCATAAATAATTACATTTAAATCATCAAAATAATTATGTTTTGCTTCAAACATTTTCCCCGCAGGAGAATTTCCAATATTTGCAATAGTATAAGTTGCTTTTACAGACTGACTTGTAGTTGTAGCAGCTGATTCAGCTGTCTGTGAAGTGATATTCAAAGCTGTAATATTATCACCCACTGGTCCTACATTCAAAGGATGATAAATATTACCATTATAATCATATTTTTGTAGCTGATTTTTTGCTTCATTTAACTTCCACTCAAAACCATTTTCATCTATTATCCTCTCACCCTCTTCAAAAGTGAAAGACTCCCCAGCATATGATTTACTAGATGTATAAAAAATAGCATCATAAGCTGTTATTCCTCTATCTCTATAACTACCAGGTTGTACTGCAACTTTTCTTAAAAAGCCATCTCCACCAAACTCTATCTTCCCATTTTGATCAAAATTTTTATCTTTTACCATCGTTTGCTTATCTGTTCCTGAACCTGTAAATACATACTCTCCATCAACTCTAGCATTTAAAAGATCAAACATATTTTCTCTCATACCTCTAAGACTTGTGGCAAGTGCAAGCTTATCACTTCTTTGCATCCCTGAGTTTAATCCCTTTAATAGATCAGTTATTACACCATTATCTTGCTTATTTAAAAGAGTTTTTAACTCTTGTAAACTTGAATCAGAAACTTCATTCATAACTTGCGTTTTTGTTATTTGAAGTTTCAACCCCTCAGTAACTCTTAATTTATCTTCTAAATTTATTAAATTTGCATGTAAAAGGGAATCTTCACTACCATTGTCTATCTTTTTCCCTGTAGCCATTTGAAAACTGACTCTTCTATTTTCTGTATTTAAATTTCCTATATGATATAACATATTTGTACTAGTATCAATCATTTGTCACCTCCATAAGTTCATTAACTATTGATTCATAAGTATAAAGTTCATCCATCCCCTGCGATAAAAACTTCTTAATCTTCTCTTTTTTCTGCAAAGCATGATCTAATTCTCTATCCATACCTTTTTTATAAGCACCAATTCGTATAAGTACTTCATTTTCGTTTATCAAAGATAATACCCTTTTTAACTTTAAGAACCTATTATATTGTTCTTTTGGTACAACTTTATCAATAACTCTTGATGCACTTTGCAATAGATCAATAGGTGGATAAAATCCCTCTTCTGTTAATTTTCTTGTTAAAATAATATGCCCATCTAATATAGATCTACTTTGATCAGCTATGGGATCACTTAAATCATCACCATCGACAAGAACTGTAAAAAATGCAGTAATTGTTCCTTTTGTATTTGATCCAGCCCTTTCCATAAGTTGAGGAAGAAGTGCAAATACTGAAGGTGGGTATCCCCTTTGTGTTGGTGGTTCACCAGTACTTAATCCTATCTCTCTTTGCGCCATTGCAAATCGTGTAATACTATCCATCATAAGTAAAACATCATTTCCTTGATCCCTAAAAAATTCTGCAATTGCCATTGCTGTAAAAGCTGCATATTTTCTCATTAGTGAAGATTCATCACTAGTAGCTGTTACTATTACTGTATTTTCAAGATTGTTTCCTAAGTTATAATGAATAAATTCAGGGATCTCTCTTCCTCTTTCCCCTACAAGTGCAATAACTTTTATTTGTGCAACACTTCCTTTTACTATCATCCCCATAAGTGTTGATTTTCCAACCCCAGAACCTGCAAATATCCCTACTTTTTGCCCTTTGCCACAAGTAAGCATAGCATCTATTGCTTTTACACCTGTAGAAAACTGTTCATCTATAATTCCCCTATCTAATGGGGACATTGTGGCTTTATTGATAGCTGAAAGATTATTTACATCGCGTAATTTTCCTCCATCATCAATAGGTTCACCTAAAGCGTTAACAACACGCCCTAATAATCCATTTCCACAACGTACATTTAATCCCTCTTTTTGTAAAAAAACTTTATCACCGATTTTAAAACCATCTATAAAAGAGAAAGGAACAACTGTAAAACTATTTTCCTGAAGAGAAGCAACCATACCAAGTACACTATATATTCTAGTAAGAGATTCTATTTTTACAATATCTCCTATTGCTACATCTAAGCCATCTGCAATAACTGTTGTAGAGGTGATATTTGTAATCCTTCCAAATGGAATATATAAGGTATGGGGATCTATTTGATCCAAAACATTATCAATAGTCATTATAATTTATCACACATTTTTTTGTAAAAACTTTGCGTATTTTCAAGTTTCTTACATTTTTTGATGGTTGCTTTATATCTATTTTTCTTTTTCTGAAACTCATAGATTTTTGCCATATCATAGTATATATGTGCCAAATCATCTTCAGAGATTTTTCGATCGATACTTTTTCCATCTTTTTTTCTTTTTACATTTAAAGCATATTTTAAATATTTTAGTGCTTTATCATAATCATCATCAAGTTTAGCATATTTTGCTAACTCAATTTCAACAAAAGGGGAGTGTATTCGTGCATTCATCTTATTTTGTGTTTTATACAATTTCTTTAAAATTTCTATTGCTTCCTCCTCTTCCTTCTCTTTTAAAAGATATAAATAGTATTCATAATAAAAATCTATAATAAGAGGATTTTCTTCATTATTAATAATAAATTCCTGATTTGCTCTAGCGTATGCAAAAAAATTCTGCATACTTAGAGGATTGTTCTTATGTGTATTAATAAGAAATCTATATAAAAACTCATCAGATAATAACTTTGAATCACTAAACATATCAAGTTTTTGTGAAAATTTTTCTGCATCTTTAAACTTATTTAATTTAATCGCTATTTGTTCTAAATAAAAATATATATCACTATTTTGAGTCTTACTGTAAGCATTTTTAGCAATTCTATAAGCTCTTTTATCTGGCATATCTAGCATACATTCAAATAAACTATCTATATTTTTCTTATCTTTGATTAATAGTAATAAAACATCATCCGTAACATCTTTAATAACACTACTTAGTTGTTCACACTGCTTTGTTTTTAAATAAAATTGAATCATTTTTGAATTTACTATATTGTATATTTGTTCAATACTTTCATACCCAAATCTTTTTACAATAGAGGGATAAATACCACTATAAATTTTACGCATTCTAATTATTTGTTCGTATTTTTCATCTTCTATTGCATTTAATAACTCTTGCATCATAGCTTTGTATTGCATAGATTCAAATGCACTATATTTTGCAGCCATCATTGCTGGTTCAAATTTTCCTTCTCTCATAATAATTTCATCAAGATACATTTTTGATCTTTTAAAATATGGATTATTATCTTTTATCTGGATTAATTCTTCATAAATCTCTTTAGCCTTTAATAGATACTCTTTTTTAAAACCTGCTTCTTGCATATAAGTATTTGCTAACTTAAATTTAAAACTATCAATATTATCCATTTGATTAGCATTTTTTAGAAGTTTTTTTAAAATATCAATTGCAAATTCAGACATATCTGCTTTAACTAGTTTATCAACTTTTTTTAAAGCTTTATAACTATCATTTGCATAATAATCAATATTTTTATTTAAAACTTTTTTTACTAGAATATACGCTTTATCTCTTTGTTTATTTAATATATATGCATCATATAGTTGATCAGCAATAATTGTAGCAACCTCTAAACTTGTTGTATTAACTAGTTCTTGTCTTAATACTTTAATCGCTTTTCTATAATTTCTCTCTTTCATATATATCTGTGCATAAGCAACTTTTCCATACACTTTTGATAAAGGATCATCAAAGCTATACTCTATAGCTTTTGCATAATATTGTGCTTCTTGTATTTTATTTACTCTTAATTTAATCAAAACCAATAACCTATATGCTTCTAATAAATCATCTTGATTTATAATTGAATTATTAATAGATTCTTCCAATAATTTGTTGGCTTCTTCAGATCTTACTTTTGTATTTAATTTATATAAAATTTCACTTTTTAACAATATCGCAGTTGAATTTAACATTTTAATCTTATTTGTATTAATAAATATATCGATTGTTTTTAAAGCAAGATCAAGTTGTCCCTCTTTTACATATCTTCTAATTGTTTTTAATTTATTACTCGCACCAATAATCTTCTCTTTTTGATCCTGAGAGATTTGTGTTAAATCTTCATTGATAAAACTATAATAAAAATCTTTTTTAGCCTCTAATGTAGCCAAAAAGATTAAAAGTAAAAAAAATATTTTATAAACCATCTTTTTCTATATCCTTTATTTATTGTTTAGATTATACACAAAAGTAAATATTTCTGCAATAGCTTTATATAAACTAGAAGGAATTTCTTGTTCAACTTCCACTTGTTCATATAAAGCACGCGCTAGTGCAGGGTCTTCAACAATAGGAATTTTACTCTCATTTGCTATATCCTTAATTTTCAAGGCAAGAAAATTAATTCCCTTAGCTATGACAATAGGGGCTTCTGATTTCTCTTTATCATACTTTAATGCAACCGCATAACTAGTGGGATTTGTTATTACTACATCAGCATCAGGAACATCTGCCATCATTCTTTGTTTAGACATTTTCATCTGTATTTGACGAATTCTACTTTTTACAAGAGGATCACCTTCCATCTGCTTATGTTCATCTTTTATCTCTTGTTTTGACATTCTTAACTGTTTAAAATAATAATACCTTGTAAAAAAGAAATCTATTATAGCAAAAATGATTATAATTAACAAAATAGTTAATAAAAAATAAAGTGTTAATGTTAGCATAGTATCAAGTGAAGCTCTTATCTCTTTATTCATCATAGCTAAAATACTATCCCAAATAATAGCTAAAATTACCAACATTACAAGAAAAATCAAAATAAGTTTTGCAGTTAATTTCAATGCTTCAATAGCTTTTTTCATACTAAAAAGATTTTTAAATCCGCTAATTGGATTTATTTTTTCTAATTTTATTTTTAAAGGGGTAAATACAAATCCAAATTGCATTGTATTAAATATAATAGCTAAAAAAATGACCAAAAAAAACAATGGAAACATACCAAAAAGTATTGTACTTATTATATTTGAAGTAATCTCATAATATGTACGACCATCAAGGCTTGAACCTATAAAGGAGTAGGTATAGATCATAAGTTTTTCAATATCTTTAAAAAAAGCTCCTGCAAAAAATAATAAATATATAGAGGTAAAAAATAAAATAGCAGCCCCTGGAACTTCCGCTGATTTTGGGACATTTCCCTCTTTTTTGGAGTCTTCTATTTTTTTACCGGTGGGGTCCTCTGTTTTTTCTTCTTCATCAGCCATATAGAGTTCCTAATACTCAAATTTTTCAATAAAATAATTAGTAAAACTATCAACAAAAATATCAAAGCCAAATAGCATAAAAATAAAAATAAGTGCAAATTTAATTTGAAAAGTGATAACAAATGGGGAAAAAGCAGGCATAGATTTCGTACCATAAGCATAATACACATCCATAATAAAACCAATAAAAAATAAAGGAAATGCAAAAGAAAATGCAAATGCAAACATTCTATTTATCTCACTAGAGGCATAAGAGATTCCATTATAACTAAACAGATCAAAAGTACCTAAAGAGATATAACCAAAACTATGGGCTAACATATAGAGAGTTACTTCATACATTCCAGACTCTAAATAGATCACTAAAATCACCATATATAAAAATCTACTTACAATACCTTGCTGTGTTCCTGTAGCTGGATCAAACATATTAGCCATAGATAATGCAGTTGCATATCCTATTAAATCTCCAATTATTTGAATAGCCGAAAATATTATTTGTACTAAAAAAGAGGCAACAAGACCTAATGTTATCTCACTAATAAGTGCTAAAAGAAAAGTATCTTGAGAGATTAAACTTTTATCATAATCAATAAGTGGAAAAATAAATAGGGTTAAATAAAATGATATAGCTATTCGTATAGTAGGATTTACAGTTTTATGCCCCACTATAGGCATAAATGCCATAAAACTAAGAATTCTAGCAAGTAGTAATAAAAATGCAAATACCGTCTTTTGATCTAATAAAGATATTAACTCTTGCATTTATTGCCTTTTACATATAATCGTTAGTTGCAATTATCTCTTGTTCTTCATTTAGCTCAGATTCACTCTTTTTATTGCTATTTGAATTTTGTTTATTTTCTTGATTATGTTTTTGATTATTTTGGTTAAATTGACTTTGTGCCTCTTGATCTTGCATACCAAAATTAATTGAAACATTTGAACTTTCACTAAATTGCCGTTGTATTGCAGATTGTAAGGTTAGTCTATTTTCAGTAAATGCTTCCATAGTATTTGAATTACTTAAATTCATACTTACACTCAAACTATTATCAAGTTTATTTGCTCTCATCATAATAGAAATTGACCCCAAGTTTGCAGGATTTAAATTTACTCTAAATGCAGTTATAGGTGGCTTATAATTTAAATACATATTTCTAGCAACATCATTCATAAACATACCCATTTTTTGTTGTGCCCCAATGATTTTATGTTGTAAACTTTGTACAACATCTCTAGGAACAATTATCTCTACAGATTTTTCTTCTCTCTCCTCTATTGATTTATTTAAATCTATTTTCTCTTTAATAGAAGAAAGCTCTTTTTGATTTATAAATACCTTATTTAACAGTTTGTTATTTATCAAACTATTTGTTTTTAATTCTTGTGTTTTTTCTTCAGAAACAGGTTTTATTCCTTTTTGTTCTTCATGTTTAACTATTGTTTCTTCTAGTTTAAGATCTAATTTATCAGCACTTACTTTTACCGATTCTACTGTTTTTTTCTCTAATATATTATTTTTAGCATCTTTTAACTGCTCTAAACTAGTTTTATTTTTCGCTATTTTTTGTGCATTTAAAAACATAGTTGCAAGCAATGGTTTTTTACCATTTTGGGCATCCTTATCTGAAATATTTTTATCACTGCTAACAGTAGAGAGATTTACATCCATCTCTTTTTTGATCTCATTTTCAGTTGTTTTAACAACAATTACCTCAGAAATTTTTTCTTTTATATTACTGATCACCTCTTTAATAATTTTAACTCTATTATCTACTTGTACTTCTACAGTTTTTAGATCTTTTTTACTATCAAATTTACTACTAGAGTTTTTATTATCATTTATAGATACTAATTTTTCTAGTTCATTAACATTAGCTTGTAAGGTTGATAATTTTTCAACAACATCTTCTTTATTTTGTATATTTTTATCTTCACTCTCCACACTCTTTTTTACTTCAATATTTTTTAAATCTTTTTTATTATTCTCTTTACTTTCTATAATCTTTTTGGCTTTAGTTGTTTCTTCTTGTCCCCCATCAATTGTAGAGATATTATCTTTAATATCTTTCACAATCTTATTAATCATAGATGTTTCAGCTTTTATATTTTCTTGAGTAGAAATCCTGTCTTTTGGAATAACTTTAATCTCTTTTTTAATTATATCAACACTGTTTTTTATTATATCAAGTTTTTTATTGAGTAAAATCTCTAAATTTTTTTTATCAGTAATAGTACCTATTTTATTCTCTACAAGTTTTTCAATAGTTTTAGTAAGTTCTTCAGTGTTGATTTTGCTATCACTCTTTTTATCAAATATCTCTTTTGCTGCATTTACCACAGCATTAACTAACTTCTCTACCATTTTTTTTAGTAATAAACTATTTTTACTTTCTATTAAAGGATTACTTTTTTTTGTGATTTTTGTTGGTTTTATCTCTTCTATTTCTTGTGATTTTGTTTTTTCAGAAAGTAATGAGTTTATTTTTTGCTCCACTTCTGTAGTAATTGTTTTGGGCTTTGATTTATCTACACTATTTTTATCTAACTTATCAGTTTTTAACTCTTTTGTATCAGTCTTTTTATTTGTTTTTTCTAAATTCTTTTCTTCTTTCTTTAAACTATCTTTTTTTACACCATTTAAAAGAGAATCAAATAAAGAACTTCCCTCCTCTTTTTCTGCTATATTAGTAGGTTTTATACTCTTTTGGCTATTCGAGGAAGATGTTTTTGTATTTTTACTAAGATTTGCTAGAAATTCAGCTGACATAATTCACATCCTACATTTTTATAATATCAAGGGTTTTTGTATCCATATCTTTTTGTGTTTTAAAAGCTGCTACGTTAGATTCATACGACCGCATAGCCTCAATTAGATCTACCATTTCAATAACAGGATTTATATTTGGATACGCTACATACCCATCTTTATTTGCATCAGGATGCTGTGGTTCATATTTTAAAATTACTTCATCTTGTGAATCAATAATCTCTTTTACCCTAACACCTCTTAATGCTAATGGATCTATAAGATTTAACTGAACCTCTTTGTTTTGTTTTTTAGCAGAGTCTAATAATATCTCTTCAAATAGTACATTTTGCTTTTTATATGGTCCACCACCAATTGTATGCGTAGTTTGTGCATTAGCAATATTAGAACTCACTATATTAATTCTTGTTCTTTGTGCAGACATACCAGATGTCGCCACATTATAACCATCAAAAAAACCCATAAATTATCCTTTACTATGTACTAGATTTGCATTGCCATTATTTGTTTATATGCACCTAAAGCTTTATTTTTCACCTCAAGTCCTAATTTTAAACTTAATTCTGCTTCCTCTATCTTTTGTACTGCTTCTTGTAAGTTTTCTACTTTTCCTGTAGCAATATCATTCATAGCCTCATAAGCTTTAACTTGAGAATTATTTACCTCTTCAAGTGATTCTTTTAAAACATCTGAAAAACTTTGTTTATTGTCCTGATTGTGAGATAAATCTGATTGAAGACCAACTGAACCCAATAAAGAGTTTTTATTTATATTTCCAAATGTATTTGTTACTTCTGTTAGTTTCATTTTTATCCTTTATTATTTATATTTTTACTACTTTGTATCGCAGCTTCTTGTAAAGCTAAATCATTTACTAAAGATTCCAAATTTTCAGAGTCTCTTTTAAATTTAACCCTGTCTTGTTGATTATCTAAACTTACAAGTGATATTGTTAATGATAACATCATATTTGCTAGCCCTTTAAAAAAAATTGTGCTTATAACTATCCCGAACATCATCTCTAAAGGTGTAAATATTGTTGCATTTAAAACAAAAAAAATAATAGAAGAAAAAAACACGGCAGCAACATAAGTATCAAAAATACCGCTCTTAACCATTTTTTTAGAAAACTGTTCAATAACCATTTAGACTCACTTTAAACTTTTTAATAAATTTTCTACTATTATACCCAACTCAAGCGACGCAATATCCCGACTCAACTCTTTTGTAAATAACTTCCGTAACCTACTCGTGGTTGAAATACTATTCGTTTGACTTATATTACCTACATATTGTACCATAAAATTTCTATTTAATTTATTTTTTAATGCTAAATTTTTCAATGATTTAGTAATTAACGCACCAATATCATATTTTGCAGTAAAATTAAAACAAAGCATAAGTTTATTTTTTTTTAAACTTATCATTTTCATTAAAGCATAAACATCTGTTAAAGCACTAGGATCTGTTGTAGTAACAGCTAGTATATTATCCGTCATTTTCAAAAATTCTTGCACCTGTTCATTTAAACCTGCACCTGTATCAACAAGTAGTATATCATATCTATTTAAGGAAATAATATCATTTACCAAACGATCAAAATGCATACTATTATTAATTTTACTATATTGGTATCCACTTTTACCTGCAATTAAAGTAATATTATTATAATTTGTTCTTAATAATATCTCTTCAATTCCACATATCCCCTCCAAATAATCAAAATATGTTTTTTTAGGTCTTAAATTAAAAAATACTTGTAGGTTTGCAAGACCAATATCCGCATCTAAAACGGCAATTTTTTTCTTTTTTTGAGACAAAAGATAGGCAATATTTGCAGTAAGGGTAGATTTCCCAACTCCACCTTTACCTGAAGTTATCACTACGACCTTTGTTTTAGAATGAGAATTTATTCTATTTGTAAGAGAAACAAGATTATTTGCTTGTGTCGATATTTTATCAAACAATGTGTAGCTACTTATTTTTTAAAGTACTTTACGATTCATAAAACAATCAATCAAATAATTACTATTGGCTTCATGAAGGTCATCAGGAACATTTTGACCAACAGAAACATAACAAATAGATTTTTTTGTTTTATGTGTAAAAGATATTAAATTACCATAACTAATTGTTTCATCTAATTTAGTAAATATTAGATTATGAATCTCTAAAGATGAGTAACTATTATAAATTTCATATAAATCTGTCGTTTTTACATTGGCAGGTAAAACTAACATTTTTTCAATTGGCGTTTCTGTTACATGCTGTTGATATTGATTAATCAACTCAATTTTATCCATATCATACTGACTTCCACCAGCAGTATCGATAAGAATATAATGACAATCTTTCAGTCTTGCAATCGCTTCGCTTAACTCTTCTGGTTTTTTAACAACCTCTAAGGGCAATCGCATAATATTAGTATATGCTTTTAGTTGCTCAACAGCACCAACTCTAAAAGAATCTAAAGTAATAATACCCACTTTATAATTTGTACCAAGCTTATAAGCATAACGTGCTGCAAGTTTTGCAATAGTTGTTGTTTTCCCAACTCCAGTTGGACCAACAAACATCATTATTTTTCTTTGATGTATACGCAACGGTACTTCATGCTTAACTGCTATAATTCTTCTTAAAATTAATTTAAAGAAATTTTTGATTTTTGATGGATTTGATTTCATAGCAACTGGTAACTGCTCAATAGTTTTTTTCATAATACTATATGTCATTTCAGCATCAAATTCATTTTGCTCAAATAAAGTATAAATGTCAATAAATTCAGGGGGAATATTTAAATCATATAATTGACTTTTTGGTTCCCATAATGTTTTTTGTACTTTTTCTAGTGATTTTTGCATATTTGCAATTTGATCTTTAAAATCATAAAATTGCACATCATTATTTTTATTATTTTTCGTTTTTGTTGTAATTGTTTTTTTAGATATAGAATGTTTACTATCATTATTTTCTTCTAGGGCAACCGTTATTTCATACATATTGACTTTATTTTTATCTTTTGATGATATTTTTTTCGTAGAAATTACAACTGCTTCAGAACCACATTCTTTTTGTGCATTTTGTAAAGCTATTGTAGGTGTTTCACCTAAAAAGGAGAGCATTTTCATCTAGTTTTTTCTTCCATCAGTGTAAATTTTTTCTATTGTACCATCTACATTCTTAATTTTTATGTAACTTTTAGTTTCACGTATTACTTCAGCCTCTTTTTCTATTTCAAGATTGCCAAATCTAAAATTTACCTTTTTTATTACAGGGATATAGACATCTTTTGCACAAAGCGGCTTATTTTTTGATATATAATGTTTTGCAAAATACTTATTTTGTTTTAACTTTACCATATCTATGTATTCTTTACACTTATATAACTCACTTACTTGTACCAACCTAACATCTTGACTATAGATTCTACTTTTATAGTTAATCACTTTATTGCTTAAAGGAACAACCTGAACATCTGAAGCATTTAATACCCCCAGTAAAAAAGCATACAACACTACTTTCTTAATCACTATGCCATAACCTCGATGAGTGATCCACCATTTACTTTAGTAATCTCATCAATAATCTCTTTATACATCTCTTTTACAGGTAATACAATGGAAGCTAACTTCCCATTTAACTCATATAATTCTCGTAATTGAATTTCTAAATCATCTATACTTGTTTTATATACTGAGATATCCTTCCCTTTTTGATATTCTTGCGATAACTCTGTATTTAATTGTTGTTTTAATTGAGTTAATTTATCCATAAGTGTCAATTTTGAAGAGTTTCTTTCCACTAGACTCTCATGATTCGCCTTTTTAACATCTTCTATATCTAATAAAATTGATTCTTTTAAGGCATTTGTTACACTTTGTAATTCTAAAACGGTAATATCTATCATGATTTTTTCTCACTTAAAAATTTATATAACATATCACTAATCCCCAAAGAACCAGATGATTTTTGAGATAGTGCATCCGTATACATACTTTTTATTATATCTGACCCTATACCCTCTCCTGCAAGTTTTGAAGATTTTAAAGAGGTTTCTAAAATTTGATTCATAAAAAATGATTCAAAGTTATTACAAACCTCTTTTAATGCTTTATCTGATTTTATATTTTTATTTTTTAAATCTTCAAAAGAGTTGGGTTTTAAATCTTTCATATCTAAAATTTGATTGTTGATTTCCATTATACTCACCTTTATTCTTCTATTCTATCAAAAAAACTTTCATCCTGAGCCATCTTATTACTATCTTTACCAGTAGAAACAAATCGTAATTCTACCCTTCTATTTTCAAATGCATTATCACTCTTAGGGCGATAAGAACCAAAAGCGCTTACCTTTAAAGTAGCAGGGTCAATCTTGTTTTTTATAAACTCTTTTACTATAGCTATTGAGCGTAAAGCTGAAACATCCCATGAATCACGAGGAATACCTGCAGATCTTTGATAATTAGAACCTGTATGTCCAATCACCTCTATATCAAACTCTTGAGTCATTGTTCTTAATATCTTCGCTACTTTAGTTATAAATCTTTTTGCATTAGGAGTCCCCAGTTCATATTCTCCCTCTTCAAACATTATAGATGATGGGATATCTAAAATAAATTCATTATTTCCCTTAAGTGTCAGTTGAACTTCTTGATTGTCTTTATCACTTGTATCATTAAACTCTTGTGCAACCTCTTCTATAAGTTGTGATACATCAGCAGATTCACTATCTTGTCCAACATCATCTCCACTACCTGAGTTACTTTTATCTGAATGATATTGGGATAAGGATTCTTTTTGGGATTCCGCTGTATCGTGCGCACCTTCTAAAAAGCCCATACTCCGTCTCATTATTTCAAAATATTCTTCTACTTTTTTCTTATCCATTGTTGCCATAGAAAGTAGCAAAATAAAAAAACATAAAAGCAATGACATCAAGTCACCAAATTGAACTAACCAACCAGGTAAACACTTAGGACAATCGGGACATTTTTGCTTAGCCATCTTAAATTACTTTATTATTCTTCTACTTGAGGCATAATAGCACCAAGTTTCATTTTTACATTCCCTATAGATTCTTCAGAAGCAATCATATGAGCACCTTGAATAATTATTTGACAACTAATCATCTCTTTTGTATGTTTTTGAGATAGTTTATTTTCAAAAATACCTGCAAATCCCGTACCAATTAAAGCACCATACATTGTTGTAAGTAAGGCAACTGCCATCGCGGGTCCAACAGAAGAAGGATCTGATAAGTTTGCAAGCATTGCCACAAGCCCAACAAGAGTACCAATCATACCCATCGCACCAGCCGTTCCACCAATTGATGAAAACATAGAGATCATTGTTTTATGCCTATTTTCCATATGCTCCAATTTAATCTCTAATAAATTTTCTAATACATCTGGTTTTGTATTATCAACAAGCAAATTAAACGCCTCTCTAAAAAAAAGGTTTTGTTCATCCTGAATTTTTGCCTCTACAGACATAACACCATTCTTTTTGATATCAGTAGCATAAATAATTATCTTCTCTATTAATTCATCCGTAGGTTCAAATTTAACTGGGTGCATTGCTACACCTATAGCTTTTCCAAGTCTATTTAAGGCATCACCTTCAAATTGTGCCATCGTAACCGATGCAGTTCCACCAAGAACTATAATTACAGATGGAATATCTACATATGCACCAAATCCAGCACCACCAAGAATAATAGCCAATGAAACAAGTCCCCAAACTCCTGCTAAACCGCCTGCTGTTGTTTTATCCATCTTTTCTCATTTTTATTTTATTTTACCAATATGTTTAATTTTTACACCAAATTTTCCATCAACAATAATAGCTTCCCCAGTCCCTATTACAACACCATTCACTAATATATCCAATGGTTCACTCGTCATTTGCGATAGTTCAATAATTTCACCTATATCCCAACTAATCACATCTCTTAACAAACATATTTTTGTACCAAGCCGTACACTTAATCTCATTTTTATATCAAACAATAATCGTAAATTATCAACAGATTCTTCACCCAAAAGAGAAGTAATAATCGACGATTGTCCACTATTACTCATTTCTGTACTAGAAGCAGTGCCTTTTAGATCATTTGTTAGTAACTCTACAAATGGAATTGAATCTGCATCAAAGGAGATATACATATCTATATATTCATCATTTAACTTCACAACAAATTTATACATACTACTCTTACTATTAGGGTTTGGAAGTGAAACTACCGAACTATCACCCATATTGGATTTAATACCCGAAATATCTGCAAATCCTTGTGCATTTACACTCGTACATATACTTCCTGAAATTGTAGAAATAATCTCTTTTACTGCGTCTATAATTTCATCATCTATAGCATCTTTAAGATCAGTTACTCCACCAAGCATTAAATACTCAAATTGTGTAGCTGCACTCGTTGGTATAAAATAGCTCCACTGTGATTCTTTTCCACCTAAATCAAAAGAAACTGCAATATTTATACACTCACAGTCCTCTATGTCAGAAGAACTAACTAAAACAACTTCTTCAACACTACTACCCACAGAAAGTAAACTTTCCAAAGTGGTAGAGATTTCATTTCTTATTATATTTGATATATCAGATGCCAATTACTGTTCCTATTTTACGATTGTTTATATTTGTTTGCTTCCATTAGTATTTTTTTCAACTTCATCATGTCTTCAGTAGGATACTTATATTCTACATCACCCTTTATTACTCTTACAAAAAAATCCTTCGTTTCTGAGTTATATCCAAACTGCACATTATCCAATATCACCTCATTCTCTTCTATAACTGAATTGGGCTTAGCATTTTTATACTGTTCTTCCGGATCAACCTTCGTTTTCTTATCAGCTTCCTGTATTTTAGAGATTTTAGATACATAATCTACCTGTGCTTGTTCCATAACCTCAAGTCGTCCTAATTGCATATCTTCCTCCTTAATTAAAATTAAATAATTATAACATAAAATTTATTATTTTAATACTATTTTAATCTATATTAGAGGTCTTCTAAAAAATTATCCAACTTATTTAAACGTATATCAATTAGTTTTCCCTTTAATTTGTCTCTAAAATACTGTGGGGCACTATTTAGTTTCATATCCTGAATCATTCGTATTCCACTTAAAAATTTTGCATCTTTATCTTTATACAAAAATTCAATCTCTGTTAATATTGCATATGCTAATTCTTTTTGATGTGAGCTAAATAATGCAGCAATTAAAAAATAAAATGAGTCTATACTTTGAAGCTTATATTCTTTTTGCAAATATTCAATAAGTTTGATTGTTTCTTTTGGCTTTCCATCGTATAAATGTATTATAGCTTTTGTTCTTAAGTATGATGGTGCTTTATTATTAGGAATATTAAAATCTGTTCGATTAAAAACCCCTAGAGCTCTTACTATATCGATATAATAATCAGTTATAATTAAACTTCCTTGTAAAAAACTGTCATTATATATTTTTGGTATATCATCTTGAATTCGTGAAATATAAAGATAATCGTTTTCTTTTTCTTCTCTAGCAACTAGATTAAATAGATGTACTAAAGGATCCTTATTATATTCAACTAATAAAGGAGAGTTTTTCATTATCCCATCTTTATTTATATTTTCAATAAAATATAAAGCTCTAAAAAATATAGATTTTTCCTGTTTAATAGAGAGTTTATTTTTATCAATTTTAAGAGAGGTATTTAGAAATATCTTATACAGATATTTTCCAAAATATTCATAGGTACCATTATTTGAAAGAATATTTTTCTCTAAAAACTCTAAAAAAACTTTATCTTCATTCACATTAAATTTTTTAGTAGTAAGAAGTGTCATAATAGAATAGAGTTTGTTCCCATGATCTAAACTATAGGCCTTTTTAAAATATTTATATGCATTGTTATAATCATAAATTTGAGCATAACAGAGTCCTAAATTATAATATTCATATGCTTTTGTATCATATTTTTCATCAATCATTTTTTGTAAAGTTTGCACTCTTTTTATAGGATCTTGTTTAATAACTTCTAAAAACTTTGAATTATACTCTATCATCATATTTAATTCATGAATACTATCTTTATTTTTAATTATAAAACCATCAGTTTCATTTATATTTATCACATCATAATCTTCAAAAATAAATGGTGCAAAATAATATACAAAATCGAGCTTTAAATCAAAAGAGGGATTTGTTATTTTATCAAAATATTCTTTTGCTGTAAATCTCTCCTTATTAAAATATAACTCTAATTCTAACTTTTTATTTGTATGAAAAATTCTTTTTCTTTCATCTATTTTTAATATATTTTCTCTTAAATTTACAATATCATTTGCTTTTATATTTCTATATAATTCGAACCAAAGAACTTCATTTTTTGCTGTATCACCCTGTGCGTTTTCCATAGCTTTTTCTAAATAATATTTTGCTTTATTATAATATCTTAATTTTATACATAATATCGCAATTTTCAATTGAGATATATTTTTTATCTCTACTGCCATTTTTAAAGCTTTTTCATAATTCTTTTGTAATATTAAAGTATCAACAACAAGTAACTTTTCATGTTCAGTTAATCGTTTTGCTTTTTTGCTTACTTTTGTGATTTCATTGATATATTCTTTATTATTTGTTATCTTATATAAATAATACGCAGCACTAAAATAAGAAAACTTATCTTTAAATTGTAACTCCTTAAAATCATAAATTTTCTTAAAATACAAATAGGCATTATTATTTGATTTTAGTTTATAATATGCAATTCCTATATTTAAATAAGAAGGTACTTTTAATATTTTTGCTGATTGTTTTAATAATTGAATAGCATGTGTATATTTTTCTTGTTCTAAATATAGTACTGCTGTATTAAATTTTAATAATAACTCCCTATATTCTTGTTTATTTTGTAGTTTTTTATGTTCAAAAAGTATTTGAGGTTGAGATTCTACAGTTTTATTTTCAGCTGAAAATAAAACTGTAGAAAATAATACAATACAAATATATATTTTTTGCAAATTATTCATTTTTTATTGGAGAGTTCCAACAGAAGCATAGAGTTCGTTAATTCTTTCTTGAAGTAATTTATTTCTATGTTCTAGTTCAGTATTTTGTAATTTTAACTCTTGAATATCTTCTCTTGCACTCTTTAGACTCTCTTGTGAATCCTCCATAGTATCAAGAGAAAACTTCACCTGCTTTTCAAATCTTTCTTTTAATTTCTCTAAATTTGTATTCTTTTCTTCCACCATCGCTTTTTCTTCCGTAATTTTACGGTAAAGTGATTTATATACATTCATACTGCTATAAAAATAGATACACAGTACTCCAAGTATTGATAAAAGTAAAAAATTATCCATTTAACACCCTATCTTTTTAACTGTATAAGTGTATTTAAAATTTGATCAGCAGTTGTAATGGACTTTGCATTTGCTTCAAAAGCTCTTTGAAATACCATAAGATTTACTAAAGATTCACTTAAATCAGCCGTAGAAAGTTCTAGTCTTCCACCTTTTATCTCTGCCATCTTATCATTATTTGTGTTAAATAAAGCAGACCCACTTCTTGTGGTTTCTCGTAAAAGATTATCTCCAATAGCCTCAAGTCCACGATTATCTGTAAATCTAGCGACTGCTACTTGACCAATAGCAAATCTAGCACCATCTTGAGTCATAGTTACAAGTCCTGTATCATCAACTTCAAAATCTCCAAAAGCACTATCTGTTAATCTTAAAGTATCAAGCCTTAGCTGAAGTTCACTTTTTGAACCAGTTTGATTAATAGTTGTTTTAATTTGTAAAAACTCAGCACCAGCTCCCTCTCTATTACTATAGTTTGGATTTTTATCAATCAAACCAGCAGCTCGTCCAGGTTGTGTCTCTAATGACTCCCCAAAAGAAACACCATTATCAGTCCCAGGTAATATTGCAGATACATTTCCCTCTGTAGCTGCATAAGTAATAGTCAATACATTCGTATTAGCTACAATTGAAGCAATTTCACGAGTTGGATTTGCAGCATTCCAAGTAGCAATAATAGCTGCAGCATCTGTTTGAATTTGTCCAGCAACAGCGGCAGCTGTACCGAATGCAGGTGGCGTAGCACTATTATCCAAAGTCAATGTATGTCCTAAAAATGTTAATGATTCAGTTGCCGTTGTACCTGCAATCCCTCCATTTATAGCTAATGTTTGTATCTCTTGAACTGCAGCAGTTGACTTTAATTCACTAGTAAATTCAACATCATTATTTTTATCTAGCGTTTTTACTACTAAACTTCCATTAAAATTAAATGCTTTTACATATTTATTAAGTTCAGTATCTGCATTTATCTCATTTGCTATTGTAGTGATAGCGATATCTCTATTCGCCTCTGTATCTGCAAGATATCCATTAGTAGCATTATTCAAAGGAAGTGGACTAGCAGGAACCGTTACATCTTTTTTAAGCTCCTTATCATAAATAGTTACTTGATAGGTATAGACATTATTAGCTTGAGTTGTACTATCCAATGCCACTTCAGCATTTGTAAATACATCCATCTGTTTTCCATTTACAGCCTCAGCTAGAGCGTCTCTTATAGAATTAATATGCCCCATACCTGTTCCTAAAACAGCTGGTGATACTGTAATAGGATCCCCTTTTGATGCTTGATTATTATTATCTGCATCAGTCCATCCAAACTCTGTTACTCTAAACTGTTTCCCTGGAATTAAACCCTCAACAACAACATATCCTAACTCAGGGGCTGTTTGTGTATCTACATCAAAAGGTGAAGTGGTATCATTTGTTAAATAAGCAGTAAATCCACCTGCATCAGAGAGTTTATCAGCAAAGTTTTTCATAGTTGTAGCATTATCTGTATCCCATGGTACAGAATATTTTTCACCATCTATATAGGCATATACCTCATCTCCTTCAGCTAACTCTGCCCCATTTAAAGGAAAATTTAGTAAACTTTTTTGAATACTTGAAGTTGATGATGTTGGTTTTGGATTAGCCTCCGCATACACTGATAAAGCAGCATTATACTCTGTAATTAAAGTTTCTACATCAGATATTTTAGTTGATGCTGACTTATATCCCGCACCTGTAAAAACTCTACTACTATCACTTACAGCTGTTGTAGTATAGTCTGTAGCTTTTGCTACTATTGTTTCTACACTGCTGGTATCTCTGATAATTTTATTTCCTAAAAGTCTTGAAAAATCATTCGTAAAAAACTCTGCATTAGGATCAGTAGCTATTCTATCTTTATCAGTGGGAGCTTGTATCGCCCACCCTTGAACTTTTCTTTGTCCTACATCTTCTAGCGTTCCACCCTCTCCCATACGAAAGTTTCCAGCCCTTGTGTAGTAAGTCTCAGCTCCATCTTTTACTTGAAAAAAACCATCCTTTGTAAGAGCCATATCGTATGATACTCCAGTGTTCTTAAGATTTCCTTGAGTATACATCTTTTCTACATCAAATGAGGTAACCCCTTTACCAATTTTATCTTGATACATCTGATCTGCAAAAGCAACTCTTGATGCCTTAAACCCTATTGTATTAACATTTGCAATATTATTTGACTCATTGTCCAGCCCTGTTTGTGATCCTCTAAGTCCTGAGATCCCTGTCCATAGTGCTCCAACCATAATGATTCCTTTAAATATAAAATACGAACATTTTCATGCCCAAATTTAAATAATTAGATTTATTCTAAATTACTTAAATGTAGGCACTTATTTTGTCTTAAGTGCCAATGCCGTTTTTAGTAACTCATCTGATGTTGTAACAGATTTTGAATTTGCTTCAAAAGCCTTTTGCCATGTCATAAGTTCTACAAGTATTTTTGACAAATCACTATTACTATTTTCTAAATATTTTCCCATCACCTCTGCTGAATCTACAATATAGATAGGATCTTTTTGTCCAGCACTTTTCATATAGACACTATCACCCTGAGGCTCAAGTTCTGTCTCATCTGTAAAAGATACAGGCAATAATTTTCCAATTAAAAACCGAGCATCACCATCTCTAAGATAGATATTTCCACCATCACTTTCAATTTCGGGATAAGAAGCAATAGTATTAACACTGCCATTTACAATTTTTTCATACAAAGTACTACTCATACCCAAGGTATTTAAGTCTAAAATAATTGGCTCAAGCTTAGGTGTACTCCCACTTGCTATATTTGTTATTTCACTTTTATTTTTAGCAGACTTCCCCCCCACTTTATCAAGTGCTGCTTGAAGATCTACATATAAAGCATCTACTAAGGCTTCACCTGTTCCTGAAGCTTTTTTTGTATTATCTATTGCTAAATTTTGATTACCCGATTTTGCCTTTGATATAGCTACATTCTTTCCTGAAATAAGTGAATCAATTGTTAACTCTCCTGTAGTCGTATCAACCTTAGATGTTATCCCCGCTATTTGATTTATTTTATCAGAAAAAAGTTGTAGTGTTGTTGAAACATCAGTATCAAATTTTTGTTGTATTTTATTTCCATCTATCAAAATCTCAACTGTGTACTCTGCATCACTATTTGTAGTATTTGGTAAGGGAAATACTACTGTAGCTTGTGCCTTTTGGGCAGGCTCTCCAGCTACTGGATTTATAGAAAATGATTTAAGTGCATTTGAATAATTTGTAATAATCTCTTCTATATCACTTAGTATCATATCTGTACTTTTATAATTATTTCCAGATGTTGCGGCTTGTAAATTTTGCACTTGTGTAGCATATTTTGCATAATTTTTCTCTAAAGATGGATTCTCATCTAGCAATTTTTGTTGCTCAATAGTTGCCGTGCCTGCTTGAACAGCTTGTATAGCATTGAGGTTATTCATAACCTCATGAACCTCTTTCGCATTTGTTTTATAGTCTGTAGTATATGTATTAAGTGTATATATCGAATCAGCCGTATCTATCACCGTTGAAGCAATACCATTATTATAAGCAGATGTTATCATATCACCGCTTACTACAGGCTGTACCCCCATAACTAAAAAACCTAAATCATTTACTAGATTATTCTCTTTATTACTTGAAAACTGTCCTGCCCTTGAATAGTAGAGTTTATCAGGATATGATGGGTTTTGCAGAGTAAAAAATCCTTTTCCAGAAATTGCAAAATCATATTCTGAGTTACTTGGCTTTAAATTTCCTTGAGTAAAATTTTTGGAAGGGTCATTAAAGCTAACACCTTTCCCAATACCATTTTCATACATTAAATCATTAAATGATACTCTATCTGATTTAAAACCTACAGTATTAACATTTGCTACATTATTTGACTCTACATCAATCCCTTTTTGAAAAGAGAGTAAACCTGTTGCACCTGAGTATATAGATTGGTTCATTTTAAATCCTTAACTTACTGTTGTTATAGCACTCAATGGTATCTCAATAGTATCTTCAGAATATAATAACTTATATCCTCCATAACTATATTTTTCAGTTATAGCTGTATCGCTTACCACTTCATTATCTTTATCAAGAATTTTAATAGATCCATCAGCATTGTAAGTAAATCTTCCTTGCGCGTCTAATGCTACCTTATAATCAGTAGCATTATTATCCTGATCATAGATAACTCCATTTGCATCATACTTTGCAATAACATCTTCCCCATCGATAGTTACTTTAAGCCCATCAACAACACCTGTAAACTCTTGTGCTTGAACATATAACTCACCATCTTTATTGTCAACAGTAAGCACTTTAAAAATCTTATCTTCACCCTTATCGTTTAACTCACCTGTTTTTATAGAATGCCCTATCATATTTGCAGCAGTTGATAAAGCTGAAGAAGCATACGCTTTTTGCATAGCCACCATAGAAGCTGCCATCTCTTGGTTTGATTGAATTGTTGACATTTTTAATTGACTATCCATAAGTGCTGCACTATCCATAGGTTTTGTAGGATCTTGCTGTTTCATCTCTTCCAACATCAATTTTAAAAAGTCATTATTTGATAATTTATCATTACTTACACTAGAAGTATAACTATTTCCATCTAGCCCAACTTGGGTGCTTACTTCTGCCCTATCTGCTGCTGCTTTTTTTGAAGTTTGCCATGCCACATACTCTTTGTCTGATTTTGATACTACATCTACTGCCATAATTTACTCCTAAACTGTTTTTTCATCAAAAAAGAAATTTACTACCTTTTCTGGACTCATAGAATCTTGTACTCTAATTGCAAGTTTCTCATCTATAACAATAATATCTCCAATGCCAATGACTCTTTCATTTACAAAAATATCACCACCACCACCTGCAACTTTATTTAAAGCGATAATATCACCCTCTGCAAAATCCAAAAAATCTTTTACTGTAATATCAGTATGCCCCAATATAACATCTACCACAGCTTCTGTATCTACTAAAGCATTATAATCTTGTGTTGTAATTTCCATATCCATTCTCTACTAATATTATTTGGTTTTATTATATCATAAAAAAATCTATTTCGCATAATAATTCAATGATCTATACTCTAACAATAGATAAATAGAGTAAATTTTTACACTAAGGCATCAAGTGATTCTAACATTGTCTCAAGTTTTGCTTCAATATTTCCATCAAAATTCCCTAAATCACTTGCAATCACAACCCCACCTGCAGTTACATTTATATCTTCTTGAAGATTTACAAAATTATCAAAAGACAACTGTTCTTTTAATACTAAATAATCTTTTGGATGTAAATGTATTGTCACCTTTGATGAATTTTTTATTTTATCCATCATATTTTTTATAGTCTCTTTTGCAATTTTTGCTGAATTTTCCCCTATTTCAATACCAATTATTTTCTTTGCAATTGAAAAAGAGGTTTTAACTAATTTCGTTTCCATTTGAAAAGTTGCTTGTTCAAAAAATGTTGAATAGTGTTTTAAATCCTTTAATGCTTCAACTAATTGACGATCTAAATCACGCCCTTTTATCCCATCATTTTCAATTGATTCTACACGCTGCCCTATTTGATGCAATGTTTGTTGCAACTTTTGAATCTCTTGTAGAACAGGGTCAACATTACCATTGATTGTTTTATCATTTAAAAGTGCTACATTTTTCATATCAGCACTTTGATTTTGTTCATTTGAGATAAAATTACCTAACTCATAAGGAGCTATCTCATCTTGTGCCTTTATAACTTTTGAAGTTGTATTTACATTATTTGATGGCATAATCTTACTCCTCCTCATCTATTCGTTCAATCTCACCACTTTCTAGCAATTTCATCGCTACATCGAGAATTTTACGTTGCGCTTCTTCTATATCTTTTATTTTTGTTCTTCCTAATAATTCAAACTCTTCTTGAAATCTATCTCTAGCTCTTTGAGACATAGAACCCATAATAATTTCCATATCTTCCTCTGTTGCATTTTTTAATGCCACTGTTAAATCTTCTGTTTCAACATTTCCTAAAACTTTCATAATATCATTTGGGTCTAAGGCTAATAGATCTTCAAATACAAACATATTTTCTTTTATTTTCGAAGCTAATGCAGGATCTAAACCATTTATATTTTCTAAAATTTCTGTTGACTTTGAACCCATTTTATTTAGCATATCTGCAACAGTTTTTACCCCACCAACTGTAACAATGGAAGCTAATAATGATTCAAGTTTTTTCTCCAATACTTGAGACATAGACTGTACAATACTTGGTGAAACATCTTTTATAGTTGCCATCTGCATAGAAATTTTTACTTTTAAAGTATCATCAAGCTTTGATAAAACAGCTGAGGCATCATCTGCATCCATATGTGCTAAAACAACTGCAATAGTTTGAGGTGATTCATCTTTAATAAAATCAGCAAGTTGTTTTGGATCTATATTTTCTAAGTACGCAAAAGCTTGTTTTGCCTCTTGCAATCTTGCTAATTTTGCAAGAACTTTATCTGCTTCTACTTTTCCTAGTGATTTATATAAAATATCTTTAGCATAATCAAAACCACCAGAACTAATATATGCACTAGATTCTATAAATAGATGAAACTCTTCTAATATAGCTAGAGATATATCCTTGTCTATGCTACTAATCTGAGTAATTGCTATAGACAAATCTTCAACAGTTTCTTTAGGTAAGCTTTGAAATATTTTGACAGTAGCTTCTTCCCCAATAAGAACGCAAAAATGAGCCACCTTTTCAATCATTGGCATAGTAGATAATGTATGTTTTATAGATTCTTTTGCCATTTAATTACCTTTTAATTTCGAATCACCTTCATTCAATAGCATCATTATCATTCTTGCTATATCATCAGGTTGTTCATTTACACTTTTTTCAATTTGTTCTATAAGTACTTCATATTTTGCAGATTCTTCAGCCGTCAATCCCTCTAAATTATTTAAAATTTGACTTTTCACTTTCGCTTTTAATTTACTTTGTTCTGTACGCGAATCAAATTCATCAAAAAGATGCTCCATATCTGTATCGTTTTCTTTCCCCTCTGCTGTTGCACCACTAAAAAATGTAATTTCATTATTAGCAATAAATTTTTTATAAAAAATAAATAATAAAATCATCGCTATAAAATACTGAATATAACTACTATACTCTTTAATCATCGATTGTGTAGTGAGTAAACTTAATTCATCTGAACCTTCTACTGACTCAGATTCACCTTTACTTCCAAATGGTTGTAAACCAATAAATTTAAAAGACTTAACTGTTACACTATCTCCTCTTTTTTCTTGATAACCAATAGCAACTTGTACAATAGAATTTAAACTAGATATAAACTCCTCTTTATTTTCTATTTTCTCAAGTACAGCTGAATCAAATGTAACCGCTGCTGTTATTTTTGAAATCCCAGCATAGGCATTATTTTTTTGACTAATAATTTTTTTAGATATCTCATAATTTGTTACATTTTTCGCTTCCTCTTTTGAGGTTTTTGTTGTTTTTACATTATTTTTCTCTTTAGGATCTTCAATATTACTTTGTACTCCAGGAACACCAGCTTTTTGCGGTTCTTGTGCATCAGATTGTGCAGCTATTTCCGTTGTTTGCTGACTTCTAATTGTTCCTTCTGGTTCATATATCTCTTGATTTATCTCTTTTTTTGTAAAATCTAATTCAATTGAAACTTTTGCTACTACCCTTTGATTTCCTAAAAATGGTAACAATAGATCTTTTATTTTATTTTCATAATCACTTTCTAGTTTTGTTTTATATTTTTCATGCTCAATATATTTTAAGTTCTCTATACTTTCTGGATTATTTTCAAGCAAAGAACCATTTTGATTTATAAGTTTAATATTTTCAATCTTTAATTTTGGAATAGAAGATGCAATAAAACTTTTAATACCCTCTACTTGTCTTTGAGACAATGCCGTTCCCTCTCTTAAATTTAACACAGCAGATGCAGTTGGATCTGTTTTTCTTTGTGTAAAAACAGATTCTTTAGGTATTGCTATCTTTACAGAAGCAGATAAAATTCCAGAAATTGATTCTAAAGAACGCCCTAATTCTCCCTCTAAAGCTCGTAAATATTTCACTTTATTTTCAAAATTTGTAGTTCCTAATGAACTTTTATCAAATATCTCCCAACCTGTATGTTTTGCTGTTGAAGCATCGCTAGTAACAAGCTTAATTTTTGCAATATTAATATTGTCTCTACTGGTTCTTAATGTTAAATTATTACCTGTTCCTACAATTGAATAAGGGATAGAAGAAGCATCTAATTCAGCACTAGCCAACATAACCTGTGTTTTAGTTAGATTTGAAGCAATCGTATAATTTAACTCTTGATCTTGTGATTTTATATTTGAATAAATCAATAAACCCATTAAAAACAAAAATAATACAGAAAAGCCCCCAATGATAACTGCCCTTTGTGCAGAGTTGAGATTATTTATAAACTTAAAAATTTGTTCCATATTTATTATATCCTATTAATTTTTACTTGAAGAATCAATCATTGTTTTAAACCATGCAGAGTCTTTTTTTATTGAACTTTGTACTGCATTAAACATAATAGAGTTTTTAGACATTTCACTCATTTGAGTGTCTAAATTAACATTATTTCCATCATTTTGTTCCACTAAATTTTTAACTTCATATATATCAAAATTTGTATCTATCTTCTCTTCATTTAAGGATATATGCTTTTTGTGAGTTATTGCTAATTTAAGATTATACTCTTCATTTGATTTGCGCAATTGATCTTTAAATCTTAAATCTTTTGTTTTGTATTCAGGAGTATCAATATTTGCAATATTTGATGAGATTACTTTTTGTCTCTCTCCTCTAAAATTCAGTTGCTGAAATAAAAGTTCTGTTACACTACTTGCTTGCATATCTTATCACCTTTTATCTATTGTTACCTATAGTATTGATAACTTTTGAATTAATTTGATCTATACCCGTAACTGCCTTTTGTGATTGTTCAAAAATTCTTTGTGCTTCTATGAGTCCTACCATAGTTTTAATTGTATTAACATTGCTTTGCTCTAAAGCACCTTGCATTAAATACTCTTGGTTATTTGCTATAACTTCTATCTTTTTATCATCTTTAGTTTTATAATTATTATCACCAATTTTATCTAGGTTTTTAAAATCTATTTTAATTACAGCAATAGATTCCTTAAAATTTGGATTATTTATATCTATAGGATTATTGTTATTATCTAGCACCTCAAAACCATTTTGGCTTACTAATTTACCCGCTAAATTTTTAAAAGAACCATCTCTTGTGTATTCAATGTTCCCTTGTAGATTTTTTACCTTAAAAAACATCTCTTTATCTTTTATTGCAAAATCTAAATTATTACCTGTTAATACAGCAGCACCAAGTGATTCATCTCTATAGCTAGCATCAATTTTAGGTATGGTATCCATAACCATACTCTCTTTTAAAACTACCTCATCTTTTTTTGCTTGTTCTCTTAAATATCTATTAAATGTACCTTCAGCTAAGTTACTCTGTTTAAAACCTACAGTATTTGCATTTGCTAAATTATTTGATATTACATCAACTCTATTTAATTGATTTACCATACTCGCTGCTAATTGATGAATACCTTGTGTCATATTTTTTCCTTTTTATTCTTTTGAAAATTCTGAGATAAGAGATTCTATATCATCAGCATCTACAATCTCCGCAGAGTCACCTGAAATATGTTTTGCAATTTGCACTTCAGCTTTCCCTGAATCATCTTCAAAAATTCCATTTAAATAGATACTTAATTTTTTGATAACAGCCATAACTCTTTCAATTTTTTGACGATTTATATCATGATACTGCATCAACTCCATTGCTTCGAAAATCCTATTATTTTCTGCATCAATCTTTGATGATAACTCTTTTGAAACCTCAATTAAATTACTTGCATTTTCTAAACTTTCAGTAAATACACCTACATTTGGAAATTTTGAAGATAATGACTCTAATAACTCTGTTTGCTTTAAAATAAATGATGAGATCTCTTTATTATAGTTTTCTATATCTTCATTTTCATCTAAAATAAAACTTAAAATATCAAATATTTGTGATGCTTTCTCTTCGCTATCATCAGCAACTTCATTTAACTGATTTACTACTTTATTTTCATTACTTACAGGAAGTGGATACTCTCCATTATTTATCTTTGCTTCACGCTCTTCAACTTCAATACTTTTATCTGTTTTTTCTTCAGTGGATCCATCATCTACAATCCCATCTATTCCAGCCAATAAATCTTCAACATTAACATCTTCAGATTCAGATACAGAAGAATCCTCAGACACGACATCTTCAGCTGTTTCTTCTAATCCATCAACTTCCACATCATCTGCACCACTCATCAATGCTTCAATCTCTTCTTGACTCATACTCATAGATTATCCCTTAACTAGCCCATCTAGTTTTTCTTTTAAAACCTCAGCACTAAATGGTTTTACGATATAATTATTAACACCAGCTTTCAATGCTGAAATAACCTCACCCTTACCACCTTCTGTTGTAATCATTACAATTGGTATCTTTTTATCAACAGCTCGGATAGTTTTCACTAGGTCTAAACCATTCATATTCGGCATATTCCAATCTGTTAAAACCACATCATAGTTATTTTTATCTTGAAACAATTTCCAGGCAACAACACCATCTTCTGCTTCATCAAAATCTTCCTTCGCAACACCTAGTTGCTGAACGACATTCCCTATTATTCTTCTCATTGTTGAACTATCATCTACTATTAATATTCTCATAATATCCCTTTGCCATATAAAATACTAGGTTGATTATACTTAAATATTTTTAAATTATATCTTAATTTTAGTTTAATTTATTTTTAAAGCAATATTTAGTAAAATAAAATAGTCACTAATATAAATAAGGATAACAAATGATTAGAGGATTATATACAGCAGCTGCAGGTATGGTGGCACAACAACAAAACATTGATGTTATATCAAATAATATTGCCAATGTTAACACTAATGGATTTAAAAAAGATAGAGCAGAGTTCCAAGATTTAGTGTATCAATCTTTAAATTATACAGCAGGTGCTACAACTGAAACTACAAATAATCCTACTGGGATAGATGCAGGTTTAGGAGTAAGAGTTTCAGGTATTCAGAAAAATTTCTCAGAAGGGGATCTTAAACAAACTGGTAATCTTTTTGACATTGCAATTCAAGGTAACGGCTTCTTTCAAATAACAACACCCACAGGGGAAACTGCCTACACAAGAAATGGTGGATTTAAATTAGATAGTGAAGGCACAATAGTAGATAGTCAAGGGTTTAAACTAGAACCAGAGATTGTAATCCCTTCAGATTTAATAAAAATTTCTATTGGTCAAGATGGTACTGTAACTGGACAAAATGCGACAAGTGGTGACATTACACCTTTAGGACAAATTACTTTAGTAAACTTTATTAATCCTGCAGGACTAGCACCACAAGGGGATAGTTTATACTTAGCAACAGATGTATCAGGTGACCCAATTAGTTCAACACCAGGTTTAGAAGGTATGGGAACAATAAGACAAGGGATGATTGAAGGTTCAAATGTAAAGTTAGTAACAGAAATGGTAAATTTAATTACAGCTCAAAGAGGCTATGAGGCAAATTCAAAATCTATTAATACCACTGATTCAATGTTACAAACGGTAAATCAGCTTAAAAGGTAATAGTAAATAAGTAAAAATGGATTTAAGTGAATTAAAAAGACTAAGAGAAGAGAAACTTTTAGAGCATAAGCGTAAGAAAAGAGCTTATTACCTTAAGTCTAAAATGAATAAAAAACAAAAAGATATAAAAAAAGTCAATTCTATTGATTATCAAATCGAACTTTTTGGTGGTGATTTTACCCAAAAATTAAAAGATATTGCCCAAAAACAAAAAAAGCATATCGATTCAAGAGAGATTCTGATAAAGCAGAAAATTGAAGAATATCGTTCAAAAAAGCAAAAATATTATAAAGAACATAAAAAAACACGATTAGAATATGACAAAGAGTATAGAGATAAGAAAAAAGAAAAACTAAAAGAGTATAGAAGAGAATACTATAAAAAAAATAAAGAAAAAATTCTATTACAACAAAAACAAAATAGACTAAATAAAAAATTGGAAAATTAAATATGGCATCAGATTTATCAAAACTCATACAAGATAGTATAACCCTTACTTTAAATAGTCTTCTGGCAAAAGAAGCAAAGATTGTTGAAATCACAAAAACACATATAAAAGATGTTGAAAACTTACAAATCTTAAAAATTCAATCAGTATTTAATTTTTCCAATTTTTCCTCAGAATTTTCTTTTTTTATTCCAGCAATAAGTGCATCATTAATTTTTAATACAATGATGGGTTCTCCTCTTACTGAACTTTCAGATGTCATTGATGATGATACAGAAGATGCTATAGGGGAATTTATCTCAAATACTTCTGGAACGCTTACTACTGCAATCAATAATTCAGCATTAGACGATCTTGGTGGACACACAAAATTTAATATTTCACATAAAGAGATACTTGCAGAAAATACTCCTTTAAATTTAGAAAATACTTATAAATTTAAAATAGATTTAGAAGGTAATGAATTAATTCTTTTTATCGAATTTGATGAAGCACTTCATCCTTATATACCCCAAATACTAGCTTCAGAGATTACTTATTATGAAGAAACGAAAGAGATAGTTGAAGAAGAAAAGATAGCCAAAGAAGTAAATAACGAAGAGGAAAAGGAAGAGAAAGAAGAAGGGGAAGCTAGTCAACTTGAGTCCAAAACAAAAAAGCTAAAACTTGCTATTATAGCTATAGCTTCTTTTATTGTTCTAATTCTTATCTCTTTTTTTATTATGATTATGATGGGTGTTTTTGATTCAGATTCGCCTAGTATAGAAAAAGAAAATGTAAACATTGCAACAACTAAGAAAAATACTGAGATAAAAACAGAAAAAATAGATGTTATTGAAAATAAAACCTTGAAAAAAATTAACTTTAAAATATCTGATATAAATGTTAAAAGATTAAATACTAGACTAGAGGGATTAACAAAATATAGTATTTTAAATAAAAAAGAGTTAGAAGAACAAAAAATAGCAGAAAAAAATCGATTACTTGAACTTGAAAGAGAAAAAAAACTTTTAGAATTTGCTAAAAAAAATCATGAAGAACCACTTTATAAAACGACAAAAATAGAGAAAGAAAAAAGTATAGCTAAAAAAACAGATTTTAAAAAAGAAACATTGGCAACAAGTAACAATGATAAAAAGAAAAATAATCCCAAAGAAAAAACAACAGAAGAGTTACATTATATAGTCACAAATAGTTTTAAATATAGTCTATTTAAAAAACTTGTACAACAAACCCCTACGCAACAAGCAAGAATATCAATTTGTAATAATAAAGAGGGGGAAACTGCCCTTTATATAGGTCCTTTTGAAACAAAAGAGTTGCAAACTAAAATGATGCAACTTATAAGCATAAGTGACAGTTCTATCAATAAAAAAGCTATCGAAATGACAGAAGAAACTTTTAATACTAAATGTAATTTAGAATAACTCTTACAATTTTTTCTTTAGACTCTTCAATATTTGTTGAATCTATACTTAGCCCAGCAGAATTTTTATGTCCCCCACCTTGAAAATAACCTGCTATTAAAGAAACATCAATAGTATCTTTACTTCGTAAGGATACCCTTATTTTAGATTCAATAACTCTTAAATATGCAACAACCCGTACAATTCCTAAAGAAAGCACAATATCTACAATATCATCACACTCATTAATATCTGCACCTGTTTCTTTTAACCATTTTTCATCAAGATGGACAATTGCTATTTGCCCTTGGGCAAAAAGGTCTAAGGTATTCATAATTTTTGGTATCGTTCTAAATTTAGCTAGAGACTGCCTTTTTGTAAGATTATCACAAATGGCTGCAACATTGATTTTTGTCTTTAATAAATCAGACACCACCTCAAAGGTTTTGCTATTTGTTCTAGGCGTTGTAAAAGCTAAACTATCATCATATATACCCACATATAAACACTCTGCAATATTTTTTGAAATAGCTAAATTATTACTATTAAAAAATTGATATAAAAGTTCAGCCGTACTCCCTTTTGAAGAATCCACGATATTCATATTTGCAAAATTATCATTTGATTGATGATGATCTACAGATATTGAGTCTATCTTGCTAGGAAATAACTTTCCAACACGAGAGGCATTTGCACAATCCATATAAATGATTAAATCATAATATTTTGGAATTGTATGGGAAATTTTATCAAATTTTAATAAAAAGTTTAGCTTTCTAGGTAATTGGGAAACATTAAACACTTTATGTTTTATCTTCTCTTCATAAAAAAAATTACTTAATGCCAAAGCAGAAGAAATAGTATCTGCATCTGGGTTTTTATGTGTAACGATTAATATATAATGTGCATTTTTTATTTTTGTATACATCTGTTTAAATAATCTATTATTTTGCATTCATATATCCTAGTTCAATTAATTTATCATAGATTTTTCCTACCATAGGTCCTGCTGCACTCCCCCCATGCCCTCCATGTTCTACTAAAATCGTCACAACAAATTTAGGTTTTTTATATGGTGCATAGGTAGTTAACCATGCTTGAGATCTTTGAAAATATTCTAATTCATGCTCTTTCATTCTTTTTTTCTCTGATTGAGGAATCCCAACAACTTGTGCTGTTCCTGTTTTAGCAGCTACTATTGTTTTTGATTTTATATAATGAACTGCCGTACCTTTTGCTTTATTTGCAACCTCATACATCCCTCTTTGTATAATTTTCAAATCTCTTTTTCGTATATTTACATCTGTACTTTTAATTAAAGAATCATCTTTTAAAAAATGTGGTGTTTGAAGTTTATTTGTTGCAATAGCTCCTGTATATCTTGCTATTTGCATAGGAGTTACATTTATAAAACCCTGACCAATAGATGAAACAACCGTTTCCCCTATATACCAAGGGAGGTTTCGTGCCTTTCTTTTCCATTGTTTATTTGGATTTATTCCTAGAGATTCATTTGGTAAATCTACCCCAGTTTTTTTACCTACTCCAAGTCGGTCTAAAGTCTTATGTATCTTATTAATACCAATTTTAAGACTCCCTTTATAAAAAAAATCATCACAACTTTCTCTAATAGCTTTTACAAATGAAGTATACCCATGCCCTCTGGCATTCCAACATCTAAATTTTCTATCTCCTAATTGCATCTGTCCATTACAGTAAACACGAAATTTTGAAGAGATTTTGTTCTCAAGAAAAGATAATGCAACTCCCATTTTCATAACAGATCCAGGAGGATATACCCCATTAATTAACTTATTGGTAAAAGGGTGATTGAAATTATCTTGAATTTTTTTCCATGCTTTATGACTAATTCCATTTACAAAAAGATTATTATCAAATTCAGGAAAACTCCCAGCTGCTAATAATTCACCATTTTGTACATCCATTACTACTATTGCTCCTGACTTATCACCAAATAAGCTATGAATATATTTTTGTAAATCTATATCTATTGTTAATTTTATATCTTTTTTTTGGGCTTTTACTTCATTTAAGATTTCAATATTTTGATATAAAGAATTCACTTTTATCTCTTTATATCCTATAGTTCCTCTTAACTCTTTATCATAATATTTTTCTACTCCACTTCTTCCTGAAGTATCAAAATATTTACTTTTTTCATCTTTTTTAATATCTTTTTTTGTTGTTTTCCCAACATAACCTAAAATATGCGCTCCAATATCATTATAAAGGTATTCTCTAATTGTTGCAGATTTAATCTCTACATTTTCATTTGAATTAAAAATTGTATAAAATTTAAAAAATTCATCATACGCTATATAATCTACAAGTTTCACAAATCCGTGTTTATAAGGAGAATCAAGTTGTTTATACTTTTTTAATAACTTTTTATATTTAAATTTTGGAAAATACTTGACTATTAAAGAAGATACCTCTTTTACATTTTGGAACTCTTTTTTACTTCGTAAATGAGGCTTAAGATTAATACTAAACCCAACCTTATTGACTGCAAGATATTTTCCATTTCTATCTAATATCGAACCACGAGAAGCGACTGTATAAATTTTTTTGATATGATTTTTTTGGGAAAGTTTTTCAAAATGTTCATTTGATACAATACTTAAATAATACACTCTTCCTAGTAAAAGAAGAACAATAAATAATATAAATCCAATAATTATTTTCAATCTCATAAAATAAATCCAACTATAAGTATATCGATTACAATATTAATAAGAAATGTTATTAATAAATTTACATCAAATAATGAAGATATTTGAACTATTAGATAAAATAGAAAGTAAAATGAAAAAATATATAAACTCTGCGATATTATATCTGAAGAAAATAGATGTTTAATTTTAGGTATAACAAAAGCATAAACTAATATAGAGATTATTGTAAGAGAAAAAAGTTGTAAGCCTTGAGTATTTTCTATAATTAATAAAGTCATTAGAGAGAAGAGTAAAAGATAATACTTCTCCTCTTTAATCGATACCCTAAATATCTGAAAAACTACCCCTGCTAAAAAAATTGGTATAAAATAAGAACTTAAAATCATATTTAAAAAGATAATAATAAATAATAAAGAAAAGTAAGGTGGAGTATATTTTTTTACCATCTACTTATATATCCTCTAAAATATTGTCTCTAAATATTTTATTTAAAAGTTTATCATATTCTTCACTTGAAGCTTCTAATTCTAAACAAATTTTATGGGAAAATATTTTATTTTTAATTTTTATTTTACTTAGTGATATTATATATTCTATTTGAGAAAGTTGAGAATAATTTATATAAAGATTTTTATACTCTAATTTAGTGTATTGACTTATACTACTTGATTTTAAAACTAAATTAACAGCATCACTATATGCTTTAACCAAGCCTCCAGTTCCTAGCTTAACTCCACCAAAATAGCGTACTACTATAACCGCTGTATTGATTAAATTAGCTCCAGCTAAAACACTTAAAGTAGGTTTTCCACTTGTTCCTTTAGGTTCTCCATCATCACTACAATTTTCAACAACCTGATCAAATTCATTTAAATATCTATATGCATATACAAAATGTCTAGCTTTTGGATGTTCTTTTTTTAAGCGATTCATTAAAGTAATAAAATCCTTATATGGCGTTATATAGGTTATAAATTTAGATTTTTTCACTTCTAAAATATCTGTATATTCTGCATCGATATATTGCATCTCTTATCTCTTTATTTTATTAAATTATTATAAATATCTTTAACATTTTCCCCTGTTAATTTAGATAAAATTTTTGCTTTTTGTTTAGGAGGTAATTGTAACTCTAAAATATCATTTTTGGTAATTATTCCTCTATTTTCAGACCTTATATTTTGTATAACAACTACCCATTCCCCTTTAATAGTGGTCTTTTTTAAGAGATCTAAAATACTCCTTGCATCTCCTTTATATCTTGTTTGATATTTTTTTGTAAGTTCTTTAGTAAGAAAAATTTCTCTTTGAGAATCAATTTTATTAATCTCTTCTATAAGTTTCATTAATCTATGTGGTGATTCATATAAAATAGCTAAATTTTCACTATTCATCACCCTATTTAACATATCAGATCTATTCGTACCTTTGTGTGGTAAAAAACCAAAAAAAGTAAATTCTGTAGCATTTTTGCTAAAACCACTGCTTGCATATGCCGTTAAAATAGCATTTGCTCCGGGCAAAACATCATATTCTATATTATTTTTCAAACAAAAATCAACAAGCACGCTTCCTGGGTCACTTACACAAGGCATCCCTGCATCACTCATATATATACATTTTTTAGTTTCTAGTAAAATTTGATTATCTTTTGTTAAAAACTCTTTTTCATTATGCGAATGGACACTAATATACTCAAAGTTGGGAAATTGTATCTTAAAGCGTTGAGATATCAAAGAGAGAAGTTTTTTTGTAACCCTTGTGTCTTCACACAAGATAAGTTCACCATCTTTTAAAACTTCGATAGTTCTAAAAGATATATCTCCTAAGTTTCCAATAGGAGTGGGAACAAATGTAAGCATTATTTCATTGCGTATCTAGCTTTGAATTTTTCAACTCTACCAGCAGCATCAACAATTTTTTGCTCACCTGTGAAAAATGGGTGAGAATCTGAAGAGATCTCTACATTAATTACAAAATGAGTAACTCCGTCAATCTCTTTTGTTTTATCTGAAGTTACAGTAGAAGTAGTTACAAACTCTTTACCTGTTGAAACATCAACAAAGACTACAGGATTAACTTTTGGATGAATGTCTTTTTTCATTATTATTTTCCTTATTATTTTATATTAAAGGGTCGAGTCTAGATGTCGCCCTTTATGTAAAGTGGCGAATTATACAAAAATTAAGCTAAAATTAAAATAAATCAATTGTACTCTCTTTTTCTTTTGTATATACGGCAAATTTACTTCGCCCCTCTTTTTTAGCTTCTTCTAAAAAACTATCTGCATTTTTTAATACTTGATTTATATCTTCACTATCTTGAGGGAAAGAAGATATTCCAATACATATTGTTTTTCTCAATACTTGCTTATTTACTTCATCTACAATAATGTCTGTTTTTGAAAATTCATCAATAATATTTTTAGCTATCTTTTTGGCTTCATCATTTGACTTTAAATTGATTAGGGCAACTAAAAACTCATCTCCTGTTAATCGAGCAACAATATCAAAATCTTTGATATTTTTATGAATAACTTTAGCCAATTCTATTAAAACTTTATCCCCTATATCATAATCAAATTCTTCAATAACCGCTTTAAATCTATCTATTCCTATCATTAAAAATGAGATATTTTTTTCTTTATCATGAGAAAAGGAGATCATTTTATGAATATGCTTTATTAAATACTTTCTATTATAAACATTTGTTACACTATCGATTGAAGATGACTCAATATGATGTTTTTTTATTATACCACATTGCAAAATTGGTGATATTTGAAAAAATGCAATATCTAAAAAGTCCCTTTCTTTATGAACTATATTATAAATCTCTTCATTTTGAGCTTGAAAAGAAACCACTGCATTAACATCTGTATGTGTATTGATAATAAAATAAAAAGAAAACTCTTCATCTAAAAAAAATGGCTCCCCTTTCTTAAGAATATTTGTTTTTTTATCCTCTTCTAAATCATACAATGAGAAATCCATATTTTGAACCTGATATTTTAATGCAAGCCATTCCAGCAAAGTTTCAGCCATCTCATTGATATCTTCATTATATTGTAATTGTTCATACAGAGTATATATATCATCAATTTTAGATAACAACCCTCTGTCCTCTACAGCCAACTTTATTAAATTAAGCATTTTATCTTTCATATGTTAATTCTAACGCTTACAAACTTAGTTTAGAATAAATTTTATAGTGAATATTCTCATATGTAAAACTTAAATAATTTGCATGTAAAAGTAACCTTTTATTACCAGTTACTTTAACTCTTTTTTCTACCTCTAATTTCTTCAATAAATACTCATCTGCAATATCTTCATCTATCCCATAAATTGGATCACCTACAATTCTATGCCCGATACTATCTAAATGAACTCGTATTTGATGTTGTCTTCCAGTCATTGGTGTTGCTTCTATGAGTGTTTGATTTTTTTTTCTATCATATTTTAAAGGTTTTATATAAGTTAATGATTCTTTTCCATTTATTGAAGTTTCCATCTTCACACCAATCTTACTATTAATTGCTTTTCTTATACCACTATCTATTTGTATCTCTTGATCTATTTTTCCATTGACTACTGCTAAATACTTTTTATCATATAATTTATTTTCGAACATCTCTTTTAAAATAATATCACTATATTTATTTTTAGTAACAAGTACAAGTCCAGAAGTTTCTTGATCTATTCGATGTGCTAAATTTGCAGTTTCTCCAAAATGGTATCGTATCTCATCAAGTAATGTGTACTCCGTATTGCGAGAGGTTGGATGCACCATCACCCCTGATGGTTTATCAAAAATAGCAAAATCATCTGTTTGGAAAAGTGGGTTAAGTCCACGAGTATGCCCTTGAAATAAAGCAACTAAAATAAAATCACCTTTTACTTTTTGTCCATTTTGTAAAATCTTATTATTTTCATCAAAAACACGCCCCTTGGCTAACATTTTTTGAGAACTTGAAATATTTAACTCTGTATTATCTATTAAAAATTGTTGGATTTTCTTACCTGACTCATTTTTAATAAAAAACTTTTTTAATATGAATGGCATATAAAACCCTTTATAGCTTTTTTTAAGTTCAAATTGTAGCAAAAAGCCATCTAATATCATATTAAGCAATTATTTTGTAAAATTAGTAACTTTTTTACACACTAAGGAGAAATGTGAGAGATAGAGATGTGACATTAGTTGTTTTATGTGCAGGGGAATCGTCACGATTTGAATTGTCTTGTAAAAAACAGTGGATTAGAGTTGACGATGAACCTTTATGGTTAAATGTTTCAAAAAGACTATCATCTTATTCAAATTTTAAAGAAATTATTATAGTTGGACATCAAGATGAATTATCTTATATGAAAAACTTTTCTGAAGATTTTATTTTTGTATCTGGTGGAGATACAAGGCAAAAATCAATAGCAAATAGTTTAGAAGTGGTAAATACCAAATATGTTATGATAACAGATGTTGCAAGGGCGTGTGTACCAGAAGATATTATTAAAAATCTTATTAAAAATAAAAAGAAAGCATCTGTTATTGTTCCTATACTAAAAGTATCAGACACCGTTGCTTATAAAAAAGATACAATAGATAGACAGTATGTTAAAATTATCCAAACTCCCCAATTATCTAAAACTAAAATATTAAGAAAAGCTATAAAAACTAATACAGAATTTACAGATGATAGTAGTGCAATAAAAAATATTAAAGGTAGTGTACACTACATTCAAGGTTCTAAAGCATCTACAAAGATTACATTTGGAAAAGAGATGAAAGATTTACCTTGTTTAGCAAAACCTAGTCATCATACTTTTGTAGGAAATGGAATTGATATTCACCAATTTGAAAAAAATAAACAGATGGTTTTAGGTGGAGTTAAAATAGATTCAGATGTTGGATTTAAAGCACATAGTGATGGAGATGTCCTTATTCATAGTGTTCTTGACGCCTTACTAGGTGCTTGTGGTGCGGGTGATATTGGAGAATTTTTTCCTGATACTGATCCTAAATATAAAAACGCAGACTCTAAGGAGTTGTTAAAATATATAGTAAAATTTATAGCTAATGTAGGCTATGAAATTATTAATATAGACCTTACAATACTGGCACAAAAACCAAAAATAAATCCTTATAAAACAATTATTAAAACAACAATGGCAAATTTATTAAATATCAAAAAACAACAACTAAATATAAAAGCAACAACGGCCGAAAAAATGGGCTTTGTTGGAAGAGAAGAGGGAATTATTGTACTTAGTAGTGCAAGCCTTAAATATTATGATTGGATGAAAAGATGAATATATTAATACTAGATGAAGAAATTTATTTAGCACAAAAAGTTGCTATGAGATTACAAGAAGAGGGAAATAGCTGCACACATGTCTCAAATATAAAAGAGATACAATTTAATATCGAATATGATGCTGTTTTATTATCAACAAATATTAGCAGTAGTGATGTGCATAAAATTATTTTACATTTTAAAAATAGTATAGTTATATTGTTGGTTTCATATATAAATGACACAACAGTAACAAAACCGCTTAAAGATGGGGCAAGTGACTATATAGTAAAACCCTTTATCATGGATGAATTAGTGCGAAAAATATACCATTATGATGAATTTAAAAGATTAAAACAAAATAATATAAATTTAGAAAACTATATAAATTTTGCTTTTAATAATATCGAACATCAAGAAGAGATACCTACCACATTACCTTTTATTATTGAAACCAAAGATCAAAGAATTGCGGATAAAATAGTATTTGATGTAGCAAAAAAACTTCATAAAACAATTAAATTTATATCATTAGAAAAACACACAAAAGTGAATCCTGATGATTTTAGAAATGAACTTCTTTATATTTATGATTTTCATTATGCAAAAAAAGCTTCTAAAGATCTTATTTTAAATACTATATCCCAGTACGATGTTATTATCTGTTCACTTGAAGATCTTGGGAAAGTACCATATCCAAAGGTAACCATTGAATCATCAAATAAATTATCTGTAGTAGACTCGATTTTAACAATTAATGACTATGTAAAACTTATGGTTGTAAGTTTTCAAGGGAAATATCCTGATACTGAATTAAGTAGAAGATTAGGCATTAGTAGGAAATCACTTTGGGAAAAACGAAAGAAATTTGGTATTGAAAAAAATAGAGGTAACTAAATGAGAAAATTTTTTCTAACTCTTGGATATAGTGGACTAAGTCCTAAAGCACCTGGTACTGTAGGTAGTTTTATCTCTTTACTTTTGGCTCTATTTTTATTGCAATATATAAGTATTACAACACTATTTTTACTAGCATTATTGATCTGTGTACTTGCTGTAAAACAAATAGATAGCTACGAAAAAGAAGTAGGAGAACATGATAGTTCAGAAATAGTCATTGATGAACTAGCTGGTATGTGGATAGCATTAGGAATTGCAAATGCAAGTTCAGATAACTATACAATCGCCATACTTGCCTTTATATATTTCAGATTATTTGATATTTTCAAACCTTCTATTATAGGAAAAATAGATAGAGATATAAAAGGTGGCTGGGGAGTTATGGGCGATGATATGCTTGCTGGATTATTTGCTGGTTTATGTACTAGTATGACATACTTCTTACTTCTAAAATATTCAATTTTATAAAACTAATGTGATAAAAAGACTCTTTTTTAAAATAGAGAGTCTTTTTTCTCTTTAATCAAATTTCATAGAAAAATCAAGCCAAGTAGCCTGATGGATAATACTTCCACTACTAACAGCATCTATACCTGTATCTAAATATGATTCAATAGTTTCAGCAGTGATATTTCCACTAGCTTCAAGTAAAATATGTGGATACTTTTCATCTCTAAATATGGCTACCTCTTTTATTTCAGATACAGACATATTATCACACATAATAATATCAGCACCTGCACTCATAGCATCTTTTACTTGCTCAAATGTTTCACACTCAATTTCAATTTTTGTAACCCAAGATATTCTTTTTCTTGCTTTTTTTATAAATTCTTTTAGATTACTAATTGTTTTAAGATGGGTATCTTTTAACATTAAACAATCATCAAGTCCAAGTCTATGATTAATAGCACCCCCTACTCTACTTGCATATTTTTCAAAGTTTCTCAATAGTGGTCTTGTTTTTCTGGTATCTAATAATACTACATCACTTCCTTTTAATAGTTGTGCATATCTATTTGCACTTGTAGCTATACCAGATGCATGTTGTAATATATTTAAAAATGTTCTCTCACTACTTAAAAGAATAGAGGCTTTCCCCTCTAACTCTGCAATCACATCACCTTTATTTACTATTTCTCCATCTTTAATAAGAAATTTACAATCAAACTTTTCGGTTCGTGCTAAAACTCTTGCATATTTTACACCTGCTAAAATACCATCAGTTTTTGCAACTACACGAGCTGTAAATCTCCCTTTTGGAGCTATATCAAAAAACAGATCCCCCCTACCATTATCTTCAATAATTGCACTTTTTACAAATTTTCTTATATTTATACCCATAGTTATACCTCAAACATTCGTGTTAATGCAATCTTTGCATATTTTTCTATCTCTTTTGGAATAATAATTTCATTTTCATACGTTCCCTTTTTAATTGAAAGAAGAATATTATACAAATCTTCTAAAACCGTTTCATTCATTGTTGGACATTCTGGCTTTGTTGAACTTAGCACGAATGTATTTTTAGGACGTAGTCTATTTACCATGTTGTATTCCGTTCCCACTGCAACTTTTTGATCGGGTGAAATCTCTTCTGTGATATACTTTATTAACTGAGAAGTAGAACCAGAAAAATCAGCTTTTGCAACAATAGATGGATCACATTCAGGATGAACTGCAATTAAAATATCAGGATATTTTTCTCTATAAAAATCTATATCATCAGTGGTAAAAAGTTGGTGAACAGAACAAAAACCATTAAAACAAATAATATCAGAATCTACTACATCTTTTATATCATCTATACCTACAACTGATGATTTCAATTTCATTTGATTTGCAAAATTTTGTCCCAAACAACGATCAGGAACAAAAAAGATTTTTTTCCCACTTTCAAGCCCCTTAGTAATTATTTTAAAAGCATTTGAACTTGTACACACCAAACCACCCATTTTTCCAACTTCCGCTTTTACTTCAGCAGATGAGTTAATATAGGTAATAGGTAAAATATCCTCATTTTTAATACCAGCATCATTTAAAGTTTTAAGATTTTGTTTAAAATACGAAACATCAATCATTTTTGCCATTGCACAACAGGCGATTTTAGGCATCATTACTCTCTTTTGGGGAGCAAGTACTTTTAAACTTTGCCCCATAAACCCAACACCGCAAAAAATAATATTTTTTTGCGGTGCTACCATACCCCGCTTTGCTAATTCTAAACTATCCCCAGTGATATCTGCTAATTCAAACACTTCATCCTTTTGATAGAAATGAGCTACTATAGCAACATCAAGTTCCTTTTTTAATTTAACAATCTCTTCTTTAAAATTCATCTATTTTATTTCCTAAAATTTTCTATAAATGTTAATATATCTAATTCTTAGTTATATACAGATGAAATAATAATATCTAATATAAAGTTTCTATTATTAGCCATAAAATCTACCTATAGCCACAATATCAATTTATTTATTTAAAGACTCTTTTATTAATAATATATTAGAATGAAGAAGTATATATATCATATTAGGAGAAATAAAATGTCAGTAAGAATTACAGATACATGTATATCATGTGACGCCTGTTTAGATGAGTGTCCAACAGAATCAATCGTAGATAGCGATGAAAATCCGATGGGTGAGGATATCTATTATGTAAATCCAGAGACCTGTACAGAGTGTGTTGGAGACAATGAAGCACCTGCTTGTGCTGATGCCTGTCCCACTGAAGGTTGTATAGTCTGGGATGATTCTTCTGTTGCTCCAGAGCAACCAAGAAATCCAAATAGAGGAGCTGATGGAGAACCTTGTATCGAAGATTAATAATAATTATCTTGCCTTTTTATTATTATTTCGCTATAATCCGCAACTTTTATAAATAACAGGAGCATATAATGGAAAGAACATTATCAATCATCAAGCCAGACGCCGTAGCAAAGAACGTTGTTGGTAAGATATTAGACAGATTTGAAACAGCAGGATTAAGAATTGCTGCAACAAAAAAAATACAATTAAGCAAAGCAGATGCAGAAGCTTTTTATGCAGTTCATGCGGAACGACCGTTTTATGGTGAGTTAGTTGAATTTATGATCTCAGGACCAGTTGTTGTAACTGTACTTGAAGGGGAAAATGCAATGGCAAAGAATAGAGACTTAATGGGAGCAACAAATCCTAAAGAAGCAGCTGCAGGTACAATTAGAGCTGATTTTGCAGAATCTATTGATGCAAATGCTGTTCATGGTAGCGATTCTTTAGAAAATGCAGCAAATGAAATTAATTTCTTTTTTGCGCAAAAAGATATTTGTTAATCGTTAATTAATGAAAATTGAGTTTCGAAAAATACCTTTACAAGATTCTAAATTTGAAATAACTTCAAATTCAGTTAAATTTTTAGGTACTTTTAGTAAAATATCATCAAAGCTTGCAAAAATTGACTCAAAGTTGTATGGGGAGTGTGATGTAGACTGCTGTAAGTGTGGTAGTACATTTAGTATTCCTTTAGATTTAGAGGTAAAATTTTTACTTAGTGATGGTATATATTCTTCAGAACAAGATGATGAGGAATTTGTAATTATTGAAGTTGAAGATCATATTTTGGATTTTGATGAGATATTACATAGTGAATTAGAATCACTAAAATCAGATTATCATGTATGTGATAATTGTAAATTAAACGACACTTTAGTCGAAATAGAATATTAAGGATATAAAATGGCAGTACCAAAAAGACGAGTTTCACACTCAAGAAGTGCAAAAAGAAGAACACATTATAAAATTACGTTAAAAAGACCAGTTAAAGATACAGATGGGACATGGAAAATGCCTCATAGTGTAAATCCCACAACAGGCGAATATAAAGCGTAATGCTTAAAATAGCTATAGATGCAATGGGTGGCGACAATGGTTGCGAACCTATTGTTGAAGGTGTTATATCTGCACTAAAAAAAGACAGACATTTTACGGCGATATTAGTTGGAAAAAAAGAAGAGCTTTTACCTTTAATTCCTCAAAAATTCGATCATAGAATCATCATAGAACATACAGATGATATTATAAGTATGCATGATCATGCAACTGATGCACTCAAAAGAAAAGAGAGTACTGCTTATAAAGCTATTGATCTTGTTAAAACAGGTGAGGCTGATGCGTATGTAAGTGCTGGTCACAGTGGTGCCTCTATGAGTTTAGCAACATTAAGAATAGGAAGAATTAAAGGTGTAAGTAGACCTGCAATAGCAACATTATTACCAACAGTAAATGGAAATACCTTAGTCTTAGATGTTGGTGCGAATGTTGATTGTGATGCAAAGAATCTTAGAGAGTTTGCAATCATGGGACAAGTGTATGCAGAAGATGTTTTAGGTATAGAAAATCCTATGATAGGATTACTTAGTAATGGTGAGGAAGAATCAAAAGGAAATGAAGTTTCTAGAGAAGCTTTTTCACTTTTAGAAAATGTACCAAACTTTGTAGGAAATGTTGAGGGTAACGATATTTTTAATGGAAGTGTTGATGTAATTACATGTGATGGTTTTATTGGAAATATTATGTTAAAAACAGCAGAAGGTGTAGCTGATACTATCGGTAAGATTATAAAAGATAATTTACGAAGATCTTTAGTATCTATAACTGGTGCTGTGTTAATGAGAAAGGTATTTAAAAACTTAAAACTCAAAGTTGATTATGCAGAGTACGGAGGAGCTCCTTTAATTGGTGTAAAAGCTCCTGTTATTATTGCACATGGAAAATCAAATGCAAAAGCTATTAAGAATGCTATTTTTCAAGCAATTGCAGCAGCAGACTCAAACTTAAATCAAGATATAGAAGACAAATTAAAACAATTTAAGGACTAAATTATGTATGCTTCGTTTAAATCTATTGGTGCTTATAAGCCATCAGAAGTTAGAACAAATAAATGGTTTGAAAATAAAATTGATACAACAGATGAGTGGATCTATAAAAGAACTGGTATTAAAGAGAGATTAGTAGCAGCGGAAGATGAAAACACAAGTGATTTAGGAGCTAAGGCTTCCAAAGTAGCCATAAAAAGGGCTGGTATCGAAGCTTCAGATGTAGATTTAGTTATTTGTGCAACTTTAAGTCCTGATTTTAGTGCAATGCCCTCAACTGCTTGTTTAATATCTGAAAAACTTGGCATTAAAGATGTTATGGCGTTTGATGTAAGTGCTGCTTGTACTGGTTTTGTTTATGCTCTTAGTATTGCAAAAGCTTTTATTGAATCAGGAATGAAAAAAAATGTACTTATTGTTGGTGCAGAAAAATCTAGTAATGTAATGGATTATACAGATAGAAATGTTTGTATGTTGTTTGGAGATGGTGCGGGTGCTGCTATTATCTCAACTACTGATGATAAAGAAAAATCTATTATAGATGTTCAATGTAGTGCAGATGGAGATTTACAAGATATTTTATACATTCCAGGTGTAGGAAGTGATGAAGAGAAGTATATGCAGATGAAAGGAAATGAAACTTTTAAAATTGCCGTTAAAACACTTACTTCGGATGTAGAAAAAATTATGGCCAAAAATAACTATGTTAATGAAGATATAGATCTATTCATTCCACATCAGGCAAATATCCGGATTATAAAAGCTGTAGGAAAAGCTCTAAATTTAACAGATAGCCAAAAGGTACTTACCGTTGAAAAATATGGGAATACATCTGCTGCATCTATACCAATGGCCATGAACGATTGTTTTGAAGATGGAAGATTAACTAATGGTAAAACTATGCTGTTAGATGCTTTTGGAGGTGGGGCTACTTGGGGCTCTGCAATTGTAAAATTTAACGGTTAAAAAAGTAAAAATAGCCAAACTTACTGTGAAGTAAGGACGGAAAACGACAGATCTTAATTTAAGATGGCTTGCGTTGCACATACATAAAACTTGTGCCAATTGTAGTGAATATACAGAAACCAAAGGGTTCAACTTGGTAAAAAAGCAAGAAAAAAAATCAAATATTTTAAAAATAGTTGTATTATTAGTAATTATAAGTGCAGCGGGCTATTTTTATACTACACAAAATCCTAAGGAAAAATACAAAGTTAAAGCAGCAGGTGGAGAAAGTGGATATAAAACATCATTTATTAACCTTACCGGAAAAGATGCAGAAGATAAAAAAATAGGTTTATCTGATGATTATTGGTTAGGTGGTAAATTTAAATAGAAGTTGTTAAAACTTCTATTTAGGTTTTAATTTCCTCTACTTCCTGGTTTGTATGCGATATCTTTAAAATCACATTCTTGAGGTGTGTACATCTCAAATGTAAAATCTTCTAAAGCAAATAGTGGCTTATCTAAAGGTAATTTACAATTCTCTTTTCGTTCTAAATCGCTTCCTTCTCTTGCACAAAAACCTCTATTGGCTAATGCAGCATACGCTACGATATTTCCACCAGCAGCTTCAACTTGCTTTGCTGCTTCTAGGGCAGATCCACCTGTAGTAATAATATCCTCACAGATAATATAATTTTCACCTTTTACTACTTCAAACCCTCTTCTAATAGTCATTTCACCATCAACACGTTCAGCAAATATAAATCTTACATCTAAAGCAGTTGCAAGTGCAAAACCAGCAATAAGTCCTCCTAAAGCAGGAGAACAAACCGCATCTACTTTAATACCCGCTTTTTTAATTTGTTCAGCTAAGGCTTGAGCCAATAACTTTGCAGTTTTTGGATTTTCTAAAACCTTTGCTGATTGTAAATAAAACTTAGAAAAGTTTCCACTACTTAGTTTAAAATGCCCCTCAAGTAAAGCATCTGAGTCTTTATAAATTTGTTCAACATTCATTATTATATCTTCATAATTTCAATATCTTTTGCTTTATAAAGCTCATCGGCTTTTGCTACATAGCTATCTGTAATCTTTTGAATCTCATCTTGTGCTTTTTTAGACTCATCTTCAGTTATCTCTTTATCTTTTAAAAGTTTTTTGATTTTATCATTTGCAGATTTTCTAATATTTCTAATAGCCACTTTTGCCTTATCAGTCATAACTTTTGCACCTTTAACACTCTCTTTTCTTTGCTCTTGTGTCATTGGTGGAAAGAAAAGCTGTACTGATTCCCCATTATTATTTGGAGTAACTCCAATATTTGCTGCACTAATAGCTTTTTCAATCTCTCCTACTAAGTGTTTTTCCCACGGTGAGATATTAATAGTCGTAGCATCTGGTACTAATATAGATGCAACTTGACTTAGTGCTGTTTGTGTACCATAATAATCAACCGTAATATTATCTAAAATACTTGGTTGTACCTTACCAGTTCTAAGTGTCATATAATCTCTTTTTAAAGCCTCTAAAGACTTATCCATAGCAACTTTTGTTTCTTCATAATTTTCATTAATCATTGTATTTCTCCTTTTTTGGTTTGTATTTTATTTATAATTTTATTTGATATAGTAAAAAAATTTGGTCCTACTATTATCCTTGTCCTTGCATGGTTCAAAAGTATATTTAACTTTAAATCAACTATGCCATTTATAACATCTACATCTCTCCAACCTTTATTTGTGATATATAATTTTAATTTTTTATATTTGGGGTTTACTTTTATAGTTATTTTCCTAAGAATACCATCTTTAGGAAATACTTTTGGCTCTATCCATGTTGCATCAAAAGTCTTATACCGTAATTTCTCTTTTATATTTACATCACCAACTAAGGCTATTCTTGGTATATCATAAATATCTGTTTTTTCATTTACTGTACCAATATTTTGATTTAAAATTGCTCTAAAGTTAAAATTATCTTCTAATATATCTCTAACTTGTTGGTTAAATTCACCAAAGGGATAAGCGTAAGTTGTAGGCGTTATATTGGTATTTTTGAGAAAAATTTCAAATGCCTTTTTTGTATCCTCGATAAGCTGTTCTTTTGTTAAGTTTTGTAATCTTTTATGGGCATAAGAGTGCAGTCCTATCTCTCCATATTTTGCTGATTCCTTAATCTCTTCCCAACTCATATAATCTGTATAGTTGCTATGTGTAGCTTCTACATAAACATATAGACTAAAGGGATAATTATACTTTTTAAAGATCTCTAAACCATTATCATAAAAACTCTTATAAGCATCATCAATAGTCAATGCAATCCATTTATCTGGAATTTTCTCTTTTTTTTCTAATTTTTCCAAAATTAGAGATAATGGAACAACCTTATACTTATTGTTTTTAAAGTAATCAAATTGTTTGATCAACTCTTGAGTTGTTGTATTTGTACTTTTATATCGTTCATCACCAAATCTATGATAAATAAATATATGCGCATTAGCAAATATATAAGAAATTGAAATAATTAATAGAAATAAATATTTCATTTCTATTAATTAACTATTTAGTAGGTGCCGCTGGTGCACTATTAAGAGGTGTTTTATCCACTGGTGTACTTGGAATCAATGAATTAATTTCAACATTATCAACAACACTTTTAGAATTTTCTTGATTGTATAAGTAACCTAGATATAAAGTATTTAATACGATTAGAATACCTAAACTAAATGTTAATTTTGTTAAAAAATTTGCAGGACCTTTAGCTCCAAACATAGAATCGTTACTCCCACTATATGCACCTAGCCCCATACTAGAACTCTTTTGTAGTAAAATTGCAATTGTAATTAAAATTGCTAAAATAAATTGTACTATTAATAATGTTGATGTCATATTAATCCTTAAGCTTGAAATAAGCGGTATTATATCCAAGTGTCTATTAATATTAAGTTATACAATTCAATGATATCAACTAAATAGAGAGATTTAAAAAATAATAAGCTTCAAACGGTTTCACTGATGGGTACCCCAAAATCAAAGATTTTGACCCTTTCGTTGCAAATGTTTTCTTCTTATTACTTTTTTAC
>PDWI01000231.1_pt1 | contig 85918 bp, 79 predicted proteins | sample 1430891 | NCBI WGS metagenome assembly PDWI01 (sample SAMN01162508, study PRJNA174530) | Oral metagenome, whole genome shotgun sequencing project. | biome: Marine environment; feature: Marine mammal; material: Swab sample of the gingival sulcus; isolation source: swab sample of gingival sulcus... | reverse complement strand
AATTAAAGCGGATAGCACGGTTTTTGCATTGCGTAAAATATCGCTATTTTATTGAGAGCTATTGTCAAAACGCAATGCAAAAATTCGCCCTAAGTATAGCCGGTTGTGACTGACTTCATTTTTGAAGTTGCGTATGATTTAAATTTCATAAAACCGGTTTTGTGCAATGTTGCGGACAATTAATATATTTTTTTTGATAGCGGTTGAATGTCTTATCAAAAAATGCTACAATCGAGCCGCTTGCAAAAGTTGGTTACTTTAGCAAGCACCTTTTAAATAAGCTCATTTCATTGCGCTTTTTGGTATATTTTAAGAAGAAATTACAAAACTCAGTTACTTTTGTAATTTCTTAATCTCCTTTCGACAGGTTTTGATGGAGGCATTATGATAAAAGAAAAACTTGAGCAGTTAAAGAAAAGACACGAAGAAGTTGAATTGGAAATTCAAAAACCTGATTTGGTAAAAGATGTAAAGAAATATAAAGATGTAATGAGGGAGCATTCTTATCTGTCGAAAGTTATGGAAGAGTATAATCGCTATCTTGGTATGGAAGCGGAATTGCTTGATGCAACCGAGTTGATGCGTGAAGAGACTGATTCTGAGTTAAAAGAGATGGCCCGAGGTGAATTGACTCGTTTGGAAAAGGAACTTGAGGAAAGCAATGCAAAGTTAAAGATGCTTTTAATTCCGCCAGACCCGCTTGAAGAAAAGAATATCATTATGGAAATTCGCGGTGGTGCCGGAGGTGAGGAAGCCGCTCTTTTTGCCGCAGATTTGTTTAAAATGTATTCACATTACGCAGAGCAAAAAAATTGGAAATGCGAGGTTATTTCGCTTAGTGAGACAGGGCTTGGCGGATACAAAGAAATTATTTTTTCAATTGCGGGTAAGTATGTATATGGCAGTTTGAGGTATGAATCGGGCGGTCATAGAGTTCAGCGCGTTCCTGAAACCGAAAGCTCAGGTAGAATTCACACAAGTGCTGTTACCGTGGCTGTTTTGCCTGAGGCTGAAGAAACCGAAATTGAAATTAAGAATGAAGACCTTCGTATTGATGTTATGCGTGCAGGCGGACCGGGCGGGCAGAGTGTAAACACTACAGATTCTGCGGTGCGTATTACTCACTTGCCAAGCGGTTTGGTTGTTACTTGTCAAGACGAAAAAAGCCAGATTAAAAATAAAGCTAAGGCAATGCGTGTTTTGCGAAGTCGACTCTACGAAATGGAAGAGGCAAAAAAACAGGCTGACAGATCTGCAAACAGAAAAAGTCAGGTTGGCTCGGGGGACAGGTCTGAGAGAATTCGCACTTATAATTTTCCGCAAAACAGGGTTACGGATCATCGCATAAATTTAACGATTTATCATCTTGATTCAATTTTGCAAGGGAACTTAGATGAAATAATAGAGCCCTTATGTGTTACTGCCAGAGAAGAGATATTAAAATAAGCGAATTGCGCCGTATTGTCGGCAACGAGTTGCTTGAATTGTTTTCAAATAAACTCGCCTGCTATGACTATACAGCTGCCTTGCTTGATGTAGATGTATTGTTAATGCACTTACTCAAAGTAAGCAGGGTATGGATATTATCCAACGGGGATTTGAGCTTTGATGATATTCAAAAAACGGGGCGGTTTATAAAAGAAAGATTTGTTTCGCAAGTTGATTTGCAAAAAGAGTTTTTTGAGCTTATTGAAAAAAGAAAGACCGGCTTACCTGTTGCCTATATAATTAACAATAAAGAATTTTTCGGTTTGGATTTTTATGTAGATCAATCCGTTCTTATTCCAAAACCCGACACTGAAACACTGGTTGAACTTGCAATTCAGAAGGCATTAAAACTTTTAGAGAATAATTTTAAGCACGATAAAACCCAACCTCTTAGAATTTTAGACTTATGCACCGGCTCCGGCTGTGTAGGGATTGCGGTGGCTAATGAGCTTACCCACAAAAATGCTGATTTAAAAGTTGAGTTTACATTTGTCGACATTTCAAAAGACGCACTTTTGGTTTCGCAAAAAAATGCTAAAGTGTTAATTCCCGATGTTGTTACAAATTTTGTAGTTTCAGATTTACGATTGAATATTCCAAAAGGTTTTGACTTGATTTTATGTAATCCGCCTTATGTGCCTACAGATGAAGCGAAGAGCTTGTTGACTGACGGCAGGTCGGAGCCTTTGCTTGCCCTTGATGGCGGTAAAGACGGATTAGAGCTTTTTTATCCGCTTGCAGATGCCGTATTTAATTCTCTTTATTCAGGTGGTGCGTTTTTTATCGAAGCCGCCGATTATAACATAGATAAAGCAAAAAGTATATTTAAAAAACGAGGCTTTGTTGACTTAAAAATTTATAAAGATTTGGCGGGTAAAAAACGCGTGCTTTACGGGGTGAAGTAAAGCTTGGGAGTGATTTTTAAGAAGTTATCTCTGTCGTATTGATTTTTTTTTCAGTTAGGTGTATTATGGGCTCTGTGAAAATTACACGAATGAGTTTTGGCATTTTTTATCTGATTTTTGCGAGTGTTTTATTGGTTTCGTGCAAAGAAGATGATAATGCTTTTCTTTATGACAATTTAGGCGAATTAAAACATTCCCAAAAACAGTTGGTAGAGCTGTTACGCTATGAAGATAAACTTGCCACAAGGTTTTCTTTGATAAATGCCATAGCAGAAAATTTACAACGGAAGAATAAAACAAAAGTGCTTATTTCATTTTTGACCACCTATGTCGAAAAAAATCCCGGTGATGTTTATAATGCTTATTGGCTTTTGATGGTTGCAAATGAATATATGCAGACGGGAATGCCGGAAGTTGCCGCTTATTATCTTGAGCGGGTTATTACATTTTATCCTGATATGACTGTGCAGGATAAATCCATTCATTACCTTTCTTTGCAAAATTTGATTAGAATAACTTCCGACCCCGCTAAACTTGTCGACTATTATTCAAGACTTTTAAACACGCTTTACGACAAGGTTGACCCTGCTTATGTTTATTTCATGCTTGCACAGGCTTACGAAAAACTGGGGGAATGGGACTCTGCAATTCAAACTTATGCGGAATTTGTGAGATTGCGCCAATATGATATTATCATACCGGGTATACCCGACAGCTATAATTATGCAAAAAAAATTGTTGATTATGCAAATTCATCGAAAAACTGGACATTTGAAACATTGGACGACCTTTTAAGAACCGTAAGGGTGGCAATTCGGAACAACGACTATGCAACACTGGAAAGATGTAAATCAAAGGTCAATTTTTTTGCCATGTCGTGGAATCAAGAAGTTGCAGATGTGAGTACTACCATTGATTTTAATTTTAGGAGCTTTATGCGGGGCGGATATGTTAAAATTGCCAAAAGCACCGATTCGTCTTCTACTCCCTATGAAGCCTATTTGCGAACAGTCGGGTGGAGTCAGTATTCAAATGTATGGTATTTGTATTTCAAAAAAATTAATTTTCCGGCAGATCCTGAAATCCATGGAAGATGGGAATGGGCAGGTATCTATTACGGAGAAAAACAGTGAAAATCAAAAAAAGTATTTATTTAAAACCTTTTGCAATTATAGCATTGGTTTTTTTTCTAACCTCGCTATTGAGCTTTACCTCACCGGATTTTGAGATAAAAGACGATGTGGATTTAAACTCTTTCCTTATTGGAACTCTGCTTGGAAACGACATAGTTTTTTACGAGCAACCGCTAATTGAAAAATTCCGCAAAAGTTTTTTAAAAAAATCAAATTTAGAATATCTTGAACGGGTAATGAAACGTTCGGCTCCATACAGGGATTACATAATAAAAAAACTTGTGGAAAACGACATGCCGTTAGAGCTTTTGTTTTTACCGGTGATTGAATCGGGTTTTAAGGAAACCGCAGTTTCAAAATCCGGGGCTGTGGGTATTTGGCAATTTATGCTAAACAGTGTTGGAGGGTACAATATAAATATATCCGAATGGGTTGATGAAAGACGAGACCCGTGGAAATCAACCGATGCGGCGATAAAAAAACTAAAATACAATTACGCAGTATTGCAAGATTGGCCGTTAGCCCTTGCAGCATATAATTGCGGTCTGGGTGCCGTAAAAAGAGCTATCAGAAAGTCGGGTAGGGCAGATTACTGGTATCTATGCGAGAGAGGTTTTTTTAAAAAAGAAACAGTGTATTATGTGCCTAAATTTTTGGCTGTCTGTGAAATTTTAATGCGAAGCCATGAATACGGTATAAGCTGGGGGGATAAAACCGATTACTGCGAAACCGAAACCGTAAAACTCAAACGGGCGGTGGATATCGTTATGGTTGCAGAAGAGCTTAATATCGATATTTCACTGATGAAATCGCTTAATCCTTCGTTAAAATACAACATTACTCCACCTGATTTTGAGTACTTGCTTCGCATTCCGTCTGACAGTAAAGAGCAGGTTGTGGCGCTGTTGTCAGAGAAAAACAAAGTGTTGGTGCGTTATTATATCTACAGCATAAAGTCAGGCGATACGCTTTACGCTCTTTCCCGGCATTATGGTGTAAGCGTAAAGACAATCCTGAATTATAATCGCAGTGTAAATCCGAATGCCCTGCAGCTTGGGCAAAAACTGATTATACCTGCATTGAAATCCGTATCGGCATATACAAGACCGAAAAAAAAATTACCCAAAGTCAACTTCACGGGCAAATATAAAGTCCAAAAAGGAGACACACTCTGGTCGATTGCAGGCAAATACGGAGTTGACATTGAAACACTTGCTTCTGAAAATAACATCAACTTGAACTCTGTTTTGTCGGTCGGAGCAACCCTTAGCGTCCCAAATAACTAATCATAAAATTAACAAATTAGCTTTAATAATTTTTTGGGCGCTTTCTTCGCTATCGCTACGAACCGATGTATTTCAGGCTCCGCTTTCGCTTCGAATAAACCTAAAGCCTTATAATTAACGGCTTTAGGTTTATTTTGTTCCGTGTTTTTTAAAAACACGGAACAACCTTCAATGTATCTAGCGCGTTTTATTTCAAACAATTCTGTTTTAAGGTTAAATTTCCGTTTGGAATATATTGAGGAAATTGGAAAAGGCGTGAAAAACAGAAAAACCTGACATAAACTTCAGAAAATTTAACCTGATTTTAAGCCCGCCGTTATCCTTTTGCTCGATTTAATTCAAAAGAAAAGACCTTCGACAGGAAGGAGAAGAGTCGATTATATTTTATCGGCAAAGAGCAAAAGATTTAAGGCGGGCGAGGGGTTGAATATTTTTTAAAGATTTTCGAAAAAAATTTAAAAAACTTTAGTTTTTTTTCAAAAAGCACTTGACATTTGAATTTATTGTGGTAAAATAAAGATGTGGATTAAAGTGGGGGAAAGTAGTAAAAAGTGGCAAATGATGTATTGACAGGGGAGTATAGAAACAATCTCGATGAAAAAGGGCGTTTGACCTTTCCTGCAAAATTTCGTGCCGATTTTGCGACTGACGGATTTGTTGTTACAAGGGGTTTGGAAAAATGCTTGTGGATTTTTCCGATGGGGGCTTGGAAGCAGCTTTCCGATAAGGTTATGGAGTCGGCGTCACTTTTTCAGGCAAAATCAAGGTCTGTTATGAGGCGTTTGATTGCTCCGGCGCAGGAAGTTGATATTGATAAGTCCGGACGAATTTCCATCCCCCAGAGTTTACGAGAATACGCTCATCTTGAAAAAGAATGTGTTGTATTGGGCATTAACAGGTATATTGAAATCTGGAATGCGAAAGAGTACGAATTATATCTGGAGGGGAGTGAAGCTGATTTCCTTAGTGCGGCAGAAGAGCTTGGGAATATCTGTTTTTAGAAATTATTATGCGAGTGTTTCATACGCCTGTTTTGCTAAATGAATGTCTTTCTTATTTAAAGCCGTGTTCTGATTTTGCCTTGTTTGTAGACGGAACATTGGGTGAAGGCGGGCATACTTTGGAATTTCTTAAAACATACCCTACTATTTCTGTTATTGGTGTTGATGCAGATCCTGAAATTCAAGCGGTTGCCAAAAAAAGGCTTTCGGGTTTTAAAGACAGAGTTCGGTTTTATGGTGGTTGGTCTAATGAGCTTTTTGAAAATTATTCTTTTGAAAGCCGGCCTGATTTGATTTTGGTTGATTTGGGTATTTCTGTTTTTCATTATGCCGAATCGGGCAGGGGTTTTTCATTTTCTAAAGATGAGCCGTTGGATATGAGACTTAATTCAAATTTGAAAATTTCTGCCCGTGATATTGTAAACTCTTATGAAGAAAAGGCTTTGGCTGATTTGATTTATGAATACGGTGAAGAAAAGTATTCTCGCCGTATTGCTTCGGCTATTGTGAGCGCCCGTAATGCAAGTCCGTTTGAAACTTCAAAAGATTTGGCGGACTGCATTTTTTCTGCTGTGCCTGCACGCTACAGGCATGGGCGTTTGCATCCTGCGACCCGCAGTTTTCAGGCTTTAAGAATTGTTGTTAATAAGGAATTGGAGAGGTTGCCCGTTTTATTGGAAGAGGCTTTTAATATTTTAAAATGCAACGGGAAATTCGGTGTTATAAGTTTTCATTCATTGGAAGACAGAATAGTGAAAAACTATTTTAGGGATTTATCAAAATCCTGTACTTGCCCGCCAAATATGCCGATATGTAGGTGCGAAGGAGAGCCCAAGGCTCAGTTGCTTACAAAAAAGGCTGTTAAGCCTACTGAAGAAGAAGTGTTGAAAAATCCTCCTTCGCGAAGTGCTCGGTTGAGGGTGTTGAAAAAACTTAAAGAGGTAGAAAGATGAAAAAGTTGTTTGCGTTTTTGTTGACTGTTTTTATTCCGCTTTTGTTGTTGATAACGGTTTTGCAGGCGTCAAAATGTTCGCTTATTGAAAAAGAGCTTGCAGATTATGCAAAAGAGCAGAATATGCTAATATCGGAAAATAAAAGAAAGATTTCTGCAATAGCTATTTTAACAAAGCCGGATAGGATTGAAAAAATTGCTATTAAAAATTTGGGTATGAGAAAAGCTAAGCCTTCTGAAATTATGCGGGTTAGTTTTACTGAAGATGGAGATACAAACGGTGATTAAATGTGAGGCAGCTCAAAACGGGCTTATGGACATTATAGAGCTCTGCAATGTTGTTTCAGGAAAAATTGTTGCTGATTTTTCTTCAAAGGCATTTTTCACGCATGTTGCTACGGATAGTAGAGATGTTGTGTGCGGTAGTCTGTTTGTCCCCTTGCGTGGTGAAAATCAAGACGGTCATAATTACATTTTTCAGGCTGTAGAAAAGGGTGCTGTTTGTTTTTTTGTTGATTCTTGTTTTTTTGAAAATTCGGATAATCAAAATTTAATTCGGAGTCTTTGTAAAAAAAATATGGTTTGTTGTATTCAAGTTGATAATAATCTTCAAGCTCTTCAAAATGCGGCGACGTTTTATTTATCAAAGTTTTCAAATTTGCTAAAAATAGGAATTACGGGGTCTGTCGGTAAAACTACAACAAAAGAAATTTTGGTTTCAATTTTAAAACAAAAATATAATACAATTTTTAGCAGGGGTAATTTTAACTCTGAAACAGGCTTGCCGCTTTCCGTGTTTAATGTTCGCTCAAATCATGAGGTTGCTGTTTTTGAGCTTGGAATGAATAGAGTTGGTGAAATAAAAGAGCTTACCGGAATTTTCAAGCCGTTTATTTCTGTTATTACAAATATATGCCCCGCCCATATCGGTATTCTCGGCTCTTTGCGTGCAATTGCTGAGGAGAAAAAACAAATTTTTTCCGAGTTTAAAGATGATTCTGTGGGTTTTATTTCTGAAGGCGAGTTTTCGGATTATCTTCAAAATGTTCCTGCGGGTGAAGTTCGTGTAGTTAATGGCGATAGTATTGCGGGGCTTAAATCTGTGGAGGATTTAGGACTTGACGGTTTCAGATTGTTTTATGAAAACGAAGTAATTAATTGTCCTTTAGTGGGGCGTTATAATCTTGACAACATTTTTATGGCTTTGGCTGTTGCCGAATTTTTAAAAGTTGAGCCTGAATTTATTAAGAAGGGTTTAGAATCCGTTAAAACTCTTTTTGGGCGCTCTGAAATTATGCACGGGTCGGTGGATTATTTTTTGGACTGTTATAACGCAAATCCTAATTCGATGCGCTCTGTTATAGATTTTGCTTCAAGTCTAAAAACGAATGGTAGAAAAGTTTTTGTGTTGGGTTCAATGTTGGAGCTTGGTGATTTTTCCAAAGACGCTCATATTGAAATGTGCAATACGGCTTTTGCTTCTAATGCAGACAGGGTTTATATTTACGGTGATGAGTTTGTTGATGCTTTTAAGCAAAGTGGCGTTAAAGATGACAGGTTTTTGTGTTTTCAAACAAACCGGTATGATGAGCTTGAGGTTGATATAGACCGTTATCTGTCTAAAAATGATTTTGTTCTTTTAAAAGGTTCCAGGGGAATGGCTCTTGAAAGACTTGAAAAAATTCTTAATAAGGAGAGTTTAAAATGATTTCATCTGCGCGCATTTCACCTGAAAAAAATATAAAAAGACAGAGTTATGACTTTACATTTATAATGATGACTTTTTTACTACTCGGACTTGGGTTTACGGTTTTATATTCCGGCTCGGTACATTACGGGCAGAGGTTTTTTGATAACCCGTTATATTTTGTAAAGAGGCAATTTTTTCATTTTGTGATAGGGCTTGTGTTAATGGTTTTTTGTGCATATATTAAACCTGAACGCTTGAGACAGTTGCTTCCTGCTATTTTGGTTTTAAGTTTTGTTTTTATGGTTCTTACTTTTATTCCGATAGTTGGGCATAAACAAAATGGAGCCGCAAGATGGGTGAGAATATGGAAATTTAAATTTCAGCCATCTGAATTTGTTAAAATAACTTTGGTTTTATTTTTGGCTAATTTTTTTGATAAAAAACAATCTACGCTAAATGATCCTTTTATTGCAATTTTTCCGCCGTTTATAGTTAGTGGTATTTTTATTGGTCTTACTTATCTTGAGCCTGATTTTTCAACAGCAATGTTTTTGGCTTTAATATGTGCGATAATGTTTTTTATTGCAGGTGTTAAAATTTCGTGGTTCTTAAAAGGGTTAATTTGTTTTCTGCCGGTTGCGAGTATTATGATTTTATCAAAAGCATATCGTTTGGAAAGGGTTATTTCTTTTCTTTTTCCTGAGCATGATCCGTTGGGCGCTGGTTATCAGGTAAATGCTTCTGTTAATGCTTTGACCAGTGGCGGAATATGGGGTGTGGGGCTCGGTAATGGAATAAAGAAAATTTTTAGTGTGCCTGAGGTTTGCTCTGATTTTATTTTTGTTGTGTGGGCAGAAGAAATGGGTTATATAGGTGTTTGTGTGTATTTACTGTTGCTTTCTTTGTTTGCTTTTTCCGGTTATAAGATTGCAGTTAAGGCAAAGGATAAGTTTCTGGCATATTTAGCATTTGGGGCAGTTAGCAGTATAGTATTTCAATCTTTATTGAATTGTGCTGTCGTTTCGCGTATGCTCCCTGCTACCGGTATACCGATGCCGTTTTTTTCTTATGGAGGCTCTTCTTTAATTTCTACTATGTGTTTTTGTGGATTAATTATAAATGTTTCAGGATATTCCGTTGTAAAAGGAGAAAGTAATGGCTGATATGGTTTTTCAAAAAAGCGATGTAGATATTTTTTCAGGAAATGCTGAGTCAGAAAAAAAAATCTCCAAAAAAAGATCTGTCTTTTTTATAGTTGTTTTGACTGTTATTTTTCTTTTTTTATTGGTTGAGGTTGTTTACTATCTACTTGTGATACCAACGACATCAAAGCCTAATATACAGTTTAGAGGTAATGATAAAATTAGTTTGGTAAAGCTCAAATTATTGTCGGGGCTACAGGGAGATGAAAGCTGGAGGAGTATAAATACATTTGAGCTGGCACAAAGGTTTTCTACTTATCCGTTGATTGAAAGCGTGAATGTGGAAAAAAAATTTCCGGATAAAGTTTTGGTAAATATTATTGAGAGAAAACCGGTTGCTATTGGGTTTACAACAATTGATGGCATAAGCATTCCGTTAAAAATAGACAAATATGGTGTTATATTTGAGGTAGGTGTTTGTGAATTCAAAGCACTTCCTGTAATAAGCGGCTTGTCGTTTAAAAATGCTAAAATAGGGATGCAGGTTAATAAAAGTTTATTGCCATTGTTTATGCAGTTGGAAAAGCTTCAAATAGAATTTGGAGGGTTAATGAATGAAATATCTGAAATTAAAATTGTTGAAAAAAAATTTGGCGGATACGAGCTTTTAGTTTATCCTGTTAAAACGCCTGTGCATGTTAGAACACAAGATTTGTTGACAGGTGATGTGTTAAAATATATTATGCTTGTAGTTGATGTAATAAATGGAACGGGTGTTGTATCGAGCATTCGTGAGGTGGATATAAGAAGTGGAAATGCTGTGTATGTTAAGCAAGGAGTGAACGATGAGTAATATTCTCGTTGGTTTAGATATAGGTTCAACAAATATAAGGGTAGTAGCGGCTGAGGTTTTGGAAAGCGGTGAACTACAGATAATAGGTGTTGGTGTTGCTCCTTCTACCGGTTTAAGGCGTGGCTCTGTAATCAATATTGAAAAAACCGTTGAAGGTATTAATAGTGCCGTAGAGTCTGCGGAAATGATGTCAGGGGTTGAAATATTTGAATGCTCTGTCGGTATCGGTGGAAATCATATTGAAGGTTTTAATTCACGTGGTGTTTATCCTGTTTCGGATAAGGGAAATGGTAATAAGGAAATTGATCATACGGATATAAAATTTGTTATTGACTCAGCAAAAGCTGTTGTTATACCGATGGACAGAGAAGTTATACATGTTATTCCTCAAACTTATACTGTTGACAGGCAAACCGGAATAAAAGATCCTACTAATATGATTGGCGTGAGATTGGAAGCTGAAGTTCATATTATTACAGGATCGGGAACTTCTGTGCAAAATATAATTAAGTGCGCAAACCGTGCCAATTTACAAGTTTCAAGGTTTATGCATCAAGGTTTAGCATCTGTTAAATCTATAATGACAAGTGATGAAGCTAATATGGGTTCTGTTTTGATAGATATTGGTTCGGGAACAACGGATGTGGTTGCCATGCTTGATGGTGCTCCTGTTATGACATTTTCTTTACCGATTGGCGGATATCAGGTTACAAATGATTTATCGGTTGTAAAAAATATTCCGTTTGAAGCTGCAGAAGAAGTGAAAATAAGTAACGGGTGTTGTTGGATGGAGTTGTTGGATAGTCAAGAAGCGGTGCTGTTGGCAGGTGTTGGTGGTAGACCGCCTATTCAATTATCAAAGAAAGAAATATGCGAAATAATACAAATGCGAATTCAAGAAATTTTTTTAATAATAAAAGACAGGATTTCGGGTGTATTTAAAAATCAAAACATCACCGGTAGCATTATACTCTGTGGTGGAGGTTCGTTATTACCCGGTATAACAGAATTGGCCGGTAGTGTTTTTAATACTTCTTCCGTGAGGCTTGGTATTCCGGGAATGCTGGGTGGTTTAACAGGAGAATATCGGAATCCACAATTTTCTGTTGTTCTTGGCTTATTGTTGGACTTGCATGAAAATAACAATAATACAATAAAAGAAACATATTATCATAAAGATAATAATAAAACAGATTCTTTCGGGAAAAAAGTAAAATCTTTTTGGAATAATCTTTTTTAATCAAATTCATATAGGAGGGGTTTATGGAATTTGAAGTGGTTAATGATAAGCAACAAGCAATTAGTCCTGCTGTACTTAAAGTTATAGGTACCGGTGGGGGTGGATCGAATGCTGTTAATAGCATGATAAATGCAGGTGTTCAGAATGTTGACTTTATAGTTACAAACACTGATTTGCAGGCGTTGAATTCTTCTATGTCAAAGCATAAGTTGCCAATTGGTTCAAAGCTAACCGGCGGGCTTGGGGCAGGTGGAAATCCTGAAATTGGAGAAAAAGCTGCTACCGAAGATTCTGAAGCAATTGAAAATGCGATACGCGGTGCAGATATGCTTTTTATTACTGCAGGAATGGGTGGCGGTACAGGAACAGGAGCGGCACCGGTTATAGCTAAAATTGCAAAAGATGCCGGTATTTTGACTGTTGCTGTTGTTACAAAACCGTTTGATGTTGAGGGTCGTATAAAAATGAAATTGGCTGAAGACGGTATTGAAAAACTTTCAAAAAATGTAGATTCTTTGATTGTAATTCCAAATCAAAACCTTCTAAAATTTTTACCTAAAGATATAAAACTATGTGATGCTTTTTTATATGCTGATGATGTGTTAAGGCAGGCGGTACAAGGCATTTCTGATTTAGTAACTCATCACGGAACCGTAAATGTTGACTTTGCCGATGTTAAAGCCGCTATGAGTGGTCAAGGCAATGCACACATGGGAGTTGGATCTGCTACAGGTGAAAATAGAGCTGTTGATGCGGCGACTAATGCAATAAACAATCAGCTGTTGGAGGGTTCCGGTATAGATGGAGCAAAAAATATTTTAGTTAATGTTAGGTCAAGTAGTTCATTAGGTTTAAATGAGTATCATGAAATTTTGAATATTATAAAAGGAAATGCCGATGCTGATGTCCGAACTTCTTTTGGTTTTTGTGTTGATGAAAACATGGGGGATTCTTTAAGTGTAACTTTGATAGCAACGGGTTTTCCAAATTCTGATTTTTTTGATTCAGTAGGTGTTACTTCAGATGGGGTGGATAGTGTAAACAGGTTTTCTTCTAATACTTCATATACCGGTGATTTTTTAAGTTCGGGTGAATTTAATAAATTACAAAATGAGAATAAACCACGCCCTGCTTCGTTACAAGGACTTGTTAAACGAGACTCTAAACCCGTAACAGGTTTTATGGAAAATAAATCTGAGTCTACAGAGTATGTAAAGCCATTTGAATTAGAAATACCTAACGCTGATGTAGATTTAGACATACCAACTTTTTATAGACAGTCGAACAAGGGGTGATTTGTGTTAAAGGTCTATCTGAAAGCTTTTTATGCCTATTTAATTTCTGCACAGAATTATTCTCGTCTTACAGCTCAGACTTATGTTCAAACAGTAAATTTGTTTCAAAATTATATTGATGGAGATATTATTGAGGCAAATGAAAATGATTGTCTTGATTTTATTTATTCAAGAAGTAAAGATGGGCTAATGGGAAAAACTCTTGCAAAAAATATAGCTGCATTGAGCTCTTTTTATGATTTTTTGATACTTGAAGGGGTTCGTAAAAACAATCCTGCAAAGTCTATAGAAAGACCTCGCCGTGAAAAAATACTTCCAAGGGTGCTTTCATGTGATGAGATAGAGAAATTATTAAATTCAATAGAAACAGATAGTCCTAATGGAATAAGAGATGCCGCATTGTTTGAGTTAATATATTCAGGGGGGCTTAGGGTAAGCGAACTTGTTAATCTGTCTATGAAAGATTTGTTTTTAGATCAGCTTGCGATTAAAGTAACAGGTAAAGGACGTAAAGAGAGGGTCGTGCCTTTTGGTAAGGTTGCCAGAGATAAATTAGTCTGCTATTTTGAAAAAGGACGCCCTTTTTTATTAAAGCCTACTGTTGCGGAAAACACGGAATTTACCGGCGCAGTGTTTTTAAATAATAGAGGTAAACGATTAAGTCGTAAGGGTATATGGAAAAGGCTGAAAGAAATAGAATTAAAATCGGGTGTGAATAGTAAGATTCATACTTTGCGACATTCTTATGCTACACATTTATTGGCCGGTGGCGCTGATTTAAGATCTGTTCAATGTCTTTTAGGGCACTCCAGTATTACAACTACTCAATTATATACCCACATTGAAAGTAATGAGCTTGAGGTTTATCATAATTCTGTGTTTAATGAAAAAGGGGGTGTATAATGAAACATAAATTTGTATTATCAGTATTAAGTTTGGTTTTATTGACTTCTTGTTATAATAATACTCTTCTTATTAGAATGCAAGAGATGGAAGAGGGGGTGAGAAATCCTACGACTATTGATGAATTGGAAGATGCTATTGGAAAATACAGCCGTAGGGTAGATGATATACTGATAGCAGAAAATAGAATTGCAATTTGGTATAAAATGCTTGGTTCCAGATATGTAGATAGGAAAATGTATAAAAAAGCATTAGAGGCTTTTAAGAAAGCTTTGGACTATTATCCTGAAAATCAAAATATTTATTATCAGATTGGTGTGTGTGCTTCACAAATGGCTAAAAGTAGTTTAGACTTTTCGGCAACCGGAGTAAATCCTGAAAAAGAAAGGTATTATAATTTAGCGGTTTCTGCGTATAACAGGGCGCTTGAAATAGATCCTAAATATACGGGTGCTGCATATTCGCTATCGGTTTTGTATGTATATGAGTTAAATCAACCTGATAAAGCGATTCCTTTACTATCATCTGTTGTAGAGCGTCAGAAAAAACCGTTGAAGGCAATTTTTGTTTTAGCTGCCGCATATTATTTATGTGAGGATTATACAAATTCAATTGCAATGTATGAAAAAATTATTAAGTTGAGTGGAAGTGAGTCTCAAAAAAACGAGGCAAAAAGAAATATAGAAGCAATTCAAAAAATAACGGGAAGTGAAAAATGACAGAAAAATTTGGACTTAGCATAGCATTGTCTCATTGTCATTTTTTATCAACGGAAGATAAAAATATCTTATTGGAAAAAATAAAAGACTTAGATGAGTTTTTGTTGCTTTCAATATATGATATTTCTGTGATAGTCGGTAAATCGATAAACTATAAAGGGTGGAAACCTAAAAAGCTTTATAAAGATGTTAAAAATAGTATTCGTCTAATGGAAAGGTATTCCATTGAAATGATTGTAAACACTGAAAACGATTTTCCGCAATCACTTATTGATATTCCTAATAGGCCTTTTGCAATTTATTTTAGAGGTGCCTTGCAGAAAAATTATAATGCTTTGGTTGCTATGGTTGGAACCAGAAGACCGACAGGAGCAGGAATAAAAGCAGCTATGAGAATATCTTCTGAATTTGCAGAGCGTGATGTTTGTGTTGCTTCAGGTTTGGCACTTGGTATTGACAGCTTTGCGCATAAAGGGGTTGTATCAAATAGAGGTAAAACAATTGCGGTGTTGGCTTGTGGTGTTGAAAATATTTATCCTAGAACAAACAGTCGATTAGCAGGTCGAATACTGGAAACCGGCGGTTCCGTAATTAGTGAATATGCACCGGGTTTACCTGCATTAAAATATAGGTTTCCTGAGCGGAATAGAATAATTTCAGGTTTATCAAATTCTGTGTTGGTGGTTGAAGCGCCGGAAAAATCGGGTGCTTTAATAACTGCAGATTATGCAAAAAAACAGCATAAACCTGTTTATGTTTGTGCTGAATTATTAAGTTCTATTCAAAATAAAGGATGTAAAAAACTTTATGATAATGGAGCTAAAGCCATAAAAAATGCAGATGAAATTTTAAATGATAAAAATGTAAATATGCAAAAAGAATTATTTGGTGAGGAGTAAAATATGTCGGAAAAAAAAGCACAAGAGGCAAAGAAAAAAATAAAAACACAAAAGTCTCTGGTTATTGTTGAATCTCCTGCAAAGGCTAAAACAATAGAAAAGTATCTTGGTCCTGATTATGTTGTAAAAGCATCAATGGGGCATTTAATTGATTTGCCTAAGTCAACATTAGGTATTCAAATTGAAAATAATTTTGAGCCTAAGTATATTACTGTGCGTGGCAGTGGACCTGTTTTAAAAGAATTACAAAGATATGCAAAAAAATCTAAGCAGATATTTCTTGCAAGTGATAATGATAGAGAAGGGGAAGCTATCGCCTATCATTTAAGAAATTCTATTTCAGCAAAATGTGATGCACCTATTAGCAGGATAGTATTTAATGAGATAACCCCTCAGGCAATTAAAGAAGCTGTCAAAAATCCAAGTACTATCGATGAGCATAAGGTTGACGCACAAAAAGCTCGCCGTGTTTTGGACAGAATAATTGGTTATAAACTTACACCGGTGCTTTGGGGTAAGGTAAAAAATCGCTTGTCAGCAGGGCGAGTACAATCTGTAGCTTTGCGATTGATTTGTGAGCGTGAAGTAGAAGTTGAAAATTTTATACCTGATGAATATTGGACTCTTGATGGGGATTTCAAAAAAGGGAAAAAAGAATTTGTCGCTCAACTTATAAAATATAAGAATAAAAAGCCTGATTTAAAAAATATTGAAGAAGTGAATTCAATTATAGAAACTTTAAAGTTGAGCAAGGCTGTTATTTCCAATATAAAGACAAGTACTAAAACAATTAAACCTAAAGCACCGTTTACAACATCGACTCTCCAACAGGTTTCTGCAAATAGATTGGGCTTTACATCAAGAAAAACGATGCAGGTTGCACAACAATTGTATGAAGGTATTCAAGTGGGTTCAAGCCGTGTTGGTCTTATAACCTATATGAGAACAGACTCTGTAAGAATTTCAAATGTTGCATTAGATGCAGTTAGGGAGTGGATAGGAAAAAATTATTCAAATTGTCTGCCGGAAAAACCAATCGAGTATGCTGTCGGTAAAAAGGCTCAAGATGCTCACGAAGGTATTAGACCGACATACATTGAATATACACCTGCATATTTGAAAGAGTATTTGAGTAAAGATCAATTTAAGCTGTATTCACTTATTTGGGAAAGGTTTGTTTCCGGTCAAATGAGCAACGCAAAAACAGAAACAACAAGTTATGAAATAACAGTTGATGATGCTGTATTTAGAGTGCCGTCTACAAAAATGATAGAAAAAGGGTTTTATAATGTAGTAAAACTTTTAGTGGATAAAAGCGAAAAAGGTAAGTCAATACCAACAATGAAAAAAGGAGAAGAAATTGATATAGTTGGTTTTAGACCGGAGCAACATTTTACTCAAGGGCCTGCAAGGTTTACAGATGCAAGCATAGTAAAAGTTCTCGAAGAAAAAAGTATTGGTCGTCCGTCTACTTATGCTCCCATAATATCCGTATTACTTGACAGATATTATGTTACAAGAAAAAACAAGCAGTTGGTTCCTACACAGCTTGGAAAAATTATAAATAAACTTTTGGTTGAAAATTTCGGGGATGTAATAGATGTTGACTTTACTGCTGAGATGGAAAAAATGCTCGATGATGTTGCGGAAGAAAAAACCAAATGGCAGGAAGTTTTGGCTGACTTTTATCCACCGTTTCAAGAGCAAATTGATGATGTTATGGAAAATCTTGAAAGCATGAAAGGTTCTTTCGATGAAGAAACAGATTTGGTTTGTGAAAAATGCGGAAAGAAAATGATGAAAAAGTTAGGGCGTTATGGTTTTTTCCTTGCATGTGAAGGTTTTCCTGAATGTAGAAACACAAAGTCGATACCGCTTGCTGTTTGTCCTCGTGAAGGTTGTGGCGGTGATATAATTGCCAGAAAAGCAAAAGGAAGAGGCAGAGAATTTTACGGCTGTACTAATTATCCGAATTGTGATTTTATTTCGCATTTTAAGCCGATAGAATCTGATTGTCCAAAATGCGGTTGGTTTTTAGTTGAAAAATACGATAAAACAAACGGCTCTTACAAGGCTTGTATAAATCCTGATTGTGATTATTTACACAGTGTAGTAGAAGGGGTTGAAGATGTTGAAGTTAAAAGAGAGGAAGAAATAAAAAATGAATAAACATTTTGAAGATTATTTGAATTATGTCAGTGGGTTGAAAAATTACTCCGGAAATACGGTAACTGCTTATAAGAATAATTTAATTCTTTTTGAAAACTGGTTGCTGGAATCTGAATTAGATGTTTTAAATTTGACTACAGGACAAATTAGAATATTTGTTGCAGATTTGGCAGATAAAAATTTTGCACCACCTTCAATAAATCAAATTCTTTCTTGTATAAGAGGATTTTTTACATTTGCTTGCAGATTTAGACTTTGCACCGATAACCCTGCATCATCTGTGCATAATATTAAAGTACCGAATAAATTGCCTAATTTTATGTTTCACGAAGATGCGATGGAGTTTTGTCAGTTGCCTCAAAAAACAGATGTTTTATGGGAAGCAAGAGATGTAGCGATTTTTACTGCCCTTTATTCAAGCGGGTGTCGTGTTTCGGAGCTTGCGACTTTAGCTATCGAAGATTTTTCGAATGATTATTCTTATGCAGTAGTTTTTGGTAAAGGGAAAAAAGAAAGAAAAGTTTTTTTTGCTGATTTTGCAAAAAAGCATTTAAAAAAATATTTTTTAGAGCGTAATGCCTTGCTTTCTAAAATGCAAGAAAAAGAACTAAAAGATAAAAACGGAAAAAAATTTAATGCTGCATTTGTAAATCAAAAAGGAGACCCGCTTACAGCCAGGGGAATACAGTATATAGTTGACCGTTATGCAAAGCAGCCGAACGGATTTAAGAAAATATCACCACATGCTTTCAGGCACAGCTTCGCATCAACATTACTTTCGCGCGGGACTGATATTCGAGTGGTACAAGAATTATTGGGACATGAAAGTATTTCTACCACGCAGAGGTATACACATATTTCTGCCGAGCAATTAAGAAATCTGTATCATCAGGCACATCCTCATGGCGGTAAATAAATATTAGGAGAAAAAAAATGAAACAAAAAACGAGAAGCACAACAGTTATTGCGGTAAAGCGAAACGGAAAAATAGCTATGGCCGCAGATGGTCAAGTAACAATGGGAAACACAGTAATGAAAGGCAATACACGAAAAGTGCGTAAAATATTTAAAGGACAAATCATTACCGGTTTTGCAGGCTCGACTGCAGATGCTTTTACCTTACTTGAACGATTTGAAAAAAAAGTAGGAGAGTATTCGGGAGACATAACTCGCTCGGCAGTGGAGCTGGCTAAAGATTGGCGTACCGATAAAATCCTTAAAAATTTGGAAGCTCTTTTACTTGTTGCGGATAAAGATAAAATTCTTTTAATTTCGGGAAACGGCGATGTAATTGAACCTGAAGAAGACGCTCTTGCAATAGGGTCAGGCGGTAATTATGCTTATGCGTCAGCATTGGCACTTTTAAAAAATACTGATTTAGATGCTGTAGAAATTGCAACACAGAGTTTGGAAATTGCAGGCAAGATTTGTATTTATACAAATGAAAATATTATACTGGAGGAACTATAATGGATACAAATTTTCAAGATTTAACACCTAAACAAATTGTAAGCGAGCTTGATAAATATATCATAGGTCAAAACAAAGCAAAGCGTGCTGTTGCAATTGCTATGCGCAATCGTGTTAGACGCATGAAATTGCCTGATGAAGTGCGCGAAGAAATCTCGCCTAAAAACATATTGATGATAGGGCCGACAGGTGTCGGTAAAACAGAAATTGCCCGCAGACTTGCAAAACTTTCTAAAGCACCGTTTTTAAAAGTTGAAGCTACAAAATATACCGAAGTAGGGTATGTAGGTCGTGATGTTGAATCGATGATTCGTGATTTAATGAAAGTGGGCTTTTCAATGGTGCGTGCGGAAATGCAGGAATCAATAAAAGAAAAGGCAGAAAAAAATGCAGAAGAAGCTATATTGGATTTATTGCTTCCTGGCTCTTCAAAAAAAGATGCCCCGTCCGGCCGACCTGTGTCAATTCCGAGTATTGCAGTTAAAACAGAAAAAAAAGAAAATAACGAAGCAGAGGATAACAGCACACGTGAAAAATTTCGCAAGATGTTGCGTGAAGGAAAATTGGAAGACAGAACAGTTGAAATAAATACTGCACCCTCCATGCCGACCTTTGAATTGTTTGTCGGCGGAAACAACATAGAAGATTTTGCCGAAGCAACTATGAATCAATTTCAAGATATGCTTAACGGAAGTAAAAGATCGAAACGAAGAAGTGTAAGCATAAAAGATGCTCGCGAAATAATTATGGCAGAACAACTTGACCGACTTGTTGACAGAGATAAAATTGTTGAAGAAGCACGACATCGTGTTGAGCAAACAGGAATAATTTTTATTGACGAAATTGATAAGGTCGCCGCCAAAGCTGACAGAGGCGGTGCAGATGTTTCACGCGAAGGTGTGCAACGGGATATACTCCCGATTGTAGAAGGCTCGCAAGTTTCAACTAAGTTCGGAATTATAGACACCAAACATATTTTATTTATTGCCGCAGGTGCCTTTAATATTTCAAAGCCGAGCGATTTAATACCTGAGTTTCAAGGACGCTTCCCTCTTAGGGTTGAGCTTGAATCACTGCATGCAGAAGATTTTAAACGCATTTTGGTCGAGCCTAAAAATTCGCTTACGACACAGTACAAGGAATTGCTTAAAACCGAAAAGGTTGAAATTAATTTTAACGATTCTGCAATTGACCGCATCGGACATCTTGCGGCGGAAGTTAATTCGTCTATGGAAAATATTGGCGCTCGCCGTCTTCACACTTTGATGGAAATGTTAACCGAAGAAATATCTTTTAACGCCGATGAGTTTAGCGGGCAAACAATTGAAATTGATGTTAATTATGTTGACGAGCGACTGAAAGATATAGTTAAAGACCAAGACCTGTCGAGGTATATTTTATAAAGGAGGAATCTAAAAGGCAATTTTAAAATAAATTAAATATTTAAAAAAATTGAAATACAATTTTTTTTGACAACCCCGGCGGCTGCGAATAATCTTTTTGTCTTTACTTAAAAGATTTAAAGCAAGTTTTTACACTGTCGTTCCAAACCTTGCTGTTGATTTTTTTAATCGACAAAAAGGATATCTTGCCGCCTTTAAATCAGCGAAGCGTTCTGATTTACAGTCCGGTTTTCTTAAAAACAGAACGCTTGATTACGAGAATGCAGTTTGTTGTTTTTTAAATTATAGTGGAGCGTTTAATTGGTATGTTGTTTTTCAATTGATTTGGGGGGTGTCGGAAAAACGAATTATAATTCGTTTTGGAGACAGGGGGATACACCCCCTAAAAAAATATATAAAGCAAAATTTTTATTTGCCGAAAATGGATTGAAGGAGTTTTAAATGAGTTTTGGAAGTTTTGGAAAGACACTTGATTTGCTTCATCGTTCACTTGATGTGAATTATTTGAGGTATACTGTTACATCTAACAACTTGGCAAATGCTGAGGTTCCCAATTTTAAGAGAACCGATGTAAACTTTGAATCCGAGTTAAAACGGGCACTTGATTCTGAAAAGAATGCGCGTGGGGCATTTAAAATGTTGACAACCGATCCTGACCATATAAAGTCGGACGGAGTTATAGATTACAGGACGGTTAAGCCTCGCAGGGTAGTTGACTATTTGAGTGAGGTTAAGGCGAATGGCAGTAATGTGGATCCTGAGCAGGAAGCAATGAATGTTTTAAAAACACAGATGCAGTATCAATTGTTGACACAGTTGGTCGGCTTCCAATTCGCACAGGTTAATTCGGTTTTAAAATAGGGGGTAATTGATGGGATTGTTTTCAAGTATAAATATTGCGGCAACGGGAATGAGTGCGGAAAGACTTCGCACTGATGTTATTTCGGATAATATTGCAAATGCCGCAACTACACGAACACAGAATGGTGGCGTGTTTAAAAGAAGTAGGGTTATTTTGACTGAAAAGAATGCAGGTATGACTTTTAGAGCTCCTTTCTTGCCTGCAAATCTTGACAGAGGTGTTGGTACGGGGGTTCGGGTTACATCAATTGAAAAAGATAATGCACCCGGCAGATTTGTTTATGACCCGACTCACCCTGATAAGATTACATCAGGGCCAAAAGCCGGTTATGTTGAAATGCCGAATGTAAATATTGTTACCGAGATGGTTGATTTAATTTCTGCATCAAGAGCTTACGAAGCAAATGCTACCGTAATTCAAGGTGCGAAAGATATGTTTCAGCGTGCGCTTGAGATTTCACGCTAAGTTGTCATAAAGGGGGAATAAAATGACTTTTACAAATATGGCTAATACTTATTATGTACCGGCTACAATGAAAAATCCTGAAATAGGCTCTGTATTTGTTGATAATTTTAGAAGCAGAATGAGATCTACTACCGAAAATGTAGATATTGCAACAAATAAAGTCGGAAACAGTTTTGGGCAAACGTTGCTTAAAGCCTTTGATATGATGAATGATTTGCAGGTTAAGTCTGCAGACTTGGGAAAGCAGGCATTGATTGATCCTGAATCGGTGGAAGCTCACGATATAACGATTGCTATGGGAAAGGCATCGCTTTCACTTAAATTGGCACAAACTGTAATAGATAGGGTTGTAAAATCATGGAATGATGTTACAACAACAAGATAATAGTTGGTTAGCCATTAGACGGTGAAAGCCGTCTTATGGCTTTTGGTAATCTGCGTTCTGTAATATGGGGGGAAAGCATGGACGAAAGAAAAGAAGAAAAAAACGAACAAAAAAGCCAAAGTTTTGTAGACAAACTTAAAGCGACCTGGGGAAAATGGACTGTGTTGCAAAAGGGTGTTTTTTTTGGCGTGATAGTTGCGGCTATTATAGTGCTGCTTCTGATAGTACGGGTTTCATCAAGGCCAACTTCGGTTGCCGTAATTGATACACCTGTTACTGATATTGAAATGCGGGAAAGAATTCAACTTCGCATCAACAAAGAAAATGTGCATTCTACTGTTGCTGAAGACGGTATGATTTATGTAAGCAATGAAGCTGATGCAAAGCGAATTAGAAGTATTTTAATTCGTGAAGATTTAATTCCGCAAGGAACAGATGCCTGGGATTTGTTTGATATTGAGCGTTATACAATTACCGATTATGAAAGAGATGTAAACAAACGAAGGGCAATTATAAGGGAGATAACACAGCATATCAAGGCCCTTGACGAAATTGATGATGCAAGTGTTATTGTAAACATTCCCAAAGATAAATTGTTTAAGGCTGACCAAAATCCTGTTACGGCAAGTGTTGTAATTTTTCCAAAGCCCGGAAGTAATATAACAAGCGACAAAAAAAAGCTTGAAGGTATTCAAAAAATCATTAAGTTCGGAATTGAGGGTTTGGAAGACGAAAATATAAGTATTGCCGACCAAAACGGAAATATTCTCAACGATTTTGCGGGTATGGCTGATTTTGACAGACTTACTTTAATTGATAAGCAACAAAAAGCGGTTCAACGATATGAAGCAAAATATGAAGCCAAGATATTGGGAAGTTTACAGCAAACTTACGGAACTGACAGAGTTCGCGATTTAAATATAAAAATAGAAATGGATATGTCTGAAGTAACTGCGGAAACTTTGGAATACATACCGTTTGTTTTAAGAGAGGATAATCCTGATACTGTTTATGACGATTCGGATATTCGCGAATCCGTAACTGTTTCATCGGAAAGTGCTTCAACTACTTGGCAGGGAACCGGTTTTAATCCTGAAGGTCCTGCAGGTGTTGAAGGTCAAACAGCTCCGGCGTATAAGGATATGACTAATCTTGCCGGTTTGTCTACACAGACGGTTGTAAAAACAAACGAAAAAATCGGCGAAAGAAAAACTTCAGAAATAGTCAGTCCTGAATTGGGTAGGCGAACTGTTTCGGTAAATATTGACGGTGTTTGGAAAAAGAAAAAGGACGAAAACGGAAATTATATAATTAAAGACGGTATGATTGAGCGTGAGTATATACCAATTTCCGAGGAGCAATTGCGCGATACCGAAAAGTCAATACGAGATGCAATTGGTTATGATGCTACACGAAAAGACTCTGTTACAGTTACAAATATTCCGTTTGACAGATTAAAACAGTTTGAAGAAGAAGATAGGGCGTATTTTGCGGCGATGCAACGAAGAACAATTATTTTAATCTCGCTTGCAGGGCTTGCACTGGTATTGCTTATTTTCATTTTATATAGGATAATAAGCAGAGAGCTTGAAAGAAGAAAAAGACTTCGTGAAGAAGAAGCTTTACGACAGGCTCAGCTTGAAAGGCAAAAGGCCATTTGGGAAGACGAGCAAGGTAAGGTTGTTACTATTTCTATGGCAGAAAGACGCAGAATGGAGCTTCAAGAAAATGCTATCAATATGGCGCGTGAACATCCTGAAGATGTTGCTATGTTAATACGAACTTGGCTCATGGAGGAGTAAATTATGGCTGTTACACCGGTTAAAGAAAAAGTTGGCGGAAAAAAAGGTAAAGATATAAAGTCTCTTAATGGAAGGCAAAAAGCAGCTATATTTATTGTCTCTATCGGCTCTGAAATTTCTGCTAAGGTTATGGAGCAACTTCGTGAAGATGAAGTTGAAAAGCTGACTTTTGAAATTGCTCGTCTTGAAACTGTTGAGCCTGAATTAAAAGATCAGGTATTGCAAGAGTTTCAAGACTTGATGACTGCACAAAACTTTATTACTACGGGTGGTATTGATTATGCCCGTGAAATTTTGGAAAAGTCTTTTGGCGGTCAAAAAGCAATTGAAATTATCAACAGACTTACAAGCTCACTGCAGGTGCGTCCGTTTGACTTTATACGAAGAACAGACCCGGCTCACCTTTTAAACTTTATTCAACAAGAACACCCGCAGACTATCGCTTTGATTTTGGCCTATTTGGAGCCGCAAAAGGCATCGCTTATTTTGCAAAGTTTGCCTGATGAAATTCAAAGTGATGTAGCCAGACGAATTGCGACAATGGATAGAACTTCCCCCGATGTTCTGCGTGAAGTTGAGCGGGTATTGGAAAAGAAGCTTTCCAGTATTTCCAGCGAGGACTATACTGCTGCAGGTGGTGTTGAAAGTATTGTTGAAATATTGAACTTAGTTGATCGCTCATCTGAAAAATCAATTATTGAATCGCTTGAAGATGATGACCCTGATTTGGCAGAAGAAATCAAGAAGAGAATGTTCATCTTTGAAGACATTGTTATGCTTGGTGACCGTGATATTGGTAAGGTATTGCGTGAAGTTAATACAGAAGAATTGGCTAAAGCTCTTAAACAGGTTGATACGGAAGTTCAAGATAAGATTTTCAGAAATATGTCGAAACGAGCCGGAACAATGTTGCGTGAAGAAATGGAATACATGGGCCCAATTAGAATTAAAGATGTTGAAGAAGCACAGCAAAAAATTGTTTCTATCATTAGGCATCTTGAAGATAAGGGTGAAATTGTTATCGCCAGAGCAGAAGAAGATGAGCTTGTTTAGCAGTAAGGAGTAAATATGGCAAAAGGTATTTATCGCAATGTTGAAGTAAAACGTGATATGGGAAAATACGAAGTAGCATTGTTTAAAGATTTTGCACCTGTAGAGGAAGTGGTTGAAGTTGAATCTGAGCCGGAATATTCAGGGCCTACTGTTGAAGATTTGAAAGCTGAAGCCGAAGCATTTAAGCAAAACTGGGAAGGCGAAAAAGAGAAGCTCATTGTTGATGCTAATGCTGAAGCCGAAAAAATTATAAAAGATGCGGAAAAAGTAGCTTTTAATGAAGTAAAACGACAGACAGACGAAGCACAAATAATAAATCAAAAGGCAGACGATGAAGCAAAACGCATTATTGCAGATGCTCACGAGCAGGCAAACAGAATAATTGCAAGTGCTGAAGGGGAAAAGCAGGAAAAGCTAAAATCTGCTTATTCAGACGGATTTGAAAAAGGTCGTGCTGACGGTTATAAAGAAGGCGAGCTTGAAGTTCAGCGTTTGATTGACAGAATGCATGTTATACTGAACAAAACTATGGACAGGCGTGAAGAAATACTGTCTGAAACAGAGCAACAAATAGTTGATTTGGTTTTATTGATGACACGAAAGGTTGTAAAAGTTATTTCAGAAAATCAGCGAAATGTTGTCGTTTCAAATATTGTACATGCTTTGCGCAAGGTGAAAGGTCGTGGTGATGTTATAATACGGGTTAATTTAACCGATGTTGCTCTTACAACAGAGCATACTAAGAATTTTTTAAGTGCTACTGAAAGTGTTAAAAATATTACGGTGGTCGAAGATTCTACTGTTGACCCGGGCGGTTGTATTATTGAAACTGATTTTGGTGAGATAGATGCAAGAATTGGAACACAGCTTAATGAGCTGGAACAAAAAATACTGGAAATCTCGCCGATTAAAACAAAAATAAAAACCGGCAACATTACAGGTTAGGTTGGTTAATTTTCGGCTCAAACTAGGGGAGGGTGAGCTAATGATAAAAATCTTTGATAAATACACAGATGCTGTAACCGAAGTTGATCCGATAAAATATACCGGAGTTGTCAAAAGAGTGAGTGGGTTGCTTATTGAAAGTGAAGGTCCACAGGCTATTATTGGTGAAATATGCCAAATAATTGTTGACTCAAAGGATAAACCTGTTTTATGTGAAGTGGTCGGGCTTGACGAAAATACTGTTAAACTTATGAGTTATGACAGAATTGAAGGTATAGAAATCGGCTCTAAGGTCATAGCTTCGGGCGAAGTCCTTTCAGTGCCTGTAAGTGAAAATATGCTCGGCAGGGTGGTTGATTGTTTGGGCAAAGTTTCAGATGATAAACCTGAAGTTTATTCTCCGACAAAGTACAGCGTTTTATCTTCTCCACCAACTCCAATGGAAAGAACTCCCATCAAAGAAAGAATTATTACAGGTATACGGGCAATTGACGGAATGTTGCCTGTGGGTAAAGGTCAGCGAATGGGGATTTTTTCGGGTTCCGGTGTGGGTAAATCTACGGTACTTGGCATGATTGCGAGAAACACCGATGCTGATGTAAATGTAATTGCATTTATAGGTGAGCGCGGGCGAGAAGTTTTGGATTTTATTAACAATGACCTTGGACCGGAAGGACTGAAGAAATCCGTTATCGTAAGTGCGACATCGGATACGGCTCCGCTTTCCAGAATTAGAGGTGCTTACACTGCGACAACAATTGCAGAATACTTTCGAGATAAAGGTAAAAATGTAATGTTGCTTTTTGATTCGGTTACTCGTTTTGCAAAAGCCCAACGGGAAATAGGACTTTCCGCTAATGAGCCTCCTGCAACCAGAGGGTATCCCCCCAGTGTTTTTGAAACACTTCCTAAGTTGCTGGAAAGAAGCGGAACAAATCAGCATGGATCAATTACTGCCTTTTACACTGTGCTTGTAGACGGTGATGATTTAGATGAGCCTATTTCAGATGCAGTCAGGGGAATTATTGACGGGCATATTGTTCTTAGTCGTAAACTTTCTGAAAGCGGACATTATCCTGCCATAGATGTACTTGCGAGTATTTCTCGTTTGGCAAAAAGGGTTTCGGGTGTTCAAACAAATAAAGCCGTACAAAAAATGCGCCGTCTTTTGGCAACATATAAAGAGTCTGAAGATTTGATTTTGGTTGGAGCTTATCAACAAGGTACAAGTCCTGCTTTAGACGAGGCAATAGAGCATTATCCTGCGATAGTGGATTTTTTATTGCAAGACATTTCTGAAGGAAGCGAAATCGAAGAAACTTTGCAAAAACTTTCCGAAATAACAGGGATTGAAATTCCTCCTGAAGAAGCAGTTTCAGAGGGTATGGGGGCAACCAAAAAATTTGTAAGTACAAGTGAGTCTGCGGATATTTATGTAAGCGAAAAAATGAAAGAAGAGGCAGAGCTGGCCGCCAAAGAACTTGTTAATGTGAAGTAAGGTGTATGATAGAGTTGGCAAGAGTAGGAATGAAATATGATTAAACATACATTTCGTCTGGAAAAAATTCTTAAACTCAGAGAATTCTATGAAGAAAAAGCTAAAATAGAACTCGGTAAATGTATAAGTGAGAGTGAGTATATAAAACAACAGCTTAAATTAATTGCAAATAACAGAGTTTCGGCTCGAAAAAAAATGGTTGTAGGAGCTGACTTTTCGTTCAATGATTTTGTTGCCGGTGAAACTTTTATAAAACGATTGGAATTTGAAAAAGAAGAGCAATTAAATCTTTTGGCACAAGCTGAATTAAAAGTTGAACAAGCACGCAAGGTTTATAATGAAGCAACAAAACAGAGAAAAATATTGAGTAAGTTGAAAGAAAAAAAAGAGGCACAATGGCGCAAAGAGCGTTTACAACATGATGCTGAAATATTAGATGATTTAGTAAATTTTCAAAAAAGTAAAATGTAAATCGTTTGAATTTTTTAAAAACAAAATTTATAAGCTATTCGGTTAGCCTGATTTTAACGAGCGCAGTCTACACTTTTGCCCGATTAAGTAGAAAAGAAAAAACCTTCGACTAGGGGGAGAAGCGTTGATTAAAAAAAACAAAAAAGGGCAAAAGGTTATGCAAGCTCGTCTGTTGCAAAGCTAAATCTATATCAAAGATATAGATTTGGCTTTAATTTAAAATACTGTTGACTAATTTTTTTATGTGTAGTAAACTCTTGCAATGAGAAAAGCAGTTTTTGCAGGTTCGTTTGACCCGCCAACTTACGGTCATGTTGATATTGTACGGCGGGCATCGAAAATTTTTGATGAGTTGCACATTGTTATTGCGGTAAATAACAGTAAGAAATATTTGTTTTCGGATAATGAGCGGTTTGAAATGATGGAAGAGCTTGTTACGGAATTTGATAATGTAAAGGTTGTTACATGGTCATCGTTGATTGTCAATTATGCCGATAAGGTTGGTGCAGATGCGTTAATTCGTGGTGTTAGAAATGTTGCGGATTTTTCTTATGAGTTTGATTTGGCACTTTTGAATAAGGGGCTGAATAAAAAAATCGAAACGCTGTTTATGGTTCCCGACCCAAAGTATTTTGTTTTGCGCTCCAGCTCCATTAAAGAGCTTGCAAGTTTTGGCGGTGAGCTTTCAAGCATGGTGCCGCCTGTTGTTCAAACCCTTTTAAAACAAAAGTTTAAGGATATGTATTAGATTTATTGCCTCATGCTTTTAAAATGCGTGATTAAGTGCTCACACTCCAAGAGCTGTTTTAATAAATTCGGTTGCATTTGAAATTTCTTCTTCGTTTGGCTCTCGTGAATTCACACTTGATTCGTACATCTGTTCTTTTATATGTTTTGGAAGCGGTAAGAGCTTAATAGCCTTTGTAAGTTTTTCGGTTACTTTTCCCCGAGCCAATCGAATGCCTAAAAATTCGTTTGATGAATCAACTAACTTTCCTACTTTCACTATTGTCTTTTTTCCATGCTCACTGTCGGGTGCCGCACCGAGCGTTCCGAGTAAAGCAACCTTTTTATTTTTAATGCTTTCGATAAATTTTCTTGCCTCAGTGTTTGCCGTTCCTTTGTCCACCCAATATCCTACAATTACCAAATCGTATTCATCAATGGCGGGCGCTTGTTTTACCGTGTATATTTCAATGTCCGCATTGTCTTTGATATTATTAAATACAGCTTCGCAGAATTTTTTGGTGTTGCCTGTTTTTGAAGAATATGCCAATAAAGTTTTCATTGTTCCCTCGCTTAAATTTATTCAAAAGAGTATCACAAATAAAACAAAATGTCTACAAATAAAATTTATTTAAAAAATTTATTAGGGGGTGCCTCCCCCTCGCTCCAAAAAATCGTCTTCTGTCTTAAATTGTTTTATCGCGAGTCTTCGTCCCCATAGCCTCAAGGTTTTATTAAATTAAATGAGACGATTGTTTTTCCGCTCCCCCCCAAGACAAACGAACGATGAACATAAAACTTGAACAATTTACTAAGAGGTTTTACCTAAAAAGGTTAAGATTTAAATATCGTATTAAGCTGTAAGACTTAGCAGTGTAGCTTCTTGAGCAGGCTTTGTGATATAAGGCATATCTTCCGAAAGGCTGTCAAGGTCTTGTATTTCAGAGCGAACTTGCTCGATTAAAGTTTCGATATGCTTAGGGTCGATTTCATCTGTCTTAGGGTTTTTGGTTTCTGATTTTGGACTTGTTCTCATTCTTATAAGATTTTCAATCAGACTGTTTAAAATCTGAAGTTTGTTTACGGAAACACTTGAGTTTTCATCACGGGTTGGAACACCAGAAACATGCTGAAATTGAGAATATATGAATTGATTGGCATTTACCGGCAAATATGCCTGTCCGCCGATGCTGACACGCTGAGCCGCTACATAAGAAAGCGAATTTAATTGCGAATAGCTTGACAACATAATATCCTCCTTAAAAAATCGGCAAAACGCCTATCCCTACTTCGGATATTCAAAAAAAAAGTTTAGGATTTTTTAGTATATTTTAAAAAAAATTTTTAAAAGAAAACAGAGTTTATTTTTTTTTGATTTTTGTGTATACTCTTATCCTGAAAGTAAATTGTACTGTAATGTGGAGGATAATATGAGTGGAATTTTTTTGGGAAAGGCAAAAGAGGATGTTTATCTTTTACCTAAAATGTCAAACAGGCACGGTTTGATTGCAGGTGCAACAGGAACGGGAAAGACAATAACCCTTAAAGTTATTGCTGAGGCTTTTAGCGATATAGGCGTTCCTGTATTTTTACCCGATGTAAAAGGCGACTTAATGAGCTTTTGTGAAGCAGGAAGCATGAATAAAGAAATTCAGCGCCGTGTTGATTTTTTTGGTATAAAAGATTTTGAGTTTACCCCCTATCCTATACGCCTTTGGGATATTTTTTCTGAATTAGGACATCCTGTGCGTACAACTATTTCTGAGGTAGGCCCTCTTTTGCTTTCCAGATTATTGCGTTTAACTGATGCTCAGTCAGGTGTGTTAAACATTGCATTTAGAATAGCAGATGAAAACAACTGGCTTTTGCTTGACATAAAAGACTTAAAATCAATTTTAATTTATATTGGCGAAAATTCAAAAGAGTTGCGACTTGAATACGGTAATATTTCTTCTGCATCAGTTGGGGCAATCCAGCGGGCAATTTTGACTTTGGAAGATGAAGGAGCTGAAACATTTTTTGCAGAGCCTGCACTTGATATTACGGACTTTATGCAAGTAAAATCAGACGGACGGGGATATATAAATGTTTTTAATGCAGTAAAGCTGTATCAAAAGCCAAGTTTGTATTCTACTTTTTTGCTTTGGTTTTTATCCGAGCTTTATGAAACATTGCCTGAAGTCGGCGATATGGAAAAACCAAAATTTGTTTTTTTCTTTGATGAAGCACATCTACTTTTTGAAAACTGCTCAGATGTTTTAATCGAAAAATTAGAGCAGATTATAAGACTTGTAAGATCCAAAGGTGTCGGTATTTTCTTTATAACTCAAAACCCCGCCGACATTCCCGATAAAATACTTGGTCAGCTGGGAAACAGAATTCAGCACGCTCTTAGAGCGTTTACGCCAAAAGACAGAAAGGCTATTAAGTTGGCGGCAGATACCTTTAGACCAAACCCTGAGTTTGAAGTTGAAGATGAAATTACCAATTTACAAACAGGGGAAGCGTTAATCAGTGTTTTAACCGATGACGGAAGTCCGAGTGTTACGCAAAAAGTATTGATGACATCACCTCACAGTAAAATTGGTACTGTAGATAATTCAAAGCTACAAGCCGTTATAAACGAATCCCCGTTATTGTACAAGTATAAGGATATGGTAGACAGGGAATCCGCTTATGAAATACTTAAAGCCAGATTTGCAAAAGAAGCCGAGTCGGAAAAAAAACTTCAAGAAGCTAAAATTGCCGAAAAACAAAAGCGTGCCAAAAAAAGACAGCCTAAATCTCAAATGCAAAAAATGGGCGAATCGATGTTGTCGAGTTTTACTAGATCTGTTGGAAGGCAAGTTGCTCGGGGTTTGTTGGGCTCATTAAAAAAACTTTTATAAAAAGCTTCTTTAATTTTGATTATGGAAAAAATTATTTTTGAAAAATCTGAAGTTTATTCCACTGTCCATTTTTTGCACAGTAAAGAATTGGTTTTTGAAAAAACCAATTCTTTACTTGTGGTAGACAGTAATACCAAACACAGTATCGCATCCGGTATTGATAGCTGTATTGTTATTCCTGCGGGAGATGAAAACAAGAATTTAGCTTATACAGAAAAAATAATTCAAAAAGCATTAAGCAAAAATTTGGACAGAAATTCTGTTTTTTATGCTGTCGGCGGGGGAATGGTTTGTGATATAACAGCTTTTGCCGCATCTATTTATAAACGGGGTGTTAGGTGCCGGTTAATTCCTACATCTTTGTTGGCAATGGTTGATGCATCTGTTGGCGGAAAAACCGGTATAAACATTGGCTCTGTAAAAAATGCGGCAGGCTCATTTTATCCTTGCGAGCATATTTATATTTGTCCTGATTTTTTGAAAACTCTGCCAATGAAAGAAATGCACTCAGGATTAGCGGAAATTTTTAAAATAGGGCTTATTGAATCAAGCGAAATCTTTAAAATAATGTCTTTGGAAAAACAAGCGTGTACAACCTATGATGAAAACATCTTAAAAAGACTAATACGCCTTGCGATCACCTCAAAAGCAAAAATTGTGCAATCCGATTTTCTTGAAAATGCCGAAAGGCGGTTTTTAAACTTTGGACATACCTTTGGGCATGCACTTGAATCGTTTACTTGCTTTAATGTTTTTTCACACGGTGAAGCTGTTGCTTGGGGAATTGCACAGGCATTAAAGTTGGGTGTAATTTTGAATCTCACGGATAAAGTTTATGCACAAACAGTATTGGATTTACTGAAATTTTATAATTGGGAAACTAAGTTTATACCGGATAAATTGAAAAAACTTGAGTTAGATAATTTTGTTTTTTGTAATCGCATATTAGATTATATTGCAAATGATAAAAAAAACAAAAACGGTAAAATTAATCTTGTATTGCAAAAACAACTAAACGAAAATTTTATATACCAAACAGACAAAAATGAATTATTGATTTTTTTTAAGGGGCAATTAAAAAATGAATAACCAAGAAAAAGTTTATCTCGATTGGGCTGCAACTTATAAGCCCAATATCGAAGCAATTAAAAATGCAAACGAAAAGGCATTTAAGTATTTTGCAAACCCGTCCTCCGTTCACGGTTTAGGCATAGAGGCAAAAGCCGCTTTAGAAAATGCTCGATTGGAAATTGCACAATCTATTGGAGCAAAATCGCAACAGATTTATTTTACATCAGGAGGAACTGAAAGTAATCATCTTCCAATGCTGTCGGTTTTGACAAAACCAAATCCTCAAAGCTATTCCATTGCAATAAGCTCAATCGAGCATTCTGCAATATCAAAGCAGGCTGAAGCTCTTTCTCGGTTGGGTGTAGAAGTATTGAAAATACCCGTAAATAGTGCCGGCATTGTTACTTCTGATGCTGTTTTGCAAACGATTAAAGATAATACTGTGTTTGTTTCTGTTATGCTTGTGAATAATGTAATGGGTGCCATTCAACCGATAAAAGAAATTTATGAGCAATTACAAAAAACTGCAAAACGAAAAATACATATTCACACAGATGCTGTTCAGGCGGTCGGAAAGATAAAAGTAGATGTTTCGGAATTAGGCGTTGATTCATTGGCATTTGCAGGACATAAAATTGGAGCATCACGGGGAATTGGTGCTTTGTATTTAAAAAATTCGCTTTCCTCGTTTTTAAAAGGAGGCGGGCAGGAGTTTGGCGTGCGCTCCGGTACAGAAAACCTTGCAGGAATTTTTTCGTTACAATCTTGCATAAAAGATATGACAGACAACATTGATAAAAATATTAAAACCGTCAATTCGACTATGGACTATCTTATTTCCGAGATTGTACAAATGTCTAATATTGTTTTAATTCCGGCTAACAGGGAATTGGAATCAAATAATTTTTCGCCGTATATTTTGCAATTCGCAGACGAAAAGATAACCGGCGAAGTCTTAACCAGATGTTTATCCGATGAGGGTGTTTTTGTTTCAACAGGCTCGGCATGCTCGTCTAAAAAGAAAACAAAACCAATTCTTTCGGAAATGGGTATTAGGGCAGGATTACAACAAAATACAATTCGCATTTCAATCGGACACAGTACAACAAAAGCAGAAATAGATTTATTTTTAGAAGCTTTGAAAAAAGTAAAAAATATTTTAAGCTAAAAATTATTTGGAAGTATTAATTAGGGAGTTGATAGCAGGGAGAGGACTCGAACCTCCGACCTCCGGGTTATGAGCCCGACGAGCTGCCAACTGCTCTACCCTGCGTCGTTGTCTTTTGAGAATATACAATATAAGAAGAAAAATGTCAAGCGGTTTTTGAAACTTTATTTCAAGAAATTGCAAGACTAAGGTGAGAATATTTCAGGATACCGCCCTGTTTACAAAATCCTTAACCTGATGTGGCGACCGAAGTCTATCCTTTTTATCGTTCCTTTTATTAAGTAAAGAAGGCTCGCCCCGAGACTTCGCTTATGTTAAACAGAAACGATAAAAAGATTATGCGAGGGAGCGGGGTGGCGTTAAGCAATTTTTTTTTAAAATTGAAGTATTGACAGAGCCGAGTTTTTGAAGTATGATAAGACAGGTTAAATTTTTTATGAGGAGAATAAAATGAAAGTAGCTATTAACGGTTTTGGAAGAATCGGAAGATTGGTTTTTCAGTCGTTGGTTGGACAGGGGCTTTTGGGCAAGGACAAAATTGATGTTGTTGCCGTGGTTGACCTTTCTACTGATGCGAAATATTTTGCATATCAGTTGAAGTATGATTCTGTTCAGGGCAGAATGGATGCAGAGCTTGGAACTAACGGTGATGATGTTTTGGTTGTAAACGGACATGAAATTAAATGTTTGTCGGGACGAGGCTTAACTCCGGCGCAGTTACCTTGGAAGGACTTGGGCGTTGATATTGTTATTGAGTCAACAGGTATTTATACTGACGAAAAGGCTTATCAGCATATTGAAGCCGGTGCGAAAAAGGTAATTTTGACTGCACCTTCAAAGAGTAAAGATCCTGCCAAGCCGATTAAAATGTTTGTTCTTGGTGTAAATGAAAATGAGTTTAATGCTGATGAGCATGATGTTGTTTCTAATGCAAGTTGTACTACAAACTGTTTGGCACCTCTTGTGCATGTTCTTTTGAAAGAAGGCTTCGGTATTGAAACAGGTTTGATGACAACAATTCACTCTTATACCGCAACACAAAAAACTGTTGACGGTGTTTCACTGAAAGATTGGAGGGGTGGTCGTGCCGCCGCGGTAAATCTTATTCCTTCAAGTACAGGTGCCGCTAAGGCTGTTGGAAAAGTTATTCCTGCAACTGACGGTAAGCTGACCGGTATGGCATTTCGTGTGCCGACACCAACGGGTTCAATTGTTGACCTGACCATACGCACCGAAAAGGATACTTCAATTGAGGAAATTGATGCGGCTATGAAAAAAGCATCGGAAACTTACCTCAAAGATATTCTCGGATATAATACTGAAGACATTGTTTCGACCGACATCGTACACGACAAACGCTCTTCTATCTACGACAGCAAAGCAACCTTGCAAAACAATCTTCCCGGCGAAAAACGCTTTTTCAAGATTGTCTCTTGGTATGATAACGAGTGGGGGTATTCCAATCGAGTTGTCGAATTATTGCAGTATGTTGCAAAAAAATCAAATCTTAACTAAATTGCAATAGGCGACATTTTGGCGGCACTCATTTGGGTGTCGCTTTTTTTTAAGTCAATTTTATTTGATATTTTTTTTATAGCGATTGGAATGTTGACATTGCGAGGAATATTATTGTTTTATTTTTACAACATTCCACGCTCGCAACCCCCGACCGCCTTGTATCTTTTTCTCTTTTCTTAAAAATAAAAGCGACATTTTCCGCTTTCGCTCCAACTGTCTTTAGTGTTTTAATTAAACGAGAAAAAGGATATCGGCGGTCTTAGAAACGGCAGCTCTGTTTACAGAACTGCCGTTTATTACATTTCAGGCAAACCTTCCGGTTTTACTCGCCGGTATTCTGTATACAGAATGCTTAATTTTTTCGATATTGGTTATTTTCTTTTAATTAGCCAGATATACCAGTGTTTTGATTTAAAAAACTTTTTGACAAAAATAGCCGCTTTTCCTCTGTCGTAAAGATGTATTTTTTCTATGTCTTTTTTGCTTGCCCATTTTTTTACACGCATTCCAAATGCTTGTGAAAAAAGGTTTGGCTCCATTTTATTGAAACCGAAATGTGGTTCATACATAGCGGTTCCTATTTCAATGTATTCTATGTATTCTGAATTCATGTAAATATCAAGAGCGTGGTCTGTATCTTTTAGTTTTGCCCCTGTTGTGATTTTTGTAATTTTATGAATTGGTAATAACGCCATAACACGCTCTTTCCCGAAATCGAATTTCGGTAATAATCTTTGAAAAGAAGAGCCGTTAATTTGAATTCGCATGTTGTTTGCATTTAGGTATCTGTATGTGCAGTCCAAAAGTTCCAGAAGGTTTATTTCTATATCAGCTGAAAGACCGATGAGTTTTTCAATATCCGAATCACTTGCATAGTATATAGTATTAGCCTTTATAGGCAGTTCTTTAAGGGCTTTTTCAATGTGAGGATATGCCGCATCGGAGCCGATACCTATTCCTTCGGATTCTTTTGCAAATACAGGATTTGAAAAAAAGCAAAAAATCAGTAAAGCCGGAATAATTAAAAACAATCTTTTTATATTTTTCATGTTATATCGATCACCTCAAATTAGTTTTAATAAGGTTGTTTTAAGCCCTTATCTATTAGTATGAACACTTTTTTAAGAGTTAGGATACAGTTTTTTTAATTTTTACTGTTAGTTTTATTTTATGCTTCATTTGGATTTTGCCAACTCTAACAGTGAATATTGAATCCATTCGTTTGATTTTTTTGTGTAAATTTGCTCTGATTGAAAAAATTCTTTCAATGCTTTTGAATATTTGGACTGGAAAAAATATGCTTCGCCTAAGTAAAAATGGGCTCTTGCAGTTACTTCAGGGCTTCTTCTAATTTGCAAAAAGTTCGTTAAGTTCACTTCAAGATTATGCCATTGCTCGGTGTAAAAGTAGGATTTGATGATTTTTTGTAATCCAAACAGCTCTCCTGTTGTGCCGGATATTTTTTCTTCATCAAATAAGTATGTAGATCTCTTTGTTGTTGATTCTAAAAAATTTTCATAGTTTTTTGATTTGCTCTTGAGTAAAGAAATGATTTTTTCTGTTTCACCGGAAAAAATCGTTTTTGGAAGTTCTTGTGATTTATCGGGATTAAGAAACGGAAGGGGCATAGGACGAAGATTTTTACTGTTTTTTGCAGAAACAGTCGGCATTTTTTCGGAAAAAACTTCTACAGCTTCGTTAGAAGTGTTTTTTCCGGGTATAAAATCAACTCTTCCTGAAGAGACTTCGTTTTCCGTAACAATGGAATAATAATACGGAATACCCGGTACAGGATAGTCGATAAACGGGTTGCCGGTGTCTTTAAAATCTGCAATTAACACAGCATCTACCAGTGATGAAAAAGCTATAAACGGCGAAGTCGATTTGTAAATGATTAAATTTTGATTTGGAATGTCAGTTTTCCAATTTAATATGACAGCTTCTTCACGGATTATAACCGAGAATTGCGAAATTTCACTTTTTTTATTGTTCTCACCTGCAAATACAGACAGGGATAATAACATAGATATACTTAAAAATACAAGATACTTCTTCATGCCTTGTGTATCGGCTTAAAACTGCCTTTTTTTTAGTATGTAATTTTAGGAAATGAATTTACAATCAGGATATAGTGTTGAATGTTAAAATTCGACTTGTTTTTTTTTAACTTTATTGTTATAATCGCAAAATCATTATCAAGGAGGTTTTATGATAGACAAAAAAGAGCTTTTACTTGCGGGAGGGGGCTGAAATGCTAAACTCGGAGCAGGTGTTCTGGAAAAAATGTTAATTGACTTACCAAAAACTTTTCACAAAGATTGTCTTGTCGGTTATGAGCATTCGGACGATGCGGCTGTTATAAAAATGACTGAAGATTTGGCGATTATTCAAACACTGGATTTTTTTCCTCCAATGATTACTGACCCGTATTTTTTCGGACAGATTGCTGCAGCAAATGCTTTAAGTGATGTTTATGCAATGGGTGGCCAGCCCGTACTTGCGTTAAATATCGTGGCTTTCCCCGAAACCGGAAACTATGATATGTTAAAGCAAATTATGCTTGGTGGTGCTGAAAAAGTAAAAGAAGCCGGTGCTGTTTTGGCAGGAGGTCATTCTATAAATGATACTAAACCAAAATACGGCCTTTCTGTTATGGGTAAAGTTCATCCTGATAAAATTTGGGCTAACTGCCAAACTCAGATTGATGATGTTTTGTTTTTAACAAAACCGCTGGGTGTCGGTATTATAATTTCGGCTTACGGTGCCAAAGCTGTCGGTGACGATGTGTTGCAACGGGCTATTGATATTATGAAAACATTGAATAAATCTTCTGCGGAAATTCTTCATAATTTTGAAATTAATTCATGCACGGATATTACCGGCTTCGGCTTTTTAGGACATGTTCTTGAAATGTTGGGCGATGATAAGACAGCCTTAATTTATGCAGATGCAATTCCGTATATTGATGAAGCATATCATGCCGCAAAACATAAGTTGATTACAGGCGGGGCTAAAAAAAATAGGCTTTTTCTAAAAGACAAGTTTAAGTTTGAAATTGATGATGTTGGGATTGAAGAAATACTATTTGACCCGCAAACTTCAGGAGGTTTGCTTTTTTCGGTGAATAAAACAGAAGCCGAAAAAATAAGGGCTGAATTTAACAAAAAAAATATTCCGTTATGGGAAGTAGGTAAGGTGCAAGCATTTGATGATGTATCATTGATAATCAAATAAATGTTATGGCATTAAAATTATGTTACCGTCAACGATACAAACCGATATGTTGCAAAATTTTACAACCAAGCAAATAGAAACTAAAACTGATGATGTGAATTCGATTGTTATTTTGGGTGCTACTGCTACAGGTAAAACATCGCTGGCGGTTTTGCTCGCTAAAAAACTGAATGGTGAAATTATTTCTGTGGATTCAAGGCAAGTATACCGCAAACTGGATATTGGCTCAGGAAAAGATTTATCCGAATACGGAAATATTCCGTATCATGTAATTGACATCTGCGACTTGGACAGTGAGTATAATGTTTATAATTTTCAAAAAGATTTTTATAATACTTTTCCTGAAATAATCAATCGGAAGGCTTTACCGATAATTGCGGGTGGAACAGGATTATATCTTGATTCTGTTTTACGCAATTATCAACTGGTTACTGTTCCGGAAAACACCGCTTTACGCGAAGAGCTAAAAATAAAAAGCATAGAAGAGCTTGCAAACATGCTTTTGGATTTAAATCCTAACTTACACAATAAGACGGACTTACTGATACCCGAAAGGGCTATTCGTGCTATTGAAATAGCCGTTTACAAAAAAGAAAATCCTTGCAAGTTTTTAAAAGAAAGCCCCGTAAAGGTTAGCCCGCTTATTTTCGGCATTTTTTTTGAGAGGGAGGCTTTGCGTAATCGTATAAAAACTCGGTTATTGGCAAGACTTGACTGCGGTATGATAGACGAAGTTCAAGATTTACTGAAAAGCGGTGTTTCATCGGAAAGGCTTATTGCACTCGGACTTGAATATAAATATACAACAGAATACTTGCAAAATAAGTTTACCGGTTTTGATGAATATGTAACAAAGTTACATCAGGCTATTTGTCGGTTTGCAAAACGACAGGAAACATGGTTTAGAAGAATGGAGCGATTTGGTGTAAACATTATACATATTGACGGTAGTGATACTCAAACCATGTTTTCCCAAATAATGCGTGAAATTAAACATGCACAGCTGACAAGTGAGTAGCTAAATTCAAGTTTAATATTCAAGTGTTGAAATTGCGACAGCATTTAAGTTTTCGCGGTCGTACCATAATACTGAACCGTCATCATTCAAACTTAATATGTAGTTGTTCGTAAAAATTGCCTTGTTTGTCAGAGTGTATGTACGCATGAGACTTATAGTTTGTTGCGTATTTTTGTTATGATAAATTAATGAGTAACCCCCAAGGTTTGTCAATATTTGTTTTTTTGATGAGGCAACAAACGCATTTAGGTCTTCTGTTTTGTAAGCCAGAATTTTTTTGAACTTGCTTTCCGCCGGTTTTTTTGTATTTACAGTAATAGTAAAAAGCTCTGTTATATTTTCAGAGTTAATAGTATTTATTACAAAACAGCTTAATTCATTATATTTAAGGTCATCTCGTGTAAGTGAAAATGCAAATTCTCCCTCAACCGGGAAAGGGAGTGTTTCACCTGTTTTTGTGTTTATTAAAAAAACGGGTGTTTTATTTTTATCGATAGAGCTTTTTGTTACCAGCATATAGGTTTTATCTATTTGTACTGCATCTTGAATTCCTGTTGCTGAATAACAAAAATCGCAGCTCCCTGTATTTAAGTTGATGCTTGTAACACCTGAAAAATATTCAGTCATTGTAATTTTATCTTCGTATATTGAAAGTGATGTAATCGTTTCTTTTGGGTGATAAATAATTTTTTTCTTATTGGTTTTAAATGAAAAATAATATACCGGTGTTGTTTTTTTATTTGACCATAAAAGTAAACCGTCTTTGTAAATCTTTAGTTTGTTTACATTTTTTACATCGGTTAGCAATTTAGGAGCGTCATTATAATTGTTTATATATTTTATTTTGTTTTTAGTCAGAAAAAAGATATGTTGACCGTCAGTGTCAATGTCTAATATTTGATTTAAGTTCGGCGTAGGAATTTCAGAAAATGTTATTTTTGAGTCTGCCGTTTGATTTAAAAGAAACACACGACCTGTATTCGTGCCTACAGCAATGTGATTACCTACATGTCTTGCCGCTACAGGTTTAGCTCTATACGGTAATTTAAAGTCGGGTGTTTTTGCATTTCCTTGTCTTATGCACCAGTTATTGGCACTACTGCCTGAATCAATCCAAAGTGGAACCTTGTCTTTAAGTTTGCATGCAAAAATTGGATTTACAGCGTGGTATGTTTTCAGTGTTTCGCCTGAAAGGGCGTCAATAACAAATACTTGCTTTCCTTTATATCCGATTATTTGAGTAAAGTTTCTAATCAATTCAGGTGACTTTAAGTAGGCTTCCGTAGGATATTGTATAGGCATTTGTTTATTTTTCAAATTTGTGTAAACTAATCTACCTGTTTCGCCATAGGTTATAACACTTTTTTCTGACGGGCCTGTAGCAGATAAAAGAACTATACCGGGCGGAACATCAAAAATATCCAATTTTTTTCCATTTAAGTTGAATACATATATTCCGTCCATAGAAGTGTTTCCGACAAAAAGATATGTCCCTTTTGCAGACCAAACAAGCGATAACACTGAGTTGTCAAGTTTTTTTGTAAAAAGGCATTCTTTTTTGTTCCAATCCCAAACAGAAATTCTATGATCGCTTAAACCATTACTTTCGTAAATAGCAAGGTGCTTTTGGTTGGGGTGTAGAGCCATTTTTTTAATTGAAATATCAGAAAGTTGCCAGGTATCAGGTTGTAATTGTGGGTATTTGTACCGTGTAACAAAGCCATCGTTTCCGGCTACATAGAATTCAGATGAGCTATTAGTAACAACAATTTCAGTAACACCGTTTTGAAACAGATGATAATGCTCGTAAGTAATATCCCTGTTTTGGGGCTCAGATTCAGGATTTTCTTCGTTGTCGGATTTATCCGTACTTTCAGATGAAGACATTTGATCATTTGTAGCAGATGGTTCGGTTTCATTCGGCGTAGGATTTGGATTTTCACCTTCTGCAAATGAAACAGAAAAACAAAACAAGAAAAAACATAATCCTGTAAAATACCTTTTAACCACTTGAACCCTCCATGTAAATATTTTTATACGATATATAATTTCCAATAGATACTGCCGAAAACAATTCGTTATTTTTATTGTCATTCAAAATTTCATCGTAAATCTTTTTGGGTATTTTGATAACAGCCACCTCGTCTTTTTTTAAGCCGCTTACAAAAAATTCAAGTTTATCGTTTTTTAATTGTTTGAAAAAAATGCTTAAGTTTTTTTTATCGACCGGCCCCGCATTTTGAAGTGCAATAAATTTAACGACTTCAATTCCTTTCGGGTCAAGGTTTGCATCAAGTACATTTATTCTGTCAGCAAGCTCTGAATATCCGATTACAAGCGGGGTGTTTTTGTCGAACTTGAATTTTTTATTTTCAGTTTCGTTTTTTTCGTCTTCGCCTGCGGAAATTGATAAACCGTATATTCTTTTATTTTCGGGAATAAAAACCAAAGTTGCGGATTTTGATTTCCATATAATTTCGGTTTTGCTTTCTGCTCTAAGCTCGTAACCGCATTTTGGACATTTAAAAGAATTGAAAGTACCGTTTTTTATTTTGTCTAAATATTCCGGTGTTTTATCGAGGTCGAGTTTAACTATAGGTTGTACTTCAAATTTGTGTTCACATAAACATCGAATTTTCATAAATTACCGTCTCCTGATTTAATTGATTAAATGTCCTATATCTGCCCAAAGCACAAAAACAAAAATAACTAACAGTATAAAAAAACCGGCCAATTGAACATAATGTAGAATTTTTGGCGGAATTTGTTTTCTTGCAATAATTTCGATTAGCGTAACAAAAATAATACCTCCGTCCAAAACAGGAATTGGCAATAAGTTCATAATAAAAAGGGAAATACAAATGATACTGACAAAATTTGCAACATTTGATAAGCCCTTTAGAAAACTTTCTTTAAATCCGACCCTCGCTGTTTCACCAAGCATACTGCTAATACTAATAGGCCCTGATACAGCAGATTTAAAGTCCAAACCTTTGAATAGTAACCCTAATCCACGCAAAACAATTACAAATGTCTTATTTGTTTCCGTAAACCCGTTTTGAATACTTTTTAAAAAATTGGTTCCTTCAACTGTTACCTTAATGCTTTCTAGGAAAAGCCCGAGATCTCCGATGCCCTCTGTATTTTCGGAAATCTTAATGGGTATTTTTAATTCTCCCTCATTCCTTAAAACAGTAAATACTATTTTAGTTACATCAGAATTATTATCCAAGTAGAACTGTAAATCTCTGTCATTATATATTTCGGTATCGTTTATTGCAGTAATTATATCGCCTTCTTTAAATCCGGCTTTTCTTGCTTTGGAATTTTCTTGCACCTTACCTACCTTCAGTGGAACATAGGCGTAAAAGCCGACAAAGCCTGCACCTGTTTTTTTGTTAAGCTCAGGTGTGATTTTTTTTGTAATGATTTTACCGTTTCGCTCAACAAGGAAAGTCAGCTCCTTATTTGGATTGACCGAAATAATTTTTAAAATATCGTCAAAGTATTCTGTCTTCTCATCGTTGATTTGTATTATCCTGTCGCCCATACGGAGGTCGGCTTTTTTTGACGGGGAATTATCGTTTGCAGAATAATAATATACGGGCGCAATTTTGTTCGACACAGTGTAATATGTTAAACCAATTGCACTTACAATTGCAAAGCATACTATTGCCAAAATATAATTCGCAAAAGGCCCTGCAAACGCAATAATAATTCGCCTTAATTTACTGACACTGTAAAAGGCACCTTCTTCTTTCGGTATTTCAGACAGGTTCTCTTCAACTGCCTGTACAAACGCTTTTTCGCCTTTCATACTACAGTATCCGCCCAAGGGAAGTAACGAAATTCGGTATTCTGTCATACCTATTTTTTTCTTTAATAATACCGGCCCGATGCCGATGGAAAACGCGATTACTTCAACACCGCAAGCTCTTGCCGCTATATAATGTCCAAGCTCATGAATAAAAACAACAAAGCTTAAAACCAAGATTCCTATTAAAATATTTATCATTGTTTCTCCAAAATAATTTCGCAAGTTTATCACTTTTTTTGAGTTTTGTCTACAAATTAATAAATTAACGATTGGAATTTGGGCGCATCCCTTCGCTGTCGCTTCGGGTCGGAGAACTTATGAGAAAAAACAACATTCGTTGTTTTTTCTCTGTCAAGTTTTGCCTTTGGCAAAACTTGCGGTGTTAAATTGCAAGTATATTACAACTTTGTACAAAACTTGCGGTGTTATTTTTTTAGAATTACATAGAAGAAAAAAATCGGCTGTTATATACGGGAAGTATTACAGAAAACCGGCGTGTAATGCTAAAGCGTTAATCTGCTTTTTGCGAGCTTAGTCTACCCTTTTGCCCGTTTAATATAAGAAAAAAAGCCTTTCGAGTGGAGGGAGAAACGGCGATTTTAATTGTCAGTAAAGGGCAAAAGGTTATGCAAGCGAGCGGGTTGCAATAAAAATACTTGAATTATTTGAATTGAAGTATTTTTATTAACTATTTTTTTATTTATTTTCTTGACTTACTTGAAAAAATGGGGTATAATTAAGAATGATAGTTAATTAGGAGGTACAGATGGGTAAAAAATTTGTTGTTGTTGGCGGAGTTGCAGGCGGAGCTTCAGTTGCGGCTAGATTGCGAAGGTTAGATGAGAGTGCGGAAATTGTAATATTTGAGCGCGGTGAAAATGTATCTTTTTCAAACTGCTCGCTTCCGTTTTTTTTAAGCAGGATTGTACCCGAGAGCGAAGAGCTTGTTTTGATGAATCCCGATATTTTTAAAAGTCAATATAATATTACGGTTAAGACATTACATGAAGTTCTAAAGATAAATCCCGATAAAAAGACTGTTGCGGTTAAAAATCTTCAGTCCGGCAAGGAGTTTGAGGAAAAATACGATACATTGATTCTTTCGCCCGGAGCTTCTCCGCTCGCTCCGAGAGCAATTCCCGGAGTGGATAAACCAAGTGTTTTTACTGTAAGGAATGTTGGCGATATACAAAAACTTGACAGTTATATTCAAAAAAATAATGTGCAGGATATTGCGGTTGTCGGTGCGGGCTTTATTGGTTTGGAAGTTGCAGAAAACTTATTGCTTGCAAAAAAGAATGTTGCGTTAATCGAAAAGCTAAATCAGGTTCTAGCGCCGCTGGATTACGATATGGCACAGGTGTTGCACAAGGAAATTCACGATAAGGGTGTTAATTTAATTCTTGATGACGGTATTAACTCAATTGAAGATGATTGCGTAATATTGCAGAGTGGTAAAAAGGTACCTGCCGGTGTTGTTGTGCTTTCTTTGGGTGTCCGTCCTGAAGTTGCATTGGCAAAAGATGCCGGTATTGAATTGGGCGAAACAGGTGCTATTCTTGTAGACCATGATTACAGAACAAGTGTTGATAATATATACGCTGTTGGCGATGCAATAGAAGTTTCGCATTTTATAACAAATAAAAAAACAAGACTTACTTTGGCAGGCCCCGCACAAAGACAGGCAAGAGCCGCCGCAGATTCTATTTACGGAATTCATCACAGGAATACAGGTGTTATCGGCTCATCGGTTGTGCAGTGTTTTGATTATAATGCGGCATGTACGGGCTTAAACGAAAAGGAATGTCAAAAGCACGGTTTGAATTATAATTTTGTGTATGTTATCCCCGGCGATAAAGTCGGTTTGATGCCGGAAGCAAATCCTTTGTTTTTTAAGCTGATTTTTGAAGTGCCTTCAGGAAAAATTTTAGGTGCTCAAGCTGTCGGCAAAGGCAATGTGGATAAACGCATTGATGTAATTGCGACCTGTATTATGTTAAACGGAACTTTGGAAGATTTAAAGGAGCTTGAGCTTTGTTATTCGCCGATGTTCGGAACTGCAAAAGATGTTGTAAATCATGCAGCCCTTGTCGGACTTAATATACTTAACGGAAAGTTTAAGCAGGTTCCTGTTACGGAAGTTCGGTCTCTTGTTGAAAGTAACGCCATGATTGTTGATGTAAGAGAGCCGGACGAGTTTGCAGAAGGTCATCTCATCAATTCGGTGAATATACCTTTAAGTCAGTTGCGGGAAAGAATGCAGGAAATTCCAAAAGACAAACCTGTTTATTTACATTGCAGGTCTGCTCAACGAAGTTACAATGCCGTTTGTGCTTTGCAGGGAAGCGGTTATAAAAATGTGATAAACATAATGGGCTCGTTTTTGGGTATAAGTGTATATGAGTATTTTAATGATGTAACACTGGGAAGGAAGCCGATTGTTACTGATTATAATTTTAAGTAAGCTCTTATGAAAATTGCAGAAAATGAAAAGAGACAAAAAGTTTTATCCAAGTTTGATATACTCAATCTTGTTATAGGCTCAATAATCGGGTGGGGCTCGTTTGTTCTGCCCGGAAAGTCTTTTTTGCCGAATTCCGGTGTTTTAAATACGGCTATAGGTTTGGGTATTGGCGGTGTTTTTGTTATCGTGATACAAAGGGCGTATAAGGTAATGCTTGGCAAAAATGTGGGCGAAGGCGGGGAGTTTTCATACACACTTGATAATTTGGGCAGAGTTCAGGGGTTTATAGTAGGGTGGTCGTTAATTCTTTGCTATTTAAGTATGATTCCGCTGAATGCTACAGCTTATGTTGTAATAAGTCGAAAAATTTTCGGTAACGCTTTGCTTTGGGGTTATCTGTACAGTATTGGAGGATACCAAGTGTTTTTTACCGATGTTGTCATTGCTTCCATACCAATAATTATTTTTACATGGATAAATGCACGAGGTATTTCTTTAAGCTCAATGGTGCAAAACATAATGATTATGTCTCTTGTTATTATAGTTACTGCATTGTTTTTTGTAATACTCGCAAAAAGTGATTTAGCTTATTTTAAGAAAAATTATCTGAACATATCGGAGTTTTCTTTTTCAAAAATAGCACCCGTTATAGCTATTATTCCGTTTTTATTTGTAGGATTTGATGTTGTTCCTCAAGTGTCGGAGAATTTGGAATTCAAACCGTCAAAGGCTCACTTGATTACGGTTCTTTCAATAGTTGCCGGCATAATGATATACAACCTTTTGAACATTATTGCGGCATTGAGTTATTCGCCTTCGGACTTGAAAAGTGTTGAATGGGCGGTAGGCTCGTCTGTAATAGCAAAAACAGGAAAGCTCGGATTTATCTTTTTATTGGTTGCCCTTCTTGCGGCTGTTACCGGCGGAATAAACGGTTTTATGTTGAGCAGTACAAAATTACTTGGAGCTGTTTCACATAAAAATCTTTGTCCTCAAATGTTTTCTGCCTGCAATAAAAAAGGCGTTTATATAAATGCGCTTTTCTTTATTTGTGCAGTAAGTTTAATCGGACCTTGGATCGGGCGAAATGTAATAATTTTAATTGTAGACATGGCATCGGTACTTGCAGCGATTGCTTATTCTTATGTCGGATTTATAGGAATAAAAAAAGCCGATAAAAAAACTGATAAGTTCCTTTGCTTTGTAAGTCTTATTATAGGATTAACTTTTATCGGATTACTTTTGATACCGGGGTCACCGGCACAATTAAGTATTTCATCAATGCTGTTTTTAATAGCATGGTCATTGTTGGGGTTTGTTTTTTATGTTTTTACAACTAGGAAAAAAAACATTTTATAGGAGGTTGGGTATGAATAAAATTGAAAACATTATTGGTTTCATTGTACTCATTTTATGTATTGTTCTTGGGTCTGTTTTATTAAATTCAGACATGTTATTTTTTCGATGGGTAATTGGTATTGCCTTAGGCTATGCACTTACAAGATCGTTTTTTGGTTTTGCAGGCAGTGTTAATCGCGCTTACAGAAACGGATCTACAAAACTTATGCGTGCATTGATGTTGATGTTCTTGGTATCAGCCATTCTTACAACAGCATTCTTGATGTTCGGTGATGTTAAGTCCTACAAGCTATGGATAAGACCTATTAACATCGGTGTTGCTGTGGGCGGACTTTTGTTCGGCTTTGGTATGAGTTACTCTTCATGTTGTGCAACAGGAACTTTAACCGATGTTGTAACAGGATTACCACGCGGATTGATTACACTCATCTTTTTCGGTATCGGTATTTTTGTCGGCTTTCCGATTCAGTCATCGCAGTCTTGGATAAAAAAATCTTTATTTAAAACAGGCGATTGGAACGGTGTATTCATTCCTGATTGGTTTTCCAAATTCGGAAGCTCGACTATGGCTTATATTTGCGCTATACTGGTAACAGCCTTGTTTGCCGGTATAGTCATAATGCTTGCATACATGTATGAAAAAAAACGAAGAAAAGCAAACACATTCACTGAAGTGGAAGCGGAAGCAAATCAAGCGACTCAAAAAGAAGTTGATGTTACAAATTACACACCGTTAGGCGCAGACACATACTCAAGGCTCTTCGTAAAACCTTGGTCTCTTACAACCGGTGCGATAGTGCTTTCCGTACTGTTTGCATTGTTAATGGGCGTAACCAAAATGGGGTGGGGTGCTTCGACACCTTACGGATTTTGGATTGGTAGAATTTTGCGTGCTTTCGGAGTCAGCATTGACACTCTAACCGGATTTACGGGAAAACCCGCAGGCCCTTTTACAATGCCGTTTTTCAAACATCCTATTTACACGCAGAACATTGGCATAATAGTCGGGACAGCAATCTGCTTATTGCTTTCAGGAACCTTTACGAAAACCTTTACTTCCGAGCTAAAAATTAAACTCCGCGATGTTCTTATATTCGCAATCGGCGGTTTTGCAATGGGCTTTGGAACAAGATTTTCAAACGGTTGTAATGTCGGCGCACTTTTCACTCCAATTGCAAACTTTTCCCTCTCCGGCTGGCTATTTTTCATATTCTTGGTTGCAGGCGGCTTTATCGGAAACAGAACTTTGAAAATGTTCAAAAAATAAAATAATGACAAGCGATAAGGGGAATGGTTTTAATTAAATATTTTTTATTAAATTTTTTTTAAGGGCGCATCCCTTCGCTGTCGCTACGGGTCGGAGAGCTACGGACTACGGCTGTCGCCTCCGACTAAAACTTGCGGCTTATAATTAACGCCTTAAGTTTTATTTTGCAAACGGTTTTTTAATAAAACCGCTTGCAATCCTACGCATTCCTTGCGCATATGAGAAAAAACAACATTCAAAAGAATGTTGTTTTTTCTCATAGTTTGCATTTTTACCGGATTACTTTATTTGAAATTTAAAGTAAATGACTTGACTTTTTTTTTAAATAATAATACACTGCTTTGGTCAAATGTTAAGTATACTTAACAAATTCAAATGACAAAGGATGTATTTATGAGAAAAATAAATAAGATTTTCTTTTTCACGGCTCTTGTTAGTCTGTGTTTTATTGGTTGCGCTAAAAAGAGCATATCAGGAGATGTCAAGGAATTTGAAATCCTTGAAAAATCAGAGAAGGTTTTAACTTATTCGGTTAAAGGTTTAGACGATGCCAAATTTGAGTTAAGTTGTGAACCGGCGGATTTGTTAAAAATTGACGGCTTAAAAATTATCGGAGCAAAAGCCGGTGAAGGAATTTTAACCGTAAAAGAAGTCAGTGATAATGTACTTGAAAAAGAGATTTTTTTTACGGTCTTACCTTACAGCAAGGAGATTGTTTCAGTTAATGGAGATAAAATTGAAGTCCCTATTAAACCTAAAAGAGTTGTAACAATAGCCGGAACTTCGGACTTGGTATTTTTGGGTATTAAACCTGTTGCCGGAATGAATTTTTATTCTGCAGGAAAATTTTCTGAAATTTTTAAAGGCATTTCGGAATTAAAAGAGACACAACCTTTTGATGTAGAAGAAATTGCAAAATATAATCCTGACCTTATTATTTATAATAAAAGAATGGCTATTGAAAACATCGAAAAACTTAAAGACATTGCTCTTGTTGCCCCTTATGATATTGAAGAGCCTGACAGTTTAAAACGGCTGGAAGGTTTTTGCAATATTTTCGATATTGATAAAAATGAAATCAAGCAAAAAATTGATTCGCAAGAGAAAAAAATTGCCAAAATTAAGCAACGATTGATTGACGGTGGTTTTGATATTGCAAATAATACAATTTCTCAAGGCTCATATATTCCTCAAATGAACGGTTTTATGATTAGTGGTTATACTGATTTTTATATCAATGTCATTATGTTTGATAAATTGGGTTTAACACCACAGAAAAAGTTTGGCAAAGAATTACTTGTTGATTATGGAATGGGCAAAGAAACTGAAATGCCTCCAAAACACGCCTTTATGGGGCCTATGGAAATAGCCGTTGACTATATTGGTGACTGTTTTTTCTTGCTTGGTATGTCAGGTGCTTATCCCGAACAGTTACACAGCGATCCTATTTTTTCAAATACAAAAACTTATAAAAATAAGAAAGTATTTCCGGTAGATATGGTATTACTTGTAGATAAAAGCCCTCTATATTTAGAAGAACAGGCAAACATTATCGTTGACTCTCTTTTAAAAGAATAAATTTTTACGATGTCTAAGACTCATTTTCTTGCAAAGCCAAAAAGTCTTGCAGTATTTTTATTTACAGGAATTTTATTGCTTTTTGGCTTTGCGTTTGTATATGTTTCTTTTGGAGCAAAAGAAATTAGCTTTAAATTAGTGATAAAGGCTCTTTTTGCCTATGATGCGCAGATAACCGAATGTATTTACATCAGAGACAGTCGATTGGCTCGTTACTTTGCAGGAATAATAGTCGGAGCTTCTTTGGCATTGACAGGGTCAATTATGCAAGGCTCTACAAATAATCCTCTTGCCGATGCAGGACTTTTAGGAATTTCTTCCGGTGCTTCATTTGCAATTGTACTTATTGCAATGTTCTTGCCTGCTATTGGTCGTTTGCAGATGTTCGCACTTACTTCTTTAGGCTCTTTTTTAAGTACTGTATTGGTAATAGGAATCAGCTTTATGGGGAAAAGTACTTTTCAAAAAGAGCGATTGGTTTTGGCAGGAATGAGCGTTTCTATGTTGTTTTCTTCTTTGACAATGATATTTATCATCAAAGGAAAACTCTTTCAAAAAATGGCTTATTATAATGCCGGTAGTTTAGCAAATGCAAACTGGAGTATTCTTGCTTTGGCAATTCCTGTTTTTATTGTTTTTTCGCTTTTTTCAATTGCAATCAGTAAACAGCTTACTATACTCAACCTGGGCAACGATGTAGCAATTAGCTTAGGTGTGAAAGTAAGTCAAATAGGTTTTATTGTTTTAATTATAGTTTTGGTACTTACTTCTATAAGCGTAATTTTAATTGGACCGGTTGCTTATATTGGTTTAATTGTGCCGCATTTAGTCAGAAGAATGGTTGGCACCGATTACAGGTACATACTTCCGACAGCAATGCTTATGGGAAGTGTCTTAGTGGTTGTTTGTGATTTTTTTGCACGCATTATCTTAAGACCATCGGAAATCCCTATTGGTGTAATTATCAGCTTAATTGGTGTACCTGTTTTAATTTGGGTGAGCAGACAAAAAGCTTCTTCTATGATGTGATATTTGGCATGAGTAATAAAAATAAACTGTATATCGTTTTGGCACTTTTAATTATTTTATTTGTTGTATCGATTTTAAGTACTTGTTTTGGTCAACTTAATTACAGCTTTTATAAATGTTTGCAATTGATGGTTGGGTACGGTAGAAATCGGGAGCTTAATTTTTACAGGAATTATCGTTTAAACAAAATGTTTCTTTCAATTATCGTAGGTAGCGGTATGGGAGTCAGCGGTTTAGTTTTTCAGTCGATTTTAAAAAATGATATGAGTAGTCCCGGAACGCTTGGAATAAGCAGTGGAACCGGTTTTTTCGTGCTTTTGTTTTTGCTTCTTTTTCCGCTGAACAATGTAAACAGTTTTTTATTTCCGGTATTTGCATTTATCGGAGGTTTGATTTCGGCATTGGTTATTTTTATTGCAAACTACAGAAAGAATAATATATTAAATGGAACAAAACTTATTTTAACGGGAATAGCTTTAAGCTCTTTTTTTAGTGCTTTGCAAATAGCTTTGGTTTTAAGTTTAGATAAATATAAGTTGGAATTTATGGCAAAATGGTCTGCAGGTCAATTATGGGCTTCGGATTGGATGTACATAATGATAATAGCAATTTGGAATTTGTTTTTTATTTTAATAGTTTATTATAAATCAAGGTTTTTAAATGCTATGAATTTAGGCTCTGTTGTTTCTACCGGAATTGGAGTTAATTTTAATAAAGAATTTATTTTCTTCAGTTTTTCTGCAGTTGCTCTTTCATCTGCCAGTGTTGCTTTTGGCGGACAATTTTTTTTCATTGGTTTAATTGCTCCTCATATTGCAAAAAAAATTGTCGGGTATAATCATTATTTTTCGATTTTGGTTTCGGCATTTATTGGAGCTTTACTTATAGTGAGTGCTAATTTTTTAATTGCGATAATTCCGTTTTTATTTGGTATTCCAACCGGAATTATCATAACAATAATCAGCATTCCGTATTTTATCTATTTGCTAATAAAAGGAGGTAAAGTTTGTCCGGCATAAAAATTGAAAACATTACACTCGGCTATGAAAAAAATATTATCTTTAATGGTTTTGATTTAAAACTGAAAAAAAATAAAGTAACCTCGATTATTGGTGCTAACGGTTGTGGTAAGTCTACGCTATTAATGTCAATTGCAAGAATACTTAAACCACAAAAAGGTGAAATTTATATATCGGATAAAAATGTTTTTTCTTCAAATACAAAAGAGGTCGCCAAGGAGCTTGCTTTGTTGCCTCAGTCTCCGTCTGCACCACTTTCTTTAACGGTAGAAGAACTTGTAAGCTACGGTCGTTTTCCTCATAAAAACGGTTTCGGTATTTTAAATAGTGAAGACCAACATAAAATAGAACTTGCATTAAAAGAGACAAATTTAATTGATTTTCGCGATAGAGAAATAGGCTCGCTGTCAGGCGGACAGAGGCAACGGGCTTGGGTTGCTTTGGCCTTTGCACAAGACAGTGATACAATATTGCTAGATGAGCCTACGACATATCTTGATTTGAGTTTTCAAATTGAGGTTTTGGAAATTCTTAAAAAACTTAATAGACAGTCCAATAAAACAATAATTATGGTTTTGCACGATATTAATCTTGCTTGTAAATACAGTGATTATATAATCGGACTAAAAAACGGAAAGGTAATTATTTACGATGAGCCTAAAAAAGCTGTTACAGTAGAAACCGTAAAGCAAATGTATAGCGTTGATGCACAAATTATAATTAATGAAAAAAACGATAAACCTGTCTGTATTGATTTTGATTTGTAATTTTTTTAGGGCGTATCCCTTCGCTGTCGCTTCGGGTCGGAGAACTTATGAGAAAAAACAACATTCGTTGTTTTTTCTCTGTCAAGTTTTGCCTTTGGCAAAACTTGCGGTGCTAAATTGCAAGTAATATTACAACTTTGTACAAAACTTGCGGTGTTATTTTTTTAGAATTACATAGAAGAAAAAAATCGGTTGTTATATGCGGGAAGTATTACGGAAAACCGGCATGTAATGCTAAAGCGTTAGTATGATATTGCGAGCGCAGTCTACACTTTTGCCCGTTTAATATAAGAAAAAAAGCCTTTCGAGTGGAGGGAGAAACGGTGATTTTAATAATCAGTAAAGGGCAAAAGGTTATGCAAGCGAGCGGGTTGCAAGCAAGGGAATGTTTTAATGGAAGCACTGCATTTTTTTTATTATGATATTCCCTTGCTGTTTTTTTTGCTTAATTTATTAAAAATATAGGTTGCATAAAATTATTTAAAAGGCTTTTAATTTTTGGTCTTGTTTTTTATACTAAAATTTAGTATAATCATTATGTTAAATAAAATGCGATTTTAATGTCGCACAAAGGGGAAAGGCTATGAGAAAAAAGCTATTAGTGTTGATTGTTGCTGCATCTTTATTTATGATGTTCAGCTGTTCCAAAAATGAAGACGGAAAGGTTGAAGCCTCTGCCGGTGATGAGAAAAAAAGCAAGGTTACATTTGCTCTTGTTACTGATACAGGCGGTATTGACGACCGTTCTTTTAATCAGGGAACATGGGAAGGTATTCTTCGCGCAGGTAAAGAGTTGGGTGCAGAGACTGTTTATGCTCAGTCGAATTCAGATGCTGACTACATTCCTAATCTTTCAACTTTTGCTGAAGATGAGCACGATATTATAGTAGCTGCAGGTTTTTTGTTTGAAAAAGCAATTTCTGAAGTTTCGGCAAACTTTCCTGACACTCATTTCTTGATTATAGACATGGTTGTTGGTGAAAGGGACAATGTTGTAAGTGCTATATTTGCTGCAAATCAAGGCTCATTCCTGGCAGGTGTTGCCGCTGCTCAAGCGGCTAAAGAAGCCGGAAAAAATGCTGTTGGTTTTATCGGCGGTGGAGACTTCGGCTTAATTCACAATTTTGAAGCAGGTTTTGAGCATGGTGTTAAGACTGTAGATCCCGGCATTGAAGTAAAAGTAGACTATGTTGGTGATTTTTCCGATGCAGGTAAGGGACAGTCTTTGGCAAGTAAGATGTATGATGCAGGGGCTTATGTAATTTATCATGCTGCAGGAGGCGCCGGAAACGGTCTTATTAAGGAAGCAAAAGATCGCCGAAAAAATGGTCAAGATGTTTGGGTAATTGGTGTTGACCGTGATCAGTATGAAGACGGAATTTATGAAGACGGTAAATCTGTTATGCTGACTTCAATGATGAAGAGAGTTGATGTTGCCGCTGAAGATGTTTGCCGACTTGAATATGAAGGTAAATTCCCCGGTGGAAAAATTATTGAATTCAATATTGCAAATAATGGTGTAGGCTTACCTGAAAATAATCCAAATATGTCTGCCGGTGCAATAAAGTTAGTTGAAGAATATAAGGATAAAATAAAGTCAGGGGAATTAACAGTTAGATCTCTTCCACCAAGACTTGAAAAATAATCAGTTAATTACTTCGGGCCAAATCAGTACTTGTTTGGCTCGACATTTATCGTAGGAGGTAAAATATGCGTTCAGAAAAAGAAAATTTTATAGAGATTGTTACAAGTCCAATGCTGACTTATCAGCAGAAGCTGTATAATTTGGCTAATGCCGCAGAGCGCATATTTTCTCCTGTGGATTTATTGGGCTATACTGAAGAAGAATGGAAATATGTTGAAAATAGTATGATTTGTGATTTAAATGAAGGTTATGCTGTTTATCGCCCAAGATACATTCTTCCCGATTATTCTGTTTATGTAAAAAAAGGTTGTAAGTTTTTAGATTTGCCGGCTCCTAAAAATCTTGATGAATGTCTTGACGGTTTGCTTATTATTTATTCTCATGTTCCGTCAATTACATCATTTCCTGTGTTTATTGGTCATTTGGATACATTGTTAGAACCCTTTATTACAAATGAAAAAGACGATTATATTAAGATTAAAAGATTTTTAAATCACATTGATAAAACAATCACCGATTCGTTTTGTCATGCGGATATTGGTCCTTATGATACAAAGGCCGGTCGACTCATTTTAAAAGCTGTTATTGAACTGGAAAATCCTACCCCGAATATGAGCATTAAATATGATCCTACAAAAACTTCTGATGAATTTGCAGAATTAGCTGTTGATGCTTGCTTACGAGTTTCAAAGCCGTCTTTTGCAAATGATGCTTATTACACTAAGGATTTAGGCAGTTATGCTATGTGTAGTTGCTATAATGCCTTGCCGACTGCAGGTGGTGCTTATACACTTTCAAGACTTAGACTTGGAACCATTGTTAAAGAAGCTGAATCTACAAGTCACTTTGTTGATATTCTTTTAACAAAAATTTCAAGATTAATGCTTTCAATTATGGATAAGAGAATTGCTTATATTGTTGAAAAATCTCAATTCTTTGAAACTAACTTTTTAGCAAAAGAAGGTTTTATTGAAAAAGATAACTTTACGGGAATGTTTGCTATTGTTGGGCTTGCCGATGCCGTAAATCGTTTGCTTGAGATTGAAGGCATAAATGAAACTTTCGGAAAGTCTAAGCGAGGAGATGAAATTGGACATATAATTATGCAGAAGCTTCAAAAGGAAGTTGAAGCACATTATGCACCACATGCAGGTAGAACTAATCATCATTATTTATTGCATGCACAAGTTGGTGCCAGCATTAATGATGAAGATAAGGTAAACACACCTGCTCATCGTATTAGAGTAGGAGAAGAGCCGCCGCTTATTGATCATCTTAAACAATCTGCTCCGTTTCATCAGTATTTCCCTTCAGGAACAGGTGATTTATTTGCCTTCGACCAAACTTCATTGGAACATCCTGATGCTGTATTGGATATTATCAAAGGGGCTTTTGTTTCAGGTTATAGGTATATAACAACCTACTTAAAAAACACTGATTTAATTCGCGTTACGGGGTATTTAGTGAAGAAAAGTGAAGTTGAAAAAGCTCGTGCGGAAAATGCAGTATTGAGAGATACAACTTGGTTTGGTTCAGGAACTGATGAATGTGCAGAAGTTTTTTCCCGAACGGAGCGAAGCGCTCAGTAATTTAAATAAATATGACGCTTTTGGTTCATAATATACTTCCCTTTTCTAATGTTGAAGGTATCGGAAATCGTTGTAGTGTTTTTTTACAGGGTTGTGATATTCGTTGTGTTTACTGCCATAACCCTGAAACTATTGCATTGAAATCAAAAGATGCAACGCTTTATGAAGTTGAAGAACTTGCCAATCAAATTCTGGCATATATGCCATTTATTAGAGGTGTTACAGTCTCGGGGGGTGAGCCAACAATTCAAGCTGAAGGTGTTAAAGCTTTATTTGAATTGCTTAAGCCACATGGCTTGACATGCTATGTTGATACAAACGGCTTTTTTTTATATGAGAAAATAGAGCCTTTAATTGAACTTACCGATAAGTTTTTGTTTGATATAAAAGGTTCAGGAATCGGATTAAAAGAACTGTGCTTTGCAAAAAAAACAATGCCTGAACTTAATCGTAATTTTGATAATTTAAAATTATTGCTTGAAATGGATAAAGTCGAAGAAGTTAGACTTGTATGTATAAATAATTTTTATGATATTGATGAAACTGTTAGTAAGATTTGTAATACAATTAAAAACTATCCGGTAGTACTATTAAAATTGATTAGAGTACATTTGCGGGGTACAAAAAGTAAATATATAACAAATTCAGACATACCTTCTAAAAAGAGAATGCTTGAATTAGAAGTTCTGGCTAATAAGTTAGGAATACATAAAACGAAAGTAATTCTGTGATTTTATATAAAAGTTTTGATGAGGAGCAAACATGAGTGATTATGTAATTGAGATGTGCAATATAACCAAGCGTTTTCCGGGTATAATTGCAAATGATAAAATTAACCTTCAATTGAAAAAGGGTGAAATACATGCTTTACTTGGAGAAAATGGGGCCGGTAAATCCACATTGATGAGTGTGCTTTTTGGACTATATCATCCTGATGAAGGTGAAATTCTTATAAATGGTAAGAAGGTAAATATTACAGATCCAAATGTAGCGAATGATATGGGTATTGGAATGGTTCATCAACATTTTAAATTAATTGATAACTTTACGGTTACCGAAAACATTATTCTTAAAGAAGAGCCTATGAAATCGTTTGGAAGAATTGATATGGAAATGGCTATAGAAAAAGTACGATCTATTAGTAAGCAATATGGGCTTGAAGTTGACCCGATGGCAAAAATTGAAGATTTATCTGTTGGTATGCAACAGCGAGTTGAAATTTTAAAAATGCTTTACAGAAACGCTGAAATTCTTATTTTTGATGAGCCTACAGCAGTTTTGACTCCCAATGCAATTAAAGAATTGATAAAAATTATGAAACGCCTTGCTGCAGAGGGTAAGTCTATTTTGCTTATTACTCATAAACTTAAAGAAATAAAAGAAGCGGCCGATCGTTGTACAGTTTTGCGACGTGGTAAATATATTGGTACTATTAATGTTGCAGATGCAGATGAAAAGTCTATGGCTGAAATGATGGTTGGTCGTGAAGTTAGTTTTCAGGTAGAAAAAGAAGAAGCTCAACCTAAAGATATAATTCTTTCAATAGAAAATATTTCTGTAAAGAATTCTCGCGGGTTAATGGCTGTTAAAAATCTTAGTTTAAATGTTCGCTCAGGTGAAATTATGTGTATTGCAGGTATTGACGGCAACGGTCAAACCGAATTGGTTGAAGCAATTACCGGTTTACGACCTATAGAAGACGGACAAATTCTTTTAAAAGGAGAGGATATTACAAAGATGGATATTCGCTGTCGGACTGAGCAAGGTTTAGGTCATATTCCGCAAGACCGGCATAAATACGGCTTGGTTCTTGATTTTACATTAGAAGAAAACGCTGCCTTGCAAACTTATTATAAAAAACCATTATCTGAAAGAGGTATAATTAAGTTCAATGAGCGAAAGAATTTTTCTGATAAGCTAATTGATGAATATGATATTCGAAGTGCAAAAAGAAGTAAGACAGTTGTTCGTGATATGTCCGGTGGTAATCAGCAAAAGGCAATAATTGCAAGAGAAGTTTTTAGATCTCCTGATGTTTTAATTGCATCTCAACCTACTCGTGGTCTTGATGTTGGTGCAATTGAATATATTCACAAAAAATTAGTTGAGCAAAGAGATAGTGGTAAGGCTGTCTTATTGGTTTCCTTAGAGATGGAAGAGGTGTTAAGCGTTTCCGATAAAATTGCAGTTATGTACGAAGGGGAAATTGTTGGCATTGTAAATGCGAAGGATACTGACGAAAATGAAATCGGTTTAATGATGGCCGGTTCAGGCTCTTTACGAGAAAGTAAAAAGGAGTTAGACTAGAATGAAAGCTTTGCGTAAATTTTTATCGGCAGAAAAAAATCATGCAGTACTTATTCCTGTTATTGCTGTTTTATTTGGATTTTTACTTGGTGCATTGGTATTGCTTATTTCAGGAGAGAATCCACTTGTATTATTTAAGTCAATTATTCGTGCTGTTTTTGGTATCAATATTGACAGAATCGGAACAGGAAAAAGATTTTTTTCAATTCGCTTGATAGGTGAATATTTTGTTTATGTAATGCCTATTGTATTAACAGGGTTGTCCGTAGCATTTTCTTTCCGTACAGGAATGTTTAACATTGGTGCCGAAGGGCAGTTATTGATGGGTGCTGCCTTTGCAACTGTTGTTGGTGTTTTGGTAGAAGCTCCTGCAATTATTTTGTTGCCACTTGTTGTGCTTGCAGGTATGATTGGTGGCGGCCTTTGGGGTTTTATTCCGGGCTACTTAAAAGCAAAGTTTAATGTTCATGAAGTTGTTGTTACGATTATGCTAAATTATGCAGGCATGTATCTTGCAAATTATATTTTGCTTTCATTACCGGGAAGTACAACATCCGAAACTGTTGCCTTGCATGACGGTGCTTTGTTAAAAAGTCATTTCTTGTCAGCATTGACAGGAAATTCTCGCTTTCACTTTGGTTTTGTGATTGTGATTTTGGCTATACTTGCTTTTGGGTTTATTATTAATAAAACAACATTTGGTTATGAATTAAAGTCTGTGGGATATAACCCTTTTGCATCTTCTTATGCAGGAATGCGAGTAAGGAAAGATGCTGCATTGTCAATGGTAATTTCAGGGGCTTTTGCGGGGCTTGCAGGTGTTATTATTGTTTGCGGAACCTTTGGACGTGGAAGAATGTTGCCTTTCTTTGAAAATTATGGCTTTGACGGAATAACCGTTGCTCTGGTTGGTGCTAATACTGCTATTGGTTCATTGTTTGGTGCTTTGTTATTGGGAGCATTAAAAGCTGCACAACCTCTTATGCAGGGGCAGGGCGTTCCAAATGCAATCGCTATTATTATTTCGTCTTCTATTATAGTTTTTATTGCTATAAGAAGACAAATACAAAAAACTTTAGTTAAACTTGGGGAGGGCTTATAATGGATTTACTTTCATCAATTATTCAGTCAACATTAATTTATTCAACACCAATTATTATTGCATCTCTTGGAGGTTTGTTTTCTGAGCGCTCCGGAATAATAAATATTGCCCTTGAAGGTTTAATGATGATAGGTGGTTTTGCGGCAGCCGCTTCTGTTGTTTTTTTGGAACAATATATGGGCGGGGCAGCGCCATGGTTGTCTCTTTTAGTGGGTGTTCTTTCAGGAATGATTGTTTCATGCTTACATGCATATTTAAGTATTAATCTTAACAGTGACCAAGTTGTTTCGGGAACTGCTATTAACATTTTTGCAGGTGGTATTACAATTTATTTGGCAGAAATTATTTTTCATCAACAAAGGACTGATTCTTTTCAAACCGGTTTTATAAAAATGTCAGTTCCTTTATTAAAAGATATTCCCATTATTGGTGATTGGTTCTTTTCAAAGATATATGTAACGGTTTATATTGCTTTTATTTTGGTAATAATAACTTGGTATGTACTTTATAAAACTGCTTTTGGTTTGCGTTTTAGAGGAACCGGTGAGAACCCTCATGCAATTGACAGTTTAGGTATTAATATTTATAAAATGCGTTATATCGGTGTTTTAGCTTCGGGAGCTTTTGCGGGTCTTGCAGGTGGTATTATGGTTTTAACTCAAAACACACAGTACACGATTACAGCAATTCATGGAACAGGCTTTATTGCCTTGGCTGCTTTAATTTTTGGTCAGTGGAAACCGTTTAAAGTTTTAGCTGCAGGTTTATTTTTTGGCTTTGCACAAATTTTAAGTTTATATACAGATTCAATTGCATCAAATTGGAATATGTCTTTCTTGTTGTCATTACCTCCGGCTTTTTATTATATATTGCCTTACGCATTAACTATTGTTGCTTTGGTAATTTTTAGTTCTAAAGTTGTTGGACCGAAGGCCGCAGGTAAACCTTATGAAAAGGGTGGCCGCTAAAATCAAATGAAGAATTTAAAATACGCTGTTTTAGGTGCTTCTAATATTGACATTGCCGGAATTTCAAAAAACGCTCTTACTCTGCACGATTCGAATATTGGACAAGTTAAGATTTCTTCCGGCGGAGTAGGACGCAATATTTGTGAAAATCTTGCTCGCTTAGGAAAAAAGGTAAGTTTTTTTTCAGCTTTTGCTAAAGATACTTTTGCAGATTTTTTACAAAAAGAACTATCTGAACTTTCGATTGATTTTACCAATTCATATTACACAGATAAATTTGAAACGAGTAGTTATCTTTTTGTAAATGATGTAGAAGGAGAAATGTATGTTGCAATAAATGATATGATCTTAATCGAAAGTGTTCCTATTTCATATTTTGAAAAAATATTACCCTTGGTGAATCAGCATGATGTTTGTGTAATTGATACAAATTGGCCGATTGAAGTTTTTTCTTTTTTAATGGAGAATGTCAAAATACCAATTTGTGTAGATCCTGTCAGTTTAACTAAGTCGGAAAAATGTCTTCCTTATTTATCGAAGATACATAGTTTTAAACCAAATTTGTCGGAAGCTCAGCATCTTAGTAAAAAGAGAACTCTTGAAGATTCAGCAGAAGTTTTACTTGATGCAGGTGTCAAACAGCTTTTTATTTCTTTGGGTAGTGCCGGTTTATATTATGCCACTAAAGATAAATCAGGCATTATTCCTGTTTCTATTACAAAGCCGGTAAATACAACCGGTGCAGGAGATGCTACAATGGCAGGTATAGTTGCCGGTTTTGGAATGCCAATTGAAGATAAAGCAAAAATTGCTACACGCCTTGCCGAAATTTGTGTAATGACTAATGAAACGGTAGCAAAAAATTTAAATAATAAAATATTTTAGCGGAGGGAAAAAGTGAATCAATATCTTGATATTAAAGATGATGTAAAAGAGGCTATTGCAAATAATAAGCCGGTTGTTGCACTTGAGTCAACAATTATTAGTCATGGAATGCCTTATCCAAAAAATGTCGAAACTGCATTGGAAGCTGAACAAATTGTGCGTGATACCGGTGCCGTTCCTGCGACAATGGCAATTATAAACGGTCGTCTTAAAGCAGGCTTGACAGAAGATGAAATTGACTACTTTGGAAAGAAAGGTTTGGAAATTACAAAAGCTTCTCGGCGTGATATTCCTGTTCTAATTAGTAAAAAGCAAGACGGAGCTACAACAGTTGCGGCTACAATGATATTGGCAGATCTTGCAGGAATTAAAGTTTTTGCTACAGGTGGAATTGGCGGTGTTCATCGCAATGCCGAAGCAACAATGGACATCAGTGCTGATTTAAGTGAGCTTGCACAAACCAATGTTTTGGTTGTATGTGCAGGTGCAAAATCTATTTTGGATTTAGGCTTGACTCTTGAAGTACTGGAAACAAACGGTGTTCCGGTTATAGGTTATAAGACAAAAACTTTGCCGGCATTTTTTACTTCCGAAAGCGATTTTGAAGTTCTTTACAAAATGGATACAACTGAAGAAATTGCAAAGGCTTTTAAGGCAAGCACTCAACTTGGATTTAAAGGCGGCTTTTTAGTTGCAAATCCGATTCCGAAAGAATATTCAATGGATAAAAATTATATAGCCGGCGTAATTGAAAAGGCAATAAAAGATGCTGATAATAAAAAAATTACAGGTAAAGAATTAACGCCGTTTTTGCTTGATGCAATTGTTAAAGCAACTGAAGGGAAGAGTCTTGAATCAAATATAAAATTGGTTTACAACAATGTAAAAGTTGCGAGTCAAATCGCCGTTGATTTATCAAAACTTGCGGTGCTGTCTTTTTGAAAAAGGTAAGGCTTTTGGCTGTTATACGCGGGAAGTAAAGCAGAAAACCGGCGTGTAATTTTAAAGCGTTAATCTGTTTTTTGCGAGCTTAGTCTACACTTTTGCCCGTTTGTATGAAAGAAAAAAGCCTTTCGAGCGGAGGGAGAAACGGCGATTTTGATTCTAAGTAAAGGGCAAAAGGTTATGCAAGCGAGCGGGTTGCAAGCAAGGGAATGTTTTAATTAAGGCATTGCTTTTTGGTTTTATTCCGACATTCCCTTGCTGTTTTTTTATGTTTAATTTAATAAAATGCTTGAAAATTTTTTATAAGTATATTAAAATCCAATCAGGTATAACATAATGAAAAAAAATTTGACATTAGTAGTTTTTGGTATTTCGATATTGATGATTGTTTTAGGTATTATCGGTGGCGAGGTTAGTGTTGTATTTAAAAAAGCCGTGAATATTTGTATGGAGTGTATTGGAATTGGGTAACAAAAAAAACAAACGCATCAACAGGCGACATTTAATTCAAGCATTGGGTACACTTGCCGTAAACGGAAACTTAAAAGGGTTTATTGAAGGAAAGATATATACCGGAGCCGGCAAAAAGGTATGCGTTCCGGTATTAAATTGCTATTCATGTCCGGGTGCTGTTGCAAGTTGTCCTATAGGATCTATTCAAGCATCAATTTCAGACGGTAATCCTAAGTTTAACTTTCCGACTTACGCACTCGGATTGACAATTTTGTTTGCAATTTTGGCAGGCAGGTTTTTTTGCGGATACATTTGCCCATTCGGATTTTTTCAAGATTTATTGGATAAAATTCCTTTTTTTAAAATAAAAATCCCGAAAAAGTTAAACTCTGTTTTAAACATGCTTCGTTATGTTGTTTTGGTGGTATTTGTATTTTTGCTTCCGTTTTTTTTACAAGATGCCTACGGATTTACCGACCCGTATTTTTGTAAATATCTTTGTCCGGCGGGAACTCTTTTTGCGGCATTACCATTGATGGCAATTAACGAGTGGCTACGGGCTGCAGCGGGTACATTGTTTACAAGTAAGTTGGTAATTTCAGGGTTTATCATTTTACTGTCAACATTTGTATACAGACCTTTTTGCAGATTTCTTTGTCCTCTGGGTGCTCTGTTAGGGATTTTTAATCCGATTAGTTTTTATAAATTGCGAATTAATCCAGATAAATGTGTTAAGTGCAAAAAATGTTTACGCACCTGCAAATTGGATATTCCGACATACCTAACCCCTAACAGTCATAATTGTATACGCTGTGATGAATGTGTACATGCTTGTCCGTACAATGCTATCGAAAAGGAATGCTTTGGAATAAAACTTGGCGATATAAAACAAAAAGAGGGTAGGGGTTAAGCCCTTACCCTATTGCAACCAAAGATTTATTTCTTCGGTTTAAGATTTTGTATCTTTTATTTCGCCGGCCTGTTTGAGTGCGAACTTTGACATCATAGGCCCGAGTAATTCATACACGACCGTTGTTGCCAAAATAACTGTTCTTATTTGTGCACCGTAAGGGGCTCCGATAATTCTTTCGGCGGTGAGTGAAAGTCCTAAGGCAACACCGGCCTGAGGCATCAATGCTATACCTAAATATTTTGAAACTTCCGCAGGTTTTTTCATCATTTTACAGCTGACAAATGCCCCAAGCCATTTGCCTATAAATCTTACCAGAAAATAAGAAATACCGATTAAACCGACATGGGTTAAAGCGGTGATGTTTAATGATGCACCCGAAATTGTGAAAAACGAAAGATAAATAGGTGCCGTGATATGATCTAAAATAGCAACAGGCTTTTGCGGATTTGGAAGGAGGTTTGCAATAGTAGCTCCAAATGTCATACAGGATAAAAGCGGCGAAAGATGAAACTTGATGGAAACGGCGATACATAAAAACACACCGGCAATTAAAACATTTAAGTAGTTTGCTTCCGAGCGTATTTTACGCAATACAAATAAAACAAGAAATCCAGCAAGAAGACCCAACAGAATTGAAGCGAGAATTTCCGCAATCGGAAAAACAAGCATGTTCATAATATTCGGGGTTGCATTTTTTATGACAGCTTTTGAAATAGAAGTTGCAATACCAAATGTAATAATACTGAAGACATCATCTAAGGCTACAACCGGCAAGAGCGTATGCACAAGGTTCCCTCTTGCGTGATATTGTCTTATAACCATCAGTGTTGCTGCAGGTGCGGTTGCGGCAGCGATTGATGCAATCATCAGCGAGAATGGTATGGACTGATTAAAAGCAAAGTACATAACCGCAAACACCAAACCTACTGCGGTCATGGCTTCAAAAAAAGTGATAATAACAATACTTTTGCCTTCGCGTTTTAATTGCCTGACTTTAAATTCGTTTCCTATCAAAAAAGCAATAAACCCCAAAGCCACATCTGAAATGAGTTCCAATGATATAAGAGTGTCTGCGGGCACAATACCCAAAACAGCGGGGCCGATTAAAACTCCGCCGATTAAATATCCTGTAACATGCGGAAATTTAAATCGTTTTAAGACCCAAGCGGTTACCATACCTGCCAGCAAAATCACCGAGATATAAAATAATATATTCATTTTTGCCTCTTAGCGTAGCCCTTCAACAGAAAGAACCGGAATTGTAAACATTATTCCGCTTCCCGCATGATCCATTCCGCCTGTTATATCGTGAACAATTTGTTTTGCAGTTTCAACTTTTTCTTTATTTAAAACCATTAAAATTGTTTTGTTTATTTGGCGTCCGTCATTCATAAGCATATAAAGCGAGCCAAAAAATGGCAGGTCTTTTTTGTTATGATAAAGCAACTTAGCCATACCGGTCGAATCAATAATCGTGCCACCCGTAATTCCATGCTCTTCAAGTGAAACAAGTAAGTCATTCAATTTTTCTGTTTCATTTAAAATAACCCAAAGTAATTGTACATCAAAATCCTGATTCATAATTTTGTCCTTTAATTTTCGAAATGAGTGTAGCACAAAAAAAAATTATAGTCAACTGCAACAAATTAAAAATATAAATTGGGCGTTGCGGTTTGAGATTAAAAAAATAAAAGCTTTCCATAAATCAAACCGCCGCTCATTTCGGAACTCCGCTATCGCTTCGGCTAATTTTGCACAAGAAATTATTGTGCAAAATGGATCCGTCTGCCGTGTTTTGAAAAACACGGCAGACGTTCCTACAATCGCTAACGCAGGTCGTGGTTATCAAAAGAAATTCCTTGACTTTTTAACAAATCGTTTAACCTGATTTTGGGCCGGACGGTATCCGAGCTGCTTGCAAAAGTGGAGTAACTTTTGCAAGCACCTTTTAAAGAAGCTCATTTCATTGCGCTTTTTGATACGTTTTGAGAAGAAATTGCAAAACTCGTCTGACTTTTGCAATTTCTTCGATAGTAATATTTTTAAAATTCTGTTATACTTTGATTATGATTAAAGGGAGGTTTTTATGAAAAAAATTTTGTTGTCGTTTGCTTTTTGTTTGACAACATTTTTGTTTGCAAGCGATCCGATTGAAGGATATTGGAAAAGTATGTCGGGAAAAAATCCTTCAGGTTATTGGTATTTTTATGTTGAGAATAATTTTTTATGCGGTGTGTGTTTAATTGCGCCAAAGCATTCGCCTGATGTGCTTTTGGATAAATGTACGCATGAGTATCCTCGCCACCCGAAGGGCAGTAATTTGAAAAAATTTAGGAGGCGTGATGTGCCGACTATTTACGGTTTAAAAAATATAAAGACGGGAGTTTGGAAAAACGGATATGTAATTGACCCCAGAAACGGACGATATTATATTTGTCATATTAGTTTTAAACCGGCGGACGGTAAAAAATTTAAGGTTGATACTTTAGTTTTTCGCGGAGAAACAAAATTCGGATTTGGCAAAACCGTACATTGGTACAAAGCAACTGTCTCAGAGATCAATAAAGCAATGCAAAAAAATATTTCTGAGTGCGGAAGTGATTATGCAAAAAATAATCCGCAAGAATTTTTTGTTAAAGAAAAATGAGTTGTTTTTTAAAAGCAGTTTTTTGGGCAGGTTAAAATGCAACATGGTGGCGATTTAATTTCTTTTTCTCATTATTTTGACGGTAAGCTAATTGATTTTAGCAGTAATATAAATCCGGTGGGTATACCGTTACGGGTTCAAATTGAAATTATAAAAAAAATTTCTCAAGTACAAGCCTATCCTGATTTGCAATATAGAAGTTTAAAAAAATCCGTTGCAGGTTATCTTGGGTGTGAAATAAATCAGACTCTGTTGGGAAACGGTGCTGTTGAGTTAATTGATTTGTTTACATCAATTGCAGAGCGTGTTGTAATTTGTACACCCTGTTTTTCGGAGTATGAAATTAGAGCAAGAGTACACGGTAAAAAATGTGTTTCTGTTTCGCTTAATACGGATTTTTCTTTAAATGTAAGCAGAATTAAAAAAGTTTTACAAAAAAATGATTTACTCGTATTGGCAAATCCAAATAATCCTACAGGTTTATGTATACCCGAAAAAACGCTCTTTGAAATATATAAAATTGTCAGAGAAAAAGAAAGTTTTTTATTATTGGACGAAGCTTTTTTTGAATTGTCTTCATGCAAGTACAACAGTATCGTCCTTTTTAAAAAGCATTCATTTAAAAACATTGCGATAATTAGAGCCGCCACAAAGTTTTTTGCCTTACCCGGCATAAGGCTCGGTTATGCCTGTACAAATTATTCTGTTGTACAAAAGATTTCCCCTTTGCAATTACCCTGGCACATAAATATTTTTGCCGATATTGCAGGTAATTATATTTTCAATAATACGCAATCTGCGTTTTTTGAAAAAAGTCAACAGTATTTAATTTCACAGCGTAATTATTTGTTTAGTAATTTGTCTAAAATAAAATCAATACAAGTTTTTAAAAGCGAGTGTAATTTTATTTTAATTCAGCTTTTGGATACTACTGAAGATTTTGCTTTTGACTTTTTTGCGAGGCGAGGGATTATCATTAGAAAAGCAGGTAGTTTTTTTAAATCCGCAAATAAATTGGCGGGTATGGTCGGGGAATTTATCAGAATAGCTGTCCGCACAAAAAAAGAAAACAAAAAAATACTAAAAGTATTTAAAGAGTTTGAAAATATACCAAAAGCACAATGAAATGAGCTGATTAGAGGTGCTTGTAAAAAGTCATTCACCTTTTACAAGTACCTCAGCTACTTGCTAAAGCAATCAACTTTTGCAAGTGGCTCATTTAATAACAGGGCAGTATGTTTTCTTTTTTTAGCCAACCGGTAATTCCATTTTGTTTTTTTATTAAATACCAATTATCTATTTCTTCGATTATTGTAACACATTCGCCTGTTTTGATCTGCTCATTATAAAAGGATTTATCTTCAGGGATTGAGCTTAAATAAATAAAAGCATTATTTTCGGAAACGCATATTCCTTTTTTATTATGTGAAATTAAAAATTCATAACTTGAATATATAAGCATTACTGAAAACAATAAGATTAAAAATACAGGTGTTTTTTTTAATCTTATTGTGTTTGAAACAGTGTTTTTTTTTCTGATTATATAAACAATCAGAAAAAGAATTGCTATACTGCTTAATGTGATAAAAGTGTAAATACGCTTTTTTTGAAATACAGGCAGGCTAAATTCTGTTTGTGATGTAGCTTCTAATTTTCTGAGCTCTTTTTTATATTTAAATCCAAAAAAACAGTTTGATATTAATAACCTTAAATTATAAATTTTTTTTGCTGTTTCGTTTAATTGTATTACCTTAGTAGTTTGCTTTTTTGTGGGCGTTGTTATGGTTTTTAAGATTTTTGAACTTAAAACATTGTTTTCTGTTTTTACTGTGTTTGCCGGTTGTATTTTTTCTGTATAAGCCTTTGATATAATAACAAAAGAAGCATTGTTTTGTTGCAGGTTTTTAGACTTAATATAAACTTTAGCTGTAGGTAATAGTTGTGTGCCTGAGTATAACGGTATCCATTGAAATAAAGCAACAGGTTTTAATTGTTTTTCTGTATTAATATTCTTTTCTGTAATTTTAATTTTTTCGATAATTGCATTTTCAGGGCATTCGCATTCTACTTTGCTGATTACGGTATCGCTTAATTTTTCTGAAAAATATCCTGAAAGCAGAATAAAATAGTTTTCGCCTTGTATAATTCCGGTAGTTTTTTTAGTCAAGTCTGAATTAGTAAAAATGCTCCACACGAATTCGGAGGTTTTGGAAAGTGGTGGAGGTAATACCTCTATTGTTATTGGCGTTTTATCAATCAGTTTATTATCAAGTTTCCAAAAAAAACTTTTCACCCCTGTTGTTGAAAACTTAATATTAAAACTAAAAACAATACCTGTATTTTTTTTGGCAACCGTAGAATGTATTATTTCAGCATCATCACTTAGCTGAGAAAAAATTACTCTTGGGTTGGTTTTTATAAACTCGTTTTTCGCGTTTATTTTAATATTTATTTTAACTGTTTCGTCAACAGAAACAATTTTATTTGAGATGCTTACTTCAAAACTTAATTTTTCTTTCGGAAAAAGAAAAACATTTATAATGCTTGTATGTATTAAGCATATCAAAAAGGCTAATAGTCGTTTGCCGTATTTTTTTTCGTGCTTTTTTGTTTTTTTATCCATTGTTTTTCTTCCTCTTCTTTTACTAAATCATAAAGTATTTTTTCATCAGTTTTATTTTCCGCTTTTTTCGAGTTTTTTTCGTCATTTGTCTTTTTATCTGGTCTGGGATGCCTTAAAATGTTTTTACAAATTTCGTAATTTATTTTTGCGTCTATTGCATCTTTATCATGCTCTATGCTTTTTTTAAAATATTCTGCCGCATTTAAATAATTTCCGTTTTGAAATTGAATGATACCTTTTTGATAATAAACATTGGCGAGAATTAATTTGCTCTGTGATTTTTCAAGGGGCTTGAGTTTTTCATCAGATTGTTGATACATGTTTTTAATTAAATAGACAGTGGCAATTCCAAAATGGGCGTATTCATTTTTAGGTGCTGTTTTTTTTACTTGCATGAAATCTATCAGTGATTCATCATATTTATTGTGCTTATAATTTTGATAGGCTTTGAATATTTTTATCATTTCTGTTTGATTATTTGAACAACTTGTATAACAAAACAGTATAACAATAGCTGTGAGTAATACTGTATAAAACCTAGCCGTTTTATTTCTGGTAAATAAATTTTTTACCACCTTTTACCTCCAAAAACAAATCCGCAACATAAAAATATCATCGCAAGTAATGTCATTTCAAAAGAGCGCTCTGCAGGTTTTTGAATTTTTTCAATTGTTTCGATGCTGTTGTCTTTTAAATCAATTATTTCAATAATTTTTGTCAGTGATGACGGATTGTCGAATTTCACATACAAAGCATCTTTATCGAGAGGTTTTATTGCTTGCCGTAATTTATCTTCTTTAAGATTTGTATTTATTTTTCTTTTTATATTATTTTTATCGTATACAAAAATATATTCACCCACACTTGTACCAAACCCTATAATAACTAACTTAATCTTTTTATTTTTAAGAACAGATATTGATTTTGAAATATCACCCTTTGTTTCATCACCATCTGTAAACACTACAATTGTTTTGGATGTTGCAAGTGTTGACGAAAAACTTTTCGCTGCTTTGATTATTCCTGATTCCAGGTTTGTTCCTGCCGAAGATAAACTGTTTACGGTAAGCGAGTTTAATGCGCTCTCTAAAATTTGCTTATCGACTGTTTCCGGTACGGCCTGTACGCCTTCACCTTTTGCCAATACTAAACCGCATGAAGCATTATTTAACTCATTAAGCAAAAGTTTCCCGTAAGCCTTCGCGACCTCAAGTCGGTTTGGTTTTATATCCGAAACGCCCATGCTTTTTGAAACATCTACTAAAAACATTATGCTGCTTCCTCTTCTCTTTTCAAAAACTATGCGAGAACCCCAAAGCGGTTTTGAAATTCCTAAAATAACAAACAAAAATGAAAACCCAAAAAAAATTGTTCTTATTTTAAATTTTTGTATACTCTCCTTTAGTGCATCAAATCCTTTAATTGCTGTTTTCGTTTTGGAAAACTGAAAAATATTTATTGCAAGCCATGGTATAAACAATACAAACAAAAATAAAAACTGTGGGTTTTCAAATCGTATCATATTAACGCCCCCAGTATTACTCGTTTTATAAACCAGGATAAACACAAAAGAGCTAACACTATTTTTAAAAAAAAGGAAGTCATATTTGCTTCAACCGTAATATAAAACCCCGTTGGAGGCGGTGGTATTTCCGATGTAAATTTTTTAAAAACATTGCTCAAGTCTTCGGGTGTGGAAGCAAAAGCATAATGTCCGTTACCGACATTTGCTATTTTTTTTAACATAGCTTCATTAAAATTAGTATACATGGTACCGTTTACTTTTTCATTTGTATTTGGATTCGTGTATTCAACTTCGGCATAACCTGTTTTGCCCAATCCAATTACATAAAAATGAATATCCTTTCGACTTGCAACTTTTACGGCAGTTTGCGGGTGAATTTTACCGGTGTTGTTTTCACCGTCTGTAAGCAACACAATATATGATTTGCCTTCTTTTGGATGTGCCGTATGTACGGTAGCTGTAGCAATTCCCATGCCTATAGCACTGCCGTTACCAAGCTCACCTGCCTGCAAGGAATTTAATCTTGTCATAAATGTTGCATGATCCATTGTAGGAGGTATTAGCATAGCAGCAGTACTTCCTAAAGCTGTTAAACCGAATGAATGCTCTTTATGATTTTCAACAAAATCCGTAATAACGGTTTTGGCAACGCTTAACCTTGTTTTACCGCCCATATCCTTTGCCGTCATAGAAGGGCTTACATCAACTATAAACATAATTGAATTCCCTGCACCTGCAAAAACTTTTTTTGATTCATATCTGACAGGTGTCGCAACAGCAAAAATTAAAAGCACTGTAGCAAGTAAAATAATAAGTTTTGATATGCGATACAAAAAATTTACATGAGGTTTGGTTAAAGTCGTTTTACTGTTCCAGTTTAGAAGAGCTAATTCAATGTTGGTTTTCTTAATAATGTTTTTTTTAATCAATATGTAATGGACGGGAAAAAATGCAAATAAAAATAAAAAAAACGGGCGGGCAAAACTTATCATATTTTAACCTCGGATAAACGGGAATAATCTTTTATTTTATTCCCGTTTTTTTTATTGTCAATATCCGACTTGGCGACGGCTGATTCAGATGCTGTTATAAATTTACCGGCTAAAAGTAAAAAATCATTTTTTGTTTTATCGAAAAGTTGTTTTTCTATTTTTTGATTTCTTGCATAACGGAATAATTCCAACATCTGAAATAATTTATTGCACAACACAACAGCTTCATCGTCAGCATTAAAAAAAGTATTGATTTTATCTGCAATTTCATTATAGGTCAACGCATAAAACCCGGTATTGTTTTTATTTTTTACTGTAAGTGAAGCAATATACTCTCTTAAACTAATCTCATACTCTTTTAACCAAATATCGTTATTTTTAAGATGCTTTTTCCCTCTTTTAAGTTTCGATAAAGCCTTATTAATTTTTTTTACACGCCTTTTTTTTAATACGGAAGCAGGAATATTTGTGAATCGTTTTTTGATTACGGAACCTATCACCAAACTTATCAGAATTGCAAACAAAATTGCAAAACCTAAACCAAAAATTAAAACTCTTGTTCCGGGAACTAAAAGCGGTGGGCGAATAGGTTGAAGTTTATTAGTGTTTGTCTTTTCCAAAATCGAAGATATTTTAATTTTTGGCAATTCGGTTAAAATACCAAAAGCCGTAAATGACGGAAATGACAGCTCACCGGTATCCCAAGGAATGAATTTCACGGAAACATACATCTCGTTTGATTTTTCTTTAATTTCAAAACCGGTTACAACCATGTTTTCGTTCTGTTTTATTTCAGTTAAAGAAAAATTGCCTGATTTTATTTTTTTTAAATCGCAGTTTTCCAGTTTTGACACCGGATATAAAAACTCAGCCTCGTCTCCGACAAAAACTATACGGGGAATTAATACGCCGTCGCTCATACTAAATTCCTGCCTAACTTTAAATTGTTTAAAAACTCTCTTTTATTTTTTGCACTGAGAAAAAAATTTGTCAAAGCCTGTACAGAATCAGCTTTTAATGGCATCTCCAAAGGTAAGACTCCGTATTTTATACACATATTTTTCCAGCGCACTAATTCTTCAGAAAAATTGCGCATTCTTTCGTTTTGAAAATCAACGGAGCCGGTGGGTGCTAAAATTTCCATATTCGACTCACTGTCCACAAATGGTACAACCCCGACAGGCGGCAGTTTATAATCAAAAGGTGAAATTATTCTAATTGCAACACAGTCATGTTTACGCGATAAAGTTGCCAACTCATCTGCATATCCTGCTACCTTAAAATCCGAAATGATAATCACCATAGCTCTTCCACGCAAAAAGCGACTTGCACCTGCAATGGCTTTGGACATCGCTGTTCCTTTTATTTGAGACTCTGTATTATAAGCAAAATTTTCAATATTACTCAAAATTGAAAGAACATATTCTTCACCCGATTGCGGTAACAGTGCTTTTCCCTGAGTGCCGGCAAACGGTATCGCACCAACAGGACAACCGGAATGATATGCGGCAAATAAAAGCAAACCCGACACATCGAGAGCTTTTTCAAAAACAGACACTCCATCGAATTTTATGTGCATGGATGCCGATGAATCTACCAATAAAAAAAAGTTCAAATCCCTCTCTTCGCGGTATAACTTTACAAAAGCCTTTCCGCTCCGTGCCGTCAAGTTCCAATCTATAGTCCGAACATCATCATCAAACTCGTACTCCCGCACAGAATCAAACTCAATCCCCCGTCCGCGAAACTTAGAGCTGAAAATACCTGCCCTCATGCCTTGCGAAACGGAAATAGATGCAAGCTTCAAAAATTTTGCCCTGTCTGCCAGCCTGTTTTTCTTCATTACATATTATTGTAAGCTAAATTAAAAAAAAATCAAGTGTCTCATTTGTGCAAGGTGTCCGAATGTCTTAAAACTTGCAAGGCAATAAAACGGTTTGACACCTTGTATCCAACCCGCTCGCTTGCATAATCTTCCGTTCTTTTTTGTAAGTGGCTCAATCGGCGTTTTCCAACCGCCTTAATTTTTTTGAATAATCGAACGGAAGGATAGACTGCGCTCGCAAAATTAGGTTAACCGCTTTTGTCGAGTAGGCCGGTTTGCTTGTAAACTTCCCGTTTTAGAGCAGCTAAAGTTAATCGAGCAAATTTTATGTTTTGTGTTTTGTGTGGACACGATGTATACTTTTTGCAGGTAGGAAGTCAGAGAAAAGTTCGAGGGATGGTTCCCGTTTGGTTCCCGATCTTAGTCGAGGGAGGGGGTAGCGGAAAAACAATTGTCGTGTTTAAATTAATCCTTAGTTTTCTCTGACGGTTAGGAAGAGGAAACTCCCGTAAATCATTAACACGGTAATTTTTTGCAAGCGAGGGGGAGACTTCCCCCTTTTAAAAATAACGGGAAAAACGCTTAAATAAATTTAAAAAAAAGCAAAAATAAATTAAAAAAGGGGTATACAAAATATGAATTTATCTATATAATGAAGCAAGGAGTGTTTATGGTTATTGCAATTGACGGTCCTGCGGGGTCAGGAAAAAGTACTATTGCAAAAAAATTGTCAGAAAAGTTTAACCTCATTTTCATGAATACTGGGAGCTTTTATCGTGCCCTGTCCTTAGCCGCTTTAAGGCATTTTGGTGATGATTTGGATCTGAAAGATGAAGCCGCACTTGTAGACTTTGCTAATTCTGTTAATTTGAGTTATAAGGGTGGCAGGATTTTTTTGGATAACGAAGATGTTGAATACTTATTGAGAACCGACTCTGTCGAAGAAATTGTTTCGCCGGTATCTGCAATTGTTCCTATCAGGCACATTTTGAATAAAAAAATTCGCCACTCTGCCGAGGGACAGAATATTATTTGCGAAGGCAGAGACATGACAACCGTTGTATTTCCTCAAGCGGATTTAAAGATATACTTAGATGCTTCTGCGACTATTCGTGCCGAAAGACGGTTTAAACAAGGTACAAGCGAAAAAAGTCTTGATGAAATTCAAAAATCCATAGAGCAAAGGGATAATCTTGATAAAAACAAAACTGAAGGAAGTTTAAAAGTTTCGCCTGATGCGTTTTATTTAGACACAACGGGCTTGACCATATCGCAGGTTTGTGCGAAAATAACAAACAAAATTTATTCTAAAGGGTTACTTATGGAACAGATGGAAGTGGAAAAGGATGTTTTAAATGACTCCGGCGAAAACATCCAAGCACAATTACAAGAGGAGTACTTGAATTTTGAGTCTCCTGAGGTGGGGACTATCATGAAAGGACGGATTGTCGCGATTGATGAGTCCGTTGTTTTTATTGATGTTGGCGGCAAATCCGAAGGGCGGATTTCGAGAGATGAATTTGACGAAATCCCTAAAATTGGCGATACTGTCGAGGTTTTTATCGAAAAAACAGAGGTTGTCGGCGGGCGTCTTGTGGTTTCTAAAGAAAAAGCCGAAAAGAAATTGCTGAAAGACAGGCTGAAGGATTTTTACGAAAATCAGGATCCTGTTACAGGTACAATTTCAAAGCAGGTAAAAGGCGGGTTTGAAGTCTTGTTACCGGGAAAAATGTCAGCCTTTTTACCTATCAGTCAAGCCGATGTTCAGCGTGTTGATGAGCCTGAATCTTTGCTCGGCGTAAAATCGGAATTCTTGATTGAAAGGTTCAGTTTTGACAGAAGAACAAAAAAAGAAAATATTGTTGTAAATAGACGGAAATATCTCGAAGAAAATGTCGAAAAGAATCGAAATGCTTTCTTTAATGAAGTTGAAGTAGGGCAAGTTGTTAAGGGAGTTGTAAAAAGTTTTACCAGCTTTGGTGCGTTTGTAGACTTAGGCGGTTTTGACGGTCTTTTACACATTAATGATATGAGTTGGGGGCATGTTACACGCCCGAGAGATTTTGTAAAAAAAGGTCAGGAAATTGAACTCAAGGTAATTAGACTTGATCCTGAAGATAAAAGAATTAACCTTTCATTAAAACATTTTACACCTGATCCTTGGCTTAATTTTGAAAGCAACTTTCAGGTTAATGATGTTGTAAAAGGTAAAGTAACAAAAATTACTGAATTTGGTGCTTTTATTGAGCTTGCAGAGGGCATTGAAGGATTGGCTCATATTAGTGAATTCAGCTGGGTTAAAAAAATCAATAAACCTGAAGATGTTGTAAAATCCGGTGATGAAGTTGAATGTATGATTTTGGGTTATGATATTCAAGCAGGTCGTGTTTCATTGGGGTTAAAACAAGTTACTGATAATCCATGGGATACCATTACCGAAAAATATCCCGTTGGCAGTCGCATTAAAGGCAAGGTTGTTAAACTGACTAATGCCGGAGCTTTTGTTGAGCTTGAAGAAGGCATTGACGGCTTTTTGCATGTGGACGATATTTCGTGGACAAAGCGTATTCGATACCCCGGAAGTGAGCTCAGTGTTGGTGATGAAATTGAAGCTATGGTTATCGAAAGCAATAGCGAAACCAAGCGAATAAAACTTGGTATTAAACAGCTTTCCGATGACCCATGGGCAACATTTAAAGGCACATATAATCAAGGTGCTTTTGTTGAAGGGGAGGTTACTTCTATTACCGATTTCGGTGTTTTTGTTAAAGTTCCCGGCGACATTGAAGGGTTGATTCATAAGCAGAATTTAGTTGAAAATCGTGAAGATAATCCTGATGAAGTACTTGCAAAATATAATGTGGGCGATAAAGTAAAAGCTGTTGTTATTGATGTTAATCCAAAAGAAAAGCGTGTAGCTTTTTCCATTAAAGATTACAAGAAAAAATTACAACAGGCTGAAATTTCCAAATATATGTCTGATGAGCAGGATAATTCCAAAGAAGGTTTTACACTTGGCGATTTATTGAAAAATAAACCCGAAGAATAAAATGAAATTCAGATGGAAATACCGAGTAGCATTGATAAAAATGATTTAACAGCTCTGATGAAAACAACGCTACTCATCAGCTCTAATTTTTCTAATTTGAATGATGTACTTTATAGAGTTGTTGAGTCGGCTATGACTGTTGTTAAGGCAGATGCGGCTTCTCTTTTGATAGTTGACGAGTCGGTGGATAAACTGAGGTTTGAGATAGCTTTGGGGCCTAAAGGCTTTGAAGTAAAAAATATGGCCGTCAGTATGGATAAAGGTATCGCAGGTTGGGTTGTCAGAAACAATAAAAGTGCCATGATAAACGATGTAAGCTCTGATTCAAGGTTCGACCCAACCGTTCAGCAATCTACGGGGTATGAAAGCAAAAATATGCTTGCCGTGCCTATGAAGGTTGATGGTGTTTGTATTGGTGTTATAGAGGTTTTGAATAAAGTTTCAGGGCAGGATTTTAGTTTTGACGACTTGCAGATTTTGGAATTATTTGCAAGACAAGTGGCGGTTGCATATCTGAATGCTCGCTCTTATGACAGGTCGAAAAATGAAGTTGCCTGTCTGCAAGACCAGTTAAATCAAGACAAGGGCTATCACACAATGATAGCCGAAAGCCCTGTAATGCAAGACAGATTAGAGTTGTGTAAGAAAGTGGCAAAATCCAATGCCTCTGTTTTAATTCTTGGGCAAAGCGGTGTCGGTAAGGAGTTGATTGCCGAGCAGATACATCTTTCGTCTGATAGAAGCGATAAACCTTTCATAAGGGTAAATTGTGCCGCAATTCCGGAAAGCTTGCTGGAAAGTGAGTTGTTTGGGCATGTTCGCGGTGCATTTACCGATGCTGTTGCAGACAGAAAGGGACGATTTGAAACTGCCGATAACGGCACTATTTTTCTTGATGAAATTGGGGATATTTCACTTGCAACACAGGCAAAATTATTGAGGGTGTTGCAAAATAAATCGTTTGAAAGGTTAGGTTCAAATAATACTATTACCGTAAATACGAGGGTTATTGCCGCTACAAACCGTGATATTGAAAAATTGGTTGAAGACGGTAAATTTAGAGCTGATTTATATTACAGGCTGAATGTACTTCCCATATATGTTCCGCCACTAAAGCAGCGGCTTGAAGATATAACACCTCTTGCGGAATTTTTTTTGAAACGGTTTTCTAAAGAGGTGAAAAAAGATTTTTATAATTTTTCACAACCTGCTATTGAGCGTTTGCTTTCGTATACATGGCCGGGTAATATTAGAGAGCTTGAAAATGCTATAGAGAGAGCGTGTGTAATTGGTTCGCCACCGTATATACAGGTAGATGATTTGCTTTTAACGAATGATCTTAACAAAACTATCGATATAAATGCTGTTTCGACACTTAAAGATGCTGTTAATACATTCAAAAAGTCTTATATCCAATCTGTTATAAAAAAAACAGCAGGGAATCAAACTGTTGCATCTGAGCTTTTGGGTGTGCAGAGAACATATTTGTCAAAACTGATAAAAGAGCTTAATATTAAGGAGTATTAAAATGTCTAAAAAAAATAAAAACAGACAAAATCAGAACATCCATGAAGAGGAATTAACTCTTTCCGGTAAAATAAACAATTTCTTGTATCAACACAGAAAAGTAATGATAATTACATTTTCCGCTTTAGCTGTTCTTTTTCTTGCCATTGTTTTAGGCAGCTACATGATTTCTATGCAAAAGGCAAATGCAATTGAAGAAATTGAAACAATAGTATTAGATTTTGAAAAATTTAAAACAAAAGAATTAAAAAACTCACTTGATGAGTTAACACCGGAAGAAAAAAAACTGTTGCAAGAAAAAGAAGAAACTGTTATACAAGGGCTTTTAAAATTTGCCGGCAAAAGCTCTTATGTCGGATATATGGCAAATGCAGAAATAGCGGAGATATATTATTTGTCAAAAAACTGGGAGAAAGCTCTTGATGCTTACGAAAAAGCATCTAAATGCGTACCGTCAAGTTATGCAATGGGGCCTGCTTTATTTAATGCGGCAATTTGTGCCGAAGAAATTGGCAATACCGAAAAAGCATTGGAGATGTACAAAAAAGCGGGCGAAGCAGTGGATTTTCCTTTCCGGGCTAGATCTTTATTTAATGCGGCAAGGCTACAGGAGCAAAGTGATACTGAGGTCGCAATTGAGATTTACAATAAAATAGCTTCAGACTATGCAAATACAGAGTGGGCTAAATTGAGTAAAACCAGGGTTATTCAACTTGAATTAAAAAAGTAGTACTGTAAATTTTATAATCCAGGCGCTTGCACAAATTGAAAATTTAAGTATAGTGAAAATCGCTAAGCTTTTAAAAGTGTTTAATTATTTAATACAAGGTGGTTTATGATTAAGAAGTATTGGAAAGAGTTTTTTATTTTCCTTATCTTGTTCGTATCCTGCGGTTTAGATGAAATAATCTATTTGGAGCCACCCGATGTTACTAATTCAAAAACACATTTACCGGGTTCAACACTTGATGTATCTAAAATGGTTATGGAATTTAAAACAACAGATGTTTTGAATAATTCTGTCGCCTCAGGTTATTTCAAAGGTTTTAATGTTTATTATTTAATTTATAAAAGCAAGGCTACTGCTGAATCGGAAAAAAATGCAATAGAGTCATACAATAGAAATAACCCGACCGGCTCATGTAAATGGTTGCAGGAATCAAAAAAGTATTCAAGACTGGGTTCTTCTCCATTGATTTCAGCTACAGGTACTGACAGAAATATTAAAATTCGCATGTATGATTTCGCCGGTTCTCCTCCCGAAAATCAGGGGTTGTATATCAATTCAATTCGTCAAGGCTCTGTTGTGCGTGCTAACGGAAAAGGTTTCTTTGAGGATCAAATCCTGTCAGGTGATACAGATATTTTTAATGAAACCATAGCTACTCCTGAGTATTGGGCTAATTTTTTTGCAGTAACTTACGGACTAGACCAGAACTTTACCCTGATTTACAGTGAATTGAAATATCTGGGTACAATCAAACTAGAGCCTAATTAACTAAAGAGGAAATTGAAAAAGCGTTATGGGTTTTTCAAATTTTACCAAAAAAAAACTGACTTTTTTTTAAAATATTAAAAAAAAAGACTTGACAAGCACTATATATAGTGTTATAATTGCCGATATAGAGGGTAGGCACACTAAATAAGGTGTGCTTGAGGAGGAAAAATGAGAAAAATAGATGAAATCAATGCCGAAATTACGGCAGTGAAAAACGAGCTTGAAGATGTGCACGGTAGAGAAGCTGAAGTGTATACCAGAATTGTTGGGTATTATCGCTCGGTTCGCAACTGGAACAAAGGAAAAAGAGAAGAGTATGGACACAGAAAAATGTTCAGCTCGGAAAATTCCAAAACATCTGAGCTTGCATCAAATTGTGTGGACAATATTGATATTCTTGATGAGCACATTGAAAATGCGGGTAATGTCGCAAAACTTGAAGTTTATACAAGAACAACTTGTCCAAACTGCCCACCCGTCATGGCATACTGCAAGGATTTGAACATTCCTGTTATTGTGCATAATGTAGACAGTGCTGAAGGATTTACTAATGCAAATAATAATGTAGTCCGTTCTGCACCGACAGTAATTCTGTACAACGAACAAGGCGAAGAGCTTAACAGAGTATACTCTGTGTCTGAGCTTGAGTCTGCCTTGAATTATGTACAGGCTCCTGTTGCCGTAAATGCATAATATAAGGCTTGGGCTTCAAAAAACCACAGTTGTTAATTTTCCACGCCGCTTGGCTGCGGCGGTCTTTTTGCCCGGTTGTAATATGAGGTGTGGCTATTGCCATAATGCAGAGCTTGCACTTGCTAATACACAGGGCAAGGGACTGGAAAATTCGTTTGAAAACCAATATTATAAGCTGGAAGATGTCTTTGCGCATTTGGAAAATCGTGCAAAAGTGCTTTCGGGTTTTGTTATTTCAGGCGGGGAACCTCTTCTTTCGCCGGCTTTGAAGCCTCTTGTATTAAAGGCTAAATCTCTTGGACTTAAAGTAAAAATAGATACGAACGGATTGTTTCCTGAAAAATTGGAATATTTGCTGAATTCTTCTGAGGTTTGCCCTGATATGGTTGCACTTGATGTAAAAACTTCTCCCGAACGATATGTCGAGTTAATGCCTAATCGAAGTAAACAAACTGCTGAGATAGCAACATCCTCAATTATCAAAACCCTTGATTTGTTAAAAACAATATCTCAATCCAATTCCGGTGTTGAAATTGAATACAGAACGGTTTTAATTCCGGGGTTGGTAGGCGATGCTGAAATTAAAGCCATTGCTCAAAACCTTCCTAAGAATGCTGATTGGAAACTTGCCAATTTTTTGCCGGGACATTGTCTGAATCCTGATTGGAATGAAATTCGACCATACACACCGGCAGAAGCAAATCGTCTTGAAAATCTTGCAAAAACAATTATTCCGCACACCGAAATTAGATAACCGTTTGTCGAAGAATAGCCGCGAAAGAGATAGGAGCGGAATTTTAACGCCGATTGAGGAAATTGCAGTAGTGGTGGTTGAAGTGAAGCGGAAAACACCACTGTAGCTAAAAAAGAAGAGGCGTTAAGATTGGTAGCGGATAGCTCGGTTTTTGGATTGCGTGAAATAAAGCAAAGATGTTTATTTATGTCTTAAAATCGCAATGCAAAAATTCGCCCAAATTTTCTTTCGGCATTACTTGACAGAAAAACTTAATACCTTTACACTGTCTTTTGATGCAGTAATTGGAGGCTTTGCAATGAATAATATCGTTATGGAATCGACGGCTCTAAATGGTTATTTAAATTCGAGTGATGAAGAATACTTAAAGCAAATGAATGCACTATATAAAAGGGCAACAGATAATTTTGCCTTACTTGAATCCAAAAAAAATATTGAAATTGCAAAGCAAGAAATAATTTCTATTTATGATGAAATGGGAAAAATTATGCAGGCAATCTGCAAGGACATTCCTTCATTAAAAGTATATTCATTTGAAACAGAGCATGAAAGCCATTCGGAAGCTTCGCGGGTAATTGCAAAACTTAGAGATATAAATACACCTAACGATGAATTTGTTTATTACACACAACGCTCGTATGAGATGCTTTTTAAACTGGCTTATAAGGGTAACCCAAACGATCACAAAAATTATTTGGTGGTAAAAACTCCGGTAACTACGCCTGTGCAAAATTATGCCGTACATAAAATTACTGATATTGATTATAAAATTGAAAATACTGTTATGTGCGTAATGTTGCGGGGGGCTTTGCTTCCGTCTATGATTATGTCAAAAGAAATAGAGGAATACTCATCAAAAGGCTATGTAACCCCGTTTGCTCTATTCAAAATTTACAGAGACGACAGTTGTACCGAAAAGGATATGAAATATATTCTTGATTTAGAGCATTCTTATTTTAATCTTGAAGAATTAAACGGAAAAGATTTAATTTTTGCTGACCCAATGAATGCAACCGGAGGGAGTTTGATTTCAATCGTTAAACACTTAAAAAACAATGGAGTAAAACCAAAATCGGTGAGTTGTTTTCATGTTATTTCTGCCTTAAAAGGTGCAATTCGCGTTGCTCGTGCAATTGAAAATTGCTCTGTATATACTCTTTGGATGGACCCTGTTTTGAATAAAAATGCGTATATTATGCCGGGTTTAGGAGATGCCGGAGACAGAGTAAACGGCTCGGATTTATCGGAATGTCCGCGAAATATACTGCAGTTGATTGCAGATTACGGATCTAACATTGCCGACTTGTATCGCTCTCAGCTAAGACAAATAGAGAAAACTGTATTGGACAGACCTTAATTTTTATAGGATTTAAACCAATTGCAAAATTTTTCCAATCCTTTCTCCAGAGGGGTGCTTGGTTTCCACCCAACTGCTTGAAAAAGTTTTTGTGTATCAGCCGAAGTTATATAAACATCTCCTGCTTGCATTGGAAGAAAATTCTTTACAGCTTTTTTCTCTAAATGCTTTTCAAGTGTTTCAATAAAGAACAGTAGGTTTTCGGGACTTTCATTGCCGATATTGTATATTTCAAAAGGTGCCGAAGAAGAATCCGGCCCCGCGCTTTCATTATCAAAACAGGGGCGTTGCACCGGAATTTTTTTGGAAAGCAACATAATTGCTTCAACTACATCGTCAATATAAGTAAAGTCTCGCAATAATTCGCCATTGTTGTATACATCAATAGGTTTATTTGCAGATATTAGCTCTGCAAACTTAAAGTATGCCATATCAGGCCTGCCCATAGGACCGTAGACCGTAAAAAATCTGAGCCCTGTCATTGGTATACCGTAAAGATGACTGTATGAATGCGCCATAACTTCATTGGCTTTTTTTGTTGCAGCATATAAGCTGATTGGGTGGTCTACTGCATCTTTTTCTGAATAGGGTGTTTTTTTATTTAAGCCGTAAACCGATGAGCTTGATGCGAACAAAAAATGCTCTATATTAAACTGTCTTGCGGTTTCAAGCATAGTTAAAAAACCGGTAAGGTTGGAGCTGCCGTAAGCATACGGATTTTCCAAACTGTATCTTACGCCGGCTTGAGCGGCAAGATGAATTACCTGTGTAATGTCATGTTTTGAAAAAACTTCATTTAAGGCAGTTTTATCTTCAATGTTTTTTTTGTAAAACACAAAGCCGGAAAGCGACTTTAAATCATCAAGTCTTTTATTCTTCAAATCTGTAGAATAATAATCATTCACAGAATCCATTCCAACTACAGTATCACCGTTTTTGATAATTGCTTTTGTAAGGTGGTATCCGATAAAACCCGCAACACCGGTTATAAAATAAGTCATGAGAATGAGTATATCATGTTTTTTGTATTTAGTAAATGAGGAAATTATAAAAGTCTTTTCAAAGAATAGACTTTTGCAAGTGGCTCCAATCTCTTTATTAAATTGTGCTAAAAAATGTAAAACCACTATGCTTCCTTTGTTTTTACTTTTTTGATTTTTGCAAAATACATAGGCCCGTATCCCGAATAATCGGGCATGAATATAAGTCCGTGTTTTGTTTTTTCGGCGTTTTCAAAAGGCTCAGTGTGAATTACTTCAACTTTGTTTTTATATTTTTTAATAAGTTTTTCGATACCCCCGTCATTTTCAGAAGGTGTTAATGCACAGGTTGAATAAATCAATATACCCTCGTTTTTCAAAAGTAAAAATCCGGCTGACAATAAAGCCCACTGACGAATTGCCAAATTCTTCACACGCGAAGCTGTCCAGTTTTTCAAGGCTTTTTCACTGTTGATAATATGTCTCTCCGAAGAGCAAGGTGCATCTAAGAGAATACACTCGTACTCGGTGTTGCGAAATTTTGCGAGCTTTGGTAAAACAGAAGCATCATACCCCGATACTTCCACACGACTTCGGGTTTCCTCTTTTAAATGCTCATCTAATACGGAAAGAAGCCTGTTGCGTCTTTCACGCGAAATTTCATTTGCAAGTATTTTTACATCATGCCCGAGTGTATTTGCCAAAACCAGAGTTTTCCCTCCGGGAGCGGCACACATGTCTAAACATTTGCCTTCTTTTAATTCAGGCATCTGTTTTGCAACAAGATAGCTGGCTTTATCCATATAGTATGGGCTAAGCAAATTGTCAGCAAACTCAAAATGTTTTACAGGCCTTAAAAGAGCCGCTTTTAATTCCAACCACCGCTCTTGAAATAAGTTTGAATAAAATTCTTCAAAGCCTTCTTTGCCTTTTAGCTTTTGATTTTTCAATTATGACGAACCTTGCACCTATTTTTTGGATTTAACTAACTTACCGGCTTTATTTTTCGCATTTATAAATTTTGAAAAATCAAATGGGGCTAATTTTTTAGGCTTGCCTTGAGCGTCAATTAAACCGGCTCTTTGTTTTGCTTCAAGAATTTTCAAAACCGCATTGTTTAAGCGTTTTTCAAATTCAGGGTTGGTTCTTGCTTTTTCGGCTATTATATTGACCAATAGTTTAACATCTCTGCCTGAATACATTAACATATCGCAACCTGCTTCAAGTGCCGAAATTGCAAGATCAGCGATTGTTTTGCCTTCTTTTTGTAATGCCTTCATGACTAAGTCGTCAGTCATTATAAGTCCCGTAAATTTCAGATCATTTCTTAAAAAATCAATTCCTTTTTTTGAAAAGCAATAAGGCTTTTCATCCATGCAATTAACTGTAACATGCGAGACCATAACAATAGAGCTTTCGTTTAAAGCCGATTTAAACGGTTTTACATAGTTTTCAAGAAAATGATTGTAATCACATTTTATGGACGAGCCTTTGGAATGCAAATCTTCGTTACCGTTTCCGGGGAAGTGTTTTACAACACAGCTGACACCGCCGCGTTGCATTCCTTTAACAAAGGCGGTTGAATACTTTTCCGTAGTTTTGCAATTATCCGAAAAAACTCTTCGCCCCAAAATACTGCCCTTGTCCTTTTGAGCCGTTTCACATACCGGTGCAAGATTAACCGAAACACCAAGCTCTTTCATCTGAACAGCTGTCAGATAATACAGCTCTTCTGCTTCTTTGGCGGTAAAATTTATTGGAACTTCTTCTGCGTAAGGCAGGGCTGATGTAAGATGCTTTGTTCTGTATACACCTCCGCCTTCATTGTCGAGGGCAATCAACTGCGGTAAATATTGCCTTTTGGACAATTCTGCAATTTTATAAAACCCTTGATGACAGGACTCAACAAAGCCTCGCATCTTTTGCGGTGTATCCGCCAGATTAAACTTGAAAAAAATTATCCCGCCGGGAACAATACCTTCAAAATGCTTGTATTGATATGCCGGAAATTCAACACTCCCGCCAACCGAAACGAGTAAAACTTGAGCTGCCCTCTCTTCGCGGCTCATGGATTTCACAACATCGCTTAACTCTTCAGAGGTTGCGGTAATTGCCAAAACACAACAAAGCATGCCGGTTAATGTCTTTTTTACGGCTCGTTTAAAAAAATATATCCTTTTCATAACCTCAAAAGTATAAACCAATTCACACAATAAATCAAGACCAAAAAGAAGATACTCAAAATCCCGCAAGTCGGGTATTAAACTATACTTTTATAGCCGGAGCTTAGCAAAAGCAAAGCTCCGGCTATTCAACAACTCGCCCTTGCATAATTTTTTTTGAGCTGCTTCTATTTTAATCGGGATTTTCCGCTGTCGCTGCAACTCCCTTTTCTTTTTATCTTCCGCTCAAAAAAAGATAGACTGCGGGCTTAAAATCAGGCTTAAAATCAGGAGTATAATACCTTTGCAAGTTTAAAAAATTTCAAAAAAAAATGTTTCCTGTCAACTTGAAATCTAAACTGTCCTGTGGTATAATCAATATGAGCTTTGGCAAAGTAAATAAAGCTTAAAGTGTAGGTAAATAAACATGGAAAAAACTAATATGAAAAAAAGGAGCTTTCGATATGGCAAACAAACAAACAAACAAACAAACAAACAAACAAACAAACAAACAAACAAACAAACAA
>PDWI01000230.1_pt1 | contig 85934 bp, 93 predicted proteins | sample 1430891 | NCBI WGS metagenome assembly PDWI01 (sample SAMN01162508, study PRJNA174530) | Oral metagenome, whole genome shotgun sequencing project. | biome: Marine environment; feature: Marine mammal; material: Swab sample of the gingival sulcus; isolation source: swab sample of gingival sulcus... | reverse complement strand
TTACCATGGATTCCGAGCTTGTAGATGCCTACGAAGCCCATATGAAATGGAAACGTGATTATGCCTCAGGGGTGGACGATGCCCTGGCAAGAGGATTGAAGCAAGGAAGGGAAGAAGGAAGAGAAGAAGGTTCTTTGAGTTCAAAAATCGAAATCGCAAAAAAAATGCTGGAGAAGGGATACGACACTTCAGTAATCAGAGAAATTACTGGAATGGGTATCGCTGAACTGGAAAAACTATCCATTTCATAAATAATTTTTGATTATAATCATTTATTACTGAAAGAAAAGACTCTAAATATTCCTGCTTCAGCCAGGATTTCTGGCAGGAAAAATGCATTCCCATAAAATACTTCCTGCTCTTATTGCTAAAATTTTGTTTTATTAGATTAAATTGCTGTAAATTTTGATAAAAGCTTGAGTTGCTCCTTATATTTATAGGGATCTTTAATATATACTGAAAAAATTTTCACATAATTTTTCAAAAAAAGGAGATAATTATGCCAGAAAACAAAGAGTATAAGGCTTTGGTTGTTGAAGAACATGAAAATGGTGATTTTTCAAGAGCAATAAAGAACTGCATGGTAAAAGATCTTCCACAGGGAGATGTTCTGATAAAAGTATCATATTCATCTCTGAATTACAAAGACGCTCTTTCAGCATCAGGAAACAAAGGTGTTACAAGAAAATATCCTCATACTCCAGGAATTGATGCCTGTGGAATAGTTGAAAAATCAGACAGTGAAAAATTTTCTCCAGGAGACAAGGTTATAGTCACAAGCTATGATCTGGGCATGAATACATCAGGAGGTTTTGGAGAATATATAAGGGTTCCTTCAGAATGGATTGTGCCCCTTCCTGATGAAATGAGTCTCAAGGAAAGTATGATTTATGGAACAGCTGGATTTACCGCTGCCTTATCTATCCTAAAACTTACAGAACACGGAATAACTCCAGACATGGGAACAATTCTGGTCACAGGAGCTTCGGGCGGAGTTGGAAGTCTTGCTGTACTTATTTTAAAAAAAATCGGATATACAGTAACAGGGGTATGCGGTCCAAATGATGAAAAAGAGCATATAAAATCTCTGGGAGCGGAAAATGCCTTGACATCTGAAGAATTTATTCAAGATGGCAAAAGCCCTCTTCTGAAAGCACAATGGGCTGGAGTCATAGAAACTGTTGGTGGACAAGTTCTTGAAACAGCAATCAAATCAGCAAATCAGCATTCAATTATAACATCCTGCGGAAATATTCTTTCTCCAAAAATTAATCTTACAGTTTTTCCATTTATTATAAGAGGCGTAACTCTTGCAGGAATAGATTCTCAAAGTTGCCCCATGGATTACAGAGCAAAAACATGGAATCTTCTTGCAAAGGAATGGAAAATTCCTGAATTTGAAAAAATTACAAAAGAAATAAATCTTGATCAGCTTGAAGATGAAATCCAGATAATGCTGGAAGGTAAAGGAAAGGGAAGAAAAATACTCAGCCACATGATTTGATTTAAAAAAGTATAATTACATTGGAGCTTCTGTTTTATAAACAGCAGCTCCATAATTGTATAAATCAAAAGCACAGTGTAAACTTTTTCCCCTGGCCTGTAGAGTTGATACCTATTAATACTGAATCAAAGAATGGTTTTTAAAACATATAGGTCTGAGCATTGGAAAGGAAATGGGGATTATATATACGGGAGAAGCGCATGAAAAAAGCCCCTGGGACTTATCCGAATACGCCTACCCTTAAACTCAATTTTTATGGGCTACCCTGTTTTTAAATGCCGCGTTCAAAAAATTTTATAGGCACCTTCCTTCATATTACCTGCCACGATACACAAAAACTTAATGACTGTTTTTGGATTTTACAACAAATTTTGAAAAATTTTATTGTAAAAAGAGCCTCTTCTATATCTTATAAAATTTTTCATTCTATGCGCCTTTATCTCATCAACCCTGTTTTTTTCAAGTTTAAAAATTGACATAACCTGATTTTGGGAAAGATTTTTGCCGTCTATCTCTCCCGATGGTGAAATTAATAATGAAATTCCAGGAAAATTCAAATTGCCATTATCCCCGCATTGGTTCACAGCTGCGACATAAAGACTGTTGTCATAGGCTCTTGCTGTAAGATGCCTTTCCCATGATTTTAGCTTTTCAAATTGGTTCCCCCTTGGTGAAGCATGGGGAATTATTATAAGATCTGCGCCTTTTTTTGCCATAAAAGTTGAAATTTCAGGGAAATGAGAATCAAAGCAGATCTGAATTCCAAAAATCCAGCCTTTTAATTCAAACAGGGGTATATTGTCTCCGGCAGAAATAAATTCAAGCTCTGACGGGCCCGGCTGTATTTTTCTGTATTTTCCTTTGAATTTACCTTTATTAAAAAAAAGATGACTTGCAAAAATTTTATCGCCATCAATTTCAGCAAGTCCGCATAAAAATGAAATATCAAACTTTGATGAAAGCTCAGACAGCCTTTTCCTTAATGAATCATCAAGTCCTATTGCATTGTCACAAATTGCAGTGCCTGAACAATAACCTGTTATATTCATTTCCGGAAAAACAACAAGATCAACCTTTTCCTTCTGCCCCTGTTCAAGAAAAATCTCCATATTTTCCAAATTAGCTTCTATATTACCAAGATAAGAAACAATGGAAGCTGTTCCAAGGACAAGATCTTTCATAGAATTTTAAACTCGGCTCTTATTTTATAAACATCTGTTGCAGGAAGATTTAAAATAATGCTTACTCCTGTCATTTTTTTTATTTCCTCAAGACTGGCTCTGATTGCTTCAGTGGAGGGTGCTATAAAAGTAAACCAGATATTAAAAACATCCTCTCTTATATAGTTATGAGTAACTCCTCTATATCCATTTACAATTTCAGTAAATTTTTCAATTAAATCTTCGGGAACACAAGCAGCACAAAGAGTTGAATGAAATCCAAGCTTGTCTGGATAGAAATTTCCGCCTATTCTTCTTATAACTCCTGAGTCTTTAAGTTTCTGAACTCTTTTTATAATTTCGCTTTCTTCTATACCAAGATTCTCGCCAGCTTCCTTATACGGCCTTTCAGACATAGGGAAATCAGACTGAATATAATTAATTATCAATTTATCTGTTTTATCCATTAAAATATCCAAATCAGGCTGAAATTACAGTAATCCATACTTTTCTGGTTCTCGGTCCGTCAAATTCACAAAAATACACAGCCTGCCAGGTTCCAAGGCATAATCGTCCGTTTTCTATTCCTATTGTTTCGCTTGCACCCACAATAGTAGATTTCACATGAGCATCTGAATTTCCCTCAAGATGCCTGTATGCCGGATCATTTGGAACAAGCCTTTCAAGTGTCTGAATTATATCATACTCAACATTAGGATCTGCATTCTCATTTATTGTAATTCCTGCTGTAGTATGAGGAACAAATACATGGCAAAGACCATTCATAATACCTGCTTCAGAAACAGCCTCAGAAATTCTGGCAGTTATATCAATAAACTGACTGGCTTTTTCAGAATTAATTTTCAGCAACATTTCGTCTCCATCTATACATCAAAATTTTCTTTATCCATGTAAAAAAAGCCCTGTCGGTAAGACAAGGCTTTATTTTCTTTTCTTTCTCATCTGGCACAAAGAAAATTATCTTTACACACATCCTGTAGGCTTTGGGAGTCCTGCCATTTTACAAGCACCTTTACCAGGTCCTGATGGAAAAAGCTCATAAATGTACTTAAGCTTATATCCGGTAAGTTTGGAAAGAACACGTACCATTGGAGCAATACCATTTTTCTTGTAATAGTCTTGAAGAACATTAATTACTTTCCAATGTTCATCTGTAAGCTCATCAATACCTTCTTCTTTTTTAACGTACTCAACCCAGTCCTCGTTGTAATTATTGAAATCATCCAGAAAACCGTCTTCATCAACTACAAAGGTGTGCCCATTAAACTCAATATCTGCCATCACTTCCTCCTGTAAAAATATGTTTATAATTCTTTATTTTGGTTATAAACCATCTTATTTCTTTCAATTCATCCAGTCAGGTTTTCTTTTTAACTAAATGCAATTATCTTGTCAACAGGCAAATTCCAATGACAAACCAAAAACATCAGCTATTTTAAAGAAGTCTGACAAACCTGCCCTTTCCCGAAAATAAAAAAATCTAAAATATTACTAATACTCTCTGGGAGTTTTATTAATCTCTTCAAGAGTAAAAACAGGGCCGTCTTTACAAACCAGTTCTTTTCCTATGTTACAACGGCCGCACATGCCGATTCCGCACTTCATCCTGTTTTCAAGACTCATTATAATATGATCATGTTTATAGCCAAGTCTGTCAAGAACAGGCTGGGTGAACTTGATCATCATTGGAGGCCCGCATACTATTGCATATGTGTCATCATTTGCATCAGGTGCTACCTGATCAGCTATCTGGGGAACAAAGCCCTGATGGAATCTCCATTCAGGATCGTCAGTTGAGTCAACAGTAATATGCATATTGACATCATCGCGATCACCCCATTCACTCAGTTCATCAAGATACAAAAGATGACCTGGGGTTCTTGCACCGTAAACAACATCTATCTGGCCGAACTTATCACGATTTGCAGGGTCAATCATCATTTTTATAGATGAACGCAATGTTGTATAAGCAAAACCTCCACCTACTATAAATATATTTTTGCCTTCAAGAATCTCCCATGGATACCAGTTCCCAAGGGGGCCTCTTATCCCCATGATATCGCCGACCTTCATTGAATGGAGATATGATGTAACCTTGCCTGCTTTAAACACGGTAAATTTTACAAAACCTTTTTCTGTAGGTGAAGATGCAATACCAATGGGTATCTCGCCCTGGCCCGGTACAGAAAGCTCTGCGAACTGACCTGCTTTATAGGCAAACTTTTCTTCATCTTCAGGATTCAAGAATACAAATTTAAATGTTTTTAATAATTTATCATCCGTTTCAGTAATTATTTCATCAATACGAACCGGATAAGGCTTATATGGATTGGCTCCTCTCACTTTTATTCTCCTTTTTACGCCTGGGTCTTTGATGGTTCGTAATCATTCATCTGCCGGCATACTTTTCTGATATCAATATTAACAGGACACTGGGTAACACACCTGCCGCAACCCACACACATTATACCGTCCTCATATTTATCAAGGAAATACTTGAGCTTGTGCATAAAACGGTTTCTGGTTCTTTCCCAGTCGTGATGCCTTGGGTCATGACCTGTTGTATGAACCGAATATACTTCTGACATACAAGTATCCCAGTTACGCATTCTTACACCTTTCTTACCTTTTACCTCATCCTGAATATCAAAGCACCAGCATGTAGGGCAGGCATATGTACAAGTCCCGCAATTAAGGCATGAGAATGCCATATCTTCCCAGAAAGGAGCTTCATACATATCAAGAATCGTCATCTCCTTTATTCTGTCAAAAGAGACTTCTGATTTAATCCTTGCCTCTGCTGCTTTTTTAAGCTCTTCTATTCTGGCTTCAATATCTTCAGAACCTTCACCAAAGCCTGCTGCTTCAGCAAATTTTTCGCCCTTTTCTGTCAAAACCTTTCCTATATACTCATCTCCTCCATCTGCAAGAAGAATATCAAGGCATGATTCATCAAACGGGCCTGTATTACAGCTTGTGCTGAAATTCACATCTGCCGGATTATTTTCAGCCATTCCTACAAGTGTTAATTTTTCATATCTCCTTATAAAATAAGGATCTTTGTAATGATCTGTATCAAAGTTCTTCTTTAATATCTCTATAGCTCTTGCATCATAGGGGCGAATACCTACGGCTGCCCTTAAAGACTCATCAAATGGAACATCTTCCATTATATGATGAACTTCCTTGCTGTTATCCAGACTGTAGCTGAACATAAGCTCGGATTTAGGAAGAACAACTGACTTGGGAGACATGGCTGTAACTTTATATTCAAGGTCAGGAATCTCACCTTTGCCAAGCTCTCTGAAAGTATGACCTTTTTTATTTCTGACCGGCCCTGCTAAAATATAAGTATCCTGCACTTTTTCCATTGCATGGGCCCAGTCTGATTTTTTTATGCTTATCATTTTCATGATTTTTCCCTTTTATCCTTTATTAGGTTTCAAATTTTTGGGCCTATCTAATAAAATCATTTGGATCATCAAGATTAAACTGATCCAGAGCCGGGCGCTGTTCAATATCCATTCCAGACTCCCATCCATATTTTTCTACACAATCCTTAATGGACTTTCGTGTAAAATATCTCATTTTTATATCCATTGGACATGCAGACTCACATGCTCCGCAATCGGTGCAGCGTCCTGCGTCATGGAATGCTCTGAGAAAATGATAAGTCTTAACGTCTATGGGATCCTCACCTTTTCCAACCCATTGTGGCTTTGATTCATCAACAAAACAGGTCGGACAATAACATAAGGGGCAGGCATTTCTACATGCATAACACCTGGTGCATTCTGAAAGAAGCTCTGTGAAAAATTTCCATCTTTTATCAACATCCATGGATTCAATTTTTTCTACATCAGAAAATCTGTCAGTCAGTTCAAGCTCAGGTACTTCATCTGCTACAAGTTCATCATAAATAACAGGATTTCTTCTTATACATGTCTTGCAATTTGCCTGCAAAATTTCAGATTTAGCGACTTTTTTCTCAAAACCTTCGCCCTTTATAGTGATTGTTTCACTATCATCCTCTACAGACTGAATATCACCTTCAGCCAGCTTCAAGAGTGCATTTTTATCAGCCATTCCAGTACATGGTACACCTATTATATAAAGCTGATCCCTCCTGATTTTATTTTCAACTATATGGGTTGTAATATTCCTGCTGTCACATCCCTTTGCAACAATTCCTATTTTTCCACTTTTACCGGTTATATAATTTGCAAGATTCATTCGGCAATTGCAGTCAAAAACAAGTTCTTCAGCCGCCTCTTCTGTTCTTGCAATATATGGTTCCGACATGTAGCCAAGACTGCCTTTACGAAAGCCGACTACAATATCCACGGTACCATCACTTAAAAGTTTTTTGGATATTTCTCTTATTTTATCTGTATATGCGTCCATCATTTAGTATCCTCAATTTCATAACGCTTCACAAATTTTTCACTTGGGCCTATTGCCTTAACTTTTTCAGCTACTTCCTTGGCGACATCTGCAAATTTAACTGCTTCAGCAGAAGAAATCCATGAAAAATGAAGCCTGTCCTCTTCAAGACCAATATATTCCATCATATTTTTAAAAAGCTGAAACTTTCTGCGGGCATAATAATTACCTTCCAGGTAATGACAGTCTCCAGGATGTCAGCCAGACACCCATACAGCATCAGCACCTTCACGCAAGGCAGAAAGAAAAAACTTGGGGCTCATACGACCTGTACAGGGTATTCTTATAACTCTGAAATTATCAGGATACTGAAAACGGCTGACTCCTGCGAGATCGGCAGCACCGTAACTGCACCAATTACACAGAAAGCTTACAATTTTTGGTTTCCACTCACTCATAATCTAAACTCCTTAATATAAAAGCTCTGCCCCAGGGGCAGAGAAAAATTTTATTTACGCATTAACTGCAAAAATCTGACTGAAAATCTGATCATTATCAAAGCCATTGTGATGTATCGCACCTGAACGGCATGAAGAAACACAAAGACCGCATCCTTTACACAAAACAGGATTTATTTCAGCCCTGCCCTTAAAATTACCTTCTGCCATCAAAGACGGAGCAGAATATGGGCATACACTTGCACAAATGCCGCATCCGCTGCACAGCACAGGATCTACTCTTGCAACCTGACCACTTGTAAAAATTTCTTTTCTTGCAAGCAGAGTAATAGCTCTCGAAGCAGCCGCTTTACCCTGAGCAATAGCTTCTTCTATAGGCTTTGGATAATGAGCCAGCCCGGCAAGAAAAACTCCATCTGTAGCAAATTCTGAAGGGCCAAGCTTTGCATGGGCTTCTATGAAAAAGCCGTCATCATTCATAGGAAGTTTATAAAATTGTGAAAGATCATCTACCTTGTTTGGAATAATTGCTGTGGCAAGAGCTATTACATCAGGCTCAATTTCAAGATCACGATTTAAAACATGATCTTTTACAATTAATTTCAAAACTCCATCATCAATCTTTACAGTGGGTTTATTTTCAAGTGAGTATCTTATAAAAATAACTCCGGCGTCCCTTGCTTCCTTATAGAGATATTCCTTTTCCCCATAAGTTCTTATATCCCTGTAAATGATAAAGACATTCATTGAGGGTTTTCTGCGTTTAAGCTCAAGAGCACTGTCTATTGAATGAGAACAGCAGACTCTTGAACAATATGGTCTGTCAGGCTCACGAGAACCTACACATTGAATAAAAACAGCACAATCTGCATCTCTTACAAGGGGATCATCCTCTTTCATTTTTTTATCCATCTGGAATGGAGTCAAAATTCTTGGATCTTCTCCATACATATATTCTGTTGGATTATATGGATGACCACCTGTTGCCATTACTGCAACACCATGCTCAAGTTTTGTTTCCTGACCATTTTCATTAAGTTTTGCAGTAAAATTACCAACAAAACCATCAACACTTTGAATGGTGGTATTCAAATGGATTTTTATATTATCATTACTGGTAATGTTTTCAATAAATTCAGAGACTTTATCTGAAACGATCTCGCCTTTATGGGTTCTATAAAGCATCAAGGCATTTCCGCCAAGCCTTCCCTGTCTTTCTATTATATGGGTTTCATAGCCCTGCAATGCAAGAGTTTCTGCCGCTGCCATACCTGAAAGTCCTCCGCCGACAACCATAGCTGTCTGACCAACCTTCAACTGTGCTTCAGAAAGAGGATTCTGGAGAGCAACCTTTGCCACACCCATTCTTACAAGATCCTTTGCCTTTTCTGTTGCCTGGCCAGGAGATTCTTTATGAACCCATGAATCCTGGTTTCTGATATTTACCATTTCAAACATATATTTATTAAGACCTGCAGCAGAGAGAGTCTCCTGGAAAAGAGGTTCGTGGGTTTTTGGTGTACATGCGGCCACCACTATTCTATTCAGATTTTCATCCTTGATAATCTGTGTAATTTTGTCCTGAGTATCCTGGGAACATGAAAACATATTATCAGCTGTATACTCTACAAAAGGAAGGGTCTTTGCATATTCTGCAACTGAAGGGACATCAACAACCCCACCGATATTTACACCGCAATGGCATACAAAAACACCAATTCTTGGAGCTTCTCCAAAAACATCGCGTTCAGGTATTGCCTCAACAGTTTTAAGCATTGTACCCCTTACAGAAGCAAGTTTTTCTCCTGCGACACCTGCTGCGGCACTGGCATCAATCATTGATTGGGGGATATCTCTGGGTCCGAGGAATGCTCCAGAGGCAATAATACCGTCTCTTGAAGTCTGAACAGGTTTGAAAGTTTCTGTCTCAGCAAAGTTTCCAGGGGTAAGCTCTATTCCAAGGTCTTTTGCAAGCTGAATAGTAGAGCCGTCAATTTGCAGACCTATGGAAAGAACTATCATATTAAATACTTCTGAAGTAATTTTTCCTTCTTCATTGACGTATCTGACTTCCAGATCACCAGTTTCAGGAACAGGATTTATTGTATGCACCCTGCTTCTTACAAATTTTACGCCCTCTTCCTTTGCTTTATTGTAATAGCGTTCAAAATCCTTGCCATGGGTTCTCATATCCATGTAAAAAATTGAACAATCAAGATCCCCTCCTGCGTGTTCCTTTGCAATCACAGCTTCCTTAATTGCATACATGCAGCACACAGAAGAACAATAACCATTGTCACATCTGTTGATATCCCTGGACCCTATACATTGAAAAAAAGCAATCTTTTTAGGTTCTTCATGATCTTTTGACTGCTTAACCAAATGACCTAAAGTAGGTCCTGACGCAGAAAGAAGCCTTTCAAATTCAAGGGCTGTAACTACGTTTGGGAAATTTGAATACTGATATGTATCAAAAACGGCTGGATCAAAAGGCTTAAATCCCGGAGCAAGAACAACAGAGCCTACATTAAGCTTTACAGTTTCAGGCTTGTCATCATAATTGATGGCTCCGGTGGGACATCTTTTTTCACAGGCTCCGCATTTACCCTTGGTTAATTTTATACATTGTGTTGGATCAATGGAAAATTTAAGAGGAACTGCCTGATCATATTCAACATAGATAGCCTTTCTCTTGTCAAGCCCGGAGTTATATTCATTGGATACTTTCTTGGGGCATTTTTCAACACATGCACCACAAGCAATACATTTATCCATATCAACATATCTGGGTTTCTTTAATATCTCAACCTCAAAATTTCCTGCATCTCCTGAAATTGATTTAACCTCACATAGGGTCATCAATTCAATATTATCATGCCGGCCGACCTCGACCAGTTTAGGTGAGATAATTCACATCGCACAGTCGTTGGTCGGAAATGTCTTGTCCAGCTGAGCCATGACACCACCGATAGACGGCCGTTTCTCAACCAGATAGACATAGTAACCTGCGTTAGCCAGATCAACAGAGGTCTGCATCCCTGTGATACCACCGCCAACAACCATCGCGGTTCCAACGAGTTCTTTTGACATAATCTATTCTCCTGTTAAAAATTTGCAAAAGCTGCCTTTTACTGCTGCAACTTTAAAAAAATATAAAACTTTACCGAAATAACCTCCGGCTATTAATTTTAAAAACAACCTTACCTTATACTGATGCAAATGAATATTACATCAGCAATCATATCCATAGCGACAAATTAAAATGTTGTCAATATATTTGATTATAGTATATAAAATTCAGATATCAGATAGTTGGCTTCACTATAAAAATTTAAAAATACAATGAAAAATCATAAAAAAAATCTGCCCGGGATAATTATTATATGCGGGCCTACAGGAATAGGCAAAACAGCACTTACAACCTCCCTTTATAAAAAATTTCCATCTGTAATAATCAGTGCAGATTCTGTTTCAGTTTATAAATATATGGATATAGGAAGTGCAAAACCCACAAAGGAAGAAAATAAAAAATATCCCCATAACCTTATTGATATATGTCTTCCTGACGAGGATTTCGATGCTGGAAAATTTTTGGATCTTGCTGAACAAATAATTTATCAGGCACATAACGAAAAAAAGACAACTATAATAAGCGGGGGCACAGGTTTATATATTAAAACTCTCACAAATGGAATTTTCAGGAATAAACCCGCTGATAAAAAAATTTTAACTTCTCTCTATGAAAAAGAAAAAAACTTCGGCAGAGGTTATCTTTATGGAGAACTCAAAAAAATTGATCCGGAAGCTTCAAAAAAAATACATAAAAACGATATATTCAGACTGGCAAGGGCTGTTGAATGTTATATTTCAACAGGAACCAAGATTTCAACTCTCCAGAAAAATCAGAGAAACAGCAGAAAGGAAAAGTTTAAGTTCCTCAAGATAGGTCTTTCAATGGAAAGAAAAAATCTATACAAAAGGATTGAAAAAAGAGTTGATATAATGATTAAGCAAGGACTTGTTAAAGAGGTGGAAGCTTTGAGGGAAATGGGATATAATACAAACCTTAAATCAATGAACTCAATTGGTTACAAACAGATAAACATGTATCTGGACAACAAAATTCAGCTTGAAGAAGCAATAGGCCTCATAAAAAGAGATTCAAGAAGATATGCAAAAAGGCAGATGACATGGTTTAATGCCCAAAAAGATATTGCATGGATATCACCTGATGATATAGAAGGTGCATCAAGACTGATAGAGGCTTTTTTAAAAACAACATAAACCCGGAAAGATTAATGAACCTGAATATAAGAAATATAGCAATTATAGCCCATGTTGACCATGGAAAAACAACCCTTGTAGACGCAATGTTCAAGCAAAGCGGACTTTTCAGAGAAAATCAGGAAGTCGATGAGAGAGTAATGGACAGTATGGAGCTTGAAAGGGAAAGAGGAATTACAATCTCTGCAAAAAACTGTTCTGTACAAAGAGGAAATACAAAAATAAATATTCTTGATACACCAGGTCATGCTGACTTTGGGGGAGAAGTTGAAAGAGCTCTTTCAATGGTTGATGGCGCAATTCTTCTTGTTGATGCTTCAGAAGGCCCTCTTCCCCAGACAAGATTTGTTTTGAAAAAAACTCTTGATGCAGGTCTTAAAGTAATTGTTGTGATAAACAAAATAGACAGATCAGATGCAAGGCCAGATGAAGTTCTTGATGAAATTTATGACCTTTTTATAGATCTTGATGCAACTGACCGGCAGCTTGATTTTCCATATCTTTATGCAATAGGCAGAGACGGTGTGGCAATGGAATCACTGGATGAAAAAGGTAAGTCTCTTGACCCTCTTTTTGAGCTGATATTAAAGGAAATACCAAAGCCCTCATATCCTGAAGACAAGCCTTTCCAGATGCTTATTTCCGATCTTGGATATTCTGACTATCTTGGGAGACTTGCAATAGGAAGAGTTTTCAATCAAAAAATTTCAGCAAAGGATAATTTTATATGTATAAATGAAAACAATGAGGAAATCCCCTTCAAATTGTCAAAGCTTCAAATATATAAAGGAATGAGTCTTGAAGAGTCACAGGATGTGGAACCGGGAGATATTGCAGTAATCTCAGGAACTGATTCATTCAGGATTGGAGACACTATCTGTTTTGCAGACAATGCCCTGCCCCTTGAAAGAATCAATGTTGATGAGCCTACAGTATCAATGAAATTTACTATAAATGATTCACCTTTTGCAGGCAGGGAAGGAAAAATTGTACAATCAAGCAGAATTTATGAAAGACTTGCAAAGGAAACCATGCTCAATGTAGCTGTTAAACTTGAAAGAACCCATGAGCGTGATTCCTTTATTGTAAAAGGAAGGGGAGAATTCCAGCTTGCTATTCTCATTGAAACCATGAGGAGGGAAGGTTTTGAAATATGTGTCGGAAGACCTGAAGTAATTTACAGATATAAAAACAACAAAAGATATGAACCCTGTGAACATCTTTATATTGATTGTGATGAAGATTTTACAGGAGTTGTAACTGAAAAAATAACAATCAGAAAAGGCAAACTTTTAAACCTTATCAACAACGGCAAAGGCCGGGTCAATATGGAATTTCTTATTCCCTCAAGGTCTCTTATTGGTTACAGGGATGAATTCCTTACAGATACAAGAGGCACAGGAATAATAAACTCTCTTTTTGCAGGATATGAAGAATATAAAGGAGACTTTCCTTCCAGATTTACAGGCTCAATTGTCTGCGACAGACAGGGCACTGCTGTCCCATATGCCTTATACAATCTTGAACCAAGGGGCAGACTTTTTATAGTACCCGGAACTCCTGTCTACGAAGGAATGATAATTGGAGAACACAACAAGGACAGTGATATAAACGTCAATGCCTGCAAGGAAAAAAAGCTAACAAATATAAGAGCTTCTGGAAAAGATGAAAGCACAATCTGCTCTCCTGTAAAAATAATGACTCTTGAGCAGGCACTTAATTTTATACGCGATGATGAAATGATAGAAGTCACTCCCAAAAATATACGAATGAGGAAATCAATTTTGTCAGCCCAGCTGAGACAGCAGGCACGAAACAAAAAATTCAAGGAAAAAAATTCACAAAAATAAAACGGATATAAAATCTTTTTAAACAGGTCTGACCTTCATAGCAAAATGAAAAATTATAACAGACAGAAGTATGAAGAAATATATTTTATTTACATGTATTTATTTTATTTCAGCATTTTAAAAGTTATGCGATATTTGCTCTGATTTAATTCACTTTTTTATGATCGGTAGTAAAAATTAAGGTTTTTCCAAATATCAGGTCTTTAAAAAAAAGTTTTTTTATAATAAACTGAAATAACTCTATAATAATCATTAAACTTTTAGACCCATGAGAAAAGTATGTTTAATAACTTTTTCACAAAATGCCCTGAATGCTCTTATAGCATAAAAAAAGATTCAAAAAACTGCGAGAACTGCGATATAAAAATAAACTCATCCTTTGGATCCAGTGAAAATTTCTATGTGAATCTTCTTGGAGAACTTGCCTGCAAAAACAAAATGCTTTCCCATGATGACTTTAAAAAAATATACAATGAATATTTAAGTTTAAAACAAGTCCAACACTCTGAAACTATAGAAGACATGCTTATTTCAAGTGGTAAAATCTCTCTTGAAAATATGGCCAGATTAATTGCAGCAACTCTTCGTACAATGGACAGAAAATTCTGCGAAGAAGCTGTAAAAATGAATTTTATTACAGAAGAACAGGCAAAAAATGCCCTTATGGAGCAAAGCTGCCTTTACCGTGAAAAAATTCTTAAATCTGCAGCTGATCTGTTAAAGGAAAAAAACCTATTAACCGATATACAGATTGAAAATCTATTAAGAAAACAGGATATTCAGGAAATGACTGCAGATAAAAACAATGAAAAAAGAAAATCAGCTCCCGCCAGAAATTTAAAAATCGCAAGGCTTGCAGTTCAATATAACTATCTTACAGACAAAGAGATGGAAAAAGAAATTCAAAAATGGTCCGGGCTTTCCGTATCCAAAAATTTTAAAAAAGATTTTCTTCAATATCTTCTGGAAAATAAAATTTTAACAAAAAAAGAAATAACAATTCTAAGCCTTCATTATGAATATAATAATTTAAAAAAACTTGATGTAATGTTTGGGAAACTGGCAGTTTTTTACAAATTTATTTCTCAAGAAAACATTGAACATGCTTTAAACATTCAAAAAGAAATATTCAAAAAAAAACTCAGGCTCATTTCTCTTCCTGAGATATTAAGCAAAAAAAAACTGCTGGCAGATAACCAGATATACAAAATACTCAAAGAGCAGAAAAGAGAAAATCTTGCAGGCATTTTTTATAAAAAATTAGATATTAATAAAGAAAAATTACAGGAAAATCCAGAACAAAAAACTAGACCTGATAAAGATGAATCAAAAGAAAAAAGCCAGATAAAAATAGAAATATCAGAGGATTTAATGGAGGCCTTACTTTACCCTCCATTGGAAGAAACAGATATCTTTGAAATAAAGGATGTACTAAAAAAAAAGGGGATTGTTTACGGAGTTATTGACGATAATATTATACTGTCATATCTGAAAAAAAAGTCAGAGCAGCCTGTTGCAATAGCAAAAGGGACTCCGGCTGTTGAGCCTGTGAATGCACAGATAAAATGCCATTTTGCAGAAAATTATCTCAACGTTGGGACTATTAATGAAGATGGAGATATTGATTTTATGGACAGGGGCGAAGTGCCATCGGTGGAAAGAGATGAACTCATTGCAGAAAAAATCCCTCTTAAATATGGCAAGCCTGGAATGGATATTCTGGGAAATGAAATTCCTGTTGAAATACCTCTGGATATAAACATTGGAGCAGGTAAAGGAGCAAGACTTGATGAGTCATGCTCCAAGGTTTATTCTGAAGAACCAGGGCAGCCTCATATTTCTATAAACGGTGACATTTCTGTACTTAATGTTCATGAAGTAAAGGGAGACGTGGATTTTCACACAGGTCATATAAATTTTAATGGCAATATTATAATTTTGGGAACCATAAAGTCAGGGTTTAAAGTTACAGGCAATGATATTATAGTTGATGAAGTTATAGAAGGTATAATTGAAGCAAAAGGACATGTTGAAGTTAAAAAAGGAATTTTCGGTGGAAAAATATCTTCAGAACAGGGCATAAAAGCAAAATTTATAAATAACAGCCATATAAATTCCTTTGGAGATATAAGTGTTGAAAAGGAAATTATTGATTCTGTTGTTAAAACAAGCGGGGTTGCTTCTGTTTCTTCCGGTAAAATAATAAGCTCCATGATTTCGGCAAAAAGCGGTGTGGAAGTAAAACAAATAGATACAGAAGTTTCAGAGCCATCAACAATAGAAATCGGCTCCTCAGCATACCTTGATGCATTTTTAGAGCCCTATGAGACAGAGATTGAAAAAACAAAAAAAAATCTGGAAGATTTTAAAAAAAATATGACAAATCTTCAGGAAAGAGATAGAGTTCTTCACCTTGAAATAGCAGAAAAAGCACAAATTCATGATAAATCCGAACAGGCATTAAAAAAACTTATTGAACATAAATCCCTGATCCAAGGTACAAGAAGTCTTCAACCAATGGATCAGATTAACGAAAAAATTGAATCATTAGAAATTAAAATAAAAGACTTTGGTATATCAATGGAAAAACTTTTTGATGAACAGGATAAAATTCAGGGAGAAATTTCAACAACAAAACTTTACATAAAAAAAAGCATTGAAAAAAAAGAAGAGCTTAAATCTCAAATTGAAACAATAAAAAATTATGATCAGGCAATTAAACCATCTCCTGTATTAATAGTAAAAGGCACAATTGAAAAAGGAGCAAAAATAAATGGCCCTGATTCAAAATTAGAAGTTAGTGAAAAAACAAAAAATATAAAGTTCCATGAAATTCATTCACAGGATGCTGACGGTAATCCAATTCATATAATTAAAGCAGATAAAAACAAATAGGAAACAATCAAAATGAAAAACAAATATACTCCATTGCATTTAAATGTGGTCAAGGGAGATGTAGAAACCATAGAAGAACTCCTCAAAAGAGGAGCAAATCCTTTAGCTAAAGATATAAATGACCAAACCCCATTTGATTTTTTAAGCTACACCTCTTTTTAAAAAGATAAAAAGGATAAGGTATTAAATTTACTAAAAAAATATATTAATAAAAGCTGAGGAAAAAACAGTTTGCTAAAAAACAGATGCTGTGTTTTTTTAAGCAGGATTCAGGAGATAATTTTTTTATCTCCTGAATCGTAGCAAAGCGGTAATTAAGCTGGGAAATAATGCAGCAAAAGTTCCAGTTTAAAATGAAAAATTAATATTCTTTTCCGTAAAAAAGAGCAGAACACCATTTTTTTTCAGACCATGATTTAACATAGCCAAAGCTTTTTGAAAATTCATCAAGAACAGATTTTTCCTCTTCTTTTTTATATCCGGAGATAACTACTCCACCTGATTCATAAAGAATGGATTCAAATTTTTTCCTGAATTTAAAAAGAGTAGGCGGGCGTAAATTTGCAAAAATAAGATCAAAATAAATCTGTTCAGGCCAGGTATTGGAAACAAAAACTTTTTCTTCAAGATTATTTAATAAAATATTTTTTTCAGCATCAAAAACTGCAACAGGATCAATATCTACACCATAAGCTTTTTCAATACCCATAAACACAGATGCCATGGCAAGGATTCCTGTTCCACATCCCATATCAAGAGCATAACCTCCCTTTTTTTCTCTCCATGAAAAAAATTTTTCACAACCGGCAAGAGAAAGCCTTGTAGTCGGATGATCTCCCCTGCCAAAGGAAGTGGTCTTTTCAAGTCTTATAATTATATCATCAGGATTATCCTTGTCTGGACTTATATCAGGGGGACAAACTATAATTTTCACCGAAAGCCTTGCTGCCTTTGAAAAAGAAACTACAGGAAAAGTATTACCAAGTACATTTATATATTCTATGTCTCCTCTTTCAACAAGCTCTCTCATAGTCTTCTTTACATCAGCAACACCAATATTGTACTTTAAGCGGCAAATCTTTACAAGCTCATTTAAAGTATGTTTTGAAGATGAATTTTTTATAATGGAAAAAATGTCCTTGCTAAAGCAGCCCATTTTTTATGCCCGCTTTTTCAAGGAGATCCTTGTACCACATGGAAAAAAGATAACTGGCATTTACCCTGTCATCATCTGTTACAACACCAAGAGCCATATTTTCCACTACTTTCCTGTATGCATTATTTTCTTTCTTATCAGGATAGGTGTCAAAAAACTTATCAACCAGAGATGAAACTGTATTACCTGTTTTGTCAACTCGTATTTCTATTGGGTCATTGGGCCCCTGAAAAGGATTCCAGCGTTCATAACCTTTTCTGATTATTGCCCGCTGAGCCCTTTTACCCATGGCATCAAAAATAGCTTTTTTCCTTTTTTCAATATGCTCCTTTGAAAAAGATTCCTGATTAACAGCATCAATCATTTTCTGGTTTAAAGAATCATCCATATAAAAAACTCCTTATTCAACATACTATTTATATTATGCTTTATTGTAAATCTTAATTTTAAATTCCAACAACTGCTGTCTTCTTTCTCATTTATTTCCCTGAACACTAAAGAGTAACCTTTTATTTTAAAAAGAAAATACAGTTTTTTTCAGATAGCTGTATTCAATACTGTTAAAATATGATATCAGATTTAAATTCTTTTTTTAACAATAATTAAAGGTTTGGCTATGCTTTTTTTTCTAAAAAAAATCCCGTCATTTATTTCTGAAATAATTATAATACTTATATTATCAGCTTTAACAGGACTTACAGTTCTCAAATTTACAAAAACCGGTTTCAGCCTTAATGAACAAGAAACCCATTCAAAACAAAACAAATTTCCAGAAATAGATATTTACCAGGCAAAAAAAGCCTTTGAGCTTAAAACTGCAGTTTTTCTGGATTCAAGGGAGCATAAAGATTATCAAAAAGGTCATATAAAAGGTGCAATAAACCTCCCGTCAGATAAGCTTGATGACAATGCTGTTTTTTTTCTGGAAAAATACCAAGATAAAAATCAGCCCTTTATTATATATTGTGATGGAGAGGATTGTAACTTAAGTAGACTTGCAGCAGAGTTTCTAATAAATATAGGATATACCCATATTGAAATATTAAAAAACGGATGGACTCTCTGGAATGAAAACAATCTGCCTTCAGAGTGGGAATAAAAATTAATCAATAATAAAAATGGAGAAAAAAATGGAAAAGGAATTCAGGGATTATTCTCTATTTGTTGCCAGAGTCATAATGGGCCTTATTTTTGCCACAGCTGGCACAATAAAAATATCAGACCCCTTTGCTTTTGCTGAAATAATATCCAGATATAAAATTCTGCCCGAATATTTAATAAATGATGTTGCATTTTTCCTGCCCTATCTTGAACTTTTTATTGCTTCCATGTTCTTTTCAGGACTCTTTATAAAAGGGGCATCAATTCTGTCTTTTGCCATACTGATAACCTTTACCGGAGCTCTAATTTATAATATTTCAAGAGGGATAAACATAAGCTGCGGCTGTTTTACCTCAACCATTGAACAGGTTACAGATATTCATCAGATTTATTATATTATAAGAGATATTATTTTTATCAGCATAAATTTTTATATTGTCAAAAATGTTTTCAGGGATTAATACACCTTGTGTAAATTTCTATTTAATTTTTACTTTATAAATAAAATAAACGGAGAGGAAGAATGAAAAGAGAAACCTGGACCAGTAAATTTGCATTCATTCTGGCAAGTGTGGGTTCTGCTATCGGACTTGGGAATATATGGCTTTTCTCATGGAGGGTTGGTTCCTATGGAGGAGCATCATTTCTTATACCATACATTATTTTTGTATTTGGAATCGCAGGAGTGGGACTTATGGGAGAATGGGCTTTTGGAAGAAGCCAGAAAAGAGGCTCTATTGGAGCATTTGAAAATGTTTTCAAGGAAAAAAAAGACAGCCTTGAAAAATTTGGTACAGTAACAGGTTTTATTCCTATTCTAGCAATATATTCTGTTTATATTTTCTATGCAATAGTTACAGGCTGGATTATCAAATATTTTTTTCTTGCTCTCACCGGAAAATTTTCAAGCATCAATGTTGCAACCTTTTTTGACAGCTTTGCAGGAAGTCAGGCATCAATACCATGGCATGGTATCGCCTTGTTCATAAATCTTGTAATAGTCTTTTTAGGCGTATCAAGGGGTATTGAAAGAGCAAACAAAATAATAATGCCTCTTTTCTTTTCCATGCTTATAATTCTTCTTTTCAGATCTCTTACTCTTGAAGGAGCATCACAGGGTATTGCCTATATTTTCAAACCCGACTGGACAAAACTGGCAGAAATGGAAACCTGGGTGATGGCTCTTGGTCAGGCTTTTTTCACACTGAGCCTTGGTGGAGCTACAATGCTTGTTTACGGAAGTTATGCAAAAGATAATACTGCTATTCCTTCAGCTGCGTTCCAGACTATCACATATAATTTTGCAGCATCCATGCTTGTTGCCTTTGTTATAATGCCTGCTGTTTTTGCATTCAAACTTGATCCAAAAGCCGGCCCTGCACTGCTTTTCATTACAATACCAAATATTGTCAATCAAATGCCTGGGGGAATGTTTTTTGGTATTGTATTTTTCCTGTCTGTTGTTTTTGCAGCCTTGTCTTCTTCAATAAGTATGCTTGAACCCGCTGTAGAAGGTATAATGGACAAAACAAAAATGTCGAGAACAACCGCTGTAATAATTCTTTCCATAGCAGCTTTTATAATAGGTCTGCCCCTTGATACAAATATGGGCTTTTTCGGTAAATGGGCTGACATCGCAACAGTTTACATCCTTCCTTTTGGTGCTCTTGTTTCCGCATTTGTCTTTTTCTGGATTTACGGAGCTCCAAGGGCAAGGGCTGAAATAAATAAAGGAAGTTCTCTCAAGTTCGGGAAATGGTTTGAATTTTATTCAAAATATATTTTTGTTCCAGTTGCTGTAATAGTTCTTGTACTTAACATAATAAAAGGCGGCATAGGCTGAAAATAAAAAAAATCGTAACTATCCAGTTAAAAAACTGATAAAAATCCAGTTTGTGCTAAAATAAATCAAAAATAAAGCACAGGTACAGTTTAGACTGAACAATTAAAAAATACAAAACATTATAAAGCAGCCTTGTTGACAAGGCTGCTTATATTTAAAAATGTCCCCCCTGTCATCACAATTCTTTTTTTACCTTTTCATTTACTTTTGTTTCATGATAGTGGTTTATTAATAATTACATTTTAAACTCATATTTACAGGACTTAAATATTTTTATGGAGAAATAAATGGATAAACAAATAGTGTATATAGGCGATCCTGTTTGTTCATGGTGCTATGCGTTTACAGACACATTTGAAAAAATAAAAAAAAAATTTGATAATCAAATAAATTTTTCATATCTCATGGGAGGACTTGTAATTAACAGGGATATAAAAATAGACAGGGTAATGAAAAGGATTCTTAAAAAAAACTGGGAAAAGGTTGAGACAAAAACAGGCAAATATATAAAGGCCATTGAAAAAATTGACTGTATAGAAGAGATTCCATACACATCAGAACCGGCATGCAAAGCCTTTATCTCCATAAAATCAATTAATCAGGAAAAAGCTTATTCTTTTTACAAATTAATTCATCGGGATTTTTATGAAAACCTGAATGATATTTCAACAGAGGAAGTTCTGTGTGAAAATGCATTAAAAGCCGGTATAACCAAAGATATTTTCCTTAAAAATTTCAAAGATAAAAAAACTGAGCAGAAAATGCACGAAGATATAAAAAAAGCAAAAGATCTTGGGGTAAAAGCCTTTCCTGCTCTGGTGGCAATAGAGGGTTCCAAATCAAGGGTTCTCAATCAGGGATTCAAAAATTATAATCTTTTGGAAAAGCAGATAAAATCATGGATTGACAATAAGATCTCTGTTGGTGACATGCTTCCTGTTTTATAAAAATTATCCAGAAGTTAAAAAGATAATTACTAAATAAAACTTTACATGGAAAATATCCATGTTGTATGTCACTTACCAAAGATCTTAAATTTAAAAAATAATTAAATATCAGGGACAAAACAATGCATAAACTTTTAAATGGCAAACCGGAAAGCAAACATTTCCTGCTTGGGAACGAAGCAATCGCAAGGGGGGCAATAGAAGCAGGGGTAAAATTTGCAACAACTTATCCAGGAACTCCTTCTTCAGAAATTTCAGGCAACCTTTTTCAAATTTCACAGGAAACCAGTCTTTACTTTGAATATAGCGGCAATGAAAAAATAGCACTTGAACTTGCATCTGCTGCTGCAAATTCAAACCTCAGGTCGTTATGCCTGATGAAGCATGTAGGCGTGAATGTTGCCTCTGATGTGCTCATGACCCTTGCCTATCTGGGAGTAAGAAAAGGTCTGGTTCTTTTAACAGCTGATGACCCGGCAATGTTTTCAAGTCAGAATGAGCAGGACAACAGATATTATGGAAAGCTTGCCGGACTTCCAGTGCTGGAGCCTTCTTCAGCAGAAGAAGCAAAGGAAATGATCTCATATGCCTTTGACCTTTCCGAACAGCTCAATGAACCTGTAATTTTCAGGACAACTACCAGAATAAATCATTCATCAGGAGAGGTCAAGTTCAGCAAAATAAAAGAAACCAGTCCACAAGGGGAATTTATAAAAGATCCAATGAATCTGGTTTCCGTACCTGCCATATCAAGAAGAAAGCATAAAGTTCTGCTTGACAATCTTGAAAAAGCAGCCGCTATTGCAGAAACCTGCCCCTATAACTTTATTGAAGGTAATGGCGAGCTTGGTATAATCTGTAATGGAGTAAGCTATGCCTATGTAATGGATGCCATAAATGAACTCAACATAACTGATAAAACAAAAATTCTGAGGCTGGGTTTTTCACATCCAATGCCTGATAACCTGTTAGAAAAATTTTTAAATCAATGTTCAAAGGTTCTTGTTGTTGAAGAAGGTGAACCTGTAATGGAAGAATATATAAGGTCCTGTGCCCAGTCAGCAGGAATTATCATTGAAATAAAAGGCAAGGATAAAGATCTTTTTTCAAGGCTTTATGAATATAATACTTCAATAGTAAGGGATGTTATTGCAAAATATTTTGATATAAATTTCAAGGCGTCAAAACCTGTAGATATTTCAGATATTCCGACTCTTCCAAACAGACCACCGAATTTATGTGCAGGTTGTTCTCACAGAGCAACATTTTATGCTGTAAAACAGACAGGTGGAACAGATACAATATATCCATCCGATATAGGATGCTATACCCTTGGATTCCTTCCGCCCCTTGCCATGGGAGATTTTGTTGTCTGTATGGGTGCATCAATTGGTACGGCATGCGGATTTTCAAAAAGTACCGGTAAAAAGGTAGTTGCCTTTATTGGAGATTCAACATTTTTTCATTCAGGAATAAATGGACTTATAAGTGCGGTCTTTAATAACCACGATATAACACTTATAATTCTTGACAACAGAACAACAGCAATGACAGGACACCAGCCAAACCCAGGCGTTGACATGACTGAGCTTGGATTTGAAGCATATAATAAAATTGATATTGAAACCATAGTAAAGAGCCTTGGTGTTCAATGTGTTAAAACTGTAAAGCCATATAATGTCAAAAAAACAAAACAGGCAGTAAAGGAAGCAATGGATTTCAAAGGTGTTTCCGTTGTAATAGCCAAGGAAAAATGTGTGCTTTACGCAAAACAGTTAAAACAGAACAAAAAAACAGTTTTTCAGGTAAATGAAGCAAAATGTAAAAATCACAGAAATTGTGTCAATGACCTTGGATGTCCTGCTTTTTTTATTGAAAATGAAAAAGTAAAGATTAATTCAACCATGTGTACAGGATGCTCGGTTTGTGCCCAAATATGTCCAGAACATGCTATTTCACCTGTAAAAATAAAATAATACGAGGAATAAAAATGATGGGAATAACAAAACTGATAATTGTTGCAGTGGGAGGCCAGGGAAATCTTCTGGCATCAAGAATACTTGGTGAAGCAGCCCTTGAGGCTGGGGTAACAATGCAGATGAACGAAATTCACGGAATGGCTCAAAGAGGCGGAGTTGTTGAATCTTCAATAATTTTTGGAGATGCCAGAAGCTCTATAATTGCTGATGGAGAAGCAGACATTCTTCTTGGATTTGAACCACTTGAATCATTGAGAGCAGTTTCCAAATGCAATAAAACAACTCAGATAATTACAAATATGAGACCATTGCAGCCATTTACATCAGCCATAGGACTTGCAAAATATCCTGAACCAGATAAAATGGAAGAGCTTTTAAAAAATAAATCAGGGAAATTTCTTGGCTTCGATGCCACAAGTCTTGCCCTGGAAGCTGGAACTTCTCTAAGTCTTAATATGGTTCTTCTTGGAGCTCTTGCCCAAAAAAATCTCATTCCTCTTGGAAAGGAACTGCTTGAAAAAACCATAAAAGAAAAAACAAAAAAAGAATTTTTGAATATTAACCTCAAGGCTTTTGACCTTGGATACAAAAAAGCAATGGAAATGGAGTAAAAAATTGAAAAAGAAACTAATAATGACTTTTTTTTGTCTGGCAGCCTTATTTTTTTACGGAATTGCCAATGCTCAAATAAAAAAAGTTTTTATAGATGATTTTAAAATTCATTCTGGGGATAAACAAGATCAATATCTTGCACCAGGAATTCATTCAGTACTTGAGACATCTCTTTCTTCACTTGAAAATATAAAAATAGAAACAAACAAACAAAATGCTGATTTTTATATTTCAGGCAGTATCCTTATAATAGGAGACTCCTGTGTTACAACAGCCTCATTGAAAAACCGGGAAAAACAAATTACAGGATTCAGTAAAAAAAGTGAATCAAAAACTGAAGTTTTAAATCATATAGATCAATTTAAAAAAATCTGTATAAAAAAATTATCTGATGTTCCTGAAAAAACTGTTCATAAGCAAATTGAGCCTAGAGCTGAAAAAGCTTCTGAAAAACAAGATCATAAAAAATCAGATATACTTTTTTCTTCCCGACAGCTGAATGAAGAAATTAAAGGTATTTGTACATTTGATATCAATAATGATTCTATTCCTGAAATAATATGGACAGGAGAAAAAAACCTTTATGTAGGAAATATTAAACAAGGTAAACTTCGTATAAAAAAACAATACGTTTTTAATAAAAATTTAAGGATTCTCTCTATGGAATCTTTTAAAAAAGCCGGTAAAGAAATGATCATTGTAAATACGGCGACCAAAAACCGCCAAAAATTAAAGGCAATGGCATTTTATTTTACTAAAAATCTCAATCCGGTTCAGGATAAAAATCTTCCTAAAAGATATTTATACAAATCTTTTTATAAAAATGACGGAACAAAGGAAATAATTGCAAAAAAAAGAGGGATGAGAAGTAACTTGTTTTACGGGGATATCAAATTATTAAAAACAGACAAAAATTTTTCTCTCATCCCTTTTCATCTAAACAAAAATTTTAAATTTTTTCCTTCATTTCTACATGGAAATTTTAATGATCCAAATTCAATGCAATGGGTTTTTCTTAAAAATGGAAATATGAGTTTATATAATAAAAATTTTGAGAAAATATGGTCTTCAGCATCAAAATACGGGGGCTTGCCCACATACATTGATATTAAAAAAAAGAAAAAAAAATCTGATAAGTATGAAAACAGGTATTTTCTACCTTCAAGACTTATTTTATTTCACACAAATCAAAATAAAAATATGATTATTACAAGCCAGAATAAAGACATGGGCAAACGCCTTCTTAAAAAAACCAGATTGTTTAAAACAGGAAGTGTTAAAGGCCTGGTATGGGATCAGATCACATTTGATGAATTATATAAATCCATTGAATTTAAAGGCTGGGTAAGTGATTTTACAATTTGCGATATCAATATGGATGGAAAAAAGGATCTCGTTGTTGCAAACTCTGAAAAATTTGGCGTTATTAATCAAAAAATAAAAAGCCGGATCATTGTTTTAAGATTTGAAAGATAAGATAAGGAATTAAAGCAGGTGTTAATGGTTTATCTCATATGAATTTTTGTAAATGTTCAGCTAAAAAACTAAGAGAAAAATCTTCTTGATGAAAGAATGCCGCAGCTGTTACAATTTAAACTGAACAATTAATGGATTTTTTTTATTTGACAGTTTAAAATAATTTAAATAAATTATGTAACAAATCAGATTTTTAGTGAAATTTTTCCTATAAAAATAAACAACTATAATACTATAAATTTTTTGTGTATTACACTTCTCTGATATAATTAAAACAATTTAAACAAGGGATAATTTTATGAATGACTTCCTGAAAAGTTTAAGGGCTGGTAATGACCGCAGAAGAAATGTCAATAAAAATTACAGGGCCTCTCATGACGGCAATACAATAAATTATAATAAAGACAAAAGAAATGGGAATGACAGAGGATTAAGACAGAATAAATCAAATACAAGAGATACGGCAATAATTGCCTTAAGAGAAACTCTTGAAGACATTCAGCTTTCCATTAATGAACAGCTCCTTTTTTCAGGACGGATTGCAGAAGCAGAGGAAAGACAAGCCCAGGCTCTTGAAAATATCGCCGATATATTTGAAGGAGTTATGGAAAGACTTGAAGAACCCCTTCCTGCAGAGCAGGAAAATACTGTGGAAGCAGACAATAATCAGGAACCGGTTGATGAGGACAGCCTCCTAATTTCCAAAGAAGATATAGATGTAGTAAAAAAAACAAGCAGAACCTATATTCTTAATCTTATAGAAAATCTAAGAGTTAAAAATTATACATATGATGAAATAGCAGTATATCTTACAGAGCACGATTTCCCTACATTTTCAGGCAGAGGGAAATGGCATGCCCAGACAATTCACAGGTTATGCCAGGAAATAAAAAAAACAAATAAAAAATAATAAAATCAAAAAGACTATATCTTTTTCTTAATCATTTCAAGATATTCAATCCATTCAACAGGTAAAAGATTTTTTTTTTTATTATTGCATTCCTTGCAGGCTGTAACAAGATTTCCTTTAGAACTTTTACCCCCTCTGGAAAGGGGAACAACATGATCCATTGTCAAATCATGGGGTAAAATCATTTTGCCGCAATAAAAGCATTTACCTTTTGATAATTTCCTTTTCCACCACTGACTTTTTCTAAGCTCACGGGCCTTTGATTTTTCTCTTTTAAGGTCTTTTTCATCAAAAATCATCACTCTATTCCATATTCCTTAAAAGCACCCGGTTTTTTTGTCCAGTTTTTATGGACCCGGACATGAAGATTCAAAAAAACTTTTTTTCCTGTAAATTCTTCAATATCAATTCTTGATTGAGTTCCTATCTCTTTCAAAAGAACACCTTTTTTCCCTATTATAATGCCTTTCTGGGAATCTCTTTCAATATTTATATTTGCAAAGATTTCTATACTCCTGTCTTTTTCCTTAAACTTATCTATAGTAACTGCTGTTGAATATGGAATCTCTTCATGTGTCATGTTAAAAACTTTTTCCCTGATTATTTCCCCGGCAAAAAATTTTACAGGAAGGTCGGTCAAAAAATCTTCAGGATAAAAAGGCGGGTTTTCAGGCAGATGTTTCTCAATAGTTTTTACAAGCTCATCAAGGTTATCTCCTTTAAGTGCTGATATGGGAATAATATCTGAAAATTCCATTTTATTTCGGAATTTTTCAATAAAAGGAAGAAGCTCTTCCTTATTTTTCACAAGATCAACCTTGTTTAAAACCAAAATTACTTTCTTATCAGTATCAATCATTCTTTCCATGATAAGTTCATCGTCTTTTCCAATCTTTCTTGAAGCATCAACAACATAAACAACAAGATCTGATTCGGCAAAGGTTTCAAAAGCCGTATGAACTATTTTTCTGTTAACAGGTTTGCTTGATCTGTGAATACCCGGCGTATCCAGAAAAATTATCTGTGAAGACCCGCTGGTAACAACCGCAAGAATCCTGTTTCTTGTTGTCTGTGGCTTATCAGTTGTTATTGCAAGTTTTTCCCTGCATATACAATTCATTATTGTAGATTTTCCCGCATTGGGAATCCCGATTATAGAAACATATCCTGATTTAAATTTTTTATGATTCATTCCATGCTCCCGTAAAACTCAATATTTTATCCCAAACATCAGATATTCCAATTTTTTTTATACTGGAAACTATAATAAGGTCATTTAAATCATAATTTATTTTTGATGCAATCTTTTTTCTTTGATTAAGCTGGCCTGTTTTTGAAAACTTGTCAGCCTTTGTTAATACATTGATAAAATCTATATTTTTTTCATCCAGCCACAAGCCAAAATTATTTTCAAATTCAGCAGGCTCTCTTCTTATATCCATAAGCCATACCAGACATACCATATTGATTCTTGTTTCAAGATAAGTCTCTATCATAATCTTCCATTGAGCTCTCATCTTTTTAGAAACTTTGGCATAACCATATCCGGGGAGATCCACAAATCTTAAACTATCATTAATTTCAAAAAAATTTATTCTCTGGGTTCTTCCAGGGGTATTGCTTGTTTTTACAAGTTTTTTTCTATTTACAAGGGCATTTATCAAAGAAGACTTTCCCACATTGGATCTGCCTGCAAAAGCAATTTCCGGGAGATTGGAGGCAGGATATTCAGAAGGCTTTGAAGCACTTGTAACAAATTCAGCTTTTTTGACAATTAAGCCCTTTTTTTTATTTTCCCTAACCATCTTTTTTCCCATATACTTTTTCAGGATCAAAAACCTTTGTATCTGTTATAACAATTTTATTCTCAATCACAGCTGTGTGAAAACAGGATTTATACCCTTTATGGCAAGCGGCACCGCCAAGCTGTTCCACAAAAATAAGGAGGGTATCATTATCGCAATCAATTCTTATCTCTTTTACAATCTGTTCATGACCGGAAGTCTCTCCTTTTACCCACAATTTTGACCTTGATCTGGAAAAATAAGTTGCCTTACCTGTTTCCATTGTTTTTTCAAAAGATTCTTTGTCCATATATGCAAGCATCAAAACCTCTTTTGTATATGCATCCTGTGCTATTACAGGAACAAGCCCACCCTGTTTTTCAAAATCTATATAAATTTTTTTATTCTCCATAAAATCTCCGATTAAATAAAAATATTATAAACTGTAATGAATAAGAATTATTACATAAGGTATATTACCATTCAAGTACGAAGTTGAAGCTTATTAGAAACAAAGAGAAGGAGCCGCTTTTTTTGATTTATTTTTCAAGGCGATATCTCCTCAGTAACTATTCGCCTTTGTACTTTTTAAGAGTCTAACTTTTCTATACTACTTGAGTGTAAAATCTTTTTACAAAAAATCATAGAGAGGCTATCAATTCTCTGATATTATACATTTTCATTTACAATAATTTTTCGGTGTTAAAATGACAGACTATCCAAATATGAAAAATGAAATATTAAGATTGTGCCGTGTACACACCTCTGACGCTGAATCGCTGTTTGAAGCAGTGAATGAATCAATAAGGGAAGTGTCTCAATGGATGCCATGGTGCAAACCTGATTATTCTCTTGAAGAAAGCAAAACATGGTGTAACTCTCGCGACGAGGCATGGAAGAATGGTGAAGCATATGATTTTTTAATAATAGAGAATATGAATAACACTCTTCTTGGTGTTTGTGGTTTGAATCTCATAAATGCTGAAGAACGATTTGCAAATTTAGGGTATTAGGATTAGAACAAAAAGAACACGGCAGGGAATCGCAACTGCGGCAGTGTCGATGATTGTAAAATTTGCTTTTGAAAACCTGAATATCAATCGATTAGAAATAGTTGTGGCCGAAGGCAATCTGCCCAGTCAGCGTGTTGCGGAAAAATCAGGTGCATTCCGTGAAGGTTTATTGAGGCAGCGTTTGTTGATACACGGGCAACCCCATGATGCCTTCATGTTTTCATTTATACCCAGTGATTTTAAATAATCTGCACCGAAAAAGTCGTTTCACCCTATTAACTCCGACTGGTAAAGACTTAGTTACTTAGCTCTGCAGCTTTTAACAGCCGGCAATTATTAAAAAAGAGGAAAAAACTATGAAAATTTTAAAAAAGACTTTCTGGTTCCCCAAAAAGAAATACGGATTTGGATGGGGTTTACCAAACACATGGCAAGGATGGATTATTCTCCTTATATATTTCTTTTTATTGATTGTGGGAATTCCCCTTTTAAATTCATTCGCTGGAGTGGTAATCTACTTAGTCTATTTTGCCATTTTGACTGTAATATTTATTTTTATTGTCTGGAAAAAAGGTGAAAAAATAGATCTATAAAAAAACAAAAAGCTTTTATGCTCTGAAGAGGAGTTAATATGAAAATATATTTCTTTACCGTATTGTTCTTACTTTCTATGGCAAGCGGTCTTTTTTCTGAACAATCAGAAACTATTGTAAAACTTGAAACCAATACAGAAACATTGTAGGGTTCTCTTATTGTTCCCAATGAAAAAATTTCCTTATTTTTTGCTCTTACTAAGCATAATGAAATAAATATATATAACTATTTTTGACCATATACTTATATCACAAATCAGGCGGTGAACTCCGTAAAAAATATCAATGTTGACCAGGCGAATATAATGTATTAATCTTGCACCTGAATAGACCATCTCATTATTATAATATCCTGAATATTGGGAAGTACATACATTGAAAGAATTAATTCTTGGGACAGCCGGTCATATTGACCACGGAAAAACAAGCCTTGTAAAAGCCTTGACAGGAACAAATACTGACAGGCTTAAAGAAGAGCAAAAAAGAGGCATCACAATAGAACTTGGCTTTGCTTCACTTGATCTGCCCAGTGGAAATCATCTTGGCATAGTAGATGTGCCGGGGCATGAAAAATTTGTAAAAAATATGGTTGCAGGAGCATCAGGTATAGATATTGTTGCAATGATAGTTGCAGCCGATGAAGGAATTATGCCCCAGACAAGGGAACATATGGATATATGCAATCTCCTTGGAATAAAGTATGGTCTTATTGTAGTAACAAAATCTGATCTTGTTGATGAGGAGCTCAAAGAACTCGTCTATGATGAAATACAGGAATTTTCACAAAAAACTTTCCTTGAAAAAGCACCAGTAATTTTTGCTTCATCACACACAGGAGAAGGTCTTGAAGAACTTGTTTCACAACTTGATATTCTTTCACAAAAAATTCCGCCAAGGGAAAAGTCATGGTTTTACAGAGTTCCTGTTGACAGGGTCTTCTCAATGAAAGGTTTTGGAACAATAATAACCGGGACATCTATGTCCGGGGAAATTGAAACAGGAGAAAATATAACTGTTTATCCAGAAAAAATAACAGCAAGGGTCAGAGGTCTGCAAACCCATAACCGAAGCGTTGAAAAAGCATGGGGAGGAATGAGAACGGCTGTAAATCTTCATGGGATATCAATGGATATGATATCACGGGGAAATATAATAGCAACAAAGGATTCTCTTGAACCCTCATACATGATAGATGCTTTTTTCACCTATCTTGAATCAAATCAAAAACCACTTAAAAATAAAGCCCGGATCAGATTTCATACAGGAACTTCTGAAACAATGGGATATATTGTCCTCCTTGACAGGGATACGGCCGAACCAGGAGAAACAATACCTGTTCAATTCAGGCTCAACTCACCGGTATGTACTGTTAAAGATGATGCTTTTGTTGCAAGGGGATATTCTCCTGTTCTAACCATTGGCGGGGGATTTGTGCTTAACCCCCTTTCAGTAAAACTGAAAAGATTTGATAAAAAAATTGAAGAACTTTTTGAAAAACTCAAAAACGGAACTCCTGGAGAAAAAATTGAAGCAATAATAAAAAATTCCGGTTTTAAAGGCTCAACAAATAAAGAAATATCAATCTGCACAAATATATACGGAAAAAAACAGGAACAGGAATTAAACCATATTTTATCATCACAAAAAATAATACGTACAGATAAAGAGAATCCCAGATATTATCATATTGATATTTTTAATGACATCTGCTCTGATATTTTAACCCAGCTATCCATATATCATGAGAAAAATCCATTAAAACAAGGAATTGTCAAAGATGAAATTATTCACCTCATGCATGGTGGAATAAATGAAAAAATACTTTTAAAAGCAATAAACTCTCTTATAAAAAATAAAAAAGCTGTGCTTGAAAAAAATATTTTGAGACTTGAAGAACATAAAGTATCCCTTGGAATTGATCTTGAAAAAATCAAAACAGAAATAGCAGACAGTTATATTGAATCAGGTCTTACCCCTCCTGTTCTGAAAGAAATTGAAAAAAAATTTAATCTGGATAAAAATACTGCTCAGGATGTTATAACACTTCTTTTGAAAAATAATACTCTTGTAAAAGTAAAAACAGACCTTTTTTTTCATAATGAAAAGATTGAAAAGCTCAAAAAAAATGTTATTAAATATCTGGAAGCCAACAAACAAATGTCTGCCCCTGATTTCAAGGAAATAACAGGAGGAATTTCAAGAAAATACCTTATTCCTCTGCTTGAATTTATGGATCAGGAAAAAATAACCATACGTGTTGGAGATATAAGAAAGTTAAGAGGATAAATAAAAAATTAAGGAGTTTAACTGAATATGGAAAAAGAAAAAGATTTTAAACTTTATGCAGTAATAAGAATTGCTGCAGGTATTATTATAGTTCTTGCCATTATATGGTTTATAAATTTATTTTTCGGCTCGTCTGAAAAAAAGGCTTCACATGCTCAAAAAAACCTTAATCGCCAGATAAAACAAGATATTTTTGAAAAAAATTTACACAATAAAGTTAAAAACAACCGTCATTCTCTGGCTGAAGAGGAACCAGCTCCACATGAAAATTTTCAACAGGATGATCTTCATATAGTTAGAAGTGTGCCCATTGGCGGAGAACACGAAATTGAAAAATCAGGGGTCAATAAAGATGAAAAACTGGACAATGAAAAATCAGGCTCCCACTCACAACAACACGAATCAAAAGAGCCTTTTTATAAAACAAGAGGAATATCACACCCTGAAGTTACAGGCTGGTCTTTTGTCGAAGCTGCCATAGCTCCTTTAAGCTATGAACTTTACGAGAGATCTCTTGGATGGAGACCAAACGATCTGATACAATTTACAGATAATATAAATAATTTCCAGAGAGGAGTTCTTGAGGTAACAAGAAAAACCGCTGTAAAACTTGCCGAAGATATATCAAGAACAGGGTCAACTGCGTCTTTTAATCGTCATCTTGAAAATGCCATGAACTGGTTTATGATAAGACCTGAAAAATTCTGGTTTCCTTCTGCTGAAGGAAAATATAAAAAAGGTCTTGAAGAGCTGAGAATCTATCAGAACCAGCTTTTAAAAAGAGAAGCCAATTTTTATAATAGAAGCGATAATATTATACCACTTTTAAATACTTTCAGAAATCTTCTTGGAAGCTGCGACGACAATCTTGTTAAAAGATTTGAAGATGATGGTACAAAGGTAAGCTTTTTCAAGGCTGATGACTATTTTTTCTATGCAAAAGGGGTTGCCATGGCAATGTCTAATATCCTGAAAGCAATAGAACATGATTTTAATCCTCTGCTTAAAAACAGGAATGGACTTGGAAGTATTCACCATGCAATCCATGCCCTTGAAGAAGCCGAAGAAATAGATCCGTTTATTATATTAAATCACAATCTGAGCGGAATATTTGCAAACCACAGATCAAACCTTGCAACAGCAATAAGCCATGCAAGATTCTATATTGGAGTTCTTATAATCACACTTTCAACTTAAATTAATATTCGAGACTGCAGTCTTGAAGAAGTTCAAGAAGTTCTGCTATTTTATTTCCGAGCCTGATTTTCGCTCTGCTCCGAGACAGGAGATAAAAAAACTATCTCCTGAAACTTGCTTAGATACTATGAATCTTACGACTTCGCTTAAAAGTTTATTTTCACAATAAAGTGGAGGAGCCATGAAAAAAATATCCATAACTATTTCCAGGAGAGAAATAAATTTTGAACTTCTTTTTTGTAGAGACTCTCACTACATCAGCACCTGACTCTAGAATTTTTTTGTAAAGACTTCAGTGAAATTTCTGATATCATAAATTGTATAACTCTATTTCTGTACTCCTGTGTTGCTGTAAAGTGGATATGACTCATTTTAGTTATACTATGCCTTATAGCCTCATCAATCATTCCCTCTGTTGCTTCACCTCCATGAAGTGTGCTATTGATATTTTGTGAATCATAGCAGCACTTACAGCGCTAAAGATTTCACATCTATCTCCTAAAACTAATATTAAACCAGGTTTTAGTTCTTCATAAGCCAATATAAAAGCCCATATTCAGCTCTTGTTCCAGTAATTACACATATTTTAGTCATCTTATATTCTTCCTTTGGCAAATCAAATTTGCAAATTCTGACAATATCTAATAAGTTATTAGCTGCTAATCAGTTATAATCACTTCTACATTTTTTTTAATATATCATAACTCGCTAATGATTTACATAAAGGACCAGGATATTTTCAGGGTAACCACATTTATATTTATTCTCGGGAAGGAAAGCTGGCTGGGCTTAACTGCTTTTTTTAACTTATCATTTCAGGGAGAGACCAGCTTTATAAAAAACGGAATAAGATGCTTTTCAGAATTTACAGAAATGGTATTCCCAAGCCTCCACTCACCTAGTTTTTGAGAGGGTTCAATAAGTGCGGACAATTTTTCAGCAACAGCCTTAATATTTATAACAGGATGTTTATCAAAAACTTTGGGCAGCCCATAGGTAAGACTGCATACAAGGCATTTGCCGGGTCTTTGATCAAGACTGAATTCAAAATTCAATTCATCGTCTTTCATACCCTTGAAGTGAAGTGAAATATCATATGCGCCTTCTTCACTGTCTCCGAAAAGGGCTTCAAAAAATTCATCTGATTTCTCATGTGGAAAAATTTCTTCAAGAGCTTTACTTGAAAAAATCCTGTCATAATCTGTCATTAAAAAGCCTTTCTGTATATTAGTTTCAAATTTTTTAAATACATAAATAAAAAATAAGGCTCAATCTTTTTTTTTACCCACTTTTTCAAGCCATTTTTTTTGAGCCTTTAAATATTCTTCTTCAGACTCTTTCCACCCTGGATTTTCAACAAGAAGATCTTTTTTATGAGGATTTTTTTTTATATTAAAAGATGAAAGACCCTTTAAAAGAAAACTTAGATCTGTTTTTTCTGGTTTTCTTTTCATAAGTAATCACCAATAAATTTTTTTATTTTTTTACTGGAAAGATAAAATCCTGATAAAATCCGATTCTCTATTTCTATTACAGGAGGGAAATATAATGCTGATTTCCTCCTGATAAAAAAAACTTTTTTTACATCAATATAAACACCCTCAAGACCATCTATTTCCCTTTTACAATTTTTAAGAGAAAAATATGACCTGGGACAAAGGGGCATAAAAAAAAATCTTATCTTTACCATCAGCTAAAAATATATTTAACAGCTTCAACAGCCTTTGAAATTAAAGGTTCAGGATATATCCCGGTAAAAATTATACCGATATTCACAAAAACAGCAAAAGCACCTTTAAAAAATCCTATCTTAAGAGATGATTCATTTCCATTTCCCATGGTATAAGCAGCCCTCACAAGTCTAAGATAGTAAAATGCTGAAATACCGGCATTGATTACAGCAATAATAACAATAAAATAATAACCTTTGGCTATTGCTGACGTAAAAACCATGAATTTAGTTGTAAAACCTACAGTCGGTGGAAGTCCTGCCATTCCAAAGGCTGCCATGGCAAGTGTAAAAGCAAGAAATGGAGACCTTTTGCTCAATCCGTTCAAGGAATCAACACTCAGATTTTCACCTTGCTCTGAAAGATTATAAATGACAAAAAACAGGGCTATGCTCATAAGAACATATCCTGTTATATAATATATTGATGCAGAAAAACCCTGGCTGCCAGCACTCAGCACACCAATCATTATATAACCTGCGTGAGCTATTGTTGAATAGGCAACAAGCCTTTTAATATCTTCCTGTACAAGTGCTGAAAGATTGCCAATGGTCATTGACAGAATCGAAAGAACAGCCAGAATAATAATAATATCTCCTGATTCAACCCCTGAAATACCCATAAACCTTATTATAATTGCTATGCCCGCAATTTTTGGAAGAGTTGCAATATATGCAGTTGTTTCATTTGCTGAGCCTTCATAAATATCAGGAGTCCAGAAATGAAGCGGAAAAAGAGCAAGCTTGAAAAAAAATCCCCCCAGAAGAAGAATAAACCCCACAACACCTGCAGGTGAAGAATCAAGAACAGAGGGCAGAACTGCAAAAAGACCGCTCAATTTTGTTGTGTGACAAAGCCCAAAAATATAACTCATTCCAAAAAGAGTTACACCTGTTGATAATGCTCCAAAAAGAATATACTTCAAACCTGCCTCATGCTGACGGTCTGACGCATTTGCAGATCTGAAAGGAATTGCTATATAAAGTGAAAATGAAGAAATCTCAATACATAAAATAAGAGTGACAAGCTCAACAGCACTTGTAAGACAAACAAGACCGAAAGTACTTATTGAAAGGAACATTATATATTCTGCCTTTATTTCCTTTTTTATTCCTTTTATTCCAGCAGAAAGTAACAAAACAAAAAGAAAGGCAACAAGAATCAAGAGCTTAAATGTCTGGGAAAAAAAATCAACCCTGTAAAAATCAGAAAAAAGAACCCCTGATAAATTGAAAGAAAAGCATGTAACTCCAATGGCTGCAATAACAAACATTACAGCAATCAGGTCCAGTTTTGTATGCTGCTTTGGAAAAAGTGAACAAACAAAGAAAAAAAGAATCATTAAAATCAAAATAAGTTCAGGCAGAAAAAGAATTAAATTCATTTTTAAAATCCAGCTGTTATCAGTTTAATTATAAATTAGCCTGCATTTAGACCAATCCCTTTCAGAGCATGGTGCAAGGTATCAGAAGAATCAATCACCTGCTTCAGCCCTTCATGGTATTGAAAAAGCAAATGTTTTACGCTTTCATCCATAATATTTAAAAGAGGCTCAGGATTAAGCCCTATCCAGAAAACAAAAACAGTCAGAAAACAAAGAGTCAATTTTTCTCTTAAGTCAAGATCAAAAAGACCTCTTTCACTCCCATCACCGTGCCTGTGTCCATCCGAGTCTGCCCAGATCATTTTTTGAAGCATCCTGAGCATATATGCGGCGGCAAGGACAGCTCCCGGAATTGCCATTGCTCCGATCAGTTTATTTTTGGAAAAAGCACCAAGTAAAACAAGGAATTCACCAACAAAACTGTTAGTTCCCGGAAAAGCAAGGGAGGACAATGAAAAAATTCCAAGAAAGGTAACATAAAAGGGCATAAACAGTCCAAGGGCAGAATTGACTTTGAGATCACGGCTGTGAGTTCTTTCATAAATAATGCCTATACAGATGAAAAGAGCCCCTGTTGTTATTCCATGGTTTATCATCTGAAGGATAGCACCCTTTATTCCCTGTAAATTCAAAACAAAAATACCAAGTGTTACAAAACCCATATGTCCTACACTTGAATATGCAATAAGCTTTTTTATATCATTTTGACCTAAAGCAAGATAACCACCAAAAATAATTGATGCAATTGACAGGGCTATCAGATAGGGGATGCATGCCTGAGCTGCAAGAGGGGTTACAGGAAGACAAAGCCTTATAAAACCATAACCGCCCATTTTAAGAAGTACAGATGCAAGAATTACACTTCCTGCTGTTGGTGCTTCCACATGGGCGGCAGGAAGCCATGTATGAAGTGGAAACATGGGTATTTTAACAGCAAAGGCAATGGCACATGCAAGAAAAACCCAGATTTGAAAACCAAATCCAAACTGCCTGCCCATAAGCTCTGGAATAAAAAATGTTCCTGTTTTTATATAAAGGGCTATAATGGCAACAAGAAGAAAAATACTTGCAATAAGGGTATACAAAAAAAACTTTAATGAGGCATAACCCTTTCTTGGGCCTCCCCAGACTGCGATAAGAAGATACATGGGAATAAGCATAGCTTCCCAGAAAATATAAAAAAGTACTGTATTAAGAGATACAAAAACTCCTATCATTGCAGATTCCATCACAAGAACTGCAAAAAGGAATTCCTTTATCCTGTTGTCAATATAATTCCATGAACACAAGATACAAAGGGGCATGATAAAAGTGGTCAAAATAACAAGAAGTATGCTTATACCGTCTATTCCAAGGCTATAGTCAAGACCGATGGATGGAAACCATTTATAAACTTCTGCAAATTGATACTTTGCACTGTCACAATTAAAATATGTATAAAGAGGAATTGATATAACCGATGTAAGTAATGTTACAAAAAGCCCCCAAACTTTCATCATATACTCGCTATTTATAAAAAAAAGTCCTAACGCACCGGTTATAGGCACAAATACAAGCATTGAGAGAATCGGGTAAGAAACATTGTCAAAAATTAAAAACTGTTCCATTTTTATCAGCCGTTAAAATTAAATTTATTTTTTAAAAAAGTACAACAACAATTAAAACCCCGAAAAATATCACAACAGCTATTCCAATATATTGCTGGATTTTTCCTGTTGTAAGCATTTTCACCTTATCTCCGAGGTTGAGAGTTTCTTTTGCACTTGAATCTATGACATAATCTATTCCATTCCAGTCAAACCATGACATTGCCTTTGCAAAAAGCATTGTAAATTTTATACCTACTGTTTTGTATATTTCACCTGCAATATCATTGAGTTTTGACAAAGGCCCGCCGCAGAATCTTTTAAATGGATTTGCAGCTTTTCTGTAAAACCAGTCCACATCAAGATTTAATTTATCTTCAGGAGCAAGCTTTTTTCTCATAAGATAAAAACCAAGTCCGGTAAAGCCTATGATCTGCAGGGTTTCTGATAAATGATACATTGTATATGGATGGTAATGAACTTCATAAGGAAGCATTCTGTATAGGTATTCAGGGTAAACACCCATCATAATACAGAAAAAGGCTGCTATTGCCATTCCTCCAAGCATTGGTGAATAAGCTTCTTTCGCATCAGCTACAGCAGGCTCTGTTTTATTGAACCATATAAAATAAGGAAGCTTTATGCCTACAGATAAAAAAGTTCCCACAGACGCCAGAAGGAGCATAATCATTATAAAAGGTCTGTGAGCTTCTCCTGCAGCAGAAACAATCATTGATTTACTTATAAAACCACTGGTAAGAGGAAAACCTGAAATGGCAATACCGCCTATAACCGTCATTACCAGACTAACCGGCATTACTGAATACATTCCCCCAAGTTCGCTTAATTTTGATTTACCTGTCATTTCAACAACAGCTCCCACTCCCATAAATAAGAGAGCCTTGTATAAAATATGTGCATAGGCATGGGCACAGGCTCCATTTATTGCCATGGAAGTACCTATTCCTACAGCACAAACCATATATCCAACCTGACTTACAATGTGATAGGCAAGAATTCTTCTGGAATCATTTTCTATAACAGCGTAGCCAACACCATAAAGAGTCATTACAGCTCCAAAAATAACAAGGGCTTCAAATCCGGCAAAACCTCTTGCAAGGGTATATACTGCTGTTTTGGTTGTATATGCACACATGTAAACAGCCCCTATAACAGATGCCTCTGGATAAGCATCTGGAAGCCATGCATGAATTGGAGGAACTGCTGCATTAAGCATAAAACCAACCATTATAAGATAATCACCAAGCCCTGCTGATTCAGGAGGAACTGGTGTAAAAAGAAAATTCCCTTCATAATGATATCTGATAAGTATTCCGGCAAGCAGCACAAGCCCTCCTGTGGCATGTACAATAAGATACCTTAAGCCAGCCTTGTGTGAACGTCTTTTTTTCCTGTACCATACAAGAAAAACAGAAGAAAAAGCCATAAGTTCCCAGAAGATGAAAAGAGTAAGATAATCACCGGCAAGGGTAACACCAAGAGAACTCCCAGCATATACAAGGGCTGCGGAATGCTGTTCCCATTCATCCAGATAAGAGCTGTAAATTCCCGCAATAAGAGCCATTAATGTAAATACATTGAGAAAAACATAACTAAGACTGTCAAGACGCCCGAAAATAAGCTCAAACCCCAGGTAATTGACATTCCCAAAAGAAGACGGAAGAAAATTAATCTGAAAAATTGCAATTAAAGGGATAATTACAAGAGCAGGTTTTATAAAATTATTTTTCTTAAAAAACGGCATGAGAAATGCCCCTGCAAAAAAAACAGCTGCAGGATGCATAAATATCGGAGCATTTATCATTTTACAATCCCTTCATCTTCATCTTTCCAGTAATAATCCACATCTTTCATAAGAAAAGAATGAGCTATTCCCTTGCAGACAACAATCATTAAAATACATCCTGCCAATCCGAAAAAGGCCCAGAATCCTATGATTGAATCTCCAAAAAAATGGGCTGCATGTTCCCTTGCGACAAAAAAATCAAAAAGAACAATTAATGCAAGAAAAAGAAAGAAAAGCCATTTCAGATAACTGGATTTTTTCTGTAAAAAGCCAAAAAATTTACTCATCATAATGTATTCACCAGAAGCTTAATGATTTTAAGGAAAACATCAGGCCAGATTCCTGCACACACCGAACATAAAGCCGTTATAAAAAGCGGAACAACCATCATTGCAACAAGAGGTTTTTTTTCAAGATTAACTTTTTGCTCCGGCTTTCGTGAAAAGGCTCCTATAAATACAGGTGAAAAATAACAGGCATTTAAAAATGAACTGGCAAGAAGAACCATAAGAAGAATCATATTGTTTATATCCATTGTTCCAAGGGCAAGAAACCACTTTGTTACAAAACCTGAAACAGGAGGGACTCCTATCATACTTAAAGATGCAAGCCCGAATGCAGCCATGGTAAGAGGCATCTGATATCCGATTCCTTTCATGTCCCTTATATCCTTTTTCTTTGTTGCAACAAAAATTGCTCCTGCACAAAAAAACAGGGTAATCTTTGACAAGGCATGGTTTGTTATATGTATTACCCCGCCAGTTATGGAGTTGGGAGTAAGCATTGCCACCCCAAGAATTATATATGAAAGCTGGCTTACTGTAGAATATGCAAGCCTTGCCTTGAGATCGGTTTTTGAAAGGGCAATCATGGATGCCGCAATAATTGTAAATGAAACTATATAAGCCGTTGCAATACCAAGATTAAGCTTTGCAAGAAGATTTACTCCAAAAACAGAGAGCATGACCCTGCATATTGAAAAGACTCCTACCTTTACAACAACAACAGCATGGAGAAGTGCAGAAACAGGAGTCGGAGCAACCATTGCCGATGGAAGCCAGTTGTGAAAAGGCATTATTGCAGCTTTTGCAAAACCAAAAAGACATAAAAAATATACGCTTGTTACAAGTACAGACGGGGCAGTTGAAGGAAAAATCCCGGCTGCTATTCCTGATGTTGCAAAATCAAGGGTTCCGCATTGGTAATAAATAAGAGCCATTGCAGGAAGAAGAAAAGCCTTTGATGTAAACATGAGGTAAATAATATATTTTCTGGAGCCTTCGTATGCTTCACTGTCCTGATGATGAGCGACCAGTGGATAGGTCATTATGGAAACAATTTCATAAAAAAGATACAAAGTAAAAAGATTAGCAGAAAATGCCGCTCCCATGGCACCGCATACTGCTGCTGCATAACAAAAATAAAATCTTGTCTGGGCATGCTCTGAAAGCCCTCTCATATAACCTATGCAGTATATTGCAGCAAGAATCCATAAAAAGGATGCAGTACCTGCAAATAAGAGTCCAAGCCCGTCTATGTAAAAGGAAACATTAACCCCTGGAACAAGCTCGAATAATTTAAAAGAATAATGACCGCCATCAATAATTTTTGGTGCAATCATCCAGAGAACCGAAAAAAAAGTAAGGATTGCTCCTGCTATAGCTCCAGAATCTCTAAGATTCGGTTTGTTTGAAAAAAACATTATCCATAATGCTGCAATAGCAGGAAGCATTATGGTTATCATCAATTTTCCGCTTACAACTGTTTCCATTCGTGAAAGTCCTGTATAAAATATTGAAATATCAATCTTATTAATGTTTCATTTTATTTACGTCTTCAGGGTCGTCACTTCTGTAACGTCTGTAGACCGCAAGAACCATGCTTATAGCAATAGCAACCTCGGCAGCAGCAATACCCATTATAAACAGAGTAAACACCTGACCTATAGCCGGATCAGGAGAGAGAAATCTGTTAAATGCCATAAAATTAAGGGCTGAGGAATTAAGAACCAGTTCAGTTGAAATAAGCATTCCCACAAAAGATCTATGCTGAATCATCCCGTAAATCCCTGTTACAAATAAGAAAGCAGCAATTATCAGATATGTTTCAAGATTCTGGCTGAAAAACATTTTAATCGTCTCCTCTTCCACCCTGGCCAAGTATAATAGAACCGATTATTGCAGCAAGAAGAACAAGGGATATAAGTTCAAATGCAAGGCAATAATCATATATAAGTTTCCTTCCAAGCCATAACATTGAAAAATCACCTGCTTTTTCAATTGATGGAGTAAAATCAGATTTAAAAACTGTTATGGTCATAAGAGAAAAAACTGTTGTGCATGAAACTATTGCAAGTAAAAGATTTTTTCCTTTAAGATTTTTTTCTGCAACCTCAGTTGGGGTATAGCCAACCATTACTCCAAAAACCAGAACTATACATATAGCTCCGACATATATAAGAATCTGCATCATTGAAAGAAATGGGGAGCCAAGGTAAAAATAAAGGCCCGCCACACCAATAAAACATACAGCCAGACCAAGAACAGAATGAATCAGCAGTTTTGATCTGACAGCCAGTATACCCCCGAAAAAAGTAAGGACTATAAATAAAAAGAATAGAACTTCGGCAATATATCGATAGATCAGCATGAATCCTCCTCTGAAGCCTCAAGAAGATCAAAATGAAATTCCTCTTTTGTAAATCCTGCAAGCCTATATTCATCAGAATACTCTATTGCACCTGTAGGACATGACTCCACACAAATTCCGCAAAGAGAACATTTTGTAAAATCAAGAGAAAAACCTGTAAGTGATTTTTTCTTTTCCCCTTCCTTTTTACCGCTTGTAACCTTGATACATGATGAAGGGCAGGACCTTGCACACATTCCGCATGCTATACATTTATTTTTTCCGGTTTTTTCATTTATAGCAACACGAATATGACCTCTAAAAGCCGGTGCTATATAATTTTTTTCCCTTGGATACTCTATTGTAACCGGAGGCGAAAAAAATGCCTTTATTGTAACTATCATACCATCTGCAAGACTTTTTGTTCCCAGAAAAAGATCTTTGAAATATGCTTTCATATTTTCACTACCACAACTGTAATTAAAAGATTCACAAGAGAAAAAGGTATCAGATATTTCCATGAAAAATTAAGAAGCTGATCAAATCTTACCCGCGGGAAAGTCCATCTGAACCATATCATTAAAAACATTAGTATATAAGTTTTTACAAGAAACCAGACAACAAAGGAATATTCTCCAAAGGGGAGATAAAAACCATGCCATCCACCCAGAAAAACAGCCGTTGCAATAGAACTTACAACAAACATTTCTGTATATTCCCCAAGAAAAAACAAGGCAAATCCCATTCCGCTGTACTCTGTGTGAAAACCTGCTGTAAGCTCGCTTTCAGCTTCAGGAAGGTCAAATGGAGCCCTGTTTGTTTCTGCCACACTTGAAACAAAATAAATAATAAATGCAAGGGGCTGAAGAACTGCAAACCATATTTTACCCTGATAATTCACGATATCTCCCAGACTGAATGAATTAACCACAAAAACAACAGAAACAAGAGATAAGAGAACAGGAATTTCATAGGCAATGTTCTGGGAAACAGATCTCATTGCACCAAGAAGACTGTATTTATTGTTTGATGACCATCCGGCAACAAATATGGCCATAACATTAAGAGATGCCATGGCAAGAATAAAAATAATCCCTATATTAAGATCTATTGCCTGAAGCTTTGGCGCAAAAGGCATTACTGCAAAGGGAAGAACAGAAGGAGTAAATGCAAGCAGAGGTGCTATCCTGAAAAGTTTTCTGTTGGAAGCTTCTGGAATTATAAGCTGTTTTGACATAAGTTTCACAGCATCAATAGCAGTCTGTAAAAGCCCGTGCCATCCAACTTCCATGGGGCCAAGCCTGTATTGCATGTGCCCTGCAATCTTTCTTTCAAGATAAACCATTATAAGGGCATTAACAAAAACAAGAGTCAAAACCAGGGTTAATGCAACAGGGATTCTAAAAAAATGTGGTGGTAAATTAGCTATAAAATCCATATCATTACCTGTCAATTTCAGGAATTACAAGATCAAAACTACCCATAACCGCAACAAGATCTGCAAGCAGCATTCCAGTACATATTTCTGGAATAGCACAAAGATTTGCATATGAGGGAACCCTTACCTTGAGTCTGTAAGGGATATCACTGCCGTCTGCAACCATGTAATAACATAACTCTCCTCTTGCAGCTTCAACTGAAAAAGAGGAGTCTCCTTTAGGAATCTTTATTTTTTTTGGAACTTTTGCCTTTATATCTCCATCAGGAATCATTTCAAGAGCCTGCTTCAAAATATTTTTACTCTGTTTCATTTCTTCAATACGAACCATATAGCGATCAAGACAATCGCCTTTTTTTCCTGTTGGAATATAAAAATCCAATTCTGGATATATTGAGTAAGGAAAGGATTTTCTTATATCATACTCAATTGAGCTGGCCCTCATATTAGGCCCTGAAATTCCGTAACGTTTAACAATGTCAGGAGTTACAATACCCACACCTTCAGTTCTTTTCCTGAAAATGATGTTTCCTGTAACAAGCCTGTCATAAACATCAAACCTTTTCTCAATCCTTTTTATAAAATCCCTGCAACCGTCAATGAACTTATCGTCTATATCCTGATAAACGCCCCCGATTCTGTGATAACTATATGTAAGCCTTGAGCCTGTTACAGACTCAAGAAGATCAAGAATCTGCTCTCTGTCATCAAAACAAAACAAAATAGGGGTAAATGCTCCAAGATCCAGAAGAAAAGTACCAAGCCAGAGAAGATGACTTGCAAGCCGGTTTAATTCAACAGTAATAACTCTTATAAATTCTGCCCTTCTTGGAACTTCTATACCTGTCATTCTTTCAATAAGAGATACATATCCATGATTGTATGGCAGAGCACATACATAATCCATTCTGGCAGTATTAGGCAGAAAAGAAGGTGCAGGTCTGATTTCTCCTATTTTTTCATGCATTCTGTGTCCATATCCTATAACAGGATCTATGCTGGTAACATATTCTCCATCCATTTCGAGAACAATCCTCAAAACTCCGTGGGTACTAGGATGCTGAGGCCCCATGTTGAGAAGAAATTTATGTCTGCCCGCCATATCCTTATTTTCAGATATTTTTTCTGCCATTAATGTCATCAGTTTTTCCTGTAACTTAAATTAACAATTATCCTTAAATTAATTAAAAAATATCAGGATAATTTTTATAAACCTATATCTTCCCTTGATTTAGCTTTTCCCTCTTTTTTCAAAAGAGGATAAAGTCCTTTATCCGAATCAGATAGAATAAGAGGTCTTTTGTCTGTGTTTCCATTAAAATCAATACCAAAAAACTCCATTATTTCACGCTCATACCAACAGGCGCCTGTAAATATATCTGAAATGGTTTCAACAGTTTTTTCTTTATCTGTAAAAACCTTGCCCCTTATTCTTATTTTTTCTTCAAGATGTACAAACTGATAAATAACTGCCATTTCAGGTTCCATATGAACAGCAGAAATAAAAAGCAGAGAAAATTTTTCATTATACAAAAGTTTTGCAAACTCATTCAATTTTTCCCCTACAATAACAAAATCAAGCTCAACACCGGAAAAAAAATCCTTTTTTTCAGATTCTGTGCAAATTAATTTCAAGTTCTCTATTAATTCATTTTTATCCATACAAATATTTGAACCTTTATCTTTTTAAGGATGTTTGTTCTGGGGGAAAGGATGTCTTTTCCCTGTGATTTTTTCCTGAAGTTTAAAAATAGCTTCAAGCAAAGCCTCGGGTCTTGGAGGACACCCGGGAACATAAACATCAACAGGAATAAGTTTGTCAACACCTTCTATAACAGTATAGTTTTCCTCTATTGCAAATGGACCGCCTGAAATCGCACAATTTCCCATTGCTATAACCCATTTTGGTTCAGGCATCTGCTCATAAAGCCTTACAACGGTTTCAGACATTTTTTTATTTACAGTACCGGCAACAATCATAACATCACTTTGACGCGGGGAAGGCCTGAAAACCTCTGCACCATATCTGGAGGCATCAAATCTCGCCATCCCAACACTCATCATTTCTATTGCACAGCAGGCAATTCCAAAAGTCATGGGCCAAAGGGAGTTTGCCTGGCAATGTTTTAAAATAGTTTCTACTGAAGAAAATTTTACAACAGGGCCTTCTCCGTAATATTCCGCCCCATCTTTAAGGCAGGCTGCTTTTGAATTTTCAATAAAAGATTCCATTTTCAAACTTTTTTCCCCTCCCAACTAAAAACACCTTTTACCCATGCATAAACTATTGCAAGGGATAAAATACCTATAAACAAAAACATTTCAAAAATTCCCCTGGAAGAACTTACAGTTTCAAAGGCAGACGCGACTGGAAAAAGATAGAGAACATCAATATCAAAAGCAAGAAAAATCAATGCATAAAGGTAATATGCCGCTCCGTATTTAAAATCCCACATTTCACCATATGGTTTCATCCCGCATTCATATATGTCAATGGTTGCCGACGAATCAAAACGTTTTGGAGCGACAAGATATGAAATAATGAAAGGTGCAAAAGCAGAAAGAAAAGCTCCTATCAAAAAGGATATTATATAAAGATATTGAATTAGAAGATCATCTGACATTTATACTCTCCACTTTAGGCATATTGTTTTCTGAAGTTAATTTTCTAATGCCAATATTATATCAATGTCAAGGCATAAAAAATAATTTATAAATTTTTTTAAAAAACAAATCACAACAATAAGGATATATCAAGGTGCAAAACAAGGTTTATATATCAATACATGACTACGGGTAATAATCATTTTTTAAACAAATTTTTTATTGCATATAAAAATTATTTTTTTATAATAATTGTTAAATTTACAACAATATGGAGGATATATGGAAATTATCGGATATGCCTTTCTGGGGATTGTAGCCATAATCTGGTTTATTGCCATACTCTATGGAGTTATTTCTGCTTTCCCGTTTGGTTTAATTGGAATATTTGCTATTATTGGCTTAGGCCTACTTTTTGTAAAAGTAATAAGAGACAGAATAGCCAATGACGAAGATGATTATTATTCAAAAAATGTAGACTTATAGGAGGTATAACATGAAAATTACCACACAGGATAAATTCTCTGATTTGGAAATAACTGAAACATTAGGACTTGTTAAGGGAAATACTATCCGGGCAAGACACATAGGAAAAGATATTGTAGCAGGTTTGCGTACTATTGTTGGAGGTGAAATATCTGAATATACAAAAATGCTGGCTGAATCAAGAGAACAGGCATTGGACAGAATGATTTCCGATGCAAAAAATGCAGGGGCTGATGGTATTGTTTGTGTACGATTTACAACCTCCGCTGTAATGCAGGGTTCCGCCGAACTGCTTGCATACGGAACAGCTGTAAAATTAAAAGAAAAATAAGAGGTTAACTCCTGTAAAAATGTTTTATAACACTATTTTTATGTTTTTTGTTTGATATATGTTTTTATTCCCCTCCCAGAGCGAGCTTTGATTCCAAAAACAGTGTAAGTTTGGGAGCCAGCCCTGACCTTACGGTATTGTACTTTTACGAACATGAAGGTTTCTTTATTATTCTATGAAAAACCGAAACAAAAATATTATGAGAAAATTAATTCCGTTCCTCAAGTTTCGCTGGAAAGGAACAAACAGACTTTACTACATATCTTACTGAAAATACATATTTTATATTTTTTTATATTTACAAGAAAAACTTTTTTAACTAATAAAGGAGTCTATCTTGCCGAGCTTGAGCGGGCACAGTTTATAGATATAAAAAAGAATTGCATTGGCTTTTTTTCTAATGTATGATTTTTTCATTTTTATATTGAGGGGGAATTGTGGATAATCTTGATAAAGATTTTTTTGAAAAACATTCTAAAAAATATCTTGAAATGGCTTTTAACAAAGACAGGGTTGAACATATTGAAAATCCAGATGGATTTGGCACAAAGACAGGTGTTTGTGGAGATTCCATAAGTTTTTATCTTACAGTAAATAAAAATAAACTTGATTTTGTTTCCTATGAGGTTGACGGTTGTATTAACACCAATGCCTGTGCTGCGACTGTATCAAAATTGACAGAAGGGCTTTCACTGGATGAAGCATGGAAAATAACGCCTGAGATTATTGCAGAATTCCTTGAAACATTACCTGAAGATGAGCTTCATTGTGCTGAACTTGCAGCAGGCTCATTTTATATTGCCCTTAATGATGCAAGTAAAAAAACAAAACACTAAAACTACGTATATTACGAAGTATTAAATTTTATACAACAGGAGGCTGACCAATGTCAGAACAATCAACTTTTATGAAGTTAAGACAGGATGAACGAGAGGTCAGGAAACAGCTTATTATATCTGCCGCCATGACTTTATTTGATGAAAGATCCTTTCATGAAATAGGTATGAGGGATATAGCTGCAGAAGCAGGTGTTTCAGCAGCTTCAATATATAGATATTTTCCAAGTCGGGATGACCTTTTTGTAGAGGCTTTGATTCAGGATATAAATAATATTGAAGGTGAGCTGGAAAAAAGAATTGGTGAAGGTGGAAGTCTTGATGAACTTGCAATTGCAGTTGTTGATTATCTTATTGATAATGAATCTACCTTTCAGATGATGTGTCATTTTATGATTAGAGGTGAAGTAAATGAAAGGGCTTTAAAAAAATTCAATGCTGTTCAACGCTATTTTTTAAATATGTTTGATGAAGCTTTGAAAAAAGCTGAAGGTGCTGAAAATATAAGATTTTTTACTCATGCATTTTTTGCTTCACTGGCAGGAGTTGTGCTGACATTCAGAAATTATCCAGGTAAAAGTAATGAAGAAAAAAGGCAGTATATGCACAGACTTGCTCTTCATATCATCAAAAAAGGTAATGAAATTATTGATAGTGATGGTAATATAAATTAATAATTAATTTTTCTATCACTAATTTTTTTTTAAAGTTTTGTGTAAATAATATTTTCTTGTTTTTATATTCGGTCGGTTGACTGAACGACAATTGGGGAGAAATGAAAGATAAAATTATTGAAGCAGCTTCGAAACTTTTTATAAAAAAAGGGGTTGAGAAAACTTCACTTGCAGAAATTTCAAAGTTTGCAGGTATAAGCAAGGGAACTTTGTATTATTATTTTAACACAAAAAGTGACCTTGTTTTTACTGTAGTTGAAATGCATATGCAGAAGCTGACAGAAAATCTTCTTGACCTTCTACAAAAAAATAAGGATCCAGAGGAAATACTCTACAGCTTATACTCTACAATACCTTCTGAAATTACAAGAAGCAGGCTTCATATTTATCTTGTAAGAGAGGCTGTAATTGACAGCCCTGAACTTAAAAAGAAATTTTATCTGATATATGAAAAATGGAAATCTCTTATTAGTGAAGGCCTTGAAAAACTTTTTCCAGGTATAAAAGATTCTGAAGCTTTTGCAGGTTTTATAATAGCATCAATAGATGGGCTGGTTATACAGAATCTACTTGGAATAGACAAAATTTCTACAGATAGATATGTTTATATTTTAAATTGTTTTTTACAAAAGCAATAAATCAAGAGGATCATGAAATGAAAGTTCAAAAGTCTTTTAAGCCTGGTAAAAAATGGTTTAAAAGTATGGTCTCAAAAATTGTTTTTTTTATTCTTGGCAGGGCTTTTCAGGTTTTTTCCAAAAAAGACCATAAAATATCAGAAGAGATTGAATCATGGCCGGAAGGATTCAAGCTTATGCTTGATATAATGCCTTTTGGCCCTGAACTTGTACTTCAAAAAAATCAGGGTAAAATTTTTGCAAGGAATTTTGATGGCAAAACTCCGGATCTTTCAATAAAGTTTAAAAATATTGAATCTGCATTTATGATTTTAACTCCTCAGATGGGTGTGCCTCAAGGATTTGCAGAACACAGATTTATTTTAATCGGAGATGTTGCAAAAGCAATGTCTTTTACAAGATGTCTTAATATTATTCTTACCTATCTTTATCCTGATTTTATATGTAAAAATCTTATGAGAAGAATCCCTGAAATAAATATTTCCAAAAGGATATTAAAGAGAGCCTATTTTTATACAATAGGAATGATAGCAGGCTTTTGATTTATTATTAAAACTATTTGACCAGGTAAAAAAAATGATTCCTTCATACTATGAATTTTATAATCCAGTAAAAATAATTTCCGGAAACAAAGCCATTGATAATATTCCTTATGAACTTGATTTGCTTGGAGCATCAAGACCCCTTCTTATAACCGACAATGGAATAGAACAGGCAGGTTTGTTGAAGGTTTTTCTTGGCGGGCTTAAAGGGTCTGAAATAGAAATAGGTGCCATTTGCAGGGATATTCCGTCAGATTCGTCAATGAAAATAGTTGGTGAAATTGCAGATATTTTCAGAGAAAATAAATGTGATTCAATTATTGCTCTTGGAGGAGGCTCGCCAATAGATACTGCAAAGGGAGTAAATATCTTGGTTGGTGAAAACTCAAATGATTTGATGCAGTTTGAAGGTGCAGACAGGCTTAAAAAACCCTTAAAGCCTTTTATTGTTGTCCCAACTACTGCCGGAACAGGCTCGGAAGCTACTCTGGTTGCAGTTATATATAATGAAGAAACAAAAGTTAAAATGGAATTTATATCATCTTACCTGCTTCCTTCTATTGCTGTGATAGACCCAAGAATGACAGAAACAATGCCTCCAAAAATAACGGCTGCAACGGGTATGGATGCTTTGACACATGCTGTTGAAGCTTATACCTGTCTTCAAAAAAATCCTGTAAGTGACTCATATGCTTTTTCTGCTGTAAAAATTATAGGAGAAAACCTTATTGGAGCAGTAGAAAGCGGAAAGGATAAAAAAACAAGGCTTGCCATGGCAAATGCAGCGACTATGGCTGGAATTGCATTCTCAAATTCCATGGTCGGCGGCATACATGCTTTGGGGCATGCAGCCGGAGCTGTTGCAAGGGTGCATCATGGTGTTGCAATGTCTATCTTTTTACCCCATTGTCTTGAATATAATTTTGAAAAAATAAAGGATTTTCTTGAAGAGCTTTTACTTCCCTTTGCAGGCCCTGAAATATTTGCTTCCACTCCAAAGGAAAAACGAGGGGAAAAATTTATTTATGAAATAAAAAATTTCCAGAAAAAACTTGAAGAGATGGCTGGCTTGCCAATGAGGCTGAAAGATGCCGGAGTTACAGAAAATATGATTGAAAAGATTGCCAAAGGGGCTGTAAATGATGGGGCTCAAATGATGAATCCTGAAGATATTACTTATGATGATGCTGTTAAAATTTTAAAAAAAGCATTTTAGGGAATATCATGCAAAAACTAAACTATTACTTAAATTTTACTTATTCGGAGGACAAACCATGTCATTAAAAAAACTTTTTTTGTGTATTTTTGCAGTATTTACTGTTTTGCTTTTCTGCCTGGGAATTTTTAACGTATTATTACTCAAGAATCAGCACAGACTTCAAAAAGAACAAAATAAAAGATACATGTCATACCTTATTGCTGACGAATTCCGCTATAGCTCCCGGGAACTCACCCGTTTAGCCAGAACCTATGTTTCTACAGGAAATTCAAAATACGAAACCATGTACCATGATATCATTGCCGTACGAAATGGCAAAAAACCCAGACCCGATGGAAGAATTATACCAATCAGGCAAATCATGAAAGATCTCGGTTTTACTGACAAAGAATTTGCCCTGCTGGATGAGGCTGTTGAAAAATCCAACGGGCTGGTGGCAACTGAATTAAAAGCCATGAATGCTGTGAAAGGTTTGTTTGATGATGGAAACGGAAACTATACCAAAAAAGGTGAGCCTAACATGGAATTGGCAAGGGATCTCATGTTCAACCAGCAGTACCATGAATATATCAGGAAAATCATGATACCAGTAAATGAATTTTTCTCCCATCTGGATGAACGTACAAAAACCGCCTGTGATTTAGAGTACAAGGGGAATTTTTATATGAACATGTCCATTGCCATCATTGTTATTTTCTTTATGGGTCTTATTTTTACAGGCTGGATAATTTATCGACAGGTGATTTGTTCAGTGGGAATTTTGGCAGGAGATGTAACAGAAATCGGAACCGGCAACCTGATGAAGGAAGTCACTGTCAATCAAGGTGGTGAAATCGGGCTTTTAGCAAAGTCTTTACGTACCATGACAAAAAATCTGGCCGATATGGTAAGAATTATGGCATCAGGAGTACAGACATTGAAAACATCATCCAGTGAATTGGCTGAAATTTCTACAGGAATGGAAAAAAATGTTGAAGCTGCAATGGAGCGGGCTAATACAGTTGCCTCTGCATCTGAAGAGATGAGTTCAAATATGGATTCCATAGCTTCCACCAGCGAAGAAAATGCTGCCAATATGCAGGCAATCACATCAGCTGCTGAGTCCCTCAGCAATACAGTACAGGACATCGCAGCCAAGTCAGAACAGGCAAGAAATATTGTCAATGAAGCTGTTTCAGAATCTGAAAAGGCTTCCGGCAAAGTACAGGAACTGGGGAATGCTGCAAATGAAATCAGTAAAGTGACAGAGGTCATCACAGCCATTTCCGAGCAAACCAACCTGTTAGCCTTGAATGCCACTATTGAGGCGGCAAGGGCTGGGGAAGCAGGAAAAGGCTTTGCTGTTGTGGCCAATGAAATCAAGGAACTGGCCAACCAGACTGCCAATGCCACCCAGGAAATCAAGGGAAAAATCTCAGGAGTTCAGGTTTCTACCAGTGAGACTGTCAATGAAATCAGTAAGATTTCCAATGTAATTTCCAATGTCAACGATATTGTAAACACCATTGCGGCCTCGGTGGAGGAGCAGTCAGTGACAACACAGGAAATCAGCAATAACGTGCAGCAGGCCACCATGGGAATCTCGGAAATGAATAATAACCTTTTTCAAAGTGCTGAAGTTTCTGTTTCCATTGCTGAGGATATTGCAATTGTAAGCCAGGCAAATACCACCATTTCAAAAGAAAGTTTGGAGGTAAATAAAAGCTCTTCAAAACTTGATCAACTGGCAGAAGAACTTGCTGAAATGACGTCCAGATTTAAAATTTAATCTTTTTGGGAATTCAGAATACATCATGTTTTTTATTTTTATTCTGATCTTTGGCTCTTTACTGACAGGCATGAACTATTTTGTATACAGATATCTGCTCTTGTATTTTTTCCCTGAAAAAACAGGTGCGGTGCTTATTTTTTCTGTCAATATTTTTGCCTTGCTTTATATTTGCGGCCTGCGCATTTTAAAGCTTCCTGATTTTTTAAATAAAACCGGTGCTCTCTGCCTTGGAATTTCATTTATGCTCTTTGTTACAGCTATTCTTCACAAGGCAGGAGATTGGTTTATAATACGCAAGTCTTTACCTGTAGATCAAAAAAAAAGGAAATTTCTTTCCACTTGCTACAAAGGCCTTATACTTGGAGCTGGAACAGGTTATCTGGGAAAAGGAATCTTTAATGGAAGATCTTTACCATTTGTTAAATCTATACCAGTTCATATTAAAAACCTGAGCTCTCCCTTGACCATTGTCCATCTCACAGACATTCATCTGGGAATATTTTTACAGAAAAATTTTCTGGAAGATATTGTAAATATAACCAATAAACAAAGCCCAGATATTGTTGTTATAACAGGAGATATTATTGATATGCAGCCAGAGGATATTGATGATATCCTTGATCCCTTAAAACAAATTAAAGCCAGATACGGAGTCTTCTGTGTTCCAGGAAACCATGAATATTATTATGGTGTGACCGGAATACTTGACAAGATTAAAAAACTGGGAGTAACCATACTGGGTAATGAATCAAGACAAGTCGCAGGAATAAACATTGCCGGAGTATATGATCTGGCGGCCTTTCGTATGAAACATAAACTCATCCCGGATCTGGAAGCTGCTCTTAAAGACAGTGTTCCTGAAATTCCTACTGTTTTACTTTCACATCAACCAAAATTCATACACCATGTTAAGAAACATCACCGTATAGACCTTATGCTCAGCGGCCATACCCATGCAGGCCAGATTTTCCCTTTTTCACTGCTGGTTCTCCTTGATCAACCCTATCTCAAAGGATTGTATCGTCATGATGAAATTACCCAGGTTTATGTAAGCAGCGGGGTTGGTTTTTGGGGCCCGCCCATACGATTTGGTGCTCCTGCTGAAATTGCGGTTCTTCATCTGACAAGGGATTGATAAACTTTTTTTACTCACCCATAAGCTCTTTTTTCAAGAAAATAAATATTATTTTTAACTGCTGCTGATATGTAAATTTGCAATATATAAATTATAAGTATTTAATATTGACTTTTTTAAAATGCAAGATTATAGATTCTTTGAAACTATTATGGAGAGATGACCGAGCTGGCTGAAGGTGCACGCCTGGAAAGCGTGTGTACTTTAACGGGTACCGAGGGTTCGAATCCCTCTCTCTCCGCCATTTAGCCAACCTGATACTGGCCTTTTTATATTATTGAGTAAAAAACTATGAGTTATCTTGTTCTCGCCAGAAAATATCGTCCAGCAGATTTTAATGCAGTTGTTCACCAGGAGCATGTTACAACAACGCTTAAAAATGCAATAGAACTCAACAGAGTTGCACATGCACATATTTTTACAGGGCCAAGGGGAACAGGAAAAACAACTATAGCCAGAATTCTTGGGAAATGCATGAATTGCTTTAACGGCCCCTCACCAATACCCTGTGAAAACTGCAGATCATGCAATGAAATAAGTTCAGGAAGTCCATCAGATATAATAGAAATAGATGGAGCATCCAATAACAGCGTAGATCAGATAAGGGAAATAAGGGACAATCTTGTCTATAAACCTGTTCACTCAAGATATAAAATATATATAATAGATGAAGTTCATATGCTTTCAACAGCGGCTTTTAACGCCCTATTGAAATCACTTGAAGAACCTCCTCCACATATTATATTTTTGTTTGCAACAACAGAACCCCATAAAATTCCTGTAACCATATTATCAAGGTGCCAGAGACATGACCTCAAAAGAGTACCTCTGGGGGCTTTGTCAGAACACCTTGCTGGTTTATGCAAAAATGAAAATATAGATGCATCAATGGAAAGCCTTTTAAATATTGCTTCAACAGCTGAAGGCTCTGTAAGGGACGCAATGAGTCTTCTTGACCAGGCAATAGCATCTGCTCCAGACAACAAAATAACTCTGGAACATATAAACTGGCTCATTGGTTCTTCCTCTTTTCCTGTAATTAAAGAAACTCTTGATTCAATTTTCAAGGCAGACAGAAAAGCACTCATAAATATTCTGGCAGAACTTTATCTTTCAGGAAAAGACTTGAAAATTTTTTATTCAGATATAGCAAATTATTTAAGACATATTATTATCCTTAAAATAAACGGTAAAGAAGGAAATCTGTGTGATATTTCAAAGGACTGCAAAAATGAGCTTCTGGAAATAAGCATGGGACTTTCACCCCAGTATATCTCAAGACTTCTTGATATTACACTTAAGGAAGAGTCTAAAATAAAATACACTGAAAATATCAGAATACTTATGGAATTACTTTTTTTAAAGCTTTGCGAGATACCGGAAACAAAAAGCCTTGAAAAAATACTTGTTGAACTTGAAAAACTCAAAGCGTCAGACCCAGGTGAAGTTTATATTAGTGAATCAAGAAAAACAGAAGAAAACAAAATAGAATATAAAGAACCGGTACATGAAACAGATTTACCACCTGTAAATGTATCAACTGATAAAAAACAAAATTTGAAAACCCTTTCCAATGAAGAAATATGGTTAAAAATCCTGGAAAAAATATCAAAGATTAAAATGGCAGCCGGAAATCTGCTTAAAAATAATTCCAGATTTTTAGATTTTAATAACGATACTCTTAAAATAAAGGCTGTTGGAAGCGGGTACCATATTTCAATGCTTAAAAAAGAATCTTCTCTGATTGAAAAAACAGCATCTGAAATATATGGTAAAGAAATAAGGGTAGAATTTGATGAATCCTTTATAGATGAATCTTTAAACAAAGGTTTTGTAAATGAAAAAGAAAAAATTTTTTTACAGGCAGAATCAAACCCTTTGGTAAATGCTGTAAAAAATAAATTAAAAGGAAAAATTATAGAAGAAAGACTTATAAAAAACAAACGATTCAAGGAGGAATAAATGAAAGGAATGGGCGGAAATATTAATCAAATGATGAAGCAGGCTCAGAAAATGCAGGCAAAAATGATGAAAATGCAGGAAGAGCTTGAGAAAAAAACAGTTGAAGCAAGCTCTGGTGGTGGAATGGTAAAAGTTGTTGCCAGCGGAAAACAGCAAATAGTCTCAATTGATATAGACAAGGAAATTGTAAATCCTGATGATATTGAAATGCTTCAAGACCTTGTAATTGCGGCAGTTAATAACGCCTTGAATCAATCTCAGGAAATGGTATCCAAAGCAATGAGTCAGATTACAGGCGGAATGAACATACCTGGGCTTATGTAAAACCGGAGTGAAAATGCAAGGATATCCTCCTTCTGTTTCAGAACTTATATCATCTTTAAAAAAACTTCCCGGCATTGGTGAAAAAACAGCTGAAAGACTTGCCCTCTATCTTTTGAAAGCTCCTGAAAAGGAAGGCTTAAAGCTTGCAACTGCAATAGCCGGACTTAAAAAAAATACCAGATTCTGTGAGAGATGTTTCTCTCTTACAAATACCAGGCTCTGTTCAATATGCTCTGATCCTAAAAGGGAAAAAACTATAATCTGTATAGTAGAAAGACCGGCAGATATGGCTGCTCTGGAAAAAGCAGGGAGCTATAAAGGAGTTTACCATATTCTTCAGGGATTAATTTCTCCAATGGAAGGAATAGGTCCTGATGAAATAAGGCTGAAAGAACTTTTTCAACGGATAAATACTGAAAATATAAAAGAAGTTATTATTGCCACAGGAACCAGTGTGGAAGGTGAGGCCACAGCCGGTTTTATTGCTGAGAAACTCAGTTTTTTTAAAAATATCAGAATATCCAGAATCGCCTCAGGAATACCAATGGGAGGAGATCTTAAATATTTTGACCAGGTAACTTTGAAAAGAGCCATGGAAAAAAGATATGAGTTCAGATAATAATTCTTCATTATTTTTTGAATGCACCCAATGCGGAATCTGCTGTCAGGGACATGGGGGCACATATGTCAATGAAGAAAAAATTCAGGAAATAGCTGATTATCTAAATATTTCAACTGAAGAATTAAAAGAAAGATACCTCACCCTTTCATCTTCCAGAAAATATATGATTGCAACCAAAGAAGATGGAAAATGTATTTTTTTTATGAAAAACTGCACAATCCATCCTGTAAAACCAAGAATGTGCAGGGAATGGCCATTCCTGCCGGCAGTAATAAAAGTTCCTGAAAACTGGGAATACATGGCTGATGCCTGCCCTGGTATCAAAACAAATATTGATAAAAAAAAGCTCAGGGAATTTATTTTAAAAAATCTAAAGCAGACAAGAACAATGGAAGAAATAAATATTTTAAACCAAAATAATTGCGGGAATAAATGATTGGCATATTTGACTCGGGTATAGGCGGGCTTACAACTGTAAAGGCTCTAACTGACAAATTGCCTTATGCAGATATTTTATATTTCGGAGATACAGCAAGAACACCATATGGTTCAAAAAGCGCTGAAACCATAAGAAACTATTCCAGAGAAAATGCAGATTTTCTCATAGAAAACGGGGCAAAAATAATTATAATTGCCTGCAATTCAGCATCCAGTGTTGCAACTGAGCTCCTAAGAAAAAGATATAAAATTCCTGTTTTTGAAGTAATAACACCGGCTGTTCAGCTTGCTGTAAAAAAAAGTAAAAATAAAAAAATAGGAATAATAGGAACAAGGGCTACTGTTTCCAGCGGAATTTATGAAAAAAATATAAAAGAACTCGATTCTCAGATACAGGTTTTTTCCAATGCCTCCCCTCTTCTTGTTCCCCTTATTGAAGAAGGGTTTTTAAAGGCTCCTGAAACAAGAAGAATAGTAAAGAAATATTTAATACCTCTCAAAACAAGGCAAATTGATACTCTTATTCTTGGATGTACTCACTATCCAATACTAAAAGAAATAATAAAAGGTAAATCAGGAAAAAAAGTAAATATAATAGATTCTTCAGCAGCTATTGCAGAAAGTGTTGAAAAATACCTTTTTTCTCAGGATAATTACGAAAAGATTACAGGAACTACAGGAAAAAGAGACTTTTATGTTTCTGATATCACACCGCAATTTGGACTTCTTGCTCAAAATATATTAAAAATACCTGTAAAACTCAAACATAGAAAGCTCTAAATTTTTACGACATAAAATAATTTGGCCCGGCTATAAGCATATTGTTTGGCATTATAGACTGAATTTTTTCCATAACACTGCCAAAAATCACTTCCTTTATAATACCGTGGCCATAAGCACCAAGAACCAGTATGGAATCATGGGCAATATTAAAAAGGCTTTGCTCAAGAAGTTCTTCTGGATAAAAATCCCATGATGAAAATTTTTGACTGCCAATAGTCAAAAGACCTTTATCTTCAAGAATCTGCCTGTAATAATCTTTGGATTTATCCTTTTCCTGAAAGGTTACAACTCTTAAATCCTTACCTGAATTAAGAGACATTGTAAGCCCGAGCCTCAAGGCATTAAGAGAATTGGCCGAACCTCCAAAAAAAACCGTAACAGAATTCCATGGTTTAAAAACTGCCCCAGGTATTAAAACAGGAAAAGATGCTGAATTAACAATTTTCCTTACCTTCATACCTATATGTCCAAGACCTATTTTTGAATAATATTCACTTATTGTCCTTGGACAGCACATATAATCAAAATCCTTTGTAACATCAGGAAGATTTGTAGCAGTTTTTTCTTCCGGTATAAAAAACTCAGGTTTAAAACCTGCTTCTTCTATTATCATGGAAGCATTTGACTTTGCTGATTCAGGAAAACTCAGATAAGACCTGTCAAGATCAACCTGGACTGCTTCACGGTCAAAGTATATAAGAAATTTGGTAAATTGGGGAATATATACTATTGGGTCACATTTAAGCATTTTACAAAAATATAATGACTGAAGTAAATTTTCTCTGCCTAAAGGTGTGTTTCTGTATATATGAAAAAATCTGGGGCTCATAATTAAATCCTAAAGTTCTGAAGTTTGAACCATAAGCTCCCTTCTGTACTGATCCAGAAGAGTGCCTTTTGATATAATGCCAATAAATATTTTCCCATCAAGAACAGGCAGGCTGAAATAGCCATATGCATCCATAATATCAAGAGCTTTTTTAAGTTCTATCTCCTTTGAAACAGAAGGGATCTTTGAATTCATTATCTGATATACAAAAACTGTTTGATACATTACATTATCCATTAAAAATGGTCTTATATCATCAAGATGAACAATCCCCAAATATTCATTGTTTTTCCTGTTTATAACAGGAAAAAAATTCCTTTTTGAAACTTTCAGCATAGAGATAACGTCTTTTAAAAGCATATCATTATATACTTCCATACAGTCTTTTTCAATAAGTTCTTCTACTTTCAGATCCGCAAGAACCCTTGCATCTGTTCCCGGTCTTAAAAGCTCTCCCTTCAAAACAAGTTCTTTAAGATAAAGAGATGCCGGCTCAAGATATCTGCAAATAGTAGAAGACAATGTAGAAACCATTATAAGAGGAACTATAACTTCATAGCCACCTGTTATTTCAACTATAAGAAAAATTCCTGTTAAAGGGGCCTGAAGAACCCCGCCCATTACTCCTGACATTCCAAGGAGAGCAAAGCCTCCTTCGCCTACAAGGCTTATTCCTGGAAATATAAAAATCATACATCTGTAAAAAAGAACCCCGGTAAGGCTTCCTATAACGAGAGATGGAGCAAAAATTCCTCCAGACCCGCCCCATCCAATTGTAAAAGATGTAGCTGCAATTTTTGCAAGCAAAACGATTGCAACTATTGTCAATCCATTCTGATAAATACCTCCAATAAGTTCTCTTACGCAATGGTAACCTTCCCCCATGGCATCGGGAATGAAATAGCCCATAACTCCAACTATACATCCACCTGTTCCTGCTTTTAACCAAAAAGGAAGTTTCAGTTTTTTCCATGTTTTTTCTGCCAGAATGGAATTTTTCTCCATTATTCTTGTAAAAAAAACAGAGACCAAGGCAGTAACAACAGCAAGAACTGCTGCTGCTGCAAGATCATGAAAACCGATATTAAAACCGCTGTTACTGAAAGGAATCTGATCTCCTGTCAAAAAACGGCTCAATTCTGTTCCTGCAACAGATGATATAGCCACAGGTACAAGATAAATTGTATTCCATTCAGCAAGAATAACCTCCAGAGTAAAAATTATTCCAGCAACAGGCGCATTAAAAATTGCTGAGATTGCGGCAGCACTTCCGCATCCTAAAAGAGTGATTCTCTGTCTTTCATTTAACGAAAAAAGCCTTGCAATATTTGAGCCTATAGACGCACCACTTATTACTATAGGTGCTTCAGGGCCTGCTGAGCCGCCGCTTCCTATGGTAAGAGTACTTGCTATCAGCCTGGAAAAAACAGACCTGAGCTTCAAAAAACCGCCATCCCTTGAAACAGAATAAATAACATCTGGAACACCATGCCCTTTATCATCTTTTATTATTTTTTTTAAAAAAACAGATGAACAGGCAGCACCGAGTCCAGGCAGAAAAAAGCACCACCAGTATTGTCTGAATATATCAAAATGCTCTGAGCAAAAGTGAAGTGAAAGGTTAAGAAAAACAGCTGCAAGCCCGCTTAAAAGCCCTACTATTATTGCCATTACAAGCAAAAAAATATTTTCATCAAAATGTATAAGAACCCATTGAGAAGGAACTTTCCATTGGAAACGCTTCATTAATACAGTCTCCTATAAAACTTCCAGTTTCTGCTCAAAAGAGTCAATCTCCATAAATATTTCCAAAGGATCTGGTTTTTTCCTCAAAAAATCAATAAAACTGTCATGGCGCAAACAATAAGAAAGGCTTGACAAAAGTTTGAGATGCTCCTTGACATTCCTGCACACAATAACAAATAACACAAAAACTTTCTGGTTATCTATAGACTCAAAATCAACAGGTTCCTTTAAAAATACAGTATTTATAATGGAGTGTTCCACAAAGCCTTCCATTGGTTCCCTGGGATGGGGAATTGCAATACCACGCCCTATTCCTGTTGAAGACATTTCCTCCCTTTCAAAAAGACGTTTTAAAAATTCAGCTTTATGCTTCGAGGAAAAATCCATTTTTTCAACAACAAAGCTAAAGATATCCTCTTTACTTGTTTTATCAACATCATAAAAAACCCTGCCATCTGAAAATGCTCTGGAAAGAAGTCTTTGTTCCTTTCCAGTTTCAGCCTGTCCGGTCTCAAAGTTCTTATTGTTAAAGGAAAGACTGTTTTTCTTTGCCCATTCATCAAGTTTATCCTTTTTAAAGATACAGATATCCCCGTTCCTGTGAACAGGGATTCTTCCCTGCCTTATCCATCTTTTCAGAGTATTTACAGGCAAATTTAAAAAAGATGCGACTTCATCAATATGGTGCTTCATTAATTATTACCATTTTTTTAAGTTTTTTTTAAGACACAATTTTATAATGCTATATTCAAGCAAGCATAAAATCAAGTATGAATTATATGATAATATAAATTAAAATGGATTTTGAATAAAAAAAGAAAAATAATATTAAAGGCAAAAAAGTCTATTTTAAAAGCGTGGATTCTATAGAATCTCTTCTATACTTTATTTCAACCCTTCTGTTTTTTGCCCTTCCTCCTGAAGTATCATTTGTATCTACAGGACGAAATTGTGCATAACCGGCTGCTGTTAAAAGATTAGGAGAGACCCCTTTCCCAACTAAAAATCTTACAACCTCACTTGCCCTTCTTGATGAAAGCTCCCAGTTTGAAGGAAATTTTGAGGTTTTTATAGGAAAATTATCAGTATGACCGGCAACCTCAATGGGATATCTGAACTGTTTGAGTACATGTGCTATTTTTGCAAGCACTTCAAGACCTTCACCAGTAATAGATGCTTCACCGATTCTAAAGAGTAAAATATCAGAAATAGTTATTACAACCCCTTCTTCGGTTTCCTTGACATTTACCATTCCTGCAAGTTTGTTAAACATGACAAGTTCCTGAACATCCGAAACAATATTTTTCATTTCCTTCTGAATCATTGTTCCAATTTCATCTATGGATTTTTTTTCAGGTTCTTTTTCAGCGGGTTGGACATTTTGCATTACAAGCCCCTCACGGGTACCAGCTTCAGGAATAGCCTGGACACCAAGAGCACTTTGCAAGGAAGCGACTATTTCCTTAAAGGTTTCTTCCTGAATAGTACTCATTGCAAACAAAAGAACAAAAAAACACATGAGGAGTGTAACCAGATCAGCGAATGTAGCCATCCATGCAGGTGCACCGGCAGGCGCTTCCTCGCAATTACCTCCTCCATCGTTACCGCCAAGTCCGAAACTGTTTTCTTCTTCTTTCTGATTTTCTTCAGACATTCTTTATATCTCCAGCTATTTACCCTCAGAGCCCTTTTTCTTATCAGTCAGATAAACTTTAAGTTTTTCCTCCATCAGTCTTGGATGCTCACCTTCTCTTATAGAAATCACACCTTCAAATAAAAGATCCATATTTGTAGTTTCCTGCTCATTTCTGAGTTTTAATTTATCTGACATGGGAAGAAAAAAAAGATTAGCCAGTATAGCCCCGTAAAAAGTTGTAATCATTGCAACAGCCATTTTAGGACCTATGGAAGAAGGATCATCAAGATTTGCCAGCATCTGAATAAGTCCGATAAGAGTTCCAACCATTCCAAAAGCAGGGGCATATGCTCCCAGTGATGAAAAAATACCAACTCCTATTTGATTTTCCTGCTGAACCATTGAAATTTTTTTCTGCATGACCTGGGCAATATCTGATGTTTTAACACCATCCACAGTCATCTGCAAAGCACTTGCAAAATAAGGATCATCAATAGAACCAATCTCTCCTTCTATTGACAAAAGGCCCCCTTTTCTTGCCTTGCTTGAAATCTCTATAAGCTTGTCTATAAGTGTCTGGGGATCTTCCAGCTTAAAAATAAAAATTCTCATGCTGGCTTTTATAAGCTTTAAAAAATCCGGCAGAGGATATCCAACCATTGCTGCGGCAATAGTTCCTCCAACAACAATTATAATGGAGGGTATATTAATAAAAAGATCCAGGCCGCTTCCCATCAGTATTGTACCAATAACGGCCCCTATTCCTGAAACAATACCAATTATGGAGGTTATATCCATAAGAAAAACTCCTTGAAATCAACTTGTTACAAGTATCGAATCAATAACAGATTCACCTTTGTCATAAGCTTTTATTTTATCTATAACAGCCTCATCCAATAAAGTGCCTGCAGGAAGCAGCATAGCACCTTTTTTTGAAAAAATACCTGATTCAAGCTTCATTTCAGGTTTTAAATTCATAATATTTACACATTTTATTCCAGAATCCACAAAAAAATCTTTTTTTTCAAGAAGCTTATATAAAGCCGAAACAACATTAGGATCAAGGCTTTGACCGGATGCCCTGTCAAGTTGAATCTTTATATTACGGTTTGAAAGTCCTGTATGAGAAAGGTGATAATAAAAAGCAGCACCCCTTACAATACGAATCTCTCCTGAAACCTTGCTTCCTTTTTTTGAGTTTGGTCCGCTTCCATCAAAACATTCGTCAAGCTCAAGAAAAACTGAAGCAAGATTTTTCAATCCTGAAAATTTTTCTACTATAAAAACCGCCTTCTCTGGAAAAAAAAGAAATTCCTCGGGATTATAATCTTTAAAAAGCATTCCTGTAAGATGAAGCCTTGCTATAATATCAGAATTATTAATTTTTGTCTTATCAAAAGATAATTCTTCTCCAATGCTTCTTGCAAGGGAAGCTACACGGGAAGAATATGATCCGTCTTTTTTTATAAGAATAGATGAGATAAAAGAAAGAGAATCTACAGCAGCCAGATTATCTTCACGAATTCTTGCCTTAAGTTTTTTTACAAAAGACTGATTCTTTTTTCTGTCGGCAATTAGCTCTTCAACCTGAGACATATAACTATCAAGTCTTTTCTCAGATTTTTTTAAAAGACTCCAAAGATGCCTGGAATTTTCAACAGACGAGGAAAGATCAGACATGATTTTAAACCGCACCCCATTAAGTATATAATAAATTTATGAAGTAAAATAACAATTTAATTTTTATTCATTTTTTATTATGCGTCAACATAATTATCAAGCCACCAGGCATCTGAATCCGATTTCATTATTTTTTTAGCAAGCTCTCTGCCTTCTGTGGTTTTAATTCGATTTTGAACAGTTTCTATCCAGCGTTCTGTTTTTCCTGCCCCCTTATCACTTAATACTTTCAAATCCACAAGAAAAGAAAGCTGATCTGCATCCGCAGCAAGTTTTGCTTCAATAGTACTGCAATCATTAAACTCATCAATCAGACTTTTAATATCACTGCCAAAAAAAAGATCTCTGGTCATGTCATCTATTGCCCTTTTTTCATCCTTTGTAACATACTTTTTTTGAAAATAATTTATATCTCCGGTTCTTGACTCGGGTAAATCATGAAAAAGAGCCATAAGTACAACTTTTCTTTCATCAGCTTCAGGTCTGAGTTTCCCAAGAATATATGAAATAACAGAAATGATAAAAGAGTGTTCAGCCACACTTTCCTTTCCATTTCCCAAAAAATCATACCCTGATCTTTTAAGAGATTTAAGGTGTCTTGCCTCAAAAATAAATTTTATTATTTGATCCATATTAAATAATATCCAAATAGTTTTTTTGTATCTTGACTTTTTCGATTCACAATGGTTTAATTTTTCTTAATTTTCAAGTAAAAACCTGCTTAAAACAAATTACACAGGATGTTTTTATGAAGAAAGATTCAATTTTTAAACTAATTTTGGCACTTATTATTTTTATTACGATTCCTGCTTTTTGCACAAAATCAATAGCGGCGGAGTCAAAACTTCAAACAACCATAACCTATACAGTAAAAAAAGGAGATACCCTATGGGGCCTTTCCCAAAAATTTTTTGATTCCCCCTGGTACTGGCCTGGATTATGGGCAGAAAATACCGAAATAACAAACCCCCACTGGATTTATCCAGGACAAAAAATAACTCTTTATAATAAAAAAGCTCTTTCTGATATAATTGAGCAAAAAAAGACTTCTGTTTCCGGGGCAGTAAATCAGATAAAAAAAGAAAAAACTGCAGAAAAAAAACCTTCTTTTGTTTTCAAAAAAATAAACAAGCTTCCCTTTATCTCACAGAGAAAAATAAAACCTGAAGCCATTATTAAAGAAGGAATCAGTAATCAGGAAATGTTTTCAACTACAGATGAAATTTATATTCTTGCAAATAATAATCAAGATAAATTTTTGATAGGAGAAAAATATGCCATATACAAAAGGCCGATTAAAGTAAAAGATCCCCATAACAAAAAAATTCTTATTGGATATCAATATAATCTTGCAGGTACACTGGAAATTCTGAAAAAAGAAGGAAAACTTTTAAAAGCTGTGATAACAAATAGTTATCGTCCGATATCAGTGGGTGATCTTATAACCGGATTTAATGAAATTTCTCCTGAAATTTTTCTTGCCCCAGGTGTTGCAGGTCTTAAAGGAAAAATAATAAAAGAAAAAGAAAATGCTCTTTTCCTTGGAGAAAAGTCAGTAGGGTTTATAAACTCAGGTACCGCAGATGGAGTACAAAGAGGTCAGGTTTACACTATTGTCAAGGAGCAGGAGATTAAACTGGACAAAAAAAATAAAGTCAAGGAAATCATACCTTTTGGCTCTTTTGTTATACTTGACGCCAAAGAGAAAACTGCAGCTTTTCTTGTTGTAAAATCAGAAAAACAAGTTCCTGTCGGAGCAAAATTTATCTCTCCTGAAAAAATGTAGCAAAAACCTTATTAATTCTTAAAAAAAGGGCTGTTCAATAAAATTAATGAACAGCCCTTTCTATTAAAACTTTACCTTTGTTTTTTTCACTGATAAGAAGAACCTGAATTATCAATAATATATTAATTACGGGGATAAAATGGATTTCAGAAGTATAGAAGATGTGCAGCTCAGACTTCAATCATCGGATTATATACCATCAAGGGAAATATCAACTGTAATCTTTCTTGCCCAGGCAACAAAAAAGCCTGTGCTTGTTGAAGGTCCTGCAGGTGTTGGAAAAACCGAACTTGCAAAAGCTGTATCAAAGTGCATGAAAAGAGATCTCATAAGAATGCAATGCTATGAAGGTCTTGATGAAACAAAGGCCCTCTATGAATGGGAATATGCTAAACAGCTTTTATATACTCAAATGGTAAAGGATAAAATTGATCATCTTCTTACTGACATAACAAATATAAGTGATGCTGTTCAAAAAATTTCAGAACAGGAAGATGCTTTTTTTTCAGAAAAATTTATCCAGCCAAGACCTTTATTAAAAGCTATCACTTCTGAAAATCCAGTTGTTCTGCTTGTTGATGAGGTTGATAAATCGGATCCTGAATTTGAAGCTTTTCTACTTGAACTCCTAAGTGATTTTCAGGTAACAATACCTGAAATAGGTACTATGGCGGCAAAAAGCATGCCCTTTGTGTTCCTGACATCAAACAATTATAGAGATATGAGTGATGCCCTGAAAAGAAGATGTGTTCATTTATATATAGACTATCCTGAAGTCCATACAGAAAGACAAATTATTAAAATGAAAATTCCTGGTATCAAAGAAGACCTTGTTAATAAAATTGTCCAAACAATCGCAAATTTAAGACAGCTTGATCTCAAGAAAAAACCTTGCATTTCTGAAACAATTGACTGGGCGAGATCTCTTCTGGCCCTTGGAGCAGAAGACATAAAACCAGAAATTTTAAGAGATACTCTTAATGTTATCTGTAAATACAAAACAGACGAAGAGCTTGTAAAGAAAAATATTGAATCTCTGGTTTAAAAATGCTTGAAATAATTATTAAATTTGCAGCATGCTGCAGGACTGCCAATTTTTATATATCAACTGCACAGACAATTGACTGCTGCGAGCAGCTAAAGCTTATAAATCCCGTTGAAGAGCATGTTTTCAAAACAGTTCTCAGAACAAACTTTGTAAAGGCAAGACGTGATAACCCAAAATTTGAAGCTTTATATAATCTTTTTTTCCATGAAATGGGCCAGGCTTTAAATAAAGAAGAATCTGAAAATAAAAACCTTAAAGAAAATGTTCTTAATTCTTTAATGGAGATAACCTCACAATCTGAAGATCCTCTTTTAAATATTCTTATGGATTTTCTTTCAGGAAATCCCAAGGACTACCTTGGTGAAATTACTGATATTCACAGCACAATAGAAAAACATCAGGCTGCTCTTAAATCAAATATGGGGCAGCTTGCAATGCGGCTTGATGTAATGCTCAAAATAAACAAGTTACGCAGCAGAGTTCTTGAGCTGGTTGAAAACCACGGAAAAAATGAGCCGCCCCAGTCAAGGGAAGCTGTTGAACAGCATTTTGCAAAACTTCTCGACAAAGCATATGAAATCCTTACAAAAGAACCAAGACCTGATAATGCAGGTCTTAAAGAAGTAAAAAATAATGATACAAAATATAAAAATATAGGAGAAAAGCCTTTTTCAAATCTTTCTCCTGATGAAGTATCAATGACCAGAGAAGTTATTGAGCAGCTTGTCAGAAAACTTAAAGATATGGCTTCAAGAAGATTTATATCTAAAAATAAGGGGCTTATAGATATAAAAAAAACCCTGAAAGATGCAAACAAGTTCCAAGGGATTCCAGTAAAGATTCATTATAAAAACAAACCGTTAAGAAAAGGAAAAATTGTTACTCTCTGTGACATATCCGGCTCTGTATGGTCCGCTGCCAGATTTATGCTCAATATTCTATACTCCCTTCAAGACTGCTTTTCCAGAGTCAAAAGTTTTGTTTTTGTATCAGACGTCTGTGATGTAACATCTATATTTGAGCATAATGAAATAAATGACGCCATTGATAAAATCATGACAGAAGCTGATATAGAATATGATGTTCCAACGGATTATGGAGAAACATTTATCAGATTCAGAGAAAATCATATTTCAGAGCTTAATTCAAAAACCACTCTTATAATCATAGGTGACGCAAGATCAAATTACATGAATCCCCACTCTGAAATACTTGAAGAAATGAGGAGTAAGTGCAGGCGGATAATATGGCTTAATCCAGAACCTCTTGCAAGCTGGGATTCAGGAGACAGTGAAATGTTCACATACAAAGCACATTGTAATGAAGTAAGACCATGCCAGAACCTTAACCAGCTGCTTTCTTTTATAGAAGACCTTGTTTTATAATTTATATAACACCCTGATAATTAATACTTTATTTAAATATAATTTCTGTATAAAGATTTAATTTTATAATTGAGATTACTATGAATATGGCTTATACTCATAAACAAAGTTTACCAAATACAAGGAGAAAAAAATGGATATTATAAAATTTAGAGAAATATTACCAAAACTTGGAAAAAGAGTTTTTATAGCAAAAGGAGCCAGAATAATTGGAAATACAGAAATAGGTGATGACTCCGCTGTCTGGTTTAATACTGTCATAAGAGGTGATACAGCAAAAATTACAATTGGAAAAAATACTAATATTCAGGATAATTCCGTACTCCATTGTGATCCTGATTCTCCTCTTACAATTGGAAATAATGTCACAATCGGCCACAATGCAATTGTACATGGATGCACAATCGAAGATAATGTCATGATAGGAATGGGAGCAATTGTAATGAATGATGCCGTTATAAGAAAAAACAGTATAGTTGCTGCAGGTTCTGTTGTACTTGAAAAAACAGAGGTACCTGAATATTCCCTCATTGCAGGTTCGCCAGCAAAAATAAAAAAAGAACTTGCTCCGGCCACAGGAGATGTAATACGTAATGTATCAAAACATTATGTAGAACTTAAGGATAACTATATTGAATCTGAGGATAAGAAATAATCTAAAATTTCTCTTTCTGATTTTTTCTGGACTTCTTTTTTCTCAAATAATCTCCTTTTTTGAAATATTAAATTCAAACAAAGAGCTTTTTTTAAAATCAAAAGCTCTTTTAAATGAAACTTATTTTTTTTTCACGCCATCTCATGGTGTATCAGATAGTCTTCTAAAATATTCAACCGCTTTTTTTGGTTCAATATCAATAACATTTACATCAGGAATCTTTCTCACTTTTTCAGGATTATTGGCAGCTCTTATCTATATTAAAAGCATAAAAAAAAATTTTTTGCTGTCCCTTCTAATTTTTTTATATCTTATCCTGATATTTTTTTTAAAAAGCCTGTTTTTTTTTGCTGCTGTTCCTGCACTTATCTTTTTTCTTACAATAAAATTAAAACCTGAATTAAAAACGGATTTAAATTTTATATTTACTGTTATTTTAATTTTTGCATCTGGATTTTTGTATAAAGGCGAAGCAATTTTTTCAGATATAAGGGATAAAGTTCTTTTAAATAATAAAGCCGGAATAATTATAAATAATTTTTATTACAATTATACAATGTATCCAGCCGAATTAATCAAGCCATTAAATGCAAAAAAACTTAAACTATGCAAACTAACCGGCTTTAATAATAATGAAAAAAAAAGGCTTGAAAAAATTTTGTTAAACTTGAATTTTTTTACTGTAAAAAAAAAATCGCCGCATATAGATCTTTATCTTGAAAAAAATAATAATAAACTGCAGCTTATATCTTCAGGTAAAAAATTCTATATAGAAAACACTTTTTCAAAAAAAATTTTTAATGAAATTATAGAAAAAATCTCTTACAAAACTGACAGCAAATTATTCTTCAGAAAAATAACTATAGCAGGCCTTTTTATGCTGCCTTTTCTGTTTTTGTATTTTATCTGGTTTTCATTAAAAACACTTTTTTCATACTTTTTATCTTACAATAAAGCCTCTTTTTTTTCTTCAATTCTTCTGCTTATAACAATTATATATTTTTTTTCACCTATACTATATACCCCGGAAATAAACAGAATTAATCTAAGCCAGAAAATTAACTCACCCAAAAAACTTATCAGGCTGCAAGCTTTAAAATATGCTTTTTCAAATAAAATTTATATAGAAAATCTTTCAAACCATCTGGATTCCGACTTTATTCCTGAAATATCATGGGCAATTTTAAATCTTAAAGTTAAAACATCAGATGACCTTAATATAATTTTTAAAAAAACAAAAAGCAAATATATTAATATAAGGTATAAAGCTTATCAAAAGATTGGTGGAGTATCTGGTATATTTGAAAAACAGGTTTATAAATTTTTAAAACAAAATTACCCCAATATAAAAAACTGGTATGTTCAATGGTACGCATACACTTACACAAAAAAAATTATCCATTAATAGATTTAAAAAAACTACTTATTATAACATCTGCCATTTTAATAATTGAAGCTTTTTCCTTTTTGCTTCCTTTTCAAAACAATATAATAAAAACACTTATTCTAAGAACCCTTGATATCTTTATTATATATTTATTTATTTTAAAATTTAAGATGAAAAATTTATTCCTTGATAAAAAAATATTTTTTTGCGGAGTAAAAACCGGATTAATAATATCTTTTGCAGCAGGTCTTATTTTTTTTTTTATTTCATTCATAATAAAAAAAATTTTTAATATCAGTATAATTAATTTTTTAATGAATAAACCGCCATCAGCCAAAGAACTTTGCATATTGATTTTATCAGGAGGTATAATTTCACCAATAGCAGAAGAACTTTATTTCAGAGGGATATTTTTAAGTTTCTTAAAAGAGAAATTAAACATTTTTGCAGCAATATTTTTTTCATCTCTTATTTTTGCAATCATACATAATTCTTCTCCAGCTGCTTCTGTCTTTCAATTTGCAGGAGGTCTTTTCTTTGCATCAGCATACATCCTGAGCAAAAATATTTATGTTCCAATAATAATACATTCAGCCGGCAATATTTTTATATTTATTCTTCCTGAAATAAAGAATTTATATATTCTCTCCTCCATAATTCAGCTGATATAAAAAACCAATCTATATTAATTGCCGTTCAAAGGATAGAGTGCAGGTGTTTCATCTCCTGCATAATCTTTTCAGCGGTTCGATTTATTCCTAATTTTTTCAGGTTATAAAATTTAATTACCTGATAAATTTAAGATAGGATTTGGAAGGAAGATCCTGAAAAACATTAACTCCTGCTCCAACAACACATTTCTCACCAATTTTGAGCCTCTGCCTAATCATTGCATTGCTTCCGACAAAAACTCCATTGCCAAGCCTGGATTCTCCGTTTACAACCGCACAGGTAGATATATGGCAATAATCACCAAGCCTGACATTATGCTCTATTACAGCCTTGGTAGCTATTATGCAATTTATACCTGTACTTACACCTGCGGAAACAATGGCATCATGGCCGACTATTGTTCCGCTTCCAATTCTTGAATGTTTTGAAATATAAGCATGGGGAGAAAGAACTCTTGCAAGCCTGCCTCCAAAGGCAGATATTTTTTCTGCAAGCTGGCGTCTTTGCCTGCATGTTTTTATATGCCCCATGGTTATTAAAAAATAATTATCTGTTTTAGCATATTTTTTTATCTCAGACTCATCTCCGATAATTTCATATCCAAGGACCTTTTTACCTATTTTTCCAGGTGAATCAAGAATACCGGCAATCCTGAATTTATCCTCCTGTTCTATTATATCTATAGCAGAAGCACAATGACCGCCGCCGCCTACCAGATAAATGGCTTTTTTCATTACATTCCCCCCTCTGGAATACTGCTCGGAAGATTAATTATTCTTTTATAAATATTTTGTGTTACATTCAGATTATTATATTGATTCTTTCTGAATATATCAAGAAGATGAAGTGGTTTCCACACCATCCTTGGAAAAATGGAATGTTTTCTTGATTCATAAAGAAAATTTTGAGCCTCTTTTGCATCTTGAAAAAAAACCGAATTTAACCAGAAATTGGAAATACAATTTTCAGGTTCTTCAAAAAACAGGAAACCTGATTTATCACATATTTTCTTATATTCTTTTGCAAGTTTTCTCTTTTTTTCAACAAATTCATCCAGCTGGTGAAGCTGTGCAGATAAAAAGGCTGCATTAATATTAGGCATCCTGTAATTATAACCAATCATATCATGTTCATGGGATAAAGTGTTTACTTTTCTTGCTGTAGTGCTTAAATGACTCGCCAGCTCTGCAAAATTTTTATCATCAGTTATAACAGCACCGCCGCCCCCTGAAGTTATTATCTTGTTACCATTGAAACTGAAAATTCCTGCTTTTCCATAGGTACCGCCATGTCTGCCCTTATAAAAACTTCCAACAGCTTCAGCAGCATCTTCTATAACAGGAACATTATATCTGGCGCATATTTGACAAATTTTATCTATTTCACCAATATGGCCAAAAGTATGCATTGGAACACAGGCCGAAATTTTTTGACCGCTCCCTTTATAAAAACACTCACCGTTTTTTTGTATTGAAGACTTTTTAAAAAAATATTCAAGAGCTTCAGGAGAAAGAGAAAGGGTCTTCTCATCTATATCAAGAAACAAAGGTTCGGCATTGCAATATTTTACAGCATTTGCGGTTGCTACAAAAGTAAGGGGCTGGGTAAGAACCAGATCATTTTTCCCCACTCCGCATACAAGAAGGGCAATATGAAGAGCTGCTGTACCAGATGACATACATACAGCATATTTGCTTCCTGCCATTTCAGCTATTTTTTTCTCAGCCTTTGAAACATATTCTCCAACTGAAGATACAAAACCAGAGTCTATACAATCCAGAAGATATTTTTTTTCAATTTCTCCCATGACGGGTTCATGAAGAAAAATTTCTTTGTTTTCAGGATATGATTCTCTTATAAATTCTATAAGAAGATCAAAATCAGACATTATATATCCCGGTTTTATATTTTCTAAGATTTTTTATGTCAGAAAACCACTTGATTGTTATGTCAAGCCCTTTATCAAGACCTGTTAGTGGTGAAAAACCGGTAAGTTTCAATATTTTTGAATTATCACAGCAAAGCCTGAAAACCTCTGAACCCTGGGGACGAATTCTTTCATTATCAACAGCAACCTCAGCATCTGTTCCCATTTTTGACTGAATAAGAGATACAAGATCCCCAATGGAAATCTCACGACCGGAACCTATATTAACAATTTCTCCATCAGTTTTTTCACATTCTGCAATTGATATCATCCCTTCACAGGTGTCATCTACAAAATTAAGGTCTCTTGTGGGTGAAAGGTCTCCAAGGCTCAAACTTTTTTCCCCCTCTGCAAGCTGTGTTATAATAGTGGGAATTACAGCCCTGGCAGATTGTCTGGGGCCAAAAGTATTAAAAGGCCTTGCAATTGCAACAGGGAGTTCAAAGGAACGGTAAAAACTCCATGCTATTGAATCTGCACCTATTTTTGATGCAGAATAAGGAGATTGAGGTTTAAGAGGATGTTTTTCATCAATAGGAACATAATCTGCTGTACCATATACTTCCGAGGTGGAAGTATGAATAAATTTCATACACCCCTTCTCAAGAGCTGCCTGACATATGTTCAATGTACCGGTCACATTGGTGTCAACATAACTTTGCGGTGCCGCATATGAATAGGGAATGGCTATAAGAGCAGCAAGATGAAAAACAACCTCCACATTTTCACAGAGCTTCCTGCAAAACCCAGGGTCTCTGATATCACCTGAAACAACTTCTATTTCACTCAGCTCCGGAATATCTTCCAGCCAGCCCCAATAATTAAAGGAATTATACTGGGAAAGAGCTCTTACAATGCAACCTTTTTTTATAAGCTTTTCACAAAGATGGGAGCCTATAAAACCGCCTCCCCCTGTTACAAGAACCTTCCTTCCGCTCAAATCCATAAACTTCTCCAGATTTCAAACCAATTTTTTAATTATAAAATTACTTGAGATAATCTGCAAGACTTAGTCTCATAATCCTTGCAGAAGAAGACAAGGCAGCCTGATAAGCGGTTTCAGAAGAAATAAGATTGGAAATCGCACCAACCATATCAGCATCTTCTATTTTAGATCTGTTTTTTTCATATGTGAAAGAAACATTTGATATAACGCTTTGTTTTGTTATAAGCCTTGCATTTTTCATTCCTATCTCTGTAACCTTGCTTAACTCTTTATTATAATGGTAGTCAAGCCTTGTAAGAGTCCTGTTAATGCCTTCAAGGTCATTGTTCCTGAGATATTTTTTGAAATCAATAAGACTGTCATAAATTCCCCAGGACGCACTTTCATCACTTGTATTTGTAAGAACAGCAGAGGAGTCCTTTTTATCATCAAAACCAAGTGTAACTGCTGCACTGCGTCCTGTCCCTCCTTCAGAAACAGGCCTGTCACTGCCTGATTTCCACAGAAACTGAATTTCATCAAGAACCGCGCCATTTTCTCTGAATTTAAACTGATTTGTAACAGAATCGTATGAAACAATATAATCAATATTATAACCTTCTGCCGAAGAAGCCTGCTCCATTTTAAATTCAATATGTGCCGCAAGCTCATCACCGGTATAGCTTCCTGCATCCATTGTAATGGAAAGTTCAGGGGAAAACCTGCCCTCCTGGGGAAGTTCCTTAAAATTTATCCTGTCATTTACACCTGCTGTAATTGTAACTCCAAGAGGCAGGCTGTTTCCTGTATAATCAAGAGCTCCTGTGCTGTCTGCTGTTGGATTAAACCCAAGAGTTTCTCCAGCACTTGATGATGAATGTGTTCCTGAAGCCCATAAAAGAGCAAAAGAGGCAGCTCCTGTACCCGAAGCATCAATCATGTATGAAGCTGAATCAATATCAAAATCAACCTTGAACCCTTTAACTCCAGCAGCAAGATCCATACTTGCAGCTATCTCCCTTCCAAGTTCCTCATTGCTGTACTGCCCCCTTAAAATTTCAACAGAATATGCTGTTCCATTTAAAGAAAAATCAATGGAATCATTTACACCTTTTTCAATAAAAGTGGTTGGGGCAAAACTCAAGCCATTATATTCCAATGAGCCTGTATCATCCACATTCGTGTTAAAGCCAAGAGTATCTCCAAGACCGGAAGGCCCTGAAGACCAGTATATCTGAAAACTACCAGCAGATAAATCTGTTTGAGAGGCATCAAACTTAAACTTGACCTCTCTATTATCAAACTTTACATCAAAATTTTTATCAAAATTAATATCAGATACAGCCTTCTTCATTTTTGTTTCAATTTCATCTGCAAGCTTTTCAGTGGTGTATTTACCTGGAGGAATGGTTATTGTGTGAGTGGAAAATCCTCCATCCACTGAAAATTGCAATGTATCATTTATACCTGAATTAATTATACTGCCAAGGCTGTAATCACTTACAGCAGGCTCAAAAGAAGCATCAAAATCATCAAACCCAAGTTCAGGGCCGATGCTTCTTCCATTATTTTCTCCACTTTCCCACAAAAAATCAGTTTTTATGTAGCCATCATGAGATTTATTATCAAAAGTAATGGAATATTTTTTTGTAACTTCATCATAATCAGCATTATACTTAATTTTATAACCGTCTTCCATTGAAGTTTTAGTCAAAGCATTTTCAACAGCTTTTGCAAGGGATTCTCTGTTATACTCACCTGGAGGGATTTCTGCAGTCAGGGTTTCATTTCTTTCAACAAGAGAAAATTCAACATAATCATTATTTTCAGCACTATTGGAAATCCTCACTTCAATATCAGGAGAGCCGTCATTATCAAAATCCACATCAAAAGCATCACTGGTTCCTTCTATTGTTTCAGGAAGCTCATAACCGGGGTCATTTTTTACATTCCATACCTTTTTTTCATCGTCCCATTGAAATTGAAGTGGCTCAAATTCAGGTGTCCCCCTGTTAAGGGCATTATAATTTTTAACCTCTATATTTACAGTATCATTTTTAATGCTTTCACCAATTTTTATCTCTCCTATTTCGTATCCGCCCCTTATCTGTTCTTTAAAATCAACCAGATTATTCGTTGAATCTATTTTAACTGTATCTTCAAAAAAAATATTGCCGCCGACCTGCCCCACCGCCATTGTATCTACCTGGGAAATCTTTATCTGATAAGCTTCAAAATCACCATTATAGGTTATCTTTTCAGGATTTTTCAAATCATCTGCCTCAATTGGCCGAATATCTGTCCTGTTCCCTGAAAATATATACTCACCCCTTATCTGGGTATTACCAAGATTTATAATTTCACCAAGAGCTGCATTTACCTGATCCACAGCATTAAGTCTTTGTTTTTTATTAACAGAAGAATTATTCATTTTCAAAGCAAGGGTTTTCATTTCCAGTGTAAGATCCTCAATACTGTCCATTGCTGTTTCAGCAGTATTAAGCCAAGTCTTGCCATTTTCTATATTATTATCAATCTGTTCAAGATATTTATAACCTGCCTTGAAGTTCAAAACCTGAGTAAGACCTACAGGATCATCAGAAAGCTTGTTTATCCGCTTTCTTGTAGAGACTATGGTATTATCTCCAGCAAGATTTTTCTGAAGACCACCAAGCTGGTATTTTTGAAGTTCATAAATTGTTCTGGTTGCTATTCTCATTTTTCTCTCCCGGCTATCTCATACTGACAAGAGTCTGAAGCATCTCATCAGAAACCGATAAAAGTTTTGATGCCACTGTATATGCATGTTGAAATTTCATCAAATTTATCATTTCCTCATCAAGAGAAACCCCCGATATTGAATCCCTGTCATCTGTAAGCTTCTGAACCATGGTTTCTGAAAAAGAAAGTCCCCTTTCAATGCTTACCGCCTTCACACCAAGTCCGCCGACCATTCCTCTGTAAAACCCTTCAATAGTTGAAGTTACAGGTTCTGAAAAAGAGGTTTCTCCCCTTGAATAAATCCATTGGGATATATTAATCTGCTTGTCCTGTACCTCAAGTATTGCCATTGCATTTGAATTATCACTTTCAGCAAGCTTCCCCTCATCTGCATCAACAGGAGGGCTTATTACATCATCATCAGGCTCAAAGCCCAATGTTTTCGCTGAACTGCTGTTATTCCAGTGAAAAGTTATTTCTTTCTCTACAAAGCCTCTTTCCTGTGATATTTCAAAGGTCTTGGCTTCCCTGCCATAGGAAACTTTATAATCTATCCCGTAATAGGATGCGTCCTCAAGTGCTTTTTCTATATCTGCGGCAAGTATATCAAGTTCATCTTCTGTATTATAATTACCATCTGTCAAAGAAGGCTTTATTTTCGCACTAAGAACATTGCTGTCACCCTCAGTAAAAGAAATTAAATCATTTACCCCAGATTTTATTGCAACAGGAAAAGAAACCCGGTTATCAGACTTTATGGGCTCTCTACTGCCAGCTGAAATATCTGCTGCAGCAATATAATTTATATCGGATAAAAGTGAATTTACCTTCATTGTTTTTACATCAGAGCCTGAAAAAAAAGTATTTATACCGGCAGCAGCAAGAATACCTGCTCCTGAGGACTGATTATCCGAAAAAGCATAAGCATACTTACCTCTGTCAGGAGTAATACTGAATTCAAGACTTCCCTGGCCCTGAACCGGAATCACAAAATTTATATCAATATCTGCTATCTTGTCTCCGGTGAGATCTATACCAAAACCATTATCATGGGGTACATGGTCTACAATTGCATTGCCTGCATTATCTGTTTTCATTGTAAAAAAATCACCCTTGTAAAATCTGCCCCCTGGAGCAAAATCAATATCCATTCCATCAATACCTGCAGCAGCCGGAGTTCCAAGAGGAGGTACAAGGGAAATTGTTCCATTTGCTCCGGAATCCTTGTTTGACCAGTCTATGACAATTGTATCTTCTCCTGTTATCCCGCCCTGAACAACATTAAACTCATAAACCGAATCATGAGCATTTGCAGAGCCTCCTGCCTGTGAGATATCAGGGGGAGGAGGAACAATAGCTGCTTCTATATAATCTTTTTCGCTAATTCCTGACAGCGACCACATTCCATTTTGATCTCTTGTGACAACAATATTTTTCTGTTCTGCTGTAAGAGCTGCAAAATTATGGATCTTTATCTGGGTATCAGGGAGATGGACTTCTCCTTTTCTTTTAATATCAGTAAGTTTAAATCCATCTGTTTCCGGCTCTATCTTTAACCGGTTATCCTGGGTAACACTGGCACTAACACCATTAACCTGTTTATTAAATTCATCTGAAAATGTTCTGAGTGTCCATTTGTAGTCTGTCTGGTTTTCAAGAGACGGAGAACCTTGATCATCTGTTTTTACGACAAAAATATCATCTTTTATCATTGTTCCGCCGTTAAACTTCAAACGCATCCCGTCAACTTCTGCTTCTAATGGTACAAAATAAGGATCCTTAGGAGTTAAAGTAAAACTTCCTTTTTTTCCAGTACCATTTGACCACTCTATTGTAATGGGATCAACACCAACCTCTCCTGAAATATCATTTTTATCTGGATTTCCTGCCTCAATAACCTTGAAAGTATATTTATTAAGGGTAAGATTTGCTGTCTTGTCAACGGTCATGTCTAAAGGATCAGCATAAGCCATTTTATTTGTATTTATGCTGAAAGTATTGCCTGCTACAAGTGAACCGGAGCCTATATCAAAAGATATTCCGGGTGAAGAAGGAGTTGTTGTTGAATCAACATTTACAATACCTTTATTTATGACTGAAAAGCCGCTTTTAAGACGAATCCCTTCATGACTGTATTTTTCCCATCTGATAACAGGATCTTCAGGAGATTCCAGATTGTCAACCATTCCGCTTTCAACGACTGTAAATCTGTATTCATATGGGGGAATAGAGCCTGCAGTTCCAATTACGCTTCCTCTGAAATTTGAAATCTTTGCTGTTGAAATTCCCATATCAATCCCAAAATCCTCGTATCCAGACGGTTCATTTGAAGAATCTTCAACCCAGATTTTAAAATCCTTTGTATAGTCTATCCTGTCTCCAAAATCCAGAGTTGAAAGCCATTGAGAATCATCAGCCTTATATTCTCCGGTAAGTTGACGATCAAAATATGACTTTCCTGCTCCTTGGCTATGCTCAAGATTTACCTGCCATATAATTTCTTTTGTGACAGATTCAAGGTCAGATCTTAATTTAGGAATAGTTTCGTCTCTCATTTCAAGCCAGCCGCCAAGTTTGCCTGTCTTTATCTTGTCGGTTATATCCTTGTCATTACCGTATGAACCAGCCCACATAACTTTATTATCATAATTTTTAAGGCCATATACTGATTTATCATAAACAAGTGTATACCCGCTTTTGGTTGTAACTATTGTAGATCCCGAAGGCTGTTCAAATGTTTTAACGTCTATATATTCACCAAGTTCTCTTATAAGAGCCGTTCTTTGATCTCTCAAATCATTTGATTTTCTGTTAATAACCTCCTGTGAAAGAATATCCTGATTCAACCCGGCTATTTCAGAAGATATCTGATTAATTTTAGCCACACCGGCATCCACTTCCCTGGTAAGATCAACCTGAAGATTAGCAAGACCGTTATTAAGATTTTTCATCTCCTGGGAAAGCATCACGCCTCCCTCATAAACAGAAATTCTTTCCGCAGCTCCTCCAGGATTATTTGAAAGCTGCTGCCAGGATTTAAAATAATTTGATAATAATGAGCTTATTGAACTTTCACCATTTTCATTAAGAAGAGAATCCAGCACATTCATATAATTCTGGCTTTCCTCAAGAGATGCTTTTGTGGAAGTATGATCAGTAATACGGTATTCCATATACTTATTGACAACCTGATTTATATCTTCAACTGAAACACCCGTGCCAAAAAGCAGTCCCCCATAATTAATGGGAAATCTGGATCCCATTGGAAGAACCTGACGGCTGTATTCAGGATTATTTACATTGGCAATATTGTGCCCGGTAACATTGAGGCCATACTGCTGTGCATAAATAGCACTTTTAGCAATACTCAGGGTATTATTTATACCAGTCATTTAAACCTCCTGGCTCAAAATCAGACCGCCGGTTTTTGCAGCAAAGGATTTTTTCCTGGAATAGGATTTATTGGTACCTGTCTGAACTATTACAGAAACAAGCTCATCAAGAGTTTTAAGATATTCTTCAACAAACTGCCTGTTTACACTTTGAAGATTCCAGATTTTTGTTTTAATCAGTTTCATATCATTTTCAAGCTTTTGATATTCATGAAAAAAATTACTTTTTTCAAAAAGAGCTATAAATCTGTCCAGACTGAAAGAATCATAATCAAGGTCATTTTTAATACCTGCCTTATTGACAAGATCTATCATATCCTTTCTCTTTTTTTCAATCCGGGATGCTATTTCATTTTTCACACTGTTCATCTTCCAAAGAGCATCAGTATCAGAAGCTCTAAGAATATGGTTTTCTTCTTCAAGGGCATTCATCATCCTGAGATAAAGCTCTTTTTTATCTTCAAGATTTTTTTTTATTTCAATTTCTTCATTAAATTTCATATCAAGCTCCTGTCTTTTACTCTATCGGCAGATAAACCTGCTTTTTTAAGTCATGGTTTGGTCTTTAATTTCTCATTTGAAGAAAGTTCCTCATATAAAAACCTTGCAAGACCCATGCCTTTTTTTCTGCCGGAAACACTAAAAGACAATTTTTCATCATAAGCAGACTCCCAGATGTCTATCCCATGTGACTTTTCAAAGATTCCACCTTCTGGAACAGTTTTTCTCATTGTTTTTAAAATCTGCTGGATCATGATTCCCTCAAAATCATTGCATGCCTTTTCAAGCTTTTCTTCACTGTTTTTTCCATTTCTGTGAAAAGAACCGGAAATTTTTTCCCTGTCAAGAAGAGTATTTGCCTGAGCAAATTTCAATGAAATATAATCTGCCATCTAAGCCTCCGATATATTTTATATCTGTCAGATAACTTCAAGTTTTGCGTGAAGAGCTCCTGCCTTTTTAAGAGCCTGAAAAATACTTATCATATCCCTTGGGCTTACACCCATTGCATTAAGAGCCTTTGAAAGATCTTCAACAGACGCAGTTTTTTTAATAATCATAACTTTTTTCTTTTCTTCACTTATTTCCACATCTTTTTTATTTGTAACAACAGTTTCTCCTTCACTAAATGACGGAGGCTGGGAAACTTCAGGTTCTTCCTTGACAGTTATGCTTAAATTACCGTGAGTCAAAGCAATTTTGTCAACCCTGACATCATTTCCTATAACAACAGTTCCTGTTTTTTCATTAACAATAATTTTTGCAGCAACATCGGTTTCAACATCAAGAGACTCTACTCCAGCTATAAATTTTGGAATATCATTCAGCATTAAATCTGGTATATTAAGCTCAATCCCTCCTGAATCAAGTGCTTTTGCAACACCTTCCCCCATTGAACCGTTTATAACTGAAGCAACCCTTACAACAGTTGTAAAATCAGGTTCATCAAGGGAAAGAACAAGTTTTTTCTTACCTTCAAGAACAAGGTCAATTTCATTTTCAACTATTGCTCCACCAGGAATACTTCCCACAACAAGATGATTTTTAACAACACCGCCTCCTGAATCTCCTGCGGAATAACCGCCTATTGCCACAGCTCCCTGAGCAATGGCATAGACTCTTGAATCAGCTCCTTTCAAAGGAGTCATAAGAAGAGTTCCTCCTGAAAGACTTTTTGCATCTCCCACAGAAGATACTGTAACATCAATCCTGTCCCCAGTCCTTGCAAAAGGAGGCAGACTTGATGTTACCATTACCGAGGCAACATTCTTTGGTTTTATATCATTCTTGCTTACATTTATCCCCATTTTTCTGAACATATTTGACAAAGCCTGGGATGTATAAGCTGTTCCGCCCTTATCACCTGTTCCGCCAAGACCAACGACAATACCGTAGCCTACAAGCTGATTTTTTCTTATACCCCTGAAACTTGCAATATCCTTTATTCTCACGCAATATCCAGATGATGGAATAATAAAAATCAAAAAAGCAATTATTATTTTTTTCATTTAAGTTCTCCTAAAAAAACCAAATTTTATCAAGGATTCTTGCCAGCCAGCCTGGTTTCTGCTTGTCTGAAATAACACCTTTCCCGTAAATTTCCACCTGGGCGTTTGAAAGATAAGTTGATGAAACCCTGTTATCGGAACCCACATCCTGAGGCCTTACAATTCCGCTTACCCTCATTATCTGTGTTTCATTGTTTATCTTCACATTTTTATTGCCTGACACAACAAGATCTCCATTTGGAAGAACATTAATTACCCTTGCACCTACTGAACCCTTAAGATTGGTATTTCTGTCACTGGTGCCGCTTCCATCGAAATCATTTTTAACATCGCTGTTTAAAAGCTTTGAAGGCTTCATTCTGGGATATAGACCTGCAAAATGTGACATAACTCCAAAGGCATTTGGAATGCCCATTTCAAGGGAACTATCTTTTTTAAGAGATGTCGACGCACTTGTTTTTGATGAGGTATTTTCAACTATATCTATAATTATTGTGTCCCCTTTTTTATGTGCCTGTCCATCAGCAAAAAGACCGTTATTCTCACCCTGCCATAAAGATCCTTCATTTGGCGAAGGTTCATAAAAAGTAAGATCATTTTCAAAGTAATTTCTTTTTTCCACAGGGACAGGCTGATTTTTTGATGCTCCGCAGCCTGCCATGACAATAAAAAATACCAGTATGAGCTTTTTCATATATCACCCCTAAAATATAACCTGCACACTTTTTGAAGAAATAATTTCACCTGTTACCTCCTTACCTGATTTTATATTCAATACAGGTATAATATCGCCCAAATGGCCATTTTGCATTGCCTTACCATGTGTAATAATGGAAAGACCGCCTTTAACAGCTATAAGCTGAACTTCTTTTCCGCTTTTTATAAGAAAAGGATTAAAAAGCATTGCCGAATGTATGATTTCACCTTTTTTATAGGATTTTCTAAGCTTCTTACCAAGAACAAGGGTCCTGTCTGAAAAAAAACCTTCTCCCCCTCTTAAAAAAGAAACCTTTTTCATAAAAATCATATCAGGAGTAACAATATCACCTGCCTTGAGATTTTTTGAAGCACACACAAGATCCATGGTTTTCTCAAAACTGACAATAACCTTTACCAAAGAAACATTTCCTCCCAGGCAAATTTTTATCTCCCCCTTATTCAAACCAGGTCTTATTTCATCACGTAAAAACTTAACCTCTGTATAATCAAAATTTTTGCCGGCAAATTTTCTATTGCCTATAAGAGTAATCTTCACCGGATTAAACAAAGAATCTTTACGGGTTGACCAGAGATAATTTTTTATAACCTTTAAAGCATCTTCTTCATTAAACTCATAAAATTTACCTTTAATTTCACAGCGGTTTTTCATATAAATATTAAAATTTTTAACACCGTGTTCCTTAAGAAGGTTTTCAAGTCTTTTTTTATAAACATATTTCTTTTTTCCAGGCTCAATACTTTTCAACAAAATTATGTTTTTAAAAATACCCCTGCCCTCATCCTTGTCAAATTTTGCTATATCATACAGACTGATTTTTTTACCTGATTCAACATCTACACTCTCTGGAAGGCTTAAACTCAATGCAGATAACAGATTTGATGAAAAAAAAATATTTATAATTAAAACACAAAAAAAAGACTTCATATAAATTTAATTACCTTTTAAGATTGTTGGCAAGCCCAAGCATTGTATCTGCTGTCTGAACAGATTTGGAGTTTGCTTCATAAGCTCTTTGGCCAATTATCATCGCAACCATCTCTTCAACAACACTGACATTTGATTTCTCAAGATAGTTATTTGCAAGGGTTCCAAAACCATCTTCTCCGGGAATTCCTTCCACTGGATTTCCTGAGGCTGCTGTTTCACGGAAAAGATTTTTTCCGGCTGCATAAAGTCCAGAAGGATTAATAAAATTATAAATTGGAATCTGTGTCTGCAAAAGAAGAGCTTCTCCCTTTCCATGAGCTGTAAGAGTTCCATTTGACTGAACTGTTATCAAAATTGTTTCCTGCGGGATTGCTATTTCAGGCTGAAGCCTGTCTCCTGAAGGAGTTGTGATATATCCTTCACTGTCTTTAGTAAAATTACCGGCCCTGATATAAAGCTCTTCACCATTGTGATTTACCTTGAAAAAACCTCTGCCTTCAATAGCCATATCAAGCTCATTTCCTGTATGGTGGTAATCTCCCTGTGTAAATATTTTCTGAACACTTGCAGGCTTTACTCCCATACCAACCTGAACACCTGATGGGACCTGGCCGCCTCCAGGTGTTGTAGCCCCGGCCATCAAAATTGTCTGATACATAAGATCCTGAAAATTTGCCCGGCTTTTTTTAAATCCGGTTGTATTTGTGTTTGCAAGGTTATTTGCCACAACATCTGTCTGCATTTGCTGTGCCTGCATGCCTGTAGCTGCTGTCCATAAAGCTCTTATCATTTTATATCTCCCTGTTTATACTACAACTCCGACATTATTGACTGCAAGTCCATCAACCTCATCAAAAGTTTTAAGCATTTTTTCGTATGTTTCATATGTTCTTGAAACCTTTATCATTGATGCCATTTCCATTACCGGTTTTACATTTGAAAGCTCAACAGCTCCCTGTACAACTCTTATATTCAAAGGTTTAATTTCATCAGCTGGATTACCGTTATAAAGAAAAAGATTGCTTCCATCTTTATATAAATTTCTTTTATCTTCAAAACTGACTATATCAATCAGCCCAATTTCTTCTCCATCAACTGAAACCATTCCGTCTTCAGAAACATGGATATTTTCACCTTCTACTTGAAAAGGAGCACCTCCCATAAGAAGAGGATTCCCGTTTTGAGTTACAACAAAACCATCATTATCAAGTGTAAATGTTCCATCTCTGGTATATCTCAGGCCCTGTGGGGTTTCTATTTTAAAAAAGCCTTCATCTTTCAGTGCAAAATCAAGAGGATTGTCTGTTGCCCTTAAAGCCCCTTGTGTCAGATCGCTTGTAACAACAGAATTCAAAGTCTCATCAAAAGAAAGTATATCTTTTTTAAATCCATTGGAATTTACATTGGCAAGATGATTTGATACCACATCAAGCTTTCTCTGCTGTCTCAATCCACCCTGTACTGGTCTGGTCATTTCCAAAATCATAGCATTCTCCTTTTTTGTAAAATAAATGCAATCATTGTGCCATACCAATATACAAGAAACTAGCAATATAACTATTTATAAATATTGTATTTTTTTAAAAAGGCTATAATTAAATATCGGATTTATGACAGGCTGCGGGAAAAATTTGACCTGCAATTATTGCCTTTAAACGTAAGTGCTTAAGGAACCCAATCTACAAATCAGTAACGAGACATGAGAAAATGAGCCATCTTTAAAATCATCGGAGGTTCATCATATCTCAAAATCAAGGAAAAGAAATCAAAAGGCAGGAACCAAATCTTAATTTAATCGGAGGTGCAAAACACTATTAAATAATCAGGCTTTTTTAAAAAGCCCTTCAAAAGGGGCCGCTTTATAGGTTCGTCTTATCTCATATGCCACCAGTTTACAAGCCTTTCAGAACCTTAACCACAAAAAAGATATTTTCATATATATGAAAGCCCCCGCTCATTCAGACCGGGCTTGTTCAGCAATACGTGGTTCGTTCCTCAAACGATCTATCCTTATTCGTTGGCCTAATTTTTTATATAGGTCGGTTCTAAATTTTTAATCATAGGGTAATGTTTGACATTTAGCGTTTTCAATTGCGCA
>PDWI01000229.1_pt1 | contig 85999 bp, 77 predicted proteins | sample 1430891 | NCBI WGS metagenome assembly PDWI01 (sample SAMN01162508, study PRJNA174530) | Oral metagenome, whole genome shotgun sequencing project. | biome: Marine environment; feature: Marine mammal; material: Swab sample of the gingival sulcus; isolation source: swab sample of gingival sulcus... | reverse complement strand
TAAACACGCAACACACGCTTTCGATTCCAAACAAGTCCTTCCAATCGGATTTTTCCATAATAATCATCAAAACCACGAGTAGGACACTTTTCTGAAAGCCCCAATAGCTAAGTGTTAGCAGGGCATGTCGAATAGTTCACCTCACCGGTGATCCAAGCAAATCCGCATACATCCGTTTCAATCGACGGTTTTCCTCCTGTAAACTCTTCGGTTCCCTTAATTGTTGAGCGTCCATGCCACTATACTTTTGTTTCCAAGGGTAAAATGTGGGCTTTGAGATCCCATATTCTCGGCAAATATCCGACGTTTTCTTTCCTGGCCCATATTCCTTTAGAATATTGATGACTTGAGTCTCACTAAATCTTGACTTTTTCATATTTCTCAGTTTAAATTCACTATTTTTAAACTGTTTGAAAAATGGGGAAGTTTACCAAAATGGGAAGGCTACAGCAGAAAGTCGATAAGAAAATAGTAAAACGAATTAACGAACTGAATCTAGCAGACCCTAGTGGGTCTTTGGGTCTATTTTTGGGAAATAAAGATGTAGGACTTTCTTTGCCGGGAGAATCAATAAAGATGTATCCATTGGCAATTCCGAAGCCGAATTCAATTTCTTCGACATTGGATTGGTCTCGGGAAAGATAATGGCGCAACAGGAGGAGCTCATCTTGCACAGTTCACTTTATTTAATACGGACAGTAAAGATCAGTGGTTCCAAGGTAATTTTGGAAATAGTAGTAATCCAAATAGATTGATAGATGCAAATGGTGATGGAAAAATGGAATCAATGTTGATAATAGGTGGAGAAGCCAAATTAGGGGTAAAGTTTGATTTTGAATGGAACGTTGACCAAACGATGTCACGATTTTTGGGTGGCTCGGGATTGGGGAGCGAGTGGAAAAAAGACTAAATAGATGAAGAAAAGAAGATATAAAGTTTTAACCGTATTAGCCATATTGGGAGTTATTGTCTTTGGCTTCTTGGCATGGTATTTCCTCAATAGCCCAGAAGGTAGGGCGAAGGACGACTTTATCGAAAAATTTGATTTAGAATTAAAAGGTGAAGTTCTGAGCATTCAACAAAATAGATACGGTCAGTACCTAGTCTGCCTGAAGGTTCTGAAATCAAACTACGAAAATTATTTTCCAATACATGACCCTAATAAATTTCGATCGGATAATTCCGATTTTTGGGAAAAACGTTTCTTTATAAAGGTGCAGGATAGTTTGGCTACGATTATTCTAACCAATAAAAACACTACTAAAATTTTACATAATAAGATTAAAAAAGGCAGTATAATCGAGGTCAATACAGATGGAAAAAAAGGCTATGATGTCTATGACGGTCAGTCTAAAAAGCATCTTGGAGGGATATTCATATTGACTGCCCCAATCAGGGACAACATAGAAAACAGTTGCTTAGAAAGAAAACCTTGAAAATTTTAAGTCGCACAAGAAACCACGGCATAAATGCCGTGGTTTTTTTATGCCTTAAAGCGAAGCGACATTTTTGTTGAAGAAGTCCTTGAACTTGGATTTTGTGAGCATAGAATCGATAATACGGAAGATGGCGTTTTTGTCTTCTTCTTCCAATTGGGCGATTAATTTAAGGCGTTCATTAGTAGATTTATCTACAATGGTAATTTCATCAGGCACTTTACCATTCATATGCACCAGTTCATCAAGGGAAACACCGTAGAACCTAGCGGGTTTGTCAGCTACTTGAATAGAAACACCCCCCGTATTCTATGATTAAAACAAACGATGGTGGTGGGGGCAACGGTACGGTTTCGTATATTTACGGTGCAACAGGGATCAAATTGAAGAAAACGGTGGGTACGGGATCTACAACCGAATATGCGGGCAACCATATCTATGAAAATGGGAAGTTGCAGTTCCTTAACCATCCGGAGGGCTATGTACAGCCGAATAACCCCGACAAACTGGGCCAGGGGTTCAGTTATGTGTACCAATATAAGGACCATTTGGGCAACGTACGGTTGAGTTATACCGATAACAACAATGACGGTTCGGCGGACAGCTCCGAGATTATCGAGGAGAACAATTACTATCCATTTGGTGGCTCTCACAGAGGTTACAACAATGTTGTGAATGGAGTGCATTACCCTTACGGTTTTAACGGTAAGGAAGAGAATGATGAACTTGGGCTAAATTGGTTAGATTATGGTGCAAGAAATTATGACAAATGGCTTGGTCGTTGGATGAACATTGACCCACTGGCTGACAAATATCACTCTATATCGACATATTCCTATGTAGCAAATAATCCTTTATACTTTAAAGACCCAGATGGAGAAAGAATTTGGATATATTATCAAGATAGAGAAGGGAACGAGCAACGCATAGAATACAAGGAGGGTCAATTATATTCTGAGAGCGGTAAGGTTTACATGCCAGATAGTGATTTTCTTCCCGATATTATGGATGCACTTGATAATCTAGGCTCAACGGATATAGGTAAAGTGGTTTTAGATCAGTTGACGGAATCTGAACATGATTTTGATTTAAGAGATTCCACGAACAAGGAAGGGTCAACTGCTGGATTTGTTGCAAATAAGGATGAAGAAGGCAATTATATTGGAGACGGAACACTTACACTAGGTGTTGATCAAACCCTAGAAACGGTATCGCACGAGTTGTTTCATGGATATCAATATGAAGAAAATGGAGATGGGTATTCGATTAACGATGAAATAGGTGCATATTTATTTGGTCAAGCTGTAAACGGGCAGTATCATTCAAATAAAGGAGGAGGCTTTTTTCCTGGTGGTGCCGGGGATTGGTAGGGATAATGAATATGGGCGAAAATATTCTGAAGCCTATGACAATTTGTATTATGGCTCGGATTTCGATATAAAATCATATGAAAGTGCTATCAACAATTTCAAGAGAGGTTCACAGAAAAACCTAAGCGGCATATATAATGGATTCCCTATTAAGCCCATACAGAAAAATAAAATATTGATAAGCAAGTTTTACCCACTGCTTAAACGACAACAATGAAACATTCGATAATAATAGTTATTCTTTTTAGTCAGGTGATGTCCTTTTGCTCGGACAAAAAAATCAGTAAAAATAATACTGATGGACAAAGTAATATTGTTGTCTCAGAACCTATTATTGGGAGTTTGGATAAGGTCAAGAAAAAAAAAGCAACTTATTCTTCTACCAAATTTATTGGGAAATCAGGTTACTGTAATCTATTATTATATATTAATGATGAATTGATGGTTGATAAATTTGATTTTGAATCTGTGTACTTAAGAGATACAGATGGAAGCGATTTAATTAGATTGACCGATGAAGGCGATATAAATAAACTGAATATTAACTCTGAAGAGATAACCGAATATCTCAATCTAATAGAATTCAAAAAACGTAATCCTAATAAAAAAATAGAGAGTTATTGGAAAATAAAACTAGCTATACCCATTAACAATTCCTTGGATTAATATTTTCTAGGCGAAAGCAAATACAAGAACCATAGAATCAAAGCCCAAGCTACCACTAGTCTGCAACTAGTGGCGGGCATGGTAAGCAAGACAATGTAGATAAAAGGCCACGGCGGGAGCCGTGGTCTTTTATACGTGGGCACACCAACGGAAAAGGGCATTGCGTACAACCTGACCGGATAAAAACAAACGATGGTGGTGGGGACAACGGTACGATCTCGTATATTTACGATGCAACAGGGATCAAATTGAAGAAAACGGTGGGTACGGGATCTACAACCGAATATACGGGCAACCATATCTATGAAAATGGGAAGTTGCAGTTCCTTAATACCTCTGGTTTAGGATTGAACTGGCACGACTTTGGTTTTAGAAACTTCCAATAAAAATGGTGGATACTTTTTGGACAATACAAAACACTGATGAAAACACCTGTAATGGATTGGGAACAGGTTATATAAGTAGAAAACAGTTAAAAACCCCCTACTTTTTGTGCAATTCCCAATATTGGGATCTTTTTTTGTGATTCAAGTCATAAAAAAGCTATGTTTGTACCCATATCTTTGTGTGGAATTATTCTAAATAATAAAAATGGGGATTATATGTAAGCATTACCTAATTCCCTTGGATAAAAAAGAATAGTAGAATACACTGAAAACCAAGCTATATCAAGTTCATATATTTCAAATTGAATCATACATATTTAAATCTTAAAACAAGTACAGATGAAAAAAGTATTATTAGTAATATGCATTGCATTGGTTGCCGCAAGTTGTGGAAGCGATAAAAAGGAAAAAAACAAGGCTGGATCATTCGTAAAGAAAGAAGTCAAGGGCAAACAAGCCGTAAAGACGACAAAAACGGAAACAAAAAAGGAAGCACCCTCCAATGAGGCATCCTCCAATGAGGCATCCTCCAATGAAGCGGTAATCGTATTGTCCTCCAACGACCAAATGCAATATGACAAACATGAACTAAAGGTAAAGGCGGGACAGAAAGTTACCTTGACCTTGAAACATACGGGCAAAATGTCAAAAACGGTTATGGGTCATAATTTCGTATTGTTGAAAAAAGGAACGGATATTGCCGAATTTGCAGGAAGGGCAATGACAGCCGCTGCCACAGAATACGTTCCTAAAGGTGATAAAGCCGTTATTGTAAACACAAAAATCATAGGGGGAGGGGAGAGCGTTACCATTACCTTTGATGCCCCTGAAAAAGGAACTTATGATTATATTTGTAGTTTCCCTGGTCATTATGTGATGATGAAAGGCAAGTTCATTGTTGAATAATATAGATCAATAAAAACCGAATACCGTACAACGGCATTGGGCCGTTGGCAGAAACGGACAAGGTTCTACCTAATATTATAAAAAATAGCCAACCTTACAATCGTAAGGTTGGCTATTTTTTATGGTCTGGGCGTACCCTTGGGTCGAGGTTGTTGGTTTACTTTTATAAAAAGGTGAAAATCCGTGGTAATAGCATGTCCAAGGGGGGTATTTGATTTACGGTCAATCCTTTTTTACCCTGTAGGTAATTCTACGGTTGGTTATTGTTGTGGGGCAGGAAACCACTATTTCCGTGGTAGCCGAAATATTCAAGGTAGGGTCACCGGGCATTCCGCCATATTCAACCACATACCCTTTGGAAGCATAAGGGCCACCCCCTCCGTTATTGGACAGGTCATTCCATGAACCCAAAACACCGGAGCCCCTAATAACCGAGGGGTCTGCAATGTGTGCGTAATCTTCACCACTGCCCCAATCATTGGGTTCTGATCCGTTCCAGTTCGCAAAGGTCACTTCGGTACCACTATAAGTACCATCCCAAAAAAGAGTACCCGCTTCAGGACCTGTTACCCAACGCCATTCGCCTTCAACAGCAGCATCACTGGCACCGATCCAACCAAAACCACTGGCCTGTGCACCAGAGAAGTCCGCTTCTTCCTGATTTGTCAATGTCGCCAAATACCCCTGTAATCCAAAATATGTCCTTGCACTGGCAGCCGTATTCGCATCGGTCCATGTTATTCCGGGACTCGATACAAATTCATAGTAATGTCCCATATTGGGCAAAAAGTTCGCTGTGCCCACAGTAATCGAAAAATGCCTTGTACCCGTTGGGCTGGTCGAGGAACTAGAGAATTCCACTTGTTGGATCGCAGTTTCGAATTCGGTATAGGTATCGGGCCCTTGCAAGGTCAGTTTCCCCTCTGTCGGATTCCAGGATGAGGTTATGTTGGGATGTGTACCTGTCAAGACAAGCATATCCTCACCATTGACATATCCGTTGGAGATCTGTATATAAACCGCTGTGGTACCCGTATCATCGGGATCGGTTATGCTTATCGACTCAACTATCGGTATTGATGTCCCAGGACAGTATAGTTGATGTCCCAATGCCGTAACAGTTGGAGGCTGGTTTTGGCCAAAGGCATATATCGTTGCAAAAAATAGCAACAATCTGGTTAATCCAATCGTTTTTCCCACAGCTATTAAAATTTGTTGATACAAAGTAATCCATATTAATCCCCATATCGGTCAAAAAAGTTGTAAAACCCCCCAATAATGTTGTGATATGGTGCAACTCCATTTTTAAGGGATATCCCATTAGGGAGTTGTGTCTGTATTTTTCCATAGAAACCGTATGCATCCCCGACAGGTCAGGATTGCCATGGCATGTTCCCAACCTATGGGCGATCAAATATATCTATACCGTGATTCTTGTCCTATTTTTGGAATGAAACCTTGATTTTATAGTAAGCCGAAAAAGTTTAAATGGGTTCATTGGCCATAATGGGCACTATAAACCTAATAAGCAATAGGTGAAAAAACAATCCAATATTGTTGGTTTTCGTAATCCTGACCATATTCAATGTATGGGTTTTTCATGTGGGCTATGTCCGACAATCTATGTATTTTCAGTCGCTATCCAATCACAAAAAAATTATTGTTCACGGATAAGATACCATCTTTCAATTTTAGTGGGGCCGAAATCAATGTGGAAGGCAGGCCTATACTGTTTTTCGACACCTGTCTCCATTATCTACCGGACGAACGACTCGCACTTTTGTGTAAATCGGGGAAGGAAATCATTGCTTGGGAAAAAGAGGGGAGCAGGGATAATGGGCTAAGGGCAATTTTAGAGGCTATTGAAACCTATATTGGGAATTCCCAATATATTCCCATTATCATGGGAGGGGACTTTAATTATAGGGTAGGGTGATTATCAGGACTTCCCCCTCCGATCACGGGTTCGTATTTACAAGTTTCAGTATTGATTAGTGTTCAGTTCCCTTTCAAGCGTACCCATAATTCCGATACTAGTTTTTTCCCGTTCCGCTTATCCTTGGGGGTTTCTGTAAATACAACCTTACCGGAACCATCCACATCTATCCTATATTGAAAAACAAAATTTTTGGATTTTGGATTTAAACTTAGCAATCCAAATCGTAAATCATTGAAATACAGTGTGTCGTTTTTTTGGGAAATGGTGTACCATCCTTCAGAAATAGCGATCATACGTTGCACTTTTTCGTCTGTAATAAGGTTTCCCAAAAGCCCATGGTTTTTAGGGTAGGTCCCAAAAGCGATCGGTTTACTGTCAAAAAATGAATAATTCCCTAATAAATAAGCATTTTCAGTTTCTACATTCGCACTCCAAAGTATCGTATTTAAGGGAGAGGGCCTTGTGTCTATTTGCAAATAATCGATATGCTGGTCTTTTAAGGCCGTTTCAAATTGCGCAAAAGCGATCCATTTCAAGAAAAATGTGAGTACCAAGTAAGACGAACTCACTGATAGGCCGATTTTATTATATAAACGACGCTTTTCCGCAGTACGTTTTTGTCTCATGGCAAGAATTAAAAAGACCAAAAAAGGTACCGTATAAAGAGGGTCGATAACAAATATGGTCTTAAATGCCAAACGAGTATCAAAAGGCCAGAATAACTGTGTTCCCCAAGTGGTATGTGCATCTAGGACGGGATGTGTTATAAATGCCCAGAAAAATAGCAAGGACCAGTCTTTAAAACCCTTGTACGTTTCGTAGCGGGAAACGATGTACCCAAAAACAGGGGCGAAAATCACTGAGAACAGGATAGAGTGTGTAAATCCACGATGTATGGAAAGTGCTGTGACCGTATCTGTGAAATGGGAGGCAAATACATCCAGATCAGGGATAGTACCGGCAATAGCACCATAAAGCATTGCTTTGTTTCCGATTTTCTTTCCTAGAACGGCCTCGCCTACAGCTGCGCCTAATACTATTTGGGTCAGTGAATCCATATATCAAAAGTACGCCATGGATACCAAATAATATAGAACACCTTGTTTTTGTAGGTTTGTTTCCCTTCTAAAACACCCTCTGAAAAGGCAAGGAATACTTTTTATGCGATGGGCCCGTGATGGGCTTAGTTGAAGTATAGGGGTGTGTGGGATGGTAATTGGACCAAATAGTTTAAAGATGACCTATTCCATACAATTATTAGAAAAAAATAATGTTAGTTTGTAATACATAGCCCCACGCATATGCATTACTTTACTTATTCTGGAAACATAAATAATCATACGCTTACAATCTTATCCTTTCTTCTTTTGTTGTTGGGCTGTTCCAAAGAGGAAAATGACCCTGAAAATATTGATGGTTTTTATAAAGGGGCATTTGATTCGGCATCCAATGACGATCTAGTAGGGGTTTGGGCAATTGTTAGTGTGGAATTTGAAGGGAAAAAAAGAGCTGTACCTATAAATTACGACGAATGTGGAAGGGATTTCTTTGTTTATTCCAGCAACGATACCTATACCGAATACCTTTTTACCGACACTTCCTGTGAACCTCGGGTAAATAGGCAGGCTTGGCAGCTCGATCATGGTATAATAACGTTTACTAACGATTTGGGGCAATCGGATGAAATAGTCATCGTTGGATTAAACGACCGGGAATTGATTTTTAAATCCAAATTCGATGTTGATGGGGATGGTGGACTTGACGTTCTGGTTTTAACGGCCACCCCTTACGAAGCGGAAGAATTCGACTTTACCACAGATACTTTCGGCAGAAACAACGATGACGATTTTGAAGACGTGTTGGGTTTTACCTGGGAGGCCTATGACGGATTCAATACTTTTGACCGCTACGAAATATATAGAAGTGCCGGTGAAAACTGTACAAAAGCCAATGCCGGATTGATTGCGACCATTACGGATATCAATGTTGTGGAATTCACGGATTTGAATCCCCCAGATGCAGAATCCCTATGCTATTATCTAAGGCTATACACAGACCAAGGCCTGCTTGGGGAGAGCAATTATATTGGGGTGGATCCAAGCCTTCTCATTTATATCGACGCTATTGAACTGAATGAGCCAATAGTTACCGATAATAGTATATCACTAACTTGGGAGCCTTCGGATTCACCATACTTTTCCCATTATGAGGTAACGGTCTCGAACTACGGTGGTACCAGTGCTAGTGCAGCCCAAGAATACGTCTTGGCCGAGATTGGCAATAGGAACACCACAAGTTTCACGGATGGGAACCCCCCATATCTGGAAAATCCGTTTTACTCGGTTTATGCGTATAATATCTTCGGCAACAAAAGCCATTTGGGCGATAATGAAGGAACGGGCGTTAGGGAGGTGCCATTCAAACGGAAAGAAGTCATTGATTACAAAAAGATCATTTCTTTTGATGTCGATCCGGAAGAGCCAATCGTATATTTATATGGTGAACTTAGTGGAAACGGAATTACAGGGATAGATATACGGCGTTACAACTATGGGACCCATGGGACAGAAGCTATTTCCGACATTCCGCCCCGGACCGAAACCTATTCCGGTATCAAAGTCTTCAATTCGACCGAAAATGGAAAGGAACTCGTAATACAACAGGGGAATGAACTACACTTTTACGATGCAAAGACCATGGAATTCAAATATGCCATAGACCCTGATGGAGTCTTTGATTTTAGCGATTTCACATATAATGAAAGTTTGGATGTATGGATTCTTGTCAATAGCGGTGGGTTGTTTGTTTTAACACGTGACAATACCAATCTTGCCTTGATAAGCAGTGGGGGGCATTACCCTAGTCCCCAAGGAAACACACGATATGAATTGTTGGACTTAGGCAATCGAAGAATTTTGGTGGGACATTTTCTTGAACCCACTAGCGTAGTATTCAGTCTAGATGAGGTTGGGAATATTTTGGACTCCCAATTCGTTGATTTTGGTGTTGGAACAGGTGGTGACAGCAAGACCTTGCCCAACCAACAGGCTGGATATCTACTGGATACTGACGGGAACAGACTCTATTCGACGGATACCTTTGACATTATCGATTCATTTGAATTCCCTAGTTTCCCAACAGGTTCCAGTATAAATGGCAATCTGGTCGTGGGAACGAATAATGACCCAAATTGGCAAATCACTGAAGAGGGTCCACACAAAAAAGAAGCTGTAATCTATAATAGGACTTCCGGTCAAGTTGATGAAATAAATACCATTGGTTACCCTCATTTTATTTTTGAGGGTTACAATGGTGACTTTATCAGTATTTCCTCTGGATTCAAAAGGGAATCCCTGGAACAGGACATTAACGGAAAGGCAGATGTTTTTATGGAAAAAATCGACTTTTAATCGCAGGGCGATAACCCAAAAAGGGTTTGATCCCCCAAGGCTTGACCCGAAATAAAAGTTTTTTCGGAAGCATACCGTACCCTTTGCGAGGTTGTTGATTCCCGAAAATTCCTCGACGCTCTTCGTTGGCGTTATTCGTGAAGTTTGAAAACCTCGGGTCTCCGGTCTTTTGGATGGGTGTCCTGACCAATATGAAGGGCATCCACAGCACCCATTCCCGATCGAGATACGGAAGACCACCCATACCACAAACCTTATCGAGAACCCCAATGGGAAGATCGGGAAGTACACCAAGAACAGGCTTTCCTTCCCAACGGACGATGCGGTGACGGAATCCGTATATTCGGCCGTAAGGGAGGCGACCAAAGTGGTCCATGCCCATTGGGAACTGGGGTATCATCTTAAATCAGTTTTTAACGATCTATGAAAAAAGGGGCCGACTTTGGATAAAAGTCGAACCCCTGTTATTCTTAACTTACACACTTTAAGGGATAGTCCTTAAGTCGATGACCAACATATTTAAAATCAAATCAATTAGTTTTCTTTCACTTGAAAAACTTGTTATATTCATTAAAATGGGTTTGTTTATGGTCTCTATAACCAAAATAAGGTTCCCTATAAAAACCCTGTCTACATTTTCTTGCCTAAAATTTCATTGGCACAAAACCAGCCACTTAGGATTGCCCCCGTAAAACCACCTCCCGGATTTACCCATGCAGAGGCAAAATAGAGGTTCTTTATATGGGATTTATTGGGCAACCTGTGCATTCCTGATTGCTGCGGGACCTGTGCATAACCATAAACCGTGCCTTGGGGGTTAAGTGTGTATCGTTGGATGGTCTTGGGGGTAGCTACCTCAATATATTCGATTTCGTCGGTAACCCCTGGTATTACCTCTTCCAACCTTTGCAATAATATCTTTGTGGTTTTTTCTTTCTTGGCCTTATAGTCTTCCTTGTCTAGGTATTCCCAATTCGACATATAATCTGTTGTACTTATCACGCCAACACTTTTGCCTTTGGGGGCTAAGCCCGAATCTATCTGTGAATAGTCCAGAAAAGTAAATCCTCTTTTTTCAAATCCACCATCCCTGTTCTGTGGGAAAATATCCCTGTACTGTTTTATATTTTCATCAAAGATAAAGGTTGAATAATGCTTATTGCCCAATGCCCTCACCTCTTTTTTGAACCCTAGATAGATGGAAAGGATCGAGGACGATACCTTGAATTTTTCTATTTTGCCCCGGAGTGGTTCCCGATTTTTTTCGGGCAATAACCCCACTACATTGGGAACGGCCGTATTGGCAATAATGGTTTTGGCAAACAATCTATGGGTTGTCTTGTCCCTGCCCAAGGTTTTTCGGTATTCCACACCTATCGCCCGGTTGTTCCCTATAATGATCTTTTTGACCTTGTTCCCCAATAAGACTTCCCCTCCATTGTCAGTGATGACCTTGGCCAAATGGTTTGAAAGCTGTTGGGAACCTCCTTTTATAAAATGGCCTCCCCCTGTAAAATAACTGGCTTGTGCCACTCCAAAGAAAATCAGGGACATGGAATAGGGGTCATCGTGATAGTATGATAAATTTGCCGACAACACCAATTTAAGTTCCTCATCGGTAATTATCCTATCCAAAAAACCACCTAGGTTTTTGCGGGAATCAAATACCAGGTTGGGGAACAGAAAAGGGAAGATAGGGTAGAGCATAAGTAGCTGCCATTTTCTTGTGGGCAGTCTTTGGATCTCTTTCTGTATGGCGAATAATTTTCTGAATAATCTTTTAATTCCCTTTTTCTCATGTGGGAATCGATCTACCAATACACGAATGGCATCTTCCTTGTTATCCGGAATGACGATATCCGTCTTGCCATGTTTAAATCGGTAGAATTCAGGAGCCTTTATGAATTCCACATGGTCGAAAACACCTAAATCCCGGAAAATCCTTACTTTGGGGTCATCGTTGTCAAGTCCGTCCATTTCGTGTAGACCAACTTCCATGGTAAAATCCTTTCTACGAAAAACAGTAGCGCATCCACCAGGGATATTGTGTTGCTCAATGAGGCTTACCTTTTTACCTTCTTTGGCAAGTTTTGCACCGGCAGTAAGCCCTCCGAGACCTCCTCCAATAATTATTGCATCAAAATTTTTCATGATCTATGGCGATTTCATGATTCTGATACAAAAGTCTTGAATACTGTAAACCAATACAATGAACCCAAGTTAAGAAATCCGTCTCCTTATCCTGCTCAATGCTTGGGGGGTTACACCAATATAAGAGGCGATATATTTCAAAGGTATTTCCTGTAGTAATTTGGGATTGTCCGAAAACAGGTCCAGATATCTTTCTTCCGCTGTTTGGTTCAACAAAGAGAGCTCTCTTTGGGTCTTTTTCATAAACAGCATTTCCGCCATTTTCCTTCCAATAATATTACCATTGGCTGTTTTCCCGTAAACTTTTTGAAGATCTTGATACGAGATTCTCAACAAAGTAGTTTCCGACAAGGTCTCAATTTGATATAACGAGGGTTCTTGTGTCAAAAATGAGTCATAAGCCGTTACGAACCCATTCTCAAAAACAAAACCAAAGGTCACATCATTGTCTTCCTTGGGAATATAGAGCCTGGTAGTTCCTTTTTTTATAAACGACAGATAGTTTTCGGTTTCACCGATATTCAGTAAGACTGTTTTTTTCCTGTAGGTCTCCTCCCTGAACCTAGAGGAGAAAAAATCCCAATCGGACGGATTTGTGACCGGTGCTATATTTTCAATATATTTTTTCAGTATTTCCATAAAGATGACCGATTGGTTAATGAAACGTTTTTTAACAAACAAGAAAAAACACATCAAGGACATAAGGTCCCGAAGTGCCTATTCTGGACTGATACCAACGAACCATATACTGGGCATTGGGCCGGGAAAGCACCCAATACCATCAATATAGGTTTGTAAATAGATCAAAACCTGAATTGCAACGTGGTATACCAATTTCTTGGTGAGGAAGGTATAATACCCGGTCCTGGATACCCTGTGGCCCTACGTGTAAAATATCGTTTGTCCAATACATTGTTGATGCCTACCTCCAATTTCCACCTTTTATGTGAATATGATCCCGAAAAATCGAGGATCTGGTAACTTGGTATGGGGCCGATCGTACCAAACCTACTATCGCCTTGCGTAGGTATCCCGGCATTTGTCGCATCGGTAAATTGCTTTGACAGATAAGTGTACTGCATACTTGCCAAAAAGTTCCTGTAGCCCAATTTCAAACCTGATTTTAAATTGATCTCAGGTATAAACTCAACCTGGTTGTCGACTACCGATTTTTCCCTGGATTTTGTATATCTCGATTTGGTAACCGCAATATTCGAAAATAAAGACACTTGGTATTCTTTGGGGTCATCATTGAAAAAAGTGGGTAGCACATCCCAATCAAACAGACTCTCAACCCCGTAAATAAAAGCATCACCTACATTGGTTCGTAAACGGTCGCCTTTGTTAATACCCTCTGATGCCAAAACAACCCCGATCCTATCATTATAGACCAACCCAAAACCACTAATATCATATTTCAGGTATTTTTTAAACGTACCCCTTATACCAATATCTATGGTAGCTCCTTTTTCATCATCGATATTCTCGTCCACTACAAAAGTAGGGCTCACCGTACGTATATCATTAAATGTTACCGATCGATAATTTTGTGACACATTTGCATATATTTCGACCATATCGGATGGCCCATATGCAAAACCAACGCCCAACAAGGCAAACGACCGGTCTTTAACCCTATCATCCCTATAGTCCAAAATACCTCCTGGCAAGGGGTTGCCGGCACCGTCTTTCAATACGATCCTATAGGTGCCATTGCTTTCCGTCTTTATATATTCAAAACGTGCGCCTGGCGTTACGGTAAATACCTCTGAGATATTAAAGATGTTTTCTGTAAATACAGCTATATTCCTATTTGGAAACTTGAAATCGGAGGCGATATAATCTTCTTTCCCTACAAAATCAAAATCAGCATCAACACCTATGGAACCTGCGCCTTGTTGTTCTGAGTTGTTCGCTTGATAGTATTTAGTGCCTACCAAGAAAGTATGTTCGGCATCAAATAGGTCGTAACTTGACAAAAACCGGGCTTCGGCACCCCAATTCTTATAATTCCCTATAATCAGGTCCCTATTGCTGATATATGCGCCATTCTCTATAATATCGGCAGCATCCAAGGGCACTTCCCTGTATCCCAATGCTTTTCGCGAGGCATTAAGACCAAATAGATTTAAAGAGGCCACCGTCTTTTCAGAGAAATCATGCTTTAATCTTACCGCCCATAAATTCCAGTTCACTTTAAACCAATTTCTATTCCGGTTACTCTGTAATGCATTCTCACCAAACATTTTATCTGTTAGGCCACCCGCCTGCTTTGCCAAATAATCAAGAAAGGTCGCCTCTAGGGTAATTGTTGTCCTAGGTGTTATTCGGTGCGCCACATTTGCGTATATATTCATGGAGTTAAACTCGGAATTCGGTCTAAAACCATCACCTTTCTTATAATTGGCATAGGCATAATACGCTGTCTTATCAACGGTACCGGCAACACTATTGAATGAATTGAACAGACCAAAAGAACCTAAGGATTGACTTGTTGTCAATTCAAGTTTTTTGTTCTTGGGGGGGTCGTTGAACTTAAAGTTCAAAAGTCCACCAAACTGTGTGCCGTATTGTAATGAAGCGGCCCCCCTAACTACTTGGATCTCTTTTAGCGCATCTGCCGGTGGCGTATAATAGCTCTCAGGGTAGCCAAGTACATCCGCACTGATATCATACCCATTTTGACGTGTATTGAAGTTGGAGGTCCTATTGGGATCCAAGCCCCTACCACCAATATTCAACTGTAGGCCTGCATCATCATTTTCATAAATATTCAACCCAACAACCTGCGCATATATTTGGCGTGCATTATTGGTTGCCTTATTACCTACCATTTCGCCTAATAATACCACTTCACTTTTCTTGCCGGCATATATAGCGGTTCCCTCTACCTTTTTCAACTGCTTTAGGGCAAACACCCTTCGCCTACGTTGGGTAACTACAACCTCGCTTAACTGTTCGAAAAGAGGTGATAACTGCACCTTTAGGGGTTGTTGCATTTGGGTAACGGCCACTTCCTTTATTTCATATTCCTCTATGTAAAAAATAAGTTTCAATTCTTTTTTTGAAGTTGTAAAACCAAAAGAGCCCTTGGTATCCGTTTTTGTTATGTATCCTCCAGTGCTTTGGAATATCTCAACTCCATTCAAGGGTCTGCCATCAGCATCAACAACAATCCCTTTTACTGCCTGTTGCGAAAAAGTGGCAAGACAACAGAATAAAAAAAGTGTATTTATTATATACTTTTTTGTACAGATCATAATCCTTTTATCTTTATAGGGTCTTTAAATGGCAGTATCCAATCCTTGTGCTTACACGATTCCTTTATAGGGTACAAATTTATGGAAGGATCTATAAACCGTTTACTCAACCTTCCGTTCAATGTAACATAACTATCTACGAAAACCTGAGGTTGGTCTATTCCTTTTCCATTAAAGTGATCGCCCAGAAAATGGGCATATTGAAGTATCAGGTCTGGCTGAAAACCCATTTGTTTTTCTTGGGTCGCTGTTAAATACTCCTTATTATCTATAAAATGGATAGTGTTCTTTTCGGTATCAACCACCCTGAATTCGGCATACCCTGCTTTTTCCGTAAGCATTACCCGCCATGAAAAGCGATAACCTTCCTCGGTCCAAAACAATTCGCCCGGGTATAGTAAATACCGAAAGGGGAAAAGTAATTGGACACAGAAAAAAAGGAGCAATACCGGCTTTATGATCTGTTGATTACGGAGTTTGGTTATTTCCTTGCCATTATCAAAATAGCCTTTGGGGACCTTGAATAGATTACTAATGGTCTGTAAGATCCTATGATGTACAGGGGCATCGAAAAAAATGATCGTACTTACGATCATAATGTAAGGGAACATCCCGATGGGGAACAATATACGTGTGAGAACATGAAATAGTACGACAAGTAAAAATGCAGGTTTTCGGGTGGGCCTGTAAAACAATAAAAACGGAATGGCCAGATCGTATAAGGCCCCAGCCCAGCTCATGGTGTAATGAAACCATGTTTGTGGCATGAATTGCCCTAGTAACGGAAAATCATAGCGAATCGGCAACCATATTTTCAATGGTGTGGCATTCAAAAGCCAATCGGAATTCAGTTTGGCCAGGCCTGCATATAAATATACGATCGTCAACATCAGTTTTATGGAGAAGATCGTCCAGGTTGGTATTTTTTGGAAAGCTTTCCGTGGTTGTCGTTTCGCGTCTATTGAGAAATAGGCATTGGCAGGAAGGAATATCATGATGAAACCCATTAAACCCACAAAATAATAGTGGTTTAGATAATTGGTGGCATCCATTAATTCTATATAAGTAAAGCTGATGAAGAATGTGATGACAGCAATTCTATATTTATAGCCCAACGCTATGAAAAGAGAAGAAAGTCCACAGATAAAAAAAAGGATATATGTTGCGTTCCCTAATGGTTTTACCCATTCAAAGCCGTAGTATGTGAAGAAGAACCGGGGTTGGATATAAAGTTCATGAATCCACCCTTTATACCAAAACCTGAGAACACTCCCCAGCATCATGATACCAAAAAAAACACGAAACGCCGCTAAAGGAGCGGCATCTGTGTTTTTGGACAATTGTTGTTTTATGCTCCGTAATGCCTCAATCATTATCTACATCCGTTGATGTATTCGTAATGCTCAAAGCACTCATCATATCTGGTTTAAAACCTTGTCGCAATACTTGTTGTATGGCGTCAAAGGTATCCAACATTTTACTTTTATCGTCATTTATCTGGGCAACAAAATCAGCATTCAGTGCATTGCTCTTTGTGGTTAGTACCCCAAATTTCGTATCAATGAGCGTTGCCAGATCCTTTTTACCTACAAATTCCAGGTATTGTTGTAAACTCTTGCCGGATTCCCCGTTGAAACCAACTCCTTTATAAAAGTCTATAGCTGCGGTCAAAGCCGTCAGATACAATTCCTTCGATATATTCCTTTTATAGTAGGCCTCTACGTTTCCGGGTATGGCTATACCTGTACGTGCCCCTGACGGTGTCGCTATTTTGTTCTCCCTGAATTGTTTTTCATAAAACGGGATAACATAATAATTTACCAAAACATCCGTACTACTAGTGCTTGTATAGCCATCATTGGCAATAAAGGTATCCCTGAAATTACTGTCCCAATCGTCAACCACTTGTTTTGTGAGTGAGGCCATTCTTGTGGTGATCTCATTCAAATACTTTTTATAATCATCAGCTTCTGGATCCGTGGAATAGAAAGTTATCGGATCATCAATACCGTTGATCAGGTAATCTATTGCAGGAAAACCCTGCACATCATATAAATTGGGGGATTCCAAGTTATAGTCCTGATTTGTAATATAGGTTTTCAATCTATCGACCGATGTTGGATATGTATTGCAATTATCCGCCATATTCAAAGCCTGTGCCTTCCCTACCTGAAATAATGATACCTTCTGCCAAGCTACATAGGCATTTTGCCAAGTTGAACGCATTGCGGCCAAGTTATCTGTTGACACTTCTTGCTCGGTAAAAGAATCAACCGCGGTTTCCAATGCCACTACCTTGGTGTAAAAATCCGAATAGGCAGGGACAATCATTTTATCGGCCCAAAAAGTCAACATTTCCTTTCGATTGAATTTGTCTTTCTCCGATGGTTTTCCACCATTATCATCCGAGGACTTACAGGAAACCATTAGGAAGACTACGGAAAATGCTAGAATCTTTTTGTACATATCATGAGTTTTACTGGTTGTGAAAATAGTCGATAGCTATGACAGAACACCATAGCTATCGACAATACTATTATTGAAAATAAATGGACTATAATGCCTCGGAGGGCTCAAAACCGAAAACCCCTGCAATAATCCCAGCCAAAGTATCCAACTCGGCATCGGTCACTTCCCATAAGCCATTTTCTTTTTCCAAATAGGACAAAGATGCATCGATTGATGTTTTTGGCACTTGATTACCTTCAGCATCATGGGCAAAACGCAATGAATGTACGAAACCATAAGCTTCGGATAATGCATGTAATGTACCTGCGTCCTTAGTGCCTTTTCCTTTTAAAAGGTAGTGTACGGTCCTTATCGCGATTACATTGGAAAGCTCTGTCCTTAGAATCTTGGCCTGTTCCTTGACAATATCGTATTGCTTGGCTACAATTGCAGCCCTACCTAATTTGAATGCATTGTTCACTTTGTCGAAAATACCCTTGAAATCATCATCCCCGTCTACACTTTTCAAATAGGAGTTCAAGAACCCTTTTCTGGCATCACTACTGTTTATTGGGTTTGAAGTATCATCTTCCAAACCAAAGACATACCCATAGGCTTCATCCCAACCGTGTTCCATTTTTGTGTAATTTGCATTTTCTTTATAAGGTGTACCCGCATCGTTACCTGCTTGGTTGTCCTCTATGAATTTATCAGAAACATATTTGTTCACTATCTGATCTAGGATAATCGCCCCGATTATTGTTTTTGCGACAGCTTGGTTCACTTCTATACCTTGTTTGGTCACATAGCGTGTTTTTCCGTCTTTTTCCAATTTACCGGATACTCCTGCAGATGCATCATTATCCCAATTGGCCACTACATCGTTGCGCTCAGTGATCCAACCATCCATTTTGGCCCTCAATCCATCAGCCTCGGCAGAGGAAACATCAGAGTTTGGCGCTGAAGCAACCGTACTTCTTAGTTTTTTCCCTGAATCATTTAAGGCAGCTTCTTCAAAGCCCATGCCATCCTTGAACATTTCCACCAACTCGCTTTCTGTCTTTTCTTTACCGCCCAAGGCACTTTTAAGTTCACCTGCCATTTTCAAACGAGCTACTTGCCCTGTAAAACTTACAGTTGAAGCCCCATCCTTTTCAAATTTATAGGTCTGTGGCGCAACAACTTCCTCTGGTTTTGGCACAACAGGGCCATCATCATCCGAAGTACATGCAAAAAACAAACTTGCGACAAATAAGGTTAAAAAATAATTTGTTAATTTCATTTTATTAAGATTTTTTTTATTTAAATAATAAATTATTACATTTTGCAAATATAAATTGATGTTGTATCTCCACAAAATTTATCCTTATTTATTTTAAATAAATACAAGAGGCCATTTATCAATCAATAGAGATAGCCCTATACTTATTAATTGCTCTTTATTTGATGGTTGGACAGAAACTTTAATCCCCAACCCAACATCTAATCTACCCAATAGGATAGAGGGGGGCAAATGCTCTTTACCTGAACGAAAAAGGGGGTGTGCAAAATGGCCTGTACCACAATTCAAGATCAAACTTCAAAAGACGAAATCTGTTATTCGGTGTTCAGATTTAATCTAAAAATTCCCCGATGGCTCTGCTGTCTTGGGGCAGTTCATTCGCAGGGTAATGGCAAAAAAAAGGTTTAATCCCCAAGACTTGCCTTGAAATGAAAAAACCCTTTTCAGGACTTTCTTGATTATCTTCTAGTATATATCCCATATAGTATATATCCCATAGCATCCCTCATCACATGGGCTAGGGATATACATCAAATGCAATTTCCCGTCTTCAAAATCGAACCCGTAACGAATGATATCCTCACGGCATGAGGCGTTTATAGTAATCGTATTTCCCTCTAAAGTGTATGTGGCAGCACAGGGTTCCAAGGCAGTGTCGGCAAAAGTGCCATCATCATTAAAAGTTAGGCTTTTACCATTATCCACCGTCTGGATTGGAGATGGGGAGCCGCCATCAAATTTTGCGGTCAACTGCCAAGTGTCTATAGTATATCCGTATTATTTGTTTGACTATCATCGCTATTACAGCTAATGGGTGTTGCCAAAGAGAATACTAAAACTTGATATATCATTTTTTTAAATACATACGGAAGTGGTTTAAACTTTTTCGTTTTTCTTGAATTTTTTCAGTGCTATGACCATGAAAGCTAGATAGTTGAACTCTTTCCAACTCTCAGGTGTGGTGTCGAACCTGTCGGGTAGTGAACGATAGCTGTCCATCCATGCATTGGTGCGTTCCACGGTATATCTTTGGTCATACAACTATTCGTCCCTATCGACATTTCCGTTTCTTTTGTTGGGGCAGATGTTGGCATTGACCTGCCTTTCGTTGCAAGAGCCCCTAAATTCCTTGGAATCGAACCTGGCGTCCGCATTTAGGAACAACCCTTTTATTGGTATATCCGCCTCTTCGAGCGTGGCCGTGACCACCTCGAACTGCACCGCTATGTCAAAAAGGTCGTTATGGTTGCCCGCTACTGGCCCTGACATGGCAAGTGGTAGGCCCTGCCTATCGGTCAAATAGAGTGAATTGGTGGTCCTGGCCTTTTTCCTTCCTTGATATTCAACGGCCGTGCCGCCACGTTTGGCCGGGGTATGGCCGCCGTCAAGATCCACGCTGGAAAGATCCAGGTCCGACTTATGGGCACCCAAGAACTTTATCCAACAGTCCTTCCATGTTCCCGAAAGATACCATTTACGGTAATGGTAATAGACCGCCTGCCAACAGAGTGCCTTGTCGGAGAACAATGCCCTGACAGGGAGAAAGCGCCAATGGACACCGGACTTGAGCTTGTAAAGTATCGCATTTACGATTTCGGCCAAGGGAACGGTCGGGGCAAAACCACGACTAGCTAAGGGAAGATGGGCAACAATCGATTCTTCTATCATATCTTTTCTTTGTCAAGAATAAAGTACATAAAGGGTTGTTTTGGCTTGACTTATGTTTCGCAACACAAATCCCTGCAACCCTTGCTTTCGATCCAAAAAAAGTTTAAACCACTTCTAAATGTGCAATGTACCATTAGGAGGTAAATGAAAAGAATCATAAAGAAAATCAATGGATTTTGTCCCTGGGCTTTTTATTATTAACCTCCATAACTTGCCGCCATCCGGAAGACTTGTCCACTCCCCAGAATTTTCCAAGTTCAAGTCAGATTCAATCTTCAACCCAAATCTTGGGGGAACACCGTTTTCTCCATCAATTTTATCTTCCTGTAACGCATCGGCGATACTTTTTTTGGTGTTAGCACTCTTTGGCTATCAGTGCTTACCTTTGATATATTAGGATTTTGAAAGCTGTAAGGATTGCTCTTTACCTCTATTTGGGCATAGGCGGATCTAGGTACAGTAATTTGAATTTCATAATTATTGGCTTGGATTCATATTTTAATAAAGAACATTTTGCTTTGTATTTCGTATTGCAAGATCAGTTCGGTCGCTTCAACCGTGAACGGTATTACATACTCATTTTGTGTCCAGGTTTTGTTTATGGCATTTATGAACATCGACTCCCATTCCGAACTTGCAACTTCTGTTGTATACAATGTTAAGACAATCGTATTACCAGTGACTTTGTATATACCATGTATTTCGTTGTTACCCGCGACCCCATCATAGCCTCCCCCTTTTTTTAAATTTAATCTAACAGGCTTTCCATCGTTTGGAGGTAAACTAGTGCCGTCCTGTGAATCTTCGATTCTAGCAAGCTCCCAAGTACCTATAACCTGCCCTTGGTTTGCCTCCTCATCGTTTGTACAGGAAAGGCCCATAAGCAAAAAGAAAATTATAACCGACATGTTTAGGATTTTTTTCATGGCATTAAATATAAATATTCTGAACCCATCTTGACTTTTTCCATTTCCTAAAAAATGGCTCAAATTTGCCCATATTTCGTTACTGCTATGGCTTTTAAAAAGTGCCTCATCTGAACAAATTTTATCTCATTTTCGGCTAAAAACAAAAAGTCAAGATGGGTTCTTAGATAAAATTAAGTATTTTCTTACAATTATTTAATTTCTTATATGATGATTTTTTAAGAAAAGGTTGCGCGTAAATCCCAAAATATGTTGTCTTGTGACTGTTAAACTTCCACATGGCGTTTATTCTGCAGATTGTCGTTCAGGAGTCGGACGAAGTACATCAATTGGTCCTAGAATGATGACTTTGGTTTAGAAAACTTAAACCTCTTGAAACAAAATTTTCAAGAAGCTATTATTTAAAATCGAATATACTGGTTGTTTTTACGCAGCCTTCGAGAGAACCGGTCTTGGTTGGATTTGCTGTGTAGTCTTGGAAGGCATCCATAATGGTTCTTAAAATGCCAATGGAGGGTCTCCTTCCCCTTTTCTTAAGGTACTTTTTAAGGTTGAAGGCTATTGCCGCCATGAGCATGACCTTATGTGCACCGGCCTTGCCCAGTACGCCTATTTTTCTAAGACCGTAGAACTGGATCAAGCTACCGAATACGGGCTCCACTGTACTTTGTCCCAGGTTTTTCATTCGTTTGCCCCTTTCACTATTATGTTGTCGGGCGTAGGCCCTCAAGTATTGTTCATCATAGATAGTTCTAGCGATTTTTTTGCTTTTAGTTTTTGGCGCATATTGGGGTTTCATGGGGCAGGCCTTGCATTTTCTTGGTCCGGCTCAGTAGTTTTTAAGTACGGAACCGTTACGGTTCGTACTGAATCCCTTGAAGGGAAGGGGCCTGTTCATCGGGCAACTGTATTCGTCCTTCTCCTTGTTGTATGGAAAACCGTCTATCCTGGGTTTGTATTTTCCGAAAACCGGTATCCATCCTGTAACCCTCCTTTGTTCGAGAAAATCGTAGTTCGAGCCATTGGAATAACCTGCGTCCGCCAAGAGATCCATTACGAGCTCGTTTTTATCTAGACGGTTCTGGACCCGCAGGCTGATATCCTTCAAGTACTGGCTGTCCCTACCGTCGGCAAAGTCGGCCTGGATATTCGAGATGACCCCTTCCGCGGTATCCACCGCCATACTACAGTGGTAGTTCAGCCTTCGGGGGCTTGTTTGGCTTTTCCGATGTCCAACTTGATAGTTATTTTCATTTAGGTGGCAATAAGTCCGAAATAAATCCGAAATAATTATCTAACATTAAGGGTTTTTAGACAATCTACCTAATATGTGAAGAAAAACAATAATGTTAAAAAACGACAAAACCCCTGTTTTAAAGGGGCTTTGAAGTTGTGATCGCGACAGGATTCGAACCTGTGACCGTCTGCTTAGAAGGCAGATGCTCTATCCAGCTGAGCTACGCGACCAGTCAATATTTTTTTGTGGTAATGTGGCCGGATACAGACCAATACCCCCCTGTTTAAAAGACAAAATATGATAAAACCGTGTGCCGAAATGTGTACCCTTTTATCGATTTTATCAATATTTCGGCAAAGTTAATTTTTTTAAACTAACTGGAAAGAAAAATCCAAAGAATTAACGGGTATGGTCGAATTATAACCGTCGTAGGCTGTTTGCCCCCTACAACCCCTTCACGGAAGCACATTGGGCACAAAGGGAATCCAATTCAACTAATGTGATTCCAGATATTCTTTTGCTTCATTATCTGCGAGTAGGTATGCCGTAGGGTCAGGTTCTCGGGTCTCCCAAGCCCAGGGTCCTCTTTTAGTATCTTTAAGGCATAATACCTAGCGGTCTTTAGAATATCATTGTCCTTTACGATATCGGCAATCTTTAGGTTGAATACACCACTTTGTTGGGTGCCCATTAAATCCCCGGGTCCTCGAAGTTTTAGGTCGACCTCGGCAATCTCAAAACCATCATTGGTATGGACCATCGTTTCCAATCGGGTCTTGGCCTCGGAGGACAGCTTGTGGCCCGTCATCAAGATGCAGTAACTTTGGTCGGCTCCCCGGCCTACACGACCCCTTAATTGATGCAATTGGGACAACCCAAAACGTTCGGCACTTTCAATTACCATAACGGAGGCATTGGGAACGTTTACACCAACCTCAATGACCGTAGTGGCTACCATAATATGCGTTTCCCCCTTGATAAAGCGTTCCATTTCATAATCCTTGTCAGCAGGTTTCATTTTACCATGGACGATCGAAATTTGGTATTCGGGAAGGGGAAAGTCCCTTACAACACTTTCATAACCATCCATTAGATCCTTATAATCCAAGGCCTCTGACTCTTGGATCAAGGGATAGACCACATAAACCTGACGTCCTTTTTTGATCTCGTCCTTGATAAAACGAAATACCTTTAAACGATTCGAATCGTACCGATGTACGGTTTTAATGGCCTTACGCCCGGGTGGCAGCTCATCGATAACCGAAATATCCAAGTCCCCATAGAGGCTCATTGCCAAGGTTCGGGGGATAGGGGTCGCCGTCATAACCAGAATATGTGGCGGGAATTCATTTTTATACCAAAGTTTGGAACGTTGTGCCACACCAAATCGATGTTGTTCATCAACTATGGCCAGACCCAGGTTTTTGTATCTCACCTTGTCCTCCAACAGGGCATGGGTACCGATCAAGATGTGCAGGTCCCCATTTTCTAGCCGTTCATGAATAATGTTGCGTTCCGATTTTTTTATGGAACCTGTCAATAGGGCAATGTTCACCCCGATACCATGCAATAGCTCCTTAATGCCATTGAAATGTTGGTTGGCAAGAATCTCGGTAGGGGCCATTAAACAAGCCTGGAAACCATTGTCTATAGCCAATAGCATGGTCATCAATGCCACAATGGTCTTCCCCGAACCCACATCACCCTGCAATAATCGGTTCATTTGGGCATTACTTCCCAGATCGGCCCTGATCTCCTTGATTACCCTTTTCTGGGCATTGGTCAATTCAAAGGGCAGGTGGTTCTTGTAAAAATCATTGAAACGTTCGCCCACTTGGTCAAAATTGAATCCTTTTATTTTTTGCTTTCGCAGCATTTTTTTTGAAATCAACTGAAACTGTATATAGAACAGCTCCTCAAATTTCAAACGGAATTGGGCCTTGGCCAAAAAAGCCTGGTTTTTGGGAAAATGGATATTGGATAAGGCCTCACTCCTTGAAATCAACTTAAGGTCGTACAGTAGACTATCCGAAAGGGTTTCCCTGAACTCTCCCTTGGTTTCGATAAATAGTTGTTGTTGTAATTTATTGATGACACGATTGGTAATACCACTGTTCCCTAATTTTTCGGTAGAAGGGTAAATGGGCTGCATGCTTATCTTTAATCCTTTTTCATGCTCGGTCAGCAATTCCATTTCAGGATGTGGCATTGAGAATTTCCCGTTAAACCAATTGCACCGCCCGAAAATGACATAAGGTGTATTCAACTTGAGATTTTCCCGTATCCATTTTTGGCCCCGGAACCATACCAGTTCCATTTCCCCTGTATCATCCACAAAGGTGGCCACCAAACGTTTTCCCTTTTTTTGTTCCACGGTTTTCAGGTGGATGATTTTCCCGATTATCTGGACATCGGCATTACTACGCTGTAATTGTCCGATTTTATGGTATTGGGTTTTATCGATATATCGGTTTGGAAAGAGGCCCAAAAGATCTTGGTAGGTGCCAATACCCAATTCCGACTGTAAGATCTGGGCCCTATGGGGGCCTACACCTTTAAGATAGGTGATGGGGGTCTGAAGAAAATTGGCGTTCATCCGATAAAAATAAGGGTATTGTGATTTAGATGCAATTTTTAGTGATCGGCCATTTTGATTATGACGCTTGAATGACTATGTTTATATGGCTTTTCAGTCGCTTTGTGGCTGCAAGGCAAAATTATGCCCATTATCGGATTCAATAAAAACATTGTAATTTTAACCCATGGTCCAACGCAATGCCCTAATAGTTGTTTTTTGTTTGATATTGGCCAATATCCATGCCCAGCATCAGGATAAAGTAGACTTTATCCGTGCAAAGGCACACATCCGTCCATTACCGGGACAAAAGTCCATCGAGGGATCTGTGGTTTACCACTTCAAAGTGCTCCAGAACATCGATTCCGTTTTCTTGGATGCCCGGGACATGGTATTCAATTCGGTCTTGGTGAACCGTAGGAAGGCCACTTTTAAGACCTCAAAGACCAAAATATCCATATATAGGAATTTCAAAAAGAACAAGACCTACTCCATAGCCTTGGGATACAGCGCAAAGCCCAAGCAAACGGTTTATTTTATGGGCTGGGACACTACGGGTGTCCATACCGGAACGCCCCAAGGGAACTCCGTAAACCAGATTTGGACCCAAGGCCAAGGTAAGTACACAAGCCATTGGTTGCCCAGTTTTGATGATATGGAGGAAAAGGTGGAATTTGACCTTGATATTTCATTTAGTGCTGAATATGGGGTAATTGCCAATGGTGTTCTTGAAAAGACCAGGGAGAATGATGGACTAAGGACCTGGTCGTATGATATGCGGGAACCCATGAGTAGTTATCTATTGGCCTTTGCAATAGGGAAGTACAACAAGCAGGTCCTGACCTCGCAAAGTGGTATCCCCATAACAAATTACTACTATCCCAAAGACAGTCTGAAAATTGGGGCAACCTATCGATATACCCAAACGATTTTTGATTTTTTGGAGCAGGAAATCGGGGTTCCCTATCCTTGGCAGGATTATAAACAGATTCCCGTAAGGGATTTTTTATATGCGGGAATGGAAAATACAGGGGCAACCATTTTTTCCGATAGGTATGTTATTGATTCGACCGCTTTTATCGATAGGAACTTCGTGAATGTCAGTGCCCATGAACTTGCACATCAATGGTTTGGGAATCTGGTCACGGAAAAAGATGCCAACCATCATTGGCTGCACGAAGGTTTTGCCACCTATTATGCTTATTTGGCCGAAAGGGAAATCTTTGGGGATGACTATTTCTATTGGAAGCTTTTTGATTCGGCACAACAATTACATGAACAGTCCAAAGATGGAAAAGGGGAGGCCTTGGACGATTCGAAAGCAGGTAGCCCCACCTTTTATGAAAAAGGGGCTTGGGCCCTTGTAATGCTGCGTAATCGGGTAGGGGGCGATGCCTTTAAAAAAGGGATAAGGAACTATTTGGGGAAATATGGGTTTAAAAACGCGACCATTGGGGACTTTATACTGGAAATGGAGTCTGCCAGCAACATGGATCTGGAAATGTTCGAAAAGACATGGATACGATCAACGGATTTCCCATTTGAAAAAGCGAAGGAATACCTTGTATCCAACTCCACCAACATCCCCTCTTTCCTGAAATTAAAATGGAAGTTGACAACAAGCTTGGAAGACAAATCGAATATCATCAAAAAATATTGGGAAACGCCCAGTGATGTGGAATTAAAAAGGCGAATGGTCCTAAGATACCATAAATCATTCACCCCTGAAATGCTTAGGAAGGCATTTGACAGCAAATCCATCAGAATAAGGCAAGCATTGACTTTGGCCTATTCCAAAATCCCCTTGGAACTAAAAAACGATTATGAGTCCCTATTGGAGGATGAAAGCTATATCACCAAGGAAAATGCATTATATCGATTATGGATCTCATTCCCCCAGGATAGGAGGATGTATTTGGACAAAACCAAAGGCGTAATTGGTCTGCCCAATAAAAATGTGCGTTTGTTATGGTTGTTATTGGCCACACTTACCAAGGACTATGAGGATGATTTGAAAAAGGAACACCTTTTGGAGTTGCACGGCTACACCTCCCCACGATTTTCAATGGAAACCCGTCAAGCCGCTTTTGGAATCATTGGGGACGTTCTTGAATATACCGACCAAAACCTATTGGATCTGATCGATGCCTGTATACACCATTCTTGGCAGTTCCGAAAATATGCCAGAAGTTTACTTGATGATATCCTAAAGGACGATAGTCAAAAAAAACGAATCATAGACCTGGAAAAAGTGATGAATGATGACGAACTTCGTTATATTAGGGTCAAAATGAATCTACAATGAGAGCAATGGTAATATCGGGAGGGGGAAGCAAAGGAGCTTTTGCAGGGGGCGTTGCCGAATATTTAATAAAAGAGCGGGGGCGTTCCTATGACCTTTTCTTGGGGACTTCCACGGGCAGTTTGTTAACCTCACATTTGGCACTTCATAAAATCGAAAAGATAAAAGAGGTCTATACCTCGGTAAACCAAAATAGTATCTTTAGCAACTGTCCCTTTATCATCCAAAAAAAACATGGGGTTGAAAGTATCGGAATCAACCACTGGAACGTTCTTAAGAATTTCTACAGGGGGAACAAGACCTTTGGGGAGAGTAGGAACCTACTAAAACTGATCAAGAATACACTTACCGAGGATGAGTTCCACATTCTCAAGAATGGCCCAAAGGATATTATCGCCACGGTTTCCAACCTTTCCTTGAACCAAGTGGAATATAAATCGATCAACGATTTCGACTACGAAGAGTTCTGCGAATGGATCTGGATTTCCTGTAACTATACGCCTTTTATGAGTTTGGTCAAAAAGAATGGATGTGAATATGCAGATGGTGGACTCGGATCTATAGTGCCCATAGAGGAAGCCATAAAACGTGGTGCAACAGAAATAGATGCTATTATCCTACAGACCGAGACCACAATGTTCAATCGCCTACCATCAAAGAATGCCTTTGCATTGCTTACCACAATGTTCGCTTTTATGTTGGACCGTATTGAACACCAGAACATTCGTATCGGTAAATATGTGGCGAATCACCAAGGAGCGGTTATCAATTTTTATCATACCCCAGTAGTACTCACAACCAATTCATTGATCTTCAATAAGAAAAAGATGGGCGCTTGGTGGGAAAGGGGCTATGATTTTGCAAGGAACAAAAATATGGAGACCTCCCAATTGGAGCTTGATATGGAATGACCCTCCAATCAACGCCCTCGATCCAAGGGTACAAGGTACGCTTCCGGGAAAAAAATTATTATTTCTCGAGGAAATCCCCAGGTGGATCAAACTCTTTTGGGCTATTGCCCTGCGATTTAAAACGGGTACAATAGCATATTTTATCCGTTCCCGTGTATCGATTCTTGGACCACCTCTACCAAAGTCCCCCGATTTCCTTCTTTACATACGCCAGGGCAGTGGCCGAAGGGGATTGTTTGTCCATCGTATTATTAAGGATGTCTTCCCTGAATCTGTCCGCGGAATCAACCTCGCTCAAGGCTATTTTACGTATCGTCTGGATAGTCGCACTTTTGGCAGCCTTGATAATGTTCCAACATTCATCCGATAAATAGATCTGTTGCGACAGGTTGTGCTCAAATTCATTCTCAATAGTCCGGATCAAAAGGTTTTCGTAATCGTTTTTATTCGATGATTTTGGTGATACGCGGACAACTAGATTAGGAATGGCAATACGTTCCAAGAACAAGGCCATTCGTTCATAGGCCTGCAATCTTATCGGAAGTGTGTTCTGTTGGGAATCCTTGTGCAGAAGATACCGGCGACGGCCTTCTTCATTATTGGTGTGCATTCTAAAGAAATAAAATGCAATTGCCCCTGTGACAACTGAAGGTAATAGATAGGCGAATAATTGAAAAATCTGGTCTCCTGTCATTTTATGATCGGTATTTAGCTTGTTTACGCAAGATCAACGACCCCGGCCCAAGGAAGGGTACGGGGCATGCTTCCTGTTTTTTATTTTGGGCAAGCCTCGGGGAATCAATCCCTTTTTGGCTATCGTCCTGCGATTAAAACGCAGGTTCCCTTGAAAAAGTATGTGGAATTTCAATAAGCCCCTAATTTAATTCGAAGCTTTCATATGTTCCTTTACCATTCCATAAAACCATGCATAATCAGGGTGAAGGATCAGGTTGATACCTTCCTTGAAATTACCATCCTTCCCTAAGGTTCGAATCCTATCGGGGGCAATCGAGAACTGTTTTTGAAGAATGGAACCAATGGCGGATGCCTGATTGGCCGCCAGGTCCAATTCCCCGGTCATACTCAATCCTTCAATAGTCAACGATACCTTTGGATTTGCCTTCAGGATGTTACCTATCATCTCTAGCCATGCTGTGCCTTCAGTACTCATAGTGGCATCCTTGGTGTCACCGAATAAGGATTCCGGTTTCGTCCCAATGACCACCGAGCCATTGGTAACACCTATTTTTGCATTCTCCCCAAGGGACTGTTTGGCATTGGTCAATACGACAACCAAAGTCGAATCATTTGAAGCGATACTATTGTTAATGACCTTTAACTGACTCTCTTTCTGTTCAAGTTTTGCCATTACTTTATTGATGTTCTCAGAATTTTTATTCGATACTTCAGTAAAACTGCTCAGGTTCTTGAGCAGGGTAGCATTGGCATCCTGTAACTCCCTGACCTGGGATTCGAAAGATTCTGCACGTGCCAAGCCCACCCTTTCGTTCTTCTTGGCCTCCACAACAATAGCCTTTGTGGAATCCAATTCGGTTTTAAGCGATGCGATTTCTGCGATCAGGTCACTTTTCCGCTGTGCGAAAATAGAAGTAGTGGAAAAAATCAATAGTAAGGGCAATGAACTAAATAAGATCTGTTTCATAGGGTTCGATTAGGTGATTGTATATCGTATAAAATATTGTTGGCACAAAAATATACTATTTGGGAACGTCATAAAAATGTTGTGCGCCTAAGAATCCGTACGTATGTAGTCCCCATCAGGCAATAGCACCCTACATAAAGACGAAAGCCTTAAAATCCAATTTTGGATTTTAAGGCTTTCGTCTTTATCGTTAAGGATTTTATTGGTTCAAATAATCCAAACTCATTTCCGTAAGTGTCTTGACACCAAGCATCAATCCACTATCATCGATGAGGAAATCTGGCGTATGTTGGGGAAAGGATTCAACCGTTCCAGGGGCCATTCCACCCAAGAAAAAGAAAAAACCGGGTACTTCACGCTGAAAATAGGAGAAGTCCTCGGCACCGGTCACGGCTTTCTGTGTTTGCACGTTACTTTCTCCGGCAATGCGCCTCATCGTAGGGAGCATTTGCTCCACAAGTGCTGGATCGTTATAGGTAATATCAGTGGCATCCTTGATCTCGATCGTGGCCACGGCACCATAAGCCTTGGCAATCGCAGGTACCATTTCCATCATCCTTTTGTTGATATGGTCTTTCATTCCGTAATCCAAGGTCCTAATGGTCCCGATCATTTCGGCACTTTCAGGAATAATATTGAAACGCACACCACTTTTGATCTTTCCAACGGTGATTACGGCTGCCTCATTGATCAATTTCACCTCACGGCTTATGATAGTCTGCAGACCATCGATAATCTTTGCGCTTATCATTATTGGATCAACACCTGACCAAGGTTGTGACCCATGACTTTGTTTTCCTTTTACTTTTATAGTGAAACTTTGGGCTGCGGCCATTGTACCTCCGGATTTATAACGAATAACACCGACGGGGGTTTCCGAATTGATGTGCAGACCAAAAATAGCATCGACATCGGGGTTTTTGAGTACTCCCTCCTTTACCATTAACAATGCACCACCTTCCTCTCCCGGAGGTGGACCTTCCTCTGCAGGTTGGAATATGAATTTCACGGTTCCCTTGATCTTATCCTTGTTTTTGGATAGGACCTCGGCCACTCCCATTAAAATAGCAGTATGGGTGTCATGTCCACAAGCGTGCATTACACCGACCTTTTCCCCAAGGAACTCCGAGGTAACCGTTGACTTATAGGGGAGGTCATTCCGTTCGTAGACAGGTAGGGCATCGATATCGGCCCTTAGGGCAATAACCTTACCGTCCTGTTCTCCCTTTAACACACCGACAACACCTGTATGGGCAACTCCGGTTTGCACTTCAATCCCCAAGGACTTTAGATGTTTGGCTATTTTTTCCGCGGTTTTGAACTCACGGTTGGAGAGTTCAGGGTTTTGGTGAATGTCCCTCCGCCATTCAATCACCTTGTTTTCAACAGCTCGGTAGTCTTTATCAAGACTTGGGTTTTGGGCGAAGGCCAAACTTCCGACAAGGAGTAGCATTAAGCTAAAGTATTTATTCATAAGTATCTATTTTTAGGATTTTATACATTTACAATCTTCGGAATTACCGATATGCTTTCTTGGCCATACACCCAATTGACAGGCTGAAAAATGACCTATGGATAATATAGATCGGACAAGACCGGAACATATTCGGACTTTTATGCTTAAATATATTAAAACTGAAAGGATATTCAATTATCATTGTTCATAATTATTGTATTTAGCTTTTTAGGATCTAGTGGATTAATGCTAAATTCACCGTACTAAATTTTGACTGTATTGAAAAATTTCATAGATGATCTAAATGAGGCCCAAAAAGCCCCCGTACTACATAAAGACGGGCCACTTATGGTTATTGCCGGTGCTGGTTCCGGAAAGACAAGGGTACTAACGTACCGTATCGCACACCTTATGGCGCAAGGTGTGGACTCGTTTAATATTTTGGCACTGACCTTTACCAATAAAGCGGCAAGGGAGATGAAAAAACGTATTGCGGATATTGTTGGTGCCCCTGAAGCCAAAAATCTTTGGATGGGTACTTTCCACTCCGTTTTTGCCAAATTATTACGTTTTGATGGGGATAAACTGGGCTACCCGAGCAATTTCACTATTTATGATACACAAGACTCCCAACGCTTGATCGCTTCCATTATCAAAGAAATGGGGTTGGATAAGGATATTTATAAGTACAAGCAAATCCAAAATAGAATATCATCGTACAAGAATAGTCTGATTACGGTAAAGGCTTATATGCAGAACCCCGAATTGATCGAGGCGGATGCCATGGCCAAACGCCCTAGAATGGGGGAAATCTATGAAGAATATGTAAATCGTTGTTTTAAGGCTGGTGCCATGGACTTTGATGACCTTCTATTGCGGACCAATGAACTTTTAACACGGTTCCCCGAGGTTTTAATGAAATATCAAGATCGGTTCCGTTATATCTTGGTGGATGAGTACCAAGATACCAACCATTCCCAGTATTTGATCGTCAAGGCACTTTCCGATCGATACCAGAATATCTGTGTGGTAGGCGATGATGCGCAGAGTATCTATTCGTTTCGAGGGGCCAACATCAATAACATCCTGAATTTTCAACGCGATTATGACAATGTGGGAATGTACCGTTTGGAACAGAACTACCGTTCTACCAAGAATATAGTGAACGCAGCGAACTCCGTTATCGGGAACAATAAGAACCAACTTGAGAAGGAGGTGTGGACGGATAACGATGATGGCCCCCCGATAAAGATACACCGCAGTATAACAGATGCAGAGGAAGGCCGGTTCGTAGCCGAATCCATCTTTGAGAACAAAATGCGGCAACAACTCCCAAATGGGAATTTCGCAGTGCTTTACCGTACCAATTCACAGTCCAGATCTATAGAGGATGCATTGCGAAAAAGGGATATACCATACCGTATCTATGGTGGACTCTCATTTTACCAACGTAAGGAGATCAAGGATATCCTATCTTATTTGCGACTGGTGATAAACCCAAAGGACGAGGAAGCCTTAAAACGGGTCATCAATTTCCCGGCCCGGGGTATTGGCCAGACAACCTTGGATAAATTGGTTGTGGCCGCCAATCATTACGGACGATCTATTTTTGAGGTCATAGGGAATCTAGATAAAATCAACCTTAAGATTAATGCCGGCACCAAAAGAAGGCTTGAGGATTTTGTGACCATGATCAAAAGTTTCCAGATCATGAACGAAGGTGCGGATGCCTTTAGCCTGGCAGAGCATGTTGCAAAGAAAACCGGTATCATTCTTGAGTTTAAAAAGGATGGAACCCCTGAAGGGATTGCCCGAATGGAAAATATTGAAGGGTTGCTCAATGGTATAAAGGATTTTGTTGAGGGGCAAAAGGAAATTGCCGATGCTACAGGAAATATTGGGGAATTCCTGGAAGACGTTGCCCTGGCCACAGATTTGGACAATGACACAGGGGATGACGACAGGGTCGCCTTAATGACCATCCACTTGGCAAAAGGCCTCGAATTTCCATACGTATATATTGTAGGTATGGAGGAAGATCTATTCCCTTCGGCCATGAGCATGAATACCCGTAGCGAATTGGAAGAGGAACGACGGTTGTTTTATGTGGCATTGACCAGGGCCGAGGAACAAGCCTATCTAACTTATGCGCAAAACCGATATCGTTGGGGCAAGTTGATCGATGCGGAACCCAGTAGGTTCCTTGAGGAAATAGACGAAAAATACGTGGAGAACCTAACCCCAGTGAACAAGGGCTATAGACATAAACCATTGATCGATGCCGATATTTTCGGGGAAGTGGACAAAAGTAGGCTACGGCAAAAAAAACCCATAACAGGCACACCGCCCGCAATAGGTAGGCCCAACGAAAACCAACTCCGTAAATTAAGGAAGTTGAAGCCTGAACTGGCAAAACCTATAGGTAACACAAATACGATAGATAGTAACCTTATAGAAGGTGCCATTGTCAACCACACACGATTTGGCAGAGGTGTGGTCATAAATATGGAAGGTGCAGGAAATGATAGAAAAGCAGAAATAAAATTCGACCAGGGCGATGTGAAGAAATTATTGCTTCGATTTGCTAAACTGGAAGTTGTCCCTTCCAAAAAAAGTTGAATATCCAATAAAATGAAAAATCGGCCCCACAGAGGCAATATCGTAAATGGGTTACAGAACCATGTCGAGATAAGAGATGGCTCCCTGAATACCCTAATTATGGAACCCAATTTATAAAGTAATCGAACTCGTTTAGATTTTTTGGGTTTAAGCGGGTCCATTCAATAAATAGCACATTATATGGCGGAATTGATAAAAATATATGGGGAAAACCCCAATCCAAGGGAGATATCGAAAGTGACAAAGGTCCTCCAAAAAGGGGGGCTTATCATTTATCCGACAGATACGGTATATGGACTTGGTTGTGATATCGCGAACACACGGGCCTTGGAAAAAATAGCACGGATAAAGGGGGTGAAATTGGCAAAGGCCAATTGGTCCTTTATTTGCGCCGATCTAAGTAATCTTTCTGATTATGTGCGCCAAATAGACACCTCAACATTCAAGATCTTAAAAAGGGCACTTCCAGGCCCTTATACGTTTATCCTGCCCGGCAGTTCCAATCTACCCAAGGATTTCAAGAAAAAGAAAACCGTTGGTATCCGAATCCCGGATAATACCATAGCCCAGACTTTGGTCAGGGAATTGGGAAACCCTATAGTATCAACATCGATTTATGATGAGGATGAACTATTGGAGTATACCACAGATCCTGGACTTATCTATGAGAAATGGAATAATCTTGTCGATATAGTCATCGATGGGGGCTATGGGGACAATGTCGCATCAACGGTAATCGACCTTTCTGGGGAAGAGCCCGAAATTGTCAGGGAGGGTAAAGGGGATATTGATATATTCTGATCGATTGGCATAAAAAAAACACCCCGGCAATATTGCCGGGGTGTTTTTTTGAAATCCGTTATAAATCTAGTTGTTGATAGCGGGATCTTTCATTCCACTTTCGATCATATCATAGAATTGGTCGATTTTTGGAAGCACCACGATCCGTGTTCTTCTATTTTTGGATTTTTCTGTTTGTGACACAGGAATATATTCGGACCTACCGGCAGCAGTCATACGCTTGGGATCAACCTTGTAATCATTCTGTAGGATTCGGACAACAGCCGTGGCCCTCTTGACACTCAAGTCCCAGTTGTCCAATAAGACACCTTTTCTGTAAGGTACATCATCAGTATGGCCTTCTACCATGAACTCAAAATCAGGTTTGTTGTTGACTACCTGTGCAACCTTGCCCAGGACTTGTTTGGCCCTATTGGTCACATTATAACTTCCACTACTGAACAAAAGCTTGTCGGATATAGATACGAATACAACACCTTTTTCAACACTGATCTCAATATCCTCATCATCCAAATTGCCCAACACTCCTTTTAAGCTCTGAACCAAAGCAAGGTTTACAGAATCCCTTCTTGTGATGGCATTTTGTAATTTTCTAATGGTAAGGTCTTTTTCCTGTAAGCTTTCCAATGATTTCTCAAGATTTTCCGCACCTTTTGTTGTCAAGGTGGTCAAATTACCCATGTTATTGATCAATTCCTGGTTATTCGCCTTCAAGAATGCATTTTGATCCTCCAAGGTCTGTAATCTTGAGGATGCCGTGGCCTTATCCTCCAAACAACTGTTCAATTTAACCGTTGCTGAATTCAATAAATCCTGGGTCTCTTTGTACTTGGACTCCAAGTCGGCATATTTCTTCTGGGAAACACATGACGATAACAACATTGTTACGCCTAAGCAGCCTAAAATAATTTTCTTCATAATCTCCGTGTATAACTTGTTAATTATTGATAAACCAGTGAAAAAGTAAAAGAACTGAATTATATGTCAAAATTATACAATTCACTTTCCTTGTATTGGTTAAATTAGTTAATCTTTTACTAAAATGTTAAACTTATCTACCCTATCTACGAAATGGGACCACACTATGGATTTTGTGATGTAGTAATTTTTTATGAAACTTGACTTTTCACGCTTTTTGTACATTTTCCAAAATTTGGCATAAAAGCTGAAATGTGCCTTTAAAATGGCCATGCAGTGACTGAATTTGGCCTGAAAAATGAACCTTAGGGCAGCGACACCATCCAGAAGTAATCGAAACAGGACAATCAATAAAGCCTTATGTCGGGGCAGGTTCTTGGTTATTGAGAAAAGGGAATTCCTAAAATTGAGGTACGTCTTTTTGGGGTTCATGTTGCTAAGTGTGGAACCACCTAAATGGTATACTTTCGAGGTGCCTACATAATAGACCTTATACCCTGCATTTTTGGCCCGCCAACATAGGTCTACTTCCTCTTGGTGCGCAAAGTATTCCTCATCAAAACCGCCCAACGCCCTGAATACGTTGCTTTTGATGAACATACATGCACCAGTGGCCCAGAATATCTCACGAATATCGTCGTATTGGCCCTCATCTTTTTCCAACTCCTGGAAAATACGTCCCCGACAAAAAGGATATCCCAATTGATCTATAAAACCTCCTGCCGCACCAGCATACTCGAAATGATCCTTTCGCATAAGATCAAGGATTTTTGGCTGTACAATATGTGCATTGGACGTACCCCCCATGATCTCTTTGATTGGGGCCAGCCAATTCGGGGTGACTTCAACATCATTGTTCAGTAAGCAGAACACATCGGCCTCCACTTTCTCCAAAGCATCGTTATAGCCCTTGGCAAATCCACCATTGGAGGTATTCCTTATTATATTGACCTTAGGGAAATTCCTACCTAGAAAATCGATTGAACTATCGGTGGAATCATTGTCCGCGATATAGATATCCGCCCCTTCCGAATATTGTACCACCGAGGGCAGGTACCTTTCCAAAAGAACCTCCCCATTCCAGTTTAATATGACTATGGCTATTTTCAAGACGCTTGCAAATTAACGGCTAAAATCAGGAATTTGCTCTAAAAACATATATTTTTCTCTCTCATAGTCCATTTTACAGTAGAAATGTTGAAGGCCATTGGTAACCATTAAGTAAGTAGCCCTTAATTGCATGTTGTATCTTGCGATCTGATCAAAGGTATGTTGTGTTATGGCAATCTGTGGTGCTTTGCATTCGACCAGGAGTGTAATGTTGCCCAAGCTATCGAAAACAACAATATCGTACCTCTTCCTTATTTTGTTTACAGTAACCTGTTTCTCTACATTGATCAGGCTCTTAGGGTATTTCTTTTCATGGATCAAGAACTGCACTACATTCTGGCGAACCCATTCCTCAGGTTGCAGTACCACGAATTTTTTACGTATGGCATCAAAAATATGGATGTTATTTTCGCTACTTTTGAATCGAAAATCATAGACAGGGAGATTGAGCCGTTGCATGTGACAAATTTGATGATTTTTTTTGAATGGAAGAAGTAAAACAAATAGTTGCCAATATTCGAAAGGGAAATATAAGTCCTTTGTATTTCCTTTTTGGGGAAGAACCTTATTATATTGATAAGATCTCGCAATTTATTGGGGAGAACGTACTGTCGGAAGAGGAAAAGGGCTTTAACCAAATGGTACTTTACGGTAAGGACGTCAGTATAGATGAAATAGTGGGGCAGGCCAAACGTTACCCAATGATGTCGGAACGCCAAGTGGTCATCGTGAAAGAGGCCCAGGATCTTTCAAGAACCATCGAGCAACTGGTCCATTATGCGGAAAACCCCCAACCTACAACCGTTCTGGTCATTTGCTATAAATATAAAAAGTTAGATAAACGCAAGAAATTATACAAGTCAGTACAAAAAAACGGAGTCTTGTTCGAGAGTAGGAAACTATACGAGAACCAGGTCTCCGATTGGATACGCAAAACACTGCAAGGCAAAGGTTACAGTATCTCCCATAAGGCATCCATCTTACTTGTCGAAAATCTAGGGACCGATTTAAGTAAGATCAGCAAGGAATTGGTCAAGCTTACATTGATACTTCCCAAAGAAAGCCAAATAACCTCTGGGAATATTGAGGAACATATTGGCATAAGCAAGGACTACAATAATTTCGAATTGAAAAAAGCCATTGGGGAGAGGAACATACTTAAGGCGTATAAGATAATCAACTATTTTTCACAAAATCCGAAAGACAATCCGTTTGTACTAACAGTAACCCTATTGCACAGCTTTTTTTCACAATTGTTGAGGTATCACGGCCTAAATGACCATTCGCCAAAAAATGTGGCCAGTGCCTTAAGGATAAACCCATATTTTGTGGAAGAGTACCAAATAGCTGCGAGGAATTACCCAATGAAAAAAGTAAGTGCCATAATTTCCCATTTGCGGGAGATGGACCTCAAGGGAAAGGGGGTAGGGGCCAATGCCTTGCCCCAATCCGATTTATTGAAAGAGCTATTGGTAGGTGTTTTTTAACCGTGGGCAATAGCCGAAAAAAGGATTTAATCCCCCAAGGGCTTATCTCGAAATAAAAAAAGTCTTTCCAAAAGCATATCTCCGCACCCTTAGGTCGAGGTTGTTGGTTTACCGCTTATCGATACTGGACTTTCCTGGATCCAACAAGATTATGGCCACAGAGAAAACCAGATCAATAAAGCCATTTCCCTTTCACTGAAAGGGCTGCCTGCACGAACGGTTAAAACATACACCAACATGGTTATCGCAGGTGGCACTGCCATTATATGATGATCAGGATAGGACAAATAAATCCAGCAATGCCAACAAGGGAAAGGGAAGGGGCTGCGCCAATTCCAATAGGGTCCTGAAATTTAAAATTGCCTGCCATTTATCATTTTTTGGAACTTGGGAAGGCCATGGCCCATCATCATAATTGAGGGGGCTGTCATCAGGAAGGCCGGTCCGATTTGGGAGGTGGTATTATTTTTCATGTGGTATGGTGATAGTATGAAATTTGAACACCGTTAAAGAAGCGATTTTTTTAATTGACCTGAAAGAAGGTAAAAGCAGGGTAAGGTGACACGGTATTATCCTAACTTAGGATAGTCCGAAGGGTTCGCCTCGTGCATTATAGCGTAAACCGTTTCAAAGATATCCTCGGCATTTGGTTTTGAGAAATAGTCACCATCCGTACCATATGCAGGTCTGTGTGCTTTCCCGGTCAATGTTCGGGGCTTACTGTCCAAATACTTGTACCCGTCCTGTTTTTCCATTATCTCATGCAATATATACGCTGAGCATCCACCAGGTACATCCTCATCAATAACCAATAACCTATTGGTTTTTTGGACACTTTTGACCGTATCGTGATCAATATCGAATGGCAATAGGGTCTGGGCATCGATCACCTCTGCATCTATACCTACTTCGGCAAGTTCTTTGGCTACACTTAAAACAATACGAACTGTAGAGCCATAGGAGACCAACGTAATATCGGTACCGGTCTTTAAGGTCTCTACGACCCCGATGGGGGTACAGAACTCACCAAGGTTTTCTGGTTTTCTTTCCTTTAGGCGGTATCCGTTTAAACTCTCTATCACCAAAGCTGGTTCATCGCTTTTCATTAAGGTATTATAAAAACCGGCTGCTTGGGTCATATTTCTGGGAGTCAGGATATACATCCCCCTCAAAAGGCTTATAAGTCCTCCCATTGGGGAGCCGGAATGCCAAATGCCTTCCAATCGATGCCCCCTGGTGCGCACGATCAGTGGTGCTTTTTGTTTTCCGTAACTTCTATAAAGTATCGTGGCCAAATCATCGGTAAGCGGGGACATGGCATAAAAGATATAATCCAAGTATTGGATTTCCGCTATAGGGCGTAGGCCCCTGAGTGCCAAACCTATACCTTGCCCTATAATCGTGGATTCCCGTATACCCGTATCGGAGACCCTGATTTTCCCATATTTTTTCTGAAGTCCTTCCAAGCCTTGGTTGACATCGCCTATAGCACCACTGTCCTCCCCGAAAACCATGGCTTCCGGATATTTATCGAATAATTTATCGAAATTGTCCCTTAGGATAACCCTACCATCGACTTCTTCATTGGTGCCGGCCTTGTAAGTGGGTTTGATTTCAGGAATGTTCGTTGCCCTATTTGGCTTTTCACTATATAGGTTGCTACTGAATTTAAGTTGCGTGTTACCAAGAAAATCGTTTATCCAATTTACCAATGCATCCTTTTCTTGGGATTCCTCCCCTATCAGATAACGTAGGGTTTTTCGGGAAATAATCCCCAAATCTTTTTTAAGGGGTTCCTCCACGGCAATAAGGTCATTTCTTAGCTTCGCTATAAAATTGCGATTGGCACTCGTAATGGCTACATTGTTCATGAGGCCCAACAGCACTTTTTTCATTTTCTTGTGCTGATCTAAGAATTCGGCCCAAGCCTCATTTTTTGAGGCCCTTACCTTTTGTCTGATTTTCCGTTCCATTTTGGAAAGTTCCTCGGGTGTCGCTATTCCCGATTCCAAGATCCATTCCTTAAAACGTTTGTTGCAATCATTGTCCTTTTCCCATTGAAGGCGTTCGGCACTTTTATACCTTTCATGCGAACCAGAGGAAGAGTGGCCTTGAGGCTGCGTTAGCTCGGTTACATGTATGAGTACGGGAACATGCTGTTCCCTAGCTATATCCGAAGCGTTTTCATAAACATGCATCAATGCAGTATAGTCCCAACCCTTGACCTTTAACAACTCGTACCCTTCATGGTTCTCATCCCTTTGAAACCCCGACAACAGTTTTGAAATATCCTCTTTGGTCGTCTGGTATTTGGCCGGTACCGAAATACCATACCCATCATCCCAGACACTGACGACCATGGGGACCTGGAGTACCCCCCCTGCATTGATCGTCTCAAAAAACAACCCTTCACTTGTACTTGCGTTCCCTATGGTGCCCCATGCGACCTCATTACCCCCATTCGAGAATCTGGATGCATTTATATCGGTCAAATGGCGATAAACCTTAGAGGCTTGTGCCAGGCCCAATAATCGTGGCATTTGGCCTGCGGTACATGATATATCGGCACTGCTGTTTTTTTGTTGTACCAGGTTCTTCCAAGAGCCATCCTCATTTAAACTAAAGGTCATAAAATGCCCACCCATTTGCCTTCCGGCACTCATAGGCTCTTTGTTGATGTCAACAGTGGCATAAAGACCATGGAAGAATTCCTTGGGACTTAGTAGTCCCAATGCCATCATGAATGTCTGGTCACGATAATATCCACTTCGAAAATCCCCATTGCGGAAAGATCTGGCCATCGCCAACTGTGGCAACTCCTTGCCATCCCCGAATATGCCGAACTTAGCCTTTCCCGTAAGTACCTCTTTCCTCCCTAAAAGACTGCATACCCTACTTGTAAAGGCTATTTCATAATCATGCAGGATTTGGGTTCTGAAATCATCAAAGGAAATATCCGTACTTGTTTTTGGAGAGATATCCATATAATGTGGTTTGACTTTTTACAAAAATACCAAACGACAAGCGATTTTGCAATTGATAAATAGGTTAAAATATTTAATTATCATTAATGATTTCAACAAATAAGCAAACAATGCTCACAAATTACAAAAATATCGGCTCAATAATTAAGAATATGATAAGGGTTTAAAACCATTTTCTCGTGAACAACCCTGTCAATGTCTTAGGGCTCAGCGTTACGATAAATCTAATCCTCTCCTCATAATCGGGCTGTGACACTTCCCAGCCATTATTGGAATACAAAGGGAAATAAAGTTCAAAATAATCTGTAACCAGATTCAAGCGGATACCGGAATCATAGACCAGACGCTCCTTTGTCCTCTTTCTTTTCATGAACCCAAAATCACTGTAGAATTCAATCCACCGCCAAACATTGATACTTGTATTTACAGTGGCCATCCAATTGTTCGAGAACGGGTTTTCCAATTTTGACTTGAACCCACCTTCCGCGATTATAATCTGTTGGCTGTAAATACCTGTCTCTTCGGACCTACCCAGATAGCCATAATCAAAAAGATAATCATTGGGCCTATCGAGGGCAAAGTCGAAAAATTTAATATCGGGACGAATCTTGTTGTTCAGGAACTTACCTGCAAAAAACCTAAAGTTGAATTGCCTATTGCTCTCGAACAATTTCCGATACTCGAGTTCAAATGAAACTTTGCTAAAGTCCTTACTGTATTGGGCATCCGCAAACCAGGAAAAATAGTCGACTATATCATTGTCCCTATGGCTAAGACGTGCATTCAGGACACTGTAATCGGGATCTGTCTCTATATTCTCCAGGTTCTTGTCCAGACTTCTGAATACATTGACATGGCGCAAGCTCAAGAAATCCCTTTTGTTCGATCTTAGGTCATCTGGACGCCACCCGAAACTGATGGACGGGGTAATGGTAGTGTATCTTGAATTCGCCTGATAATGGGATGTTGAACCCCTTAGGCTATAATTAGCCACATAAAGGCCACTTTTGTTCAAATACTTACGGTAGATGAACTTACCGAACCCTACCAAGGATTTTTCCTTGATGGCATAGGAAGGGGCAAAGTCGTACATGAAAGGTTTTTCCAGAAAGGTTTTGTTATAGATCCGCATACCGGGCGACCACCCGTCATAAATGTTGAAGTTAACGACAGGTACATAGAATACTTGATTGTAGTAAGGGTTTTCGGCATCCTTGAAAAACCGGAATCGTAATTTTTTGTTGCTTGAAAAAAAACCCCTTAACGATTTCCAGTTGTCCCTTTCATTGAATTCGGGTATTTTGTGGTCATAGTTCAGGACCATTCGTTCTTCTTCCCCTCTTGGAATGGTAAAGGTTTTCTCGGTGGCAATGCCGGTAAACCAGTATTTGGAGACCACCGTATCGTTTTTAATCCCAAAAAGGGAGATGGGGACATTCGTCCCTTGTTTATTCTTAAGGGTTATCCTCAGGGAATCATCCAATTTGACGATTTTCCTTATTTTGAAATCTATCTTTTTGGATGTTGAGAGGTAGTCTCTGAAAAACCAATCAATATCAATATCCGTCGACCGTTTTAAAATGGACTCGAAATCGATTACCTTGGCAGGGTTCAATGAATAATGCCTGAAATAGGTTTTGATACTTTCATCGACCTTGTCCTTTCCAATATAATCGGCCAAGTATGACAATCCCATACCGGCCTTGTATTTATTGGCGATCTTTTGGTTGAATTTTATGAGGGAATCATTAGGTGTTATAAGGGGTTGGTCCAGATTTTTCCGTGCAGTGAGCATATATAGAAACGGATATTGTTCGTTAAAATCCATTTTCGCTAAATTAAATCCACGGACACCCCACATTTTCGATAGTTTCCCTAAAAGTTTTTGGTCGGGATAATAATCTTCCACAAAGGCTATCATTAAATAATTGGCAATGGCATCCTTTAACCATTGGTCTTTTCTAGGGTTTAGATAAAGGGTTTCTTCCAAGAACTTGTTCAATGCCGTTTTCAGGAATTTCATTTCAAATTGAAACTGCTCTTCATAAGGCCTTATAAAACCAGGGAGTTGGTTTAGACCATATAAGGGACTCTTGTTGCAATCCTTTTGGCTCACCAACAGGTGGGAATGGGGGTATCTGCCAAGATTGTCATAAATGAACTTGGACACTTTCTCTATTGAGATGCCTTGGGATATCGTATCATATTTGGACGATTGCAAATCGGTGACCACGGTCATATAAGGGGTTACATGTGTCTTGAACCTTTGTAGTGGACTTAGGACAATCTCACAATTCTTTTGCCTTAGGGCTTCGAGTCGGGTTGTTTTTCCGTTGGGGGAATCCAAGGTGCCAAGGCTCCTATAATTGGTTGTTAGGTAAAGGTTCTTGGGGTATTCGAAATCAACCTTGGTCGTGGCAATATCGGTATATAGGTCCTCTAGCCCCTTGTTGGAGTATAAATGCCACTTGCCATCGAAAACGGCAGGGGACAAATACCAATCTTTTAAGTAATACCCATTTTTGTTATCGTAACCATAGGGCGTATATCTGTTCGGTGGCAATTTGACTGTATAGGTCATATGGATCTTAACCTGTTCTTCAGGTTTCAAGGGACTGTCCAGGGTAATCATTATAATATCCTTTTCAGCCGTTCGTTCCCAGTCCAAACCCCTGTGCCCATTATCCACAACACTTATAATAGTGGTTTTTCCCCGTTCTTTGTCTTTTGCCAGGTGGAGGCTCTTTTTGAATTCCTGCGTAAACCTTTTGGCAAGGCCTGTGTTTTTATCTGAGTATGCATGGGCCCAGTCATTGAAATAAAGTACGTCCAGGGTATATTTTGAGGAATTCCTGTATGTGAATTCCTGCTGTATGTTCAGCTCCTTGGTATCTGCGTTCAGTCTAACGGATAATGTGTTCATGTGCTGGCAATGGGCAAATTGAAACCCTGCCATAAAGGCCATTATTCCGAAAAATAAATTATGGGATACTTTCTTTTTCAATGGTTCCATTTAGAAATTCGGGCTTAAAGACCGGCTTTTGTAGAAAGAATCGAGTATATCGACAACCTCATCCGCTGTGTCGACTACCTTTATAAGGTCTAGGTCCTTCTCACTTATATTACCGGCTTTTAACATTGTGTTTTTTACCCAATCGATTAATCCGCCCCAAAACTCCGAACCGACCAAGATAATAGGGAATTTTTCAATTTTATTGGTCTGTATTAGGGTTATGGCTTCAAATAACTCGTCCAAAGTACCAAAACCTCCTGGCATAACGACAAAACCTTGGGAATACTTTACGAACATCACCTTTCGAACGAAGAAATAATCAAAATCAAGACTCTTGTCACTATCTATATACGGATTGTCATGTTGTTCAAAAGGAAGGTCTATATTCAGCCCAACGGAAGTGCCTCCTGCCAAATGGGCCCCACGGTTGCCCGCTTCCATTATCCCAGGCCCACCACCGGTGATAACGCCATAGCCGGCCTCGGCGATTTTTTTGGAGACATCCACGGCAAGTTGGTAAAAATCCATATTCTCCTTGGTCCGGGCAGAACCGAAAATAGAGACACAGGGCCCGATTTTGCTCATTTTCTCAAAACCATTGACAAACTCTCCCATGATTTTGAATATAGCCCAGGAATCGTTGGTCTTTATTTCATTCCAACCTTTAAAATGTTGCTCTTTTCTCATTGTGTTATTTATATTTTATGATATACTTCCTTCGATTCAAGAATATTCCGCCACTGAAAAAAAATCATCCCAAATATAGACCCATTTCAGCTCTTAAAAATTGTGCGGTGTAACTTTTTTTGTTTTTACATATCTCTTCGGGTGTGCCCTCGGCCACGATCATTCCGCCACCACGGCCACCTTCATAGCCTATATCGATTATGTGGTCGGCCATTTTGACCACATCCAGATTATGTTCGATCACCAGTACGGTATTCCCCTTGTCCACTAGTCTGTTAAGCACCTCCATTAAGACCCTGATATCCTCAAAGTGTAATCCCGTAGTGGGTTCGTCCAGGATATAAAAAGTATTTCCCGTATCCCGTTTTGAAAGCTCGGCCGCTAATTTTATCCGTTGGGCCTCCCCACCGGAAAGGGTTGTGGATTGTTGTCCCAGGGAGATATAGCCCAACCCTACATCTTGGATCGTTTTCAATTTCCTATGGATCTTGGGAATCGATCCAAAAAAACCAACGGCATCGTTTATGGTCATTTCCAGGACATCGGAAATTGATTTTCCCTTATACCGTATCTCCAAGGTCTCCCTGTTAAAACGTTTACCGTTACATGTTTCACATTCAACATACACATCGGGTAAAAAGTTCATTTCTATTACCCGGAGTCCACCCCCTTTGCAGGTTTCACACCTACCGCCCTTAACGTTGAAACTGAACCGCCCAGGCTTATACCCCCTTATCGCTGCCTCCGGTGTCTTTGAGAAAAGGGAACGTATTTCATTGAAAACACCTGTATAGGTGGCGGGATTGGACCTGGGAGTCCTCCCGATCGGACTTTGGTTGATATCTATGACCTTGTCTATGTACTCTAAACCTTTTATCGATTTATAGGGCATGGGCTTGCGAACGCCATTAAAGTAATGTGCATTCATAATAGGGTAGAGGGTCTCATTGATCAATGTGGATTTACCACTGCCGGATACCCCGGTTACCCCGATCATTTTTCCCAAGGGAATACTGACACTGATATCCTTGAGGTTATTCCCCGTACATCCAGACAGTACGATTTTGTTACCGTTCCCTTTCCTACGTTTCCTAGGAACGGCTATTTCCCTTTTCCCCGTAATATAATCGGCCGTTAAGGTATTGTGGAGCTTCAGCTCCCCCGGAGGACCTTGTGAGATGATTTCACCACCATGATGGCCGGCTCTTGGCCCAATATCAATAACGTGGTCGGCCCTTTCGATCATATCACGGTCATGTTCCACCACGATAATCGAATTACCGATGTCCCGAAGGGCTTCCAGGGAACTGATCAATCGGTTGTTGTCACGTTGGTGGAGTCCAATACTCGGTTCATCCAATATATAAAGTACGCCGACCAATTGGGTACCTATCTGGGTAGCCAGACGGATACGTTGTGCCTCGCCTCCCGAAAGTGACCTGGAACTTCGGTCCAGGGAGAGGTAATCCAGACCAACATCCAATAAAAACTGGATCCGGGTTTTGATTTCCTTAATGATTTCCTCGGCGATCTTAAGTTGGTTGCCCTTTAACCTATTTTCCAATCCATTAAAGAAACCAGCCACTTCAGCGATATCCATATGGGATATTTCGGCAATATTTTTCTCCTCTATCTTAAAGTTCAGCGATTCTTTTCGCAACCGTGTGCCCTTGCATGTAGGGCAGGTAATCTTGTCCATAAACTCCTTGGCCCATCGTTTAATGGAAGTGCTGTCGGACTCTTCGAACTGGTTTTTGATAAAATTGGATATGCCCTCGTAATCTATCTTATAATTGCGTTTTACCCCCAAGGTCCTCGATTCAATATCAAAACTGTCCTTTCCTCCATTCAGCAAAACATCGATAGCTTTATCGGGAATCGTATTGATGGGATCCGATAATTCAAAATCGTACCGTTTGGCTATGGTCTCGATCTGTTTGAATGCCCATGACTTTTTATATGGCCCCAACGGCGCAATACCACCAGCATGGATGGATGTTTTTTTATTTGGGAGGATCTTCAACTCATTCACCTCGTACACATGTCCCAGACCATTGCAGTTTTTGCACATGCCCTTGGGTGAATTGAACGAAAAGGTATTGGGTTCGGGGGTTGGATAGGAAACACCTGTAGAGGGGCACATAAGGTCACGACTGAAATATCGGGGCTCTTTCGTACCTTCCTCCAAAACCATCAGTACATTATCACCACTGTACATGGCGGTATTTATAGTTTCGGTCATTCGCTTGTCCAATTCCGTATTTCCGGTAATCTTTAATCGATCGATGACGATTTCGATATCATGGGTTTTGTAGCGGTCTACTTTCATCCCCTTTACGATATCCTTGATTTCGCCATCCACACGAACCTTTACGAAGCCTTGTTTTGCGATTTGCTCAAACAACTCCCGATAATGCCCTTTTCTCGATTTGATGATTGGGGCGAGAATATTGACCCTCTTGCCATCATAATCCGTTTTAATGAGTTCTTTTATCTGCCCATCACTATAACTGACCATTTTTTCCCCAGTATTGTAGCTGTATGCATCCCCGGCACGGGCATAAAGCAATCTTAGAAAGTCATAGATTTCCGTAATGGTGCCTACAGTGGACCTTGGTGATCTCGAAGTGGTTTTCTGTTCAATGGCTATGACAGGGGAGAGTCCATCGATTTTATCGACATCGGGGCGCTCAAGTCCACCTAAAAACTGACGGGCATAGGCCGAAAAGGTTTCGATATACCTACGCTGGCCTTCGGCATAAATGGTATCGAAGGCAAGTGATGACTTACCACTTCCGGACAGGCCCGTGATTACCACGAATTTTCCCCTAGGTATGGTAACATCTATATTTTTAAGGTTATGCACCCGTGCTCCTTGGACCTCGATATTCTCCTCGTAGTTTTTCATCCTTTTAGGCAAAGTCGCAAAGGTACGGTTTTGATACATAAAAAGGAAGTTGCCCAAGTTTTGATTTGTCATTCCCGAAAGTTAATTTTGGCCTAAAATTCATCATATTATGGAATTATTAGGCATAGGTTCAAGGATCGAACATCCTGTATTGGGAAAGGGGGTTGTGACCAATCTTACCTCAAAACAGTATTGGGTCACTTTTATCGATGGTGGATTGGAAACCATCGACATCGATACGCCATTTGAGGTTATCGAGGCCGTTGCCGATGAGGTCGATACGGTAAGTTTTTCCGATGTTGAGTTGAGTCTGATATCGATTTTAAGAAGGTGGAGCGATACTACCAATGCCACAGCATTGGCAAGTAAATGGAAAGGTGGCTCACTGGTCTTTAAACCTGCCGGGGACAATCTATCCGATAAGGAAATACCCATAGATACCTTCTTTCATAAAATTGTCATGGTACGGGATAGGGTTCGGGTAATGGAGCAAAAGATAAATGCCAGCAAAAACCTCGATGACCAGGAAAAAGTCGACCTACAGCAATATATAACCCGTATTTATGGTAGTCTAACCACCTTTAATGTGCTCTTTCAAAATAAGAGTGACCAATTCGTAGGTGAAAAGGCCAAATAATCCTGACTGTCATCAGATGGCCGTTCTGTAGTTATTTTCCAAATGGGTGGCAATATCCATTTTACGCATTAAATGTTTGTCCTTGGTCTCCCTTGGGATGATTTCCAGGGAAAGACCATTGTAATAAATCCCATATTGGCGATTGCCGTCAAAGATAATCCAAGGTTGTTTTGGGTACCTATACCTAAAATGACGGGATATGAGGGGCAGTATATTGAACCTTGGTCCCAATTCCACGAAGTATGAACCAATAGTCCCCTCTTGAAGATCCACAGTACTTTCAATATACGATTTTTCCCTATCCACCTGTAATGCCAATTTGGATATCCTAGCCTCAACCAAGGCCAACTGTTCCATGTCATTGATGTCCAACATCCCATATAATTTCCCGATATATTGGTAAAGCATAAAATCCACGCCATCGGCCTCACTCAAAAAGGCAAAGTAAACCATTCGAATAGCTGCATGGCTTTTCTTTTCGATACTTTTCCAAATACATTTGGCCTTCATGCTATCAGTGGCCACGACCAACCGCCCCATAAAAAGCCCTTCTTGGTTGGTCTTGTTTTTTTGGAGACCCATTACCTCCAGATTATTTTCAAGTGCTATATGCACAGAGGTCAAAAAACCATTGAAACTTCCGTCGTAGACCAGTATCTTGGAGTTTTCCATAATCTTTAAAATAAACTTAATTGGACACTATTTCCTGTAGATCGGTTTTTATCGGTACCGTTTTTAACCAAAACGGGCCGGGTATTCGTCTTGGCCAAAATAATATTGACCATTTTGTTGTCCCGGGGGTTGTCCTTTGTACCCGCTAAGGCAAAAAAACCGAGTTTGTCCTGGATTGAGGTGTTTGTCATCTTACAATTGGTATATAATCCAAAAATAAGGAAATATTCCCAATCAAGGAAATTTTCCATTATAATTTTTGGATATATTCCAAATTATGTATCTTTGGGTATGGAAAACGACCTTATAGTAAAGCGGTTTACCGAAGTACGCAGGGGGCTTGGTTATACACAGGCCGAATATGCAAAGGTTTTGGGCATTAAGAATACAACAGCCGATATCGAAAGGGGAAGGACGAAATTATCGGGCAGGGTGGTAGCCGAGCTTTTAAAGCAATTCAAGATAAATCCCCTATGGTTGTTCGGTGAAAGTGAAATGCAGTACTTGGAAACTTCCAACACAAGTGTGATACCCAAGGTTGTCACCGTGGATTCCTCGGACAATGAAAATATGGTTCTGGTAAATGCAAAGGCTGCCGCAGGATACCCACAGAACATCCAGGATACAACTTGGTATAAGCAATTACCGGCATTTGACCTACCGCTTCCAGAATTCAGGAATGCGACATACAGGGGGTTTCAGGTCGAGGGGGATAGTATGTTGCCCAACCTTAAACCTGGTGAATGGGTATTGGCCAAGGCAGTTGGGGATATTTCACATATAAGTCCCAATAAAATATATGTCGTGGTCTTGCAGGATGCCGTTTTGGTCAAGAAAATCGAAAAGACACCCACTTCCAACAATATCACCCTAATATCCCTGAATGAGGCTTACCCGCCTTACGAAATAGAACCACATCAGGTACAGGAAATATGGCAAGTAAACAGCAAGATTACCTTTGGGATAGATGCAAGCACGGAAAAAGGACTATTACGACAATTACAAGAGTCTATGGATGAATTGAAAAATCAGTTCAACCGGGTCCAAGGCTAAATTATGCCCTTGCCAAAGAAGAGTTGGCAAATACGGACTACAAAGACCAATCGGAAAGTTAGGACCGCAGCCCAGATGGGATAACCACTTATCTGAAGAGAGAGGGGTAGGCGCACCCTAATTATACCCTCTTACATCGCCCAAATCAATAGTCATTGGTCCTAATCGGTGCGTTTTGGGCAGAAAGGCACCGCTCTCTGTCAATTGCCAGTCATCCCATGAGGCCTTTATGCCCCCCAAGGGTATGGTGCTGGTCCACATTTTAAAGCTCTTTGGAAAACCGCTGGGCCCTAATTCCCATAAATAGGAATCCCCTGGTGTACTCCCCCCCGAAGTATAGGAAACCAATAGGGCCCTAGAGCCATCATCCATGTTCACAAGGCTACGGACCACACCTTTATCAAAAACCTTGAAAGGGGCCACAAGCCAAAATGAATCATTATTGAACAACGAAACTGATTTTTCAATGGCCGATTTACATTTTTGTGTTGTGTTGGGGATTGCCTTACCCGCTATAACTACCCGACTATTTTTCGGGGTATTGAGGTTCAGGTGCACGGCAGTGTCATCCCATGCGACCAAGACTTTTCCTGATTTTTTATCCCATTTGTACTTGTGTTCCCCTTTTCGGAACGACCATTCTATGTATCGGGTATTGTTGTAGGCCTCCCCGTTCACGGCATGTAACATTTTATGGGCCAATGCATCGGCTTTTACTCCAGATTGCCCTACGGGAACAGGTTCATTGTAAATAAGATAGGCCATTACCGTACCTACCAATAAAAGGAGGCAAAGTACAAGGCCTATTCTTAAAAGCTTTTTGATCATTAGGTCATGTGGTCTTTTTCATTAATTTTTTAATGATGTTCTTTTTTGTGATTGCCGAAGCGGTCAACAACCCTGAGAACATGGCACCTGCCACACCTGCCGTAACGATATCCTGTCCGGTCAAAAAGAAATTCCTGATTGGGGTTCCCGGCCTTAGGAATCCCTGTCTAAAACGTTCGGGGGTATGGTCTATACCATAAATCTCCCCTTGGTCATAATTTACGAAATGCTTTGTGGTCAGGGGGGAGGAAAGCTCATAATAATCCACAGCCCCCCTTAGATGGGGTAGTTGTTTATATAGGGCCTCCAGTAGTCTCTGCGCGGTTTTTTCCTTGCGTTCCACATAATCCGCACCCCGTTTCATCCATCGCGTACCTTCCCATTTGGCATAATTGTCATATGGTTCTATGGTAATGATATCGATTGTACTTTTTCCCGGATAACGGTTTGACCAATCCGGATCCTTTGCCGAAGGGAAGGATATGTATATAACCGGTAATGGGGCATCATTGTCCTTTAGGAAATTATCCACTATGGTATCATGGTCATCAGTTCCTTCCGGATAGATCCAAAGGTTGGTTTTGGGTAATTTCAATGCTTCGGGCGAACCCTTTAAACCAATATATAGGCAGGCATGGGATACGGAACGTTGTATGTGCCTTAACTGCTTATCCAAATTGTGCTTTTCCCTAATAGGGTCGGGCAATAGTTTTTTATAAGTGGTCATTATTCCCGCCCCACTGATTATACGTTTGGCATATAGGGTGTTTCCATCTACCATTAAAACACCCGTCGCTTTGTTTTTCCCGATTAGTATTTTATCGACTTCGGCATTGATCAGGATAGTACCCCCGGATTCTTCAATGACAGGGCTTATGGTCTCGACAATTTGGGACGATCCACCTACAGGGAAACTTCCGCCACTGAAATAATGTCTTACTAGGGCCGCATGCATCGAAAAGCTACTCTTTTTTGGAGGAAGGCCATAATCCCCATATTGTCCGGTAAGGACTTTGATCAGTTCTTGGTTTTTGGTCAATTTGCCCAGTACATCGTATGTAGTCTGGTCCGAGAACTTCAGATATGGCCTGCGCATTCCCCTGCCCATAAATTTAGAGACCAAGGGAGGCAAGGCTTTTTCGGCAAAAAAACTTCGGGCCGTTTTCGTACTGGCAAAAACAATATCGATATAATCATCAATGGCCTTTTCCTCCCCAGGGAAGTATTCGGATAGTTGTCTTTTGAAATTTTTGACACCTTTTACAAAATCGAATGATTTGTCCCCAATGATAATCCGATCATATACTTCGCCCATATCGGCCCATTTTAGGTTGCCATCACTGATGTAGTCGAACAGCAATTTGGTAACGCTATTGGGGCGCTGTACTTCCCCTATGTAGTGGACACCCACATCCCACTCATAGCCTTTACGCTTAAAGACGTGGGTAAACCCGCCTGCAATATAATGACGCTCCAGGACCAATACTTTCTGACCTTCCTTTGCCAAAATTGCCGCGGTTGCCAAACTCCCCATTCCAGAGCCTATGATAATGGCATCGTAATTGGTGGCCAATTGGGGCCTTTTTTTGTAGGATTGAATCATTTTATCCGTATTTATCGATTTAAAAACCAACGGCCGTATCATCGCCCCGTTTATCGGCCCCGCCTTCCAGTCTTCCGTCGGGTAAAACCCGAATGGCATCTACCTTGCCCATGATCGGTGTGCGGTCTTCATTGATAATATATCCCTTGGATTTCAATTCATCCTTTATATCCGCCGAAAAACCATCTGGTTCGAATACGATAAAGTCCGGCAGCCACTGATGATGGAATCTAGGTGCATTAACGGCCTCCTGCATGCTCATGTTGAACTCATAAGTGTTCAGAATGGTTTGGGCAACGGCAGTTATGATTGTCGACCCCCCGGGACTACCGACCACCAACCAAAGTTTACCATCCTTCTCTACTATGGTAGGGGTCATGGAGCTTAACATGCGTTTCCCAGGGGCAATACTGTTCGCCTCCGCACCTATAAGTCCGAACATATTCGGAACACCTGGTTTGGAGCTGAAATCATCCATTTCGTTGTTCAGGAAAAAACCCAATTCATCACAATATAATTTCGAACCATAAGCACCATTCAACGTAGTGGTTACCGATACGGCATTCCCTTCTTGATCAACGATGGAGTAGTGGGTGGTTTCGGAACTCTCCGAAACCTGAACCTTGCCACGTTCCATTTCGGAGGATAAGGTTGCCTTGTCAAAAGTAAAACCATCCATACGTCCGGTCAAATAATCATCACTTAGCAACACATCCAATGGAATATCAACAAAATCGGGATCCCCCAGATAAAAGTTGCGATCTGCATAAGCCCTACGGCAAGCCTCTGTGAACAATTGAATGGTTTTTGTTGAATTATGCCCAAAATCGGAGACCTTGTAGGGTTCGATCATTCTGAATATCTGATTCATTGTAACACCTCCGCTACTTGGGGGGCTCATTGATATTATTTTGAGGTCCCTGTATTTGAATACGACTGGTTGACGCCATTTCGACTCATATTTAGCCAAATCCCCCATAGTCACATACCCTCCCTTATCTTGTATAAAAGACGTCAATATCCTTGCTGTCTCCCCCTTGTAAAATTCATCACGCCCATTTTTTGCAATGCGCCTCAGGGTGTTTGCCAAAGCAGGGTATTTTAATGTATCACCTACGGAACAAGTATTGAAAAACAAAGTGTTATCCCCATTTACCTTAAGTATTTGCCCTCTATATTCCTTAAGTCGATTCGCTTGTTTTTCAGTGACAACGACACCATCTTCAACCAACTTGATAACGGGGTCGATTATATCCTTTATAGGCAAGCTCCCAAATTCCTCATGGACCTTGAAGATACCTGCAATAGTACCTGGAACACCAACCGCTGTGGCGCCTATGGTACTCTTCCCCGGGATAACATTCCCCAACGAATCCAAATACATGTCCTTGTGTGCGGACATAGGGGCCTTTTCTCGATAATCCAAGGCACCTATGTCCCCATTACTCTTACGATAGACCATAAAACCACCGCCCCCCAGGTTTCCGGCAAAAGGGTAGGCCACGGCCAGCGCAAGCTCAGTGCCCACCATGGCATCAAAGGCATTCCCCCCTTTTTTTAATATCTCGACCCCGATAGCCGAGGACTCTTGGCGTGCGGAGACAACCATGGCCTTTTCAGCCACCAATCCCGTGGCTTTGACCGATTTTTCCCTACACTGCGTCATGGAAATTGCAATGAGCACCAAAGGAAAATACTTGAACAAAAACTTCATATAAGTTATTTTTAACATTTGATATACAGATTATAATGATTTATATTTTTGTTTGGAAAAAGTAATCAACCCATCAAAGAATGCAGTGAACTCCTTTTCGAAATCCGAATAATGCTCCTCCAAATCCAAAATAGCAAAATTCATTTTCGATCTATTTTTGGTCCTTCGGTCCATACCCTGCAAAACCCTGTCGATACCTTCCATTTTAGAATAATTGTACAACCAATTATCACTGATCATATAAGGTAGCATCCGCTGAACAGCTGTAGGGAGTATAGCATAATTGTCCTCCAAGAGATCATAAAAATCATTGACGAACACTTTCAAGGGCGTATCGGAATAGCTCTTCCAATTCTTGGCCAGAAAATGGTCATAATAGATATCAACGATTACCCGGCTATAATGACTGTAATTTTTGTGCAAGCGTTTACTACTGATTTTAGGGATGCGATGACTATCGGTATAGGTGTCTATTGCCCGGTGTAATATAATCCCTTTTTGAACGCGGTCCGGTAAGTGGTCGATTTTATTACCACGGACACTATCCGCAATGAAATTACCTATCGCGATTTCCTCATCGCCAAATGAAAGGTATATGTGGGCTAGAAAATTCATTGGACTATATATAGATCAATAGAGGTCAGTATTTGGACACGTATCTTCATTTATGGTAAAGATATAATATTATGGATATTTCCACCAAGGGTCAAAATCTTCTAGGGTTCTCCGATCGGTCCAAGACCAATGGTGACCGTAAGGAATACCTAGCTTTGATAAAGGCCAAAAGCGGATATAAATGTACCCGGTACAACCATGCGGTCTGTCAGACCCGCAAGGACTTCGCCGGACAGTGCAATATCTGTGGACATATTGAATCCGCTACTGCCGATACGCTTTTCCATAAAGTAAGGTTCGGGGTCGGAAAAGCATCTTTCATCCGTTTCGGGATGGCAACAACGACCAACCGATCATAGGGCAAGGCGGCCATATTCAACAATCTTATCACGAGGAGGGTACAGGGAGGGAAAATATATCAACCACAATTAATAAGCAACGAACCACTGACCTCCAAAAATTAATCCATAAGGTCGAATTTGCCAAATTGAAGGTTAGGATTGGCATTAGTCCTTTATATTTGTAAAAAAAATAAAGACCATGACACTTATAAAATCAATTTCGGGAATAAGAGGTACTATAGGGGGCAAGCCAGGTGATAACCTAACGCCTATTGATGCCGTTAAATTCGCAGCCGCCTATGGTATCTGGCTCAAAGACTATTCCGATAAAGGGAATTTAAAAGTGGTTATTGGCCGGGATGCAAGGCTATCGGGTAGGATGATCCAAGATCTTGTGGCCTCTACTTTGATCGGGTTGGGAATCGAAGTCATTGATCTTGACCTATCGACAACACCTACCGTTGAGATTGCCGTTCCTCTGGAAAAAGCAGAGGGCGGGATTATCCTAACGGCCAGTCACAATCCAAAGCAATGGAACGCCCTGAAACTCCTGAACGAAAAAGGGGAATTCCTAGATGCCTCCCAAGGAGCCAAAATCCTTAATATCGCGGAAAGTGAGGATTTTACATTTGCAGAGGTCGATGACCTAGGCAGTATAACCAAAAACGATGCTTATATAGATATTCATATTGATGAGGTCCTGGACCTTCCCTTGGTCGATGCCGATGTTATAAGAAAGGCCAAGTTCAAAGTTGTGGTGGATGGGGTCAATTCAACAGGTGGTATCGTTATTCCTAGATTATTGGAGACCCTAGGGGTCGAAGTGGTTAAATTGTATTGTGACCCAACGGGTCATTTCCCCCACAACCCTGAGCCTTTAAAGGAGCATTTGGCTGATATTTGTGAACTTGTCGTCAAGGAAAAGGCGGATTTCGGTATTGTTGTGGATCCCGATGTAGATCGATTGGCCTTTATAAGTAATGATGGGGAAATGTTTGGCGAGGAATATACCTTGGTAGCCTGTGCCGATTATGTTCTGGGCAAAACAAAAGGGAATACGGTCTCTAACCTATCGTCTTCCAGGGCATTAAGGGACATTACCGAAAAACATGGCGGCACTTACGAGGCCGCTGCAGTAGGTGAAGTGAATGTAGTGACCAAAATGAAGGCGAATAATGCCATTATCGGTGGTGAAGGGAATGGGGGTATCATCTATCCCGATAGCCATTATGGTCGTGACGCCCTGGTCGGCACCGCCCTATTCCTGATGTTAATGGCCGAAAAGGGTGGGACTGTCAAAGAACTACGCGACAGTTACCCAAGCTATTTTATGAGTAAAAAGAAAATTCAATTAACCCCGGAATTGGATGTTGATGGCATATTAAAGACCATGGCGGAAAAATATGCAAGGGAGGAGGTATCGACCATTGATGGTGTGAAAATCGATTTTGCGGAAAATTGGATACACTTGCGCAAATCGAATACCGAACCTATTATCCGTATTTACACAGAGGCCAAAAGCCAAAGTGAGGCCGATAACCTGGCAGACCGTATTATTGGAGAGATAGAGGGGATTGCGGGTCTTTGATGGCCGAAGTCCATATCCGGGCAGATTTGTGACCTCCCTTTAGAGAGGCAATTGAGGAATAGCTGGTGTAGCATGATCGGGGAAGGGGTCTTTGTTAAAAAAAATCAGGGATTGGTTTATGGGATAGTCTTTTTTTGCTGAACCCCAATTCCCATAAGGTTATTCCTTAGGGGTCTTTCCCCGATGTTTCCAACGGCGATGTGTCCAAAAATAAAGTTCCGGACACTCCTTGATCTGTTGCTCGGTAAGTTCCAAGAACTTATTCGTGATCTCATTTTCCCTTGTTCCGCTTCCAGCGGTGGTAATAGGTATGAATTCGGCGTTGTAATACCCCCGCTTCACCTTACTGACCTTTAAGAACACGACGGCCAGGTCCAGTTTTCGTGCCAAGGTTTCCGCCCCATTGAATACAGGAACCTTGATTCCCATGAATTCCTTCCAGTAACGGGCCCGTTGAACCTGGGGCGATTGATCGCTTACCATGCCGTATACGGCCCTAATATTGTTTTTGTGGTTATACACGACGGTCTTGGCGGTTTCCCTCTGGGAAATAAGGTTGGTATTGTGCCTGGCCCTGATCTTCCTGATCAGTCTATCGAAATAGGGGTTACTTATTTTTTGGTACACTGCATAACCTTTTGAGTCTGAATAATTGCTAAGACTTACGTTCCATTCCCAGTTCGCATAGTGTGCACATACGATCAATATACTTTTCTTTTTTTCAATCTCATGGAGTACTTCGATATTGATAACATTGTATTTTTTTTTAAACGTTTTTTTGGAGAGGTTCATACCTTTTACCATCTCCAGGAACATATCACACATATGATGGTAAAAACCCTTTTCTATTGCGGCCAATTCCTCTTTTGTTTTTTTGGGGAAAACCAATTCCAGATTTCCGCGAACTATTTTTTTACGATATCCGACAACCCGATACACCAAAAAGTACATAAAATCGGAAAAAGCATAAAATAAATGGTGGGGTAATATTGAAATTACCCATAACAATGGAAAGCTTAAGATAAAGACAAGTAGTTGCATGAATTATGAGGTAAACCGCAAATATAGCTATATTTGACATGAAATATAACGCTTCTTAACATGTTTGATATGCATATCGCCACCATTGCCATTATAGCGGCCAATGTACTCGCCTCCTTAAAAGGGTTTAATGACACTGGTTTTTTTGAACGCTACAAATTTGGAATTGGGGCAATTAAGGCTGGGCAAAAGGATAGGATGCTGACATCAGGGTTCCTGCATGTGGATATGTCCCACCTCTTCATGAATATGTTCACACTATATTTCTTTGCCGATGTGGTCATCTCATGGTTTGGCCCGGGAAAATTTATAGGTATCTACTTTATAAGTCTTCTCGCTGGTAGCCTGTTGGCCCTATTTTTCCATAAAGACGAACCATACTATAGTGCGGTTGGTGCCAGTGGGGCCGTTACCGGAATATTATACTCGGCCATATTATTGCAGCCTGATATGCAGTTGGGAATCATGTTCATCCCTATACCCTTACCTGCTTATGTCCTGGGTATCGGGTATCTGTTATACTCTATTTACGGTATGAAAAAACGATTGGGGAACATTGGGCATACAGCACATTTCGGAGGGGCGATCGGAGGCTATGTCGCAACCTTACTGTTCAAGCCGGGGCTTTTGGCAACCGATACTTTAATGGTTATTCTTTTGGCTGTCCCCATTATTATCCTGTTCGTGATGGGAAAATTGGGCAAAATATAAAAAACCACCTATTCCCAAGGCATTTTAAAACAGGGGGTAGGCGATTACAGCAAACAAAAAGCCCTTCCCATACAACGTTACGGGAAGGGCTTTTTGTTTGTCAAGGCTTCTTGGTCAATCCAATAATTCAGCAATCCGGGCCTCCAAATCGGCACCTCTTAGGTTCTTGGCAACAATAACCCCGTCCTCATCCAATAAAAAAGTAGCTGGAATGGCATCTACATTGTATAGTTTCGCAATGGCATCATCAAAATATGCAATATTGGAGACTTGGTGCCACTCCAATCCGTCATCTATTATGGCTTTTTTCCAAGCTTCCGCTGTTTTGTCAAGGGAAACACCGATTATACTTAGCCCTTTATCTTTGTACTTATTGTACACTTTCACGACATTGGGGTTCTCCGCACGACAAGGTCGGCACCAAGCGGCCCAGAAATCGATCAATGTGGCCTTGCCTTTTATATCGCTAAGGGCAACATTCTCCCCAGAGGGGGATGGTGCGGAAAAATCAGGGGCAACAGCACCTACACCGGCCTTCTTGGAGTTTTCTTTCTTTTTACTTGAGGCCTCCAAGGAATTCAGGACTTTTTGGGCGGCTTCCGTCCCTTTTATTTCGGGGGATAGGCCATCGTACAATTCCTGTAGCTCCTCCATGGTGGATACCCCGGCCTTAATGGCCCTGTCTATCAATAGGGCCGAAATCAAAGCATCAGGATGCGATTTTATATAATCGAGCTCAAAGGCTTCATACTCACCTCTCAAATCGCCCAATTCCTCTTGCAGTGAATTGAACAAGACCGTATCCTTGACCCCGGCAGCAGTCCTGATATCTTTTTGTATGTTCATTGCCTGGTTCGACACCTTTCTGGATTTTTTTTGAAAATCATAAAGAAATTCGTTTTGCGGGGTGCCCGTAGATTTGGCAAAACCAAGACTGTCCCTATGGGCCTCGAATTCAATTTCCCCATTTTCCAAAATAGCAGCTCCGTAACCATCAAGTTGGTCTATAAAGATAAAATGCATTTCAGGACTCTCTTGTTGGCCCGTGAAAACAAAGTTCCCATTGACCACCATGGCTGTATCGACATCGACCAGTCCTTTTCTATCACTGCTTTTCCTCAAATATACCGCAGTGCTATCGGCAACATCCCCAATTAGTGTCCCGTTAATCGTATAGCCTTCTGGTTTGGAATTACAAGAGGCCAAAATTCCCAGGGCGATCAAGGGTAATAAGATATTTTTCATTGTTCTGTTTTTTTTATAGATGTGCAAATGTAGTTATAAGTACCCGTAAATAAAAAGCCCCTGGCATTTGTTGGGGCTTTCCCTTTTGTTTGGCTGTCGGTTGTTCAGAATTGATACCGAATTCCCAAGGCAATATCAAAATCGAAATTATCCGAAAAGCCATCATATCCCACCAAACCTATTTCAGGTCTAAAATCGAACGAGATCAGAAGGGGTATCCCAAAATTATACTCTATACCAATATCGCCGGCACCAAAAATAAACAGGCCGTCATTATCGGAATCGTAATTGGGTACATTTTCAAAATCAACATTGCCCAAGCCTCCACCGACCCCATAATACCAATTGAGATTGTTTTCCAATCGGTAAACCCATTGGAATATCCCTGAAAACTTAAAAGCATTGAAATGACGGGTGTCCCTCCATCCTAAACCAACTTCAAGCCGATTATGTCGTGAAAGTGATTTTTGATAAGAGATTTCCGAGCCAAAACCATCACTATCACCCATACGCAAACCTATGGCATGTTCTGATATGTCCTGACCGAAAGCAGTCGAAAATGAAACAATACAGGTAATTAATGTAAGCGTTCTAGATAATTTCATAAAATCAGGTTTTTGAATTGTAAAAATAAGGATTCTTTACTTTGCTAAAATATTATCTTAATTTTACTACTCAAATTTATTTTACTACTCAAATTTGGACAGGATCGATGAAGGACAATATGGAGTCGTTAAGAAAAACATTGGCAGGGGATCTGTTATATGATAATTTAAGCACCACTTTATATGCCACAGATGCTTCGGTTTACCGTAAAATACCCAAGGCCGTTGCTTTTCCCAAAAATGTTACGGACATTAAGAGAATAGTGGACTTCGCTTCCAAGAACAATATAGGGATTACCCCCAGGACAGCGGGGACATCCTTGGCCGGGCAATGCGTAGGTGACGGAATCATTGTTGATGTCTCAAAATATCTCACCAAGATCATTGATTTGGATATCGCAAATAAACAAGTGACCTTACAGCCAGGTGTCATTCGTGATGAACTCAATCAATATCTGGAACCCTATGGCCTGTTCTTTGGTCCCAACACCTCCACATCGAACCGCTGTATGTTGGGGGGAATGGTGGGCAACAACTCATCGGGGACCACATCTATCCAATATGGGGTTACCAGGGATAAGGTGGTTTCTTTAAGGACAGTACTATCCGATGGCTCCGAAGTGGAGTTCAAGCCACTTTCAGCAAAGGAATTCCATAGAAAAACCACCCTGGATACACTTGAAGGAAAACTTTATAAAGAAATATATAAAGAGCTATCGAATAAGGATATACAGGAAAACATAAGAAAAGAGTTCCCTAAACCGGAAATCCATAGGAGAAATACCGGGTATGCCATTGATGAATTGTTGAAAAGCACCATTTTCGACGGCCCGAAAGAAACTTTCAACTACTGCGACCTACTCACGGGGAGTGAGGGGACCTTGGCTTTTACAACGGAAATAACCGTGAAATTGGATAAAATCCCACCCAAGCACTCCGCCATGGTGGTTACCCATTACAATTCCTTGGAGGATTGCCTGGGCGATGTACTACCGGTTATGGGCCATGGTCTTCACCTGTGCGAAATGATGGATAAGGTTATTTTGGATTGTACCAAAAACAACACGACCCAGCTTAAGAACCGATTTTTTGTTGATGGCGAACCAGCGGCACTGTTGATGCTGGAAGTAAAGGCAGATAGCGAACAAGGACTCCGGGATGAACTCGAAAAATTGATCGCGACCATAAAAATATCCGGGTTAAGCTATGCGAACCCTATTCTTTATGGCGACGATATAGCCAAGGCCATTGAGCTCCGCAAAGCAGGCTTGGGACTTTTGGGCAATATTGTTGGCGACAGCAAGGCCGTGGCCTGTATAGAGGATACCGCAGTGGCCATTGAGGATTTGAAGGATTTTATCGGGGAGTTCAGTAAAATTATGGGGAAATATAAGCAAAATGCTGTTTATTACGCCCATGCAGGGGCAGGGGAACTGCATTTGCGCCCTATCCTGAACCTAAAAAAGTCAAATGACGTAGCCTTGTTCAGGGTCATCACCTCGGATGTCGCCAAACTTACCAAAAAATACAAAGGCTCCTTTAGTGGGGAGCATGGTGATGGTATTGTCCGTGCGGAATTTATCCCCTTGATGATCGGGGAAAAAAACTACGAACTCCTAAAACGCATCAAGTCCTCTTTCGACCCCAAGGGGATCTTCAACCCCGGAAAAATCGTGGATGCCTATCCCATGGACGAATCCCTACGTTATGAAATCAACAGGGACGAACCGGATATCCCGACCTTGATGGACTTCTCCGATAGCAAAGGGATATTGAGGGCAGCGGAAAAGTGCAATGGCAGTGGGGATTGTCGTAAGACCCACCATGCCAAGGGAGGTATGTGCCCAAGTTACCATGCGACAAAAAATGAAAAGGACACTACCAGGGGAAGGGCCAATGCATTTCGTGAGTTCCTGACCACTGGGGGCGCCTCCAAAAGATTCGGCCAAAAAGAACTAAAAGAGGTTTTTGACCTCTGCCTAAGCTGTAAGGCATGCGCCAGCGAGTGCCCCAGCAATGTGGATATTGCCAGCCTTAAGGCCGAATTCCTATACCAGTACCAAGAACAGAACGGTTATTCATTGCGCAGCAAACTCTTTGCCCACAATACCAAACTCAATAAAATCGGTAGCAAGGTCGCATGGCTGACCAATGCCGTGTATGGCTCCGAATGGCTTAGTGGACTATTGAAGAAATCGGTTGGTGTGGCCAAGGAAAGGTCTATGCCAAAAGTTTCAAGTTTTGATTTCAATAAATACCTTAAAAACATTAATAGACAAGAAAATAACATAAATAAAAAAGTTGTACTATACATTGATGAATTCACCCATTATATGGATACCGGTATAGGAAAGGACGCCATAGGGCTACTTACGGGACTGGGTTATGATGTGCAATTGTTTTATGCGGAAAGCGGACGAACCTATCTATCAAAAGGGTTTTTGGAACAGGCTAAAAAATTGGCCATGGAAAACATCAAGGAACTAAAAGTGTTTCTGGAGCAAAAAATACCTGTACTGGGTATAGAGCCATCGGCCATATTGTCCTTTAGGGACGAATATAAAAGATTGGTCCCCGATGGGGAAAGGGTAGATGAGATCGCGGAAAACGTTTTTCTGATCGAGGAGTTCTTGGCCAAGGAGATCGAGAAAGGCCTTTTGGCCTCCGATAGATTCACCAAAGAGGCGAAAACCATTAAAATACACAACCACTGCCACCAAAAGGCATTGTCGAACCAAAAAGCGACTTTTGATGTCCTCAACCTGCCCGAAAATTATTCGGTCACGATCATAAACTCAGGGTGCTGTGGCATGGCAGGCTCCTTTGGGTATGAAAAAGAGCATTATGAGGTAAGCATGCAAATCGGGGAACTTAAGCTATTTCCCGCAATCCGAGGAAGTGAGGCAACGACCATTATTTCGGCCAACGGCACCAGTTGCAGGCATCAGATCAAGGACGGTACCGACAGGAATGCAATGCACCCTGTCACAATCTTGAAAAACGCACTGGTAAATTGATTTTTGAATCCGTTCATTAACAATTACCTTTGGCATTCTATAAATTTAATTCACAAGTATGGCAGGGAATACTTTTGGCAACCTTTTTAAATTATCCACCTTCGGGGAATCACATGGTGCCGCCATTGGCGGTGTATTGGATGGATGCCCCCCCGGCATCCCACTTGATCTAACGGCGATCCAAAAGGAGCTGGATCGGCGTAGACCAGGCCAATCGGCCATAGTCACCCAACGTAAGGAACCCGACACCGTGGAGTTCTATTCCGGGATATTCGAAGGTAAGACCACAGGGACCCCCATTGGTTTTGCCATCCACAATACCAATCAAAAATCCAGGGACTATTCCCATATCAAGGATTCCTATAGACCTTCCCATGCCGATTATGTCTATGACCTGAAATATGGCTTTCGCGATTATCGTGGAGGGGGCAGGAGCTCTGCCCGGGAAACCGCCAGTAGGGTAGTGGCCGGGGCTATTGCAAAACAGTTCCTTTCCGATATAAAAATCAATGCCTATGTTTCCCAAGTAGGGGGATTGAGGTTGGCCAAGGGTTACCGGGAGCTCGATCTATCGCTGACCGAGTCAAACCCCGTCCGATGTCCAGATTTGGAAATGGCCTCTAAAATGGAGGATTACATTAAAGGAATCCGTAAGGAAGGTAATACCGTCGGTGGTGTGATTTCCTGTGTAATACAGAATGCCCCTGCAGGTTTGGGGGAACCGGTTTTCGACAAACTGCATGCCGAATTGGGCAAGGCCATGTTATCGATCAACGCTGTAAAGGGTTTTGAATATGGAAGTGGCTTTGAAGGCGTCAAGATGAAAGGCAGCGAGCACAACGACCAATATAATCCCGATGGGAGCACAAAAACCAATCACAGTGGAGGAATCCAAGGAGGTATCAGCAATGGAATGGATATTTATTTCAATGTAGCCTTTAAGCCTGTGGCCACTGTCATACAACCTTATGAGACCATTGACAAAGCGGGCAATATGGTAGCAACAAGGGGAAAGGGGCGCCATGACCCCTGTGTTGTCCCGAGAGCGGTACCTATTGTTGAAGCCATGGCTGCATTGGTACTTGCGGATTACTCTTTGTTGGCACGTACAATAAATTTATAGTCACTTCTTCCTGTTTCCCAAACAAATTGGTATATTCCCTTTTTAAATTAAAAACAGGACTATGAAGAAAATGGAATTGCACTGGCAGATCATGATAGGAATGTCCCTTGGGATACTATTCGGGTTTGTGATGACACAGGTAAGTTGGGGAGAAGGTTTTGTTTCTGATTGGATCCAACCCTTGGGTACTATTTTCGTCAAACTCTTGAAGCTGATCGCCATCCCATTGATACTTGCTTCCTTGATCAAGGGCATTTCCGATCTTAAGGATATTTCAAAATTCAGGAATATCGGCCTACGTACCATCGTGATCTATGTCTGCACAACGGTTGTAGCCATTACGATAGGATTGATCTTGGTCAATATCATGCGTCCCGGTGATGGTATATCGCAAGAAACCATTGATAAGTTGATTACGGCCTACGCCAATGATAGTGGGGTAACCTCCAAAATAGCCGAGGCCACAAGACAAAAAGAGGCCGGTCCATTGAGTTTTCTGGAGAATATGGTACCTGATAACGCCATAAAGTCCATGAGCGATAACAAATTAATGCTCCAGGTCATATTCTTTACCATTTTTATGGGTATCTCCATGCTGCTGGTCGGGGAGAAAAGATCGAGGCCCCTTAAGAAATTCTTTGACTCCCTCAACGATGTGGTCTTAAAAATGGTCGATTTGATCATGTTGACAGCACCTGTAGCTGTTTTCGCCCTATTGTCGAATGTTGTGGTATCCTCAAGTGACCCCGATTTACTTTTGGCCTTACTTAAGTATGCGGGGGTCGTAGTGCTTGGACTGTTCCTAATGGTCGTTTTCTATACGATGTTTATATCCGTCTATACAAAGAAAAACCCGTTTTGGTTTCTAAAGGAGATCAGTCCGGCCCAGTTATTGGCGTTTTCAACCAGTTCCAGTGCGGCAACCTTGCCCGTTACCATGGAAAGGGTAGAGGAGCATATCGGTGTCGATAAGGAGGTGTCGAGCTTTGTGTTACCGGTAGGTGCCACCATTAATATGGATGGTACTAGCCTATACCAAGGTGTTGCTGCTGTATTTATTGCCCAGGCACTGGACTTCGAACTAGGCCTTGGGGCCCAACTGACCATAGTGCTTACGGCTTTATTGGCATCAATCGGTTCTGCCGCTGTACCGGGGGCGGGAATGGTCATGTTGGTCATTGTATTGGAAGCGGTAGGTTTCCCAACTGATAAACTGGCTATCGGTTTGGCCCTGATCTTCGCGGTAGATAGGCCATTGGACATGTGCCGTACCATAATCAATGTAACGGGTGATGCTACGGTTGCCACTGTTGTGGCAAAATCGGTGGGCAAGCTTGGGAAACCCCATGTTGAGAATTGGGATGACCATTTGGATGAAGTAAAATGAGAAGGCCAAGACACCCAATAAAAGGCTAGGGAAGACACCCCACTCCCGAATTTGTACATCCTGTTACCTTTACCCCAAAATAAGGATTGGTTTAGTGCTATTTCCCAATCATTCCATTTTTTTGGAAGACCCTTACCTATTTATAAAAATTGGTGCTACTGGGCAATTCAAAACCTTCCAGTCCAAAATAGGGGATAGCCGCCAAAAGATGATCGAAAATATCGGCCATAATATATTCGTAGTTGGCCCAACGCTTATCACTACTAAAGGCATAGACCTCAATGGGCAACCCCTGTGTTGTAGGTTCCAATTGGCGTACCATAATGGTCATCTCTTTGTTTATGGCAGAATGGCAATTGATATAAGTATCTATATATTTTCTGAAAACACCGATGTTTGTTAGGTTCTTCCCATTGATCAAAAGCGATTTGTCAATTTCATTTTCCCTATTGAAGGCATCAATGACGTTACCCCTATTTTCAAGGTAATCCCGGATCAACCCAATTTTTTTAAGCGACTCGATATCTTCCTTGGCCAAGAACTTAATACTTTCCTGTTTAATGACCAGTGCTCTTTTTATACGCCTTCCACCCGAATTGTCCATCCCCCTCCAGTTCTTGAAAGAGTCCGATATTAGGGCATAGGTAGGAATGGTGGTAATGGTCTTATCGAAATTCTGGACTTTCACGGTGGCCAGGTTTATCTCAATGACATCGCCATCGGCCCCGTACTTCTCAAAAGTAATCCAATCCCCAATACGGACCATATCGTTGATAGAGACCTGTATGCTTGCGACAAACCCTAGAATAGTATCCTTGAACACAAGGATGACCACGGCAGATGCCGTACCCAAGGCCGTAAGGAATTTCCATAATTCAACCCCCGAAACAATAGAAAAAGCATAGAACATCCCAATCGCCCATGCGAATATCATAAACACTTGGATGTAGCTGTCAATAGGCTTATCCTTTAGGTTCGGAAGGGTTTTCAGGAAGTCATTTGCCGTACGAAGCAAACTACGGACGATCCAAAGGAACAGTATAATACCACATACCTCTATCGCTTTGGAAAAGAACACCTCCGCACTTGGAAAGTCCCTGAAAATTTCAGGTATGGCCTTATAGGCCAGCAGAAGGGGAATGATATGGGCAATATTCCTCGGGGCCTTGTTCTTGACCAATAAATCATCAAAATGTGTTTTAGAGGAAATGGATAGTCTATTGAAGAACCCCACGATGACCTTTCGCAAAAAGAAGTCGATCATAAAAAGAACAGCCAATAGCAATAACAACAAAATGAGCATATTGATAACTTCGCCCCATGAATCCGAAAGTCCATGATCCACCAAAAAATCAAAAATCCAATGCGACATCCTTTTCATTCCATACGATTTTAGGGTTTGTCCGCATAGGTAAGCAAGGCAAGCCCAAGTGAGTCTGCAAAATTAAAGAATCAAGTTTTATTCTCGATGGTTTTCACAGTTCTTTATGAGAACTCCCTTTAAATTGAGATAGACCTGTACTTTGGATATTTTATCCTGAAGGAAAAAGATTCCGTCTTACCCTGCTGTGGCGCTAATTGAAGCTCCCAGGTCAATAAACCTTTTTTTGCATCATAGGAAGCATTATTTGTTCGTATATCATCCATCTTTATTTCCTTATTTTGGGATAATGGCACCCTATCCATAAGTTTTATATGGATAGGAACTGATTTGTTGTTCTTTACCATTAGCTCATAGGTCCTGTCAAGAATACGGTTACTTCCCGTAAAAGACCTGCTTTTAAAATTCCGGTCCTGTTTACGGGTTACGGTAATGTTGGGGTCTATACCCAACGACAATGTCATCTCTTTTTTTGTGGTATAGGGGTCAATGGCCGTTTTACCGGCAAATCTCCCCTCAAAATAGACATTGGCCTCACCAGGCAGAAAACCATGTTGTTCCCAATCCTTGAAAGTAGCGGTCATGAACACGTTTTCGTTGATTATTGGTGCCGGAAAATGCTCATATTCGGCTTTGATCTTGAAAGAATCCAATTCAATAGCCGTAATATCTCCGTCAGATACGATTGAATAAGGCTTTTTTATTGCAAATCGGGTGTTCATACCTTCCATCACCTTGCTTTTTTTGGTGGTTATCAAGACTATGCCATTGCCCCCCCTTTTCCCGTAAAGTGATTCGGCACTGGCACCTTTAAGTATTTCGATAGACTGAATCTCGTTCTCATCCAAATCGCCCTCAATAAAGCCATCAACAGGTACACCGTCAATAATATAAAGTGGGGTGGCGGGTCCAGGGGCTTTTGGAATATTGGATACGCCTCTGATTCTTACCCTGGGAGAAGATTCGGAGATACCGTACCCTACGACAACCACTTCATCCAAATGTTGGGCATCTTCTTCCAAACTACAATTGATTATTGAAGCGTATATGGGAATTTCGTAGGTCTTGAACCCGATATAGGATACGACCAATTCTTGTCCGTTAGGAACTTCCAAGGTATAGTTGCCATCAAAATCGGTTTGGGTGCCATATGTAGTGCCCTTGACCAATACATTTGCCCCGGGTAGCGGCAAACCTGAGCCATCGGTTACTTGGCCCATGACCTTTTTGATAGTGGGATTATAAAAGTATTTTTTCTTTTTGACCGAGTGTTGGTTCCCTTTGGCATATTGGTTAACGAAATCGAGATATTTTGGGGTCAAATCCGGGTTTGGCAACATTCAATGTTGGACTATCGGATGATAGAATGATTTTCACATTGTTCCAATCCACACCAGATTTTTGATACACATGGGCCTTATAGGTTAGTTGCAAGGGATCGTTGATCTTAGAGGATTTTATGTCATAATTGGGTATCCAGCCCGCGTCCCTAATCATATACGATATTTGTAGGGGAATCGTAATAGCTATGGGAGTGTCCATTTTTAGGTGTATTACACCTTGTTCCTTGATTGGGGAGGTATTTATTTCCGTTATTTGTTTTTGGTAAGCAATGGCATCGAGTTCTAGGGTATCAATTTTTGTGTTGGCATCAAAAATATCATTCTTGATAGCGGTTATGCGCTGTCTATAATATGTGCCTATCTGTTTTAACTTATCCAAATCCAATATTTGGTTCCCATCACCCAGCAATCGGTTGGCATTGATTACTTTCTGTTCTTCTTCCAAGCCGGCAATAACATTCCTCAATTCAGCTATTTTACGGTTTACGGTTATGAGTTGGGATTGTAAAAAAGCCATTTCAGGACTGTCCATGGAAGGAGTCAGATAATCTATATCAAATGCCAATGAACGTATTGAAACCGATTTAAGTCCGGCAATCCGGATACTGCTTTCGTCGATTTTCGGGGATAGCCCCCTAAAGGTAAATTCATTGGTGCCGGGAAGAAGCATTAGTTGGGCATTTCTCGTAACTTGGGCGCCATTCAAATATACGGTGACCTCTTTGATTGTAGATGGTGTGTTCACATTATTATTTCCATAGAAAAGGACTGGAAACACGAACAGGATAAGGAATAGTTTTTTCATAATGTTGGATTTTAAAGTTGTAGCAAGGTGCTTATTAACCGACAATTTTAAAACCACAGTTGCGTAAAAGAGGGCAGTAGGGAAGGCAATGGCCCTTTTGGGTTAGGGAAGGGGTATATTACAATAGACTTGCCAGGTTTTCCCTGATTTAATACGGATTTTGATCTTTTCTGGAGTGAAATGGCATTAGGTGGTTTTTATTAAGGCAGGGGAGAGATATTATGATCGGTTATATGATTCTATTTCCGTTGGAACACATTGTGGTTTCCAGATCATTTCAACTTTCAAGATTCCAAGGGGCTTGTTCATCTAAAAATTTAGCCTTTATTTCAGGGGTTGGAACCATACACGCTTCCTTTTTGCCATACCATTTGTACCTGTTACGTGCCACAAAATCGTATACGATATCACGTAAACCTTTGGGGATCAACAATAGTATGCCCAATAATTTCCACGCACCGCCAAATGAGGCCCCGATTTTCAAGGCAGCGGTAGATTTGGTGTGATAGGCAATTCCAGGTTCAATTAAGATAATGGAATCAACGGTATCGGTATCGATATGGCGTTCTTTGACGAGTTGTTTCCCTATGTCACCTTGAAGGGCGGTAAAACGGAATTCATCTTTTTTATCTTGTTTGATAACAAACTGTACCGTTCGGTTGCATAAGTTACAGACACCGTCAAATAATACTATTTTCTTTTTCTCATCCATGGGATATACGTTTCAACTATCCGCCTTGCTTTTTATTGGGTAAGTCCATAGCCCCAAGATGCCTTTCCCATTGTGGTTGGTCTTGAAAAAAGGGGGGTGAACGTACTCTGCCATTGCACTATAAATCATATACGATTTATTGTAATAAATTGATAATCAATATTTTTTCGGTTATTGTCAGGCATTGGCCACACTTCATTTCCCAGCCTCGACCAGCTCCAACCGGTCCACACTCACATTGGTGGTGAATAGGCCATAATTTACGAATGCCTTGTTTTTTTCAAGGTTGTCGATACTGCCTACGGCCTTACCATCAATCATTCGGACACGGTCCCCAATCTTGAAAACAGGGCGTGGCCTGTTCTTTTCGGCAATGACCGCTTTTTTCTTGGCTACTTTCTTTTTTTCGCGGATTACCTTCATTTTCCGTTCCACTTCCTGGGCAACTTGGGCCTTTTTGACCCGTTCGGCCTTGACCTCCTTTGCCGGTTTCTTCTTACGCTTACTGTTCTCGGTCTCTACGATACGCAACAATTCGGAAACCAACACCCGCTTTTTCCTATCCTTGAAATAGCGCTCTGCAGCCGTATTGACTTTGTTTCCCAAGTAGATCATCCGCTGGTTGTGGTCGTACAGTTCCTGATAATTTTCTAGCTTGGTCTTGATTTTGGAGTTCAGGTTTTCCAAACGCTGGGCTTCCTCCCTTGCCTTTAACTCCTCCATGTGTAGTTTTGAGCCTGTTTCGGCCATTTTGCTGCGTTCTTTCTGTAGTTTGGCTATGGTAGCATCAAAACGGACTTTACCGCGCTCTATCTTCTTCTTTGCCTTATTGATGAGGGAGTAGGGGATTCCGTTCTTTTGGGCTACCTCAAAAGTGAACGAACTACCGGCTTGTCCCAATACCAACTGAAACTTGGGTTCCAAGGTTTTGGAGTTAAAGAGCATATTCGCATTCGTACAATGGGGCAGTTCATTGGCCAAGGCCTTTAGATTGGCGTAATGGGTGGTGATCACACCATAGGCTCCCCGCCCATAGAACACCTCCAAAAAGGCCTCGGCAAGCGCACCTCCCAATTCAGGGTCACTTCCCGTACCGAATTCATCGATCAGGAACAAGGTCTTTTTGTTGCATTTGCGCAGGAAATTGTTCATGTTCCTCAGTCGATAGCTATAGGTGCTCAAATGGTTTTCTATGGATTGGTTGTCGCCGATATCCGTCAGGACCTTGTCAAACAAGCACATGGAGGAACGCTCGTGTACAGGGACCAAAAAACCACTTTGCAACATTAGCTGCAGCAACCCTATGGTCTTTAGGGTAATACTTTTCCCCCCGGCATTGGGTCCCGAAATAACGATGATCCGGTTATCGGGCCCCAATGTAATGGTCTGTGGATAGGTTTTTTCTCGTTTCAGCTTATTGCTTAAAAAAAGTAGTGGATGGTAGGCATCCCTCAATAACATCTTACGCTCTTCGCTGATCTTGGGCAACAAGGCGTTCATCTCCGATGCGTACTTTGCCTTGCCCGAGGTAATATCCATATAGGCCAGGTATTCTTGGTAATCACTTAAAAAAGGTGAAAAGGGGCGTATGCGGTCCGTCAGCCCATTAAGTATCCTCTGGATCTCCTCCCGTTCATCAAATTCGAGATTGTTCAGCTGCCTACTGTACCGTAGGGACGCCTCTGGCTCTATATAGACGATACTACCGGTTTTGGAAGACCCCATGACCGTGCCCTTGACTTTTTTGCGATACATCGCCTTTACCGCCAAAACCCTACGGTTTTCAACGACGGACTCCCGAATATCATCCAGATAATCGGATGTTTTATAGGTGTTCAGTGCCGAAGCGAAGCTTTGGTTGATCTTGTCCTTTGCCTCACTGATCTCTTGGCGTATGCCAAACAACTTATCCGAGGCCTTGTCCTTGATTTCCCCAAAACGGTCGATAACCATATCGATATGTGCCGGTATTTCCGTATTCAATCGGATCTCTTCCGTAGCCCCGAACAGCAAAGGGAAATATTCCTTGAATTTCTTGAAGAATTTTTTATGGTCGGCAACTGTCCTGCAAATATTCCCGATACGCCTAAAACCGCTGATCTCCAAGGTAGTGTTCTCTATTTTGAGCAATTTCAGGTCTCCGTCTATACTATCAAACCCATGGTTGGGGATACGATTGTCACTGACCAGGGAGGATAGGTACTCGGAGGTCTGTCCCAGTTGCCGGTGTATGGCCTCCCCATCGGGTAATGGGACAATGTCCAAGGCCCTTTTTTTGCCCAATTCGGTAGTACAGCGTACAGAAAGCTGTTGCAATACCGTATCGAATTCCAAATCTTGAAGTGTTTTTGTGTGAATCGTACCCATTTTGCCTTTATAAATCGATTGCAAAGGTATGGTTTAGGGATGATATGGCGAACTTTTGGGATCCCTAACCAATCGCAGGGGCAATGAGGCCGAATCGGAAATTGTTGAAATAGTAGGGGTGCCCAAGGTTTACGGCATTGAGCCCCATCTTGGAAACATCATCGCTTCTTCGCCCAATTTACATATGTGAACGGAAGATTCCCGATAACCCCAAGGATTGGAGTCCAAAATGTTTATTTTTGTGATAGCAACCTAGATAAAGATATCCATTTTGAAAGTAAACATCCACGATAGCTGGAAAAAGCCCTTGGAACATGAGTTTGGGCAACCTTATTTCAAAGGGTTGGCCGACTTTGTAAGGCGCGAATACAGCCAACACACCTGTTACCCACCGGGAAAGCATATTTTTTCGGCTTTCGACCATAGTTCGTTCGAAGGGACCAAAGTGGTCATTATTGGCCAAGACCCTTACCATGGGCCGAACCAGGCCAATGGACTCTGTTTTTCGGTAACCGAGGGAATACCACACCCACCTTCGTTGATCAATATCTTCAAGGAAATCGAGACCGATTTGGGCAAACCCTATCCCAAAAGCGGCAATCTGGAACGATGGGCAAACCAAGGGGTGTTACTTTTAAATGCTACTTTGACGGTAAGGACACACAAGGCAGGAAGCCATCAGGGAAAAGGGTGGGAAACGTTTACGGACCATGTGATCAAGATCCTGTCAAACGACAAGGAAGGCCTTGTTTTCCTTCTTTGGGGCGGATATGCCAAAAAGAAAGCCGCGTTGATCGATGCGAACAAGCACCATATCCTTACTTCGGGACACCCATCCCCGTTAAGTGCAAATCGCGGGTATTGGTTTGGCAACAGGCATTTTAGCACAACCAATTCACTACTGCGACAAATGGGCAGGGAGCCTATTGATTGGTAAGGGGTTGGTACGATTTCTATCCTTTGGTGGATATAAAATCGGTATATGGTTTTCGTTTCCCTACCAATTTTAAATCCACCAAGGTATCCTGTACCTTTTCAATTGTTTGAAGTTTTAGTTGACATTGACTCCATTTTGTTATTGATAACCATTCTCTTATGTCCTCTAATTTTTGACCATATATATTGGCCAATGTACGGTCGATACTCGGTATTTTTTTAAAGTCGGAGGTATATATGTTGATGATTTCCAAAATATGCGCCAGGGAGGAAGTATTTTTCTGTATGAAACTATCGGTAGCGGCAATGACAAAACAAGGCCAAGGGGTAGGGCAATCCCCCAATCTTCTGAATATTTTTTGGTCTACCAAGGGTTGGGTGGTAAAATGTTCCCACATAAAACAATCCGCCTTCCCTTCTGTCAAGGCCCCAACGGCCCCATCCAGGTTGTTGACAACCTCAAATTGGAGTTTTTCGGTATCCCAGCCTTCATTTTGGGCATTCACATAGGCCATAAGGTGACTCCCGCTCCCAAACCTACTGATCGCTATTTTGGTGTTTTCCAGTGCTTCAATCGAGGTATAAGGACTTTCCGCCCCTACATGGATTCCCCAAAGTAGGGGGGAGGCAATATATTCCTGCACTATTTTTGCGGGATTACCCTCGGTAATGCTCTTAACGAGCCCTTCGGTCAGGATAATGGCCAAATCGGTCTCCCCTTGCTGTAGCATTTGACACATTTTACCCGTGCCCTCGGGAATATCGGTCCATTCCAATCCTATTCCCCTTTCCTCAAAAACACCTTCCTCAATGGCCAAATGCCATGGGAAGTTAAAATGCTCGGGGACACCAATGATCTTTACTTTTTTCATGTTATCTTCATCTTCAATTGAGGGATAATGGCCTTACTTTACTACAAACGATAATCGGTATTTCATACCCCGCTTACCTAGGTCAACGATCATGGCCAAAAACAGGGGCTTTTGACAAAATCAAGCATAGTGGAACCATTTTCATCGTTCCCGGACCTATAAGGGAAGGTTCAATATCAAGGATTCCGAAATCAACAACCTCGACCCAAGGATACGGGGTATACTTCCGGAAAAATTTTTATCATTTCGAGGCAAGCCTCGGGGCATTGGACCCTTTTTGGCTATCGCCCCGCGATTAAAGACCTGTCCCAAACCCTGCTGGAAGCATCCAACCGATCCAACAAGCCGATAAACAAGGAACCATAGCCTTTTATGGTTATGGTTTTTTTGTTTTCAAGAATTTGGTATCGGTCAGTTATCGGGTATACATCACTTCGTCAACTTATCCAAGGTGTAAGCGATCAATCCATTGATCGTTTTACGGGGGGTTTCGGAAAATTCACCCAACACCCTATTGGCTATGATGCAATTCAGTGAAAGGGCCTGATGCCCCAATAACTTGCTTAGTCCATAAATAGCCGAGGATTCCATTTCCAAGTTGGTAATACGTAACCCCCCATGCTTAAAGGACGTCATTTTATCATTAAAGGAATCATCTTGCAGCCCTAATCGCAATTTACGCCCTTGTGGGCCGTAAAAACCTGAATTGGTAACGGTTACCCCATATCGTATACGATTTGAGGATAGTGTTTTGCGTAAGGAATCGTCACATGGGACCAAGTAGGGCCATGGTTTTTTGTTCGACCAATCCGTGTGTTTTACGAAAGCCTCGGCAAATGCCTCGTCACATATACCTTTATGTTCGTAAAAGTGCAATACCCCATCGAAACCAAAGGCATACTCACTCATTACATAGGAATCCACAGGTATATCCTTTTGGATAGCCCCGGAAGTACCGATGCGTATAATTTTTAGCTGCTTGAATTTTTCCCTGACCTGCCTCGTCTTGAAATCTATATTGGCAAGGGCATCCAGTTCATTTATAACAATGTCTATGTTATCGGCCCCGATCCCAGTCGATAGGGCGGTAATCCGCTTTCCGTTCAATGTTCCTGTATGGGTGACGAACTCGCGTTTTTCTTTTTTGACCTCAATAATATCGAAATGCTTGGACACCTGTGCCACACGATTTTGATCACCAACTATTATAATAGTATCCGATATGTCTTCCGGTAATAAATTGAGGTGATAAATGCTGTTGTCGGCATTTAGCATAAGCTCGGAAGCTTCTAACATATTATAATTTTAAAATTTTGTTTGATTCAGTGTTGTAAAGGTAGTTGTATTTAAGGGCTCCTCCCAAATACGCATCATTATCCCGTATGCAGGCGTAATAACTTGTTTGCGCATCCAGTATTTCCTTTCCTTTTTGTGTTAAACGGACAGGATTGAAGGAGTGGTATAGCGGTTTCAGGGTCGTGATGATCCTGTCGATCTGGGTATCCGCGAACCCGTATGGCCCTTGATCGGAGATGATCGTTGTCAACAGTTCTTTCCTTGACTTGGGTTTTTTGTCAACCGATAATTCCAAAATATGGTTTTCCAGATCGTTAAGGCCATTTCTAATGGTCGGAAATCTTTTTAGATGGGCTGTTATGGCCCCAAAAAGATAATCGAACCTATAATTATCGAAATCGTAAAGGTGTTCCAGGCGTATGGGATTATCGCTACAGTACAGTTGCCAAACATAATCGGCATATTCGATATCGTCCTGCTTCAGTTCGGTCCTTTTTTCAAAAAGGCCCACTAAATAGTCGTCCTCCAACTCCCCAAAACCGTACATTTTACTGGTCTTGTCCTCCTTGCCGCAACTCACCAACGAGATTTTGGCATATTTACGATTGGTTTTCAACCAACTAATAACAGCCAACATATTTATTTGGCAGAACAGGTCGTATCCGAACCAAAGCACGATCTCATCCTGTTGCTTATGGTTGCATAGGGAACGGTACTCCTTTAAGGTCTTTTCTATAAACCAGGATTTCGAAACCTTATAATTCTTGTTTAGGAACTCAAATCGGGTCTTCCAAAAAGATTCGCTTCCCACAGAGGTCAACGTCTTGCCTTCACATAACATTTCCCGCCATGTGATTATGTCTCCTTTTAGGTGAAGGGACCTCAACCTATCGGTCAGACTATCACCATTGGTTATATGTAGTAGGGAACTCATCTTTTTTAGGTTTGTTTTAGGTTTTGGCAAATAAAGTTAACATATAATTGAAATCTACAAAAAAAAATTAACATTAATATACGCAACCCTATAAAACCAATTTGCTTTTGGTATGGCCTTATCCTCCGACACGCTTCACTTTAAACCCTTTGTTTTGAAGTATTTGCATGATCTTATCACGGTAATCCCCTTGGATGATGATCCGTTCGTCCTTATAGGTGCCCCCAACACTTAATTTCTTTTTCAGCTCCTTGGCCAACTTCCTGAAATCGGTATCCGCACCGGTATAACCCTCTAGAATGGTTATGGGTTTGCCCTTCCGTTTCTCGTATTTGCATAAAATGGGGTCATCCTGCATCCAAATATCCGATTTGGGTGCTTCAGGCTCTTTTTCAGAGGGTACATGTTCCGGGAACAGGTTCTTGAGTTGGTCACTTAAATCCATAAACTTATTTTTTTATCAATCCCAATTCGACCAATCTTTCATGAAGGAATTCACCAGCGGTAATATCCTCGAATTGCTTAGGGTGCTCCGCATCGATACAATGCTCCAGGCAATTCAAGGGCATTTCACTAATGGGATGCATAAAGAACGGGACGGAATACCGTGAAGTACCCCATAACTCCCTTGGTGGGTTAACTACTTGGTGTATGGTCGATCTTAGTCTGTTGTTGGTATGCCTTGATAGCATATCACCTACATTGACCATCAACTGGTCGGGCCTTGCTATGGCATCGATCCATTCCCCTTTATGGTTCTTGACCTGTAAACCACGACCATGGGCCCCCATTAACAGGGTAATAAGGTTGATATCCCCATGGGCAGCGGCCCTAACCGCATTTTTTGGTTCCGAGGCAATGGGGGGGTAATGAATGGCCCTCAAGATGGAGTTTCCGTTCAATATGAAGCGGTCAAAGTAATATTCGTCCAGGTCCAAGTATAAGGCCAGGGCACGTAAGACATATTTTGCGGTCTTCTCCAGCATTCTATACGTTTCCTTACCTACGCTATTGAACTTCCCCAACTCTGCGACCATGATATTGGCCGGGTATTCGGCTTCCAATCCCGGATTGTCGACCACGTATTGGCCAAAATGCCAGAATTCCTTTAAATCCCCTTCCTTTTTACCTTTGGCATGTTCCTTGCCGAAGGATGTATACCCTCGCTGTCCGCCAATACCTTCAATTTCATATTTATCCTTGGTCTCTTGGGGTAGGTCAAAAAAACGCTTTACCTCTTTATATAGGCTCTCGACCAGAGTACCCGAAAGAAAATGTCCGCTTAATGCCACAAAGCCAATTTGCTCGAAGGCATTCCCTATTCCGGCAATAAATCCCTGTTTCCTTTTGGGATCTCCTGAAACGAAATCCTTTAAATCCATACTAGGTATCGTATCCATGGTCATATTTTTAACTGAAACCAAAATTACAAATTAATGCCTTATTGGAATGGACTATCTTTTTGGCATCCCACTATGGTCTTTTTTGTTACATTTATACCGATTATAAACAACCTATGGATTACGACAAATACAATTTGGACAACGAATTGAAGTTAAGGCTCTATACTTCGATATTGAAACCTCGCATAATCGAGGAAAAAATGCTCATTTTATTACGACAGGGAAAAATATCCAAGTGGTTCAGCGGCATAGGGCAGGAAGCCATCTCCGTAGGTGTGGCCACAGCCATGTCCCCTGATGAGTACATACTCCCCATGCATCGTAACCTGGGGGTGTTCACGACCCGTAACATTCCCTTGAACCGACTTTTCTCCCAATGGCAGGGCAAGGCCGATGGCTTCACCAATGGACGCGACCGAAGTTTTCATTTTGGTACCCAGGAATACAATATCGTGGGAATGATCTCGCATCTAGGACCCCAATTAGGGGTTGCGGACGGTATTGCCTTGGCCGGACTTCTACAGGGGAAAAAACAGGTGACAGCCGTATTTACAGGGGAGGGGGGCACAAGTGAAGGTGATTTCCACGAAGCCCTGAACGTGGCCGCAGTCTGGGGGCTACCCGTGCTATTCTGTATTGAGAACAATGGGTACGGACTATCGACACCGACCCATGAACAGTTCAAGTGCGAACATTTGGCCGACAAGGGCAAAGGTTATGGTATGGAATCGCATATCATCGACGGCAACAATATACTGGAAGTCTATACCAAGATCGATACACTCTGTAAGAGCATCCGTGAAAACCCACGCCCTATATTGGTAGAGTTCAAAACCTTTCGTATGCGTGGCCATGAAGAGGCCAGTGGCACTAAATACGTGCCCCAGAAGTTATTGGACGAATGGGCGGCAAAAGACCCCCTTGAAAACTATGCAGGGTATTTACGCAGTGAGAACATCATCACCGAAGAACAGGAAGTGATCTATAAAAAACAGATTCTTTCGGAAATCGATGAACACCTGAAAATGGCCTTTTCAGAAATGGAGGTTATTCCCGATACCACTAAGGAGATCGGCGATGTGTACAAGGATTTCCAATATAAGGAAGTTGGCCCAGGCCCTACCATAAGGAACATTCGTTTGGTCGATGCCATTTCTGCCGGATTAAGGCAATCGATGCAACTTCACGACAACCTCGTTATCATGGGGCAGGATGTGGCGGAATACGGGGGTGTCTTTAAGATAACCGATGGTTTTATAGAGGCTTTCGGAAAGGATCGGGTCCGAAATACCCCCATTTGCGAATCGGCTATTGTTTCCGCTGCCATGGGGCTATCGATCAACGGGATGAAGGCCGTGATGGAGATGCAGTTTGCCGATTTTGTGAGTTCCGGGTTCAACCCTATTGTGAATTATTTGGCCAAGTCGTACTACCGATGGTCGGAGAATGCCGATGTGGTCATTCGCATGCCCTGTGGCGGAGGCATGTCCGCAGGGCCCTTCCATTCCCAGACCAACGAAGCCTGGTTCACCAAAACCCCGGGATTGAAGGTCGTGTATCCCGCATTTCCCTACGATGCCAAGGGTTTATTGGCTACGGCCATAAATGACCCCAACCCTGTATTGTTTTTCGAACATAAGGGATTGTATAGAAGTATCTATCAAAATGTTCCCGAGGATTATTACACCTTGCCCTTGGGCAAGGCCAGTATATTGAAGGAAGGAAACGATATCAGTATCGTCAGTTATGGTGCAGGTGTACATTGGGTGCTGGAAACCTTGGAAAAAAACAAGGAGATCCAAGCGGACGTCATTGACCTACGTTCCCTACAGCCATTGGATATCGATGCCGTGTATGATTCCGTGAAAAAGACCGGGAAACTCATCATTCTCCAAGAAGATAGCCTCTTCGGTGGTATTGCCAGTGATATTTCCGCATTGGTGATGGAAAATTGTTTTGAACATCTCGATGCCCCCGTAAAACGTGTCGGTAGTTTGGAAACACCGATTCCTTTCGCCAAGGCACTGGAAGACAACTATATGTCAAAGGGAAGGTTCGAAAATGCCTTGTTACAGTTGTTGGCATATTGAATCTTACGGCATGTGCCAAGGGGCAATGTAAATCATCGATCATCCCAAGGATTCCTTCATGGGCCACATCCAAGAACCGTTTGGGAACGTATATATGCCTGTAACCCAAGAATAGGGAAACATGCTTGGGGAGGGTAGGGCTTACCTGACCAAATAATTCAACGGAAAAATAAATTCATACAAAGATGGGAAATATAGCAAGGAAAAGTGTTTACATGCTATTATGTATGGTACTGGTCACAGGGTGCAACGCTACCCGTAATGCCAGTAACAAACAAAAAGGAGCCGTCATAGGTGCCGGTAGTGGTGCCGTGATTGGAGGTGTCCTAGGGAACAATATCGGTAAAGGGAACAATACGGCCTTGGGAGCGATTATCGGTGCTGTGGTCGGTGGTGTTGCCGGTGGCTATATCGGGGACCGTATGGATCGCCAGGCGGAACGTATTGAGGAGGAGATTCCCGGTGCAGAGGTAACCCGTGTGGGAGAAGGCATCAATGTAACCTTCACCGAGGATGCAGGTGTTTATTTTGATGTAAATAAATCGTATGTGAAGGGGACTTCGGTCACTACGTTGAATAAACTGGCCGGTATATTCAAGGAATACCCTAAAAGCAACATCCTTGTTGAAGGCCATACCGACAGTGCCGGATCTGAGGACTACAACATGAAATTATCCCAACAACGAGCTGAATCGGTAACCAACTACTTGATCTCGGAGGGAATTAGTCCAGAACGGTTCACTATAAAATGGTATGGTGAGAGCCAACCAAGGGCCGATAATTCTACCGCAGAGGGCAAATCAAAAAACCGTAGGGTAGAATTGGCGATTGTTGCCAGTGAGGAGCTTAAGGAAGAGGCCAGACAGAAGACAGGGAACTAAGAGGTGCCAATAAATAGCATTTAAAAAATCCCGACACTAAAATGTCGGGATTTTTTTATTTCTTTTCCTCGGAAATGAGTAGGGAGGATATGATACCGCCGATCAAGGAAACCGATATAACCGTTAGGGAAACCCATTCGGGCAATTCGATGTAGTGCGAGAACAGCATCTTAAGTCCAACGAAAGCCAGGATCACCACAAGACTATAGTTGATATACCTGAATTTCCCCAACATTCTCGAAATCAGGAAATACATCGAACGCAGTCCCAGTATGGCCAATATATTTGAACTGAAGACAATAAAGGGATCTGCCGTGATCGCCAATATCGCGGGAATACTATCCAAGGCGAACAACACATCGGTCAATTCGATAATGACCAAGGCCACAAATAGGGGAGTGGTCGCATTTACCCCCATTCGCCTTACAAAAAAATTGTTGTTGTTCACCGCAGAGGTTATTGGATATAGTTTTTTTATCTGTCGGAAGACCCATGATTTTTTAGGGTCGAAATGGGATTCATCGGATTTTGACATTTTGAAGGCCGTATATAGGAGGAACCCTCCAAAAACATAGATGATCCAATCGAATTTAGTAATCAGGGCCACCCCAAAAACAATCATAAGTCCGCGGAAGACGATAGCACCCAAAATACCCCAGAACAAGACCCGATGCTGGTATATGTCCTTGATATTAAAAGCCTTGAAGATAACGGCAATGACAAAGACATTATCAATACTGAGGGACAATTCTATAAGGTATCCGGTAATGTATTTCAATACCGCATTGTTGGGGGTTAGACCTGTAGGGTTTTCCAACATTCCGGAAGAGAACAACCAATGGATAATCCCACTGAAACTTAGGGCCACGGTAACCCATATAGCTGTCCACACACTGGCTTCCTTACTTTTTATGATATGTTCCGTCCTGTGAAAAACACCAAGGTCGAGGGCCAAAAAGAGAATTACCAAAGCAATGAACAAAATCCAGACCAACATATTTTTTTAATTTTCAGGTTCCGAAGTTAAGTAGTATTTTTGGAATTAGACAACAATACTTTAGCCGTTGGCGGATTTTGGCCTGAAAATTGTGATACATTGACAAATTAGGTGGATCTGCCACCACGCACGGTAATCTGTTTTTATCCCTTTTCGCAATATAAAAAGGCATTATCGGGATAAAGATATTATAAAAAACAACAGATCATGAGGAAATTTATTTTACTTTTTAGTGTATTGTTCTTGACACAGATAGGTAGTGCCAATACCATACTACAGGATGGGGATGCCATGATCAAGGCCAAGGCCCTTGAATTGGCAAAGAAGTATACCGCTGAATTAGGGTTGGGGAGCGACCAATTGGCGGATTTTGAACAAATCCTTACCAGCTATATGCTGAAAAAAACCAAAATGGGGAAATTGAATATACCCGAATCGGACAAGGCTGTTATGCTCAAGCAATTGGCCATCCAAGAGAATGAGGATATGGCTACAATACTTTCCAAGGGACAATTGAAAAAGTATCTTAAGGCCAAGGTAAGGCTGCAGCCCTAAAGTACTTTCCTTTATGGTACGGAGCAATCTTAGGGCGTTCTCCCATTGCGAACCCATAAGCGATTCTTGGATATGTGAAGTTCTTGAAGGCAAAATCATGGAGTCCGTTCTCTCATAATACTTTCTCGGATGTTTTTTGAAAGTATAGGACAATCTATATAGGTACTTGTCCGGTATTTTGATAAATCGGGTACTTTTTTGAGCCTGAGAAGGGCCATGACGTATTTTATGTCCTCTTTTCTGAACAGTTCCGGTGTGTAAAACTTTTTGCCACACTTGAAATATCCAGTTTGGAGAATGAACCCAAGTTGGGGCAGTGACCACATAGCTTCAAGAACGGCCAACTTTTTTATTTCAGAAACCATTTCAACATTATTTTTAAGGCCGAAATAGATGCCTTGTTGATAGACAAAATACAAATAGATACTTACGAACGTGAAACTGAGAGATATGGAGGTAATGTGGGCATGGTGATATCTGAAAAAATGTTCTTTCATGATTCGGTATGTGTTTTAAGCATATTGGCATGGGCACAAAACCATAAAAAAGAAAATGAATTATGGCTAATTGCAATGATGGGAGTTCACTTGTCGTTAAATGATTTTTCGCTCAAAACCAATGAAAGAATAAGTACTTTGGAAGAACTTCGGGATTACTATTTTTCTCTAATTTCAAATAAGAAAGAGGCTAAAATCAACATGTCCAAGTTTTTTAGGGAGAATAGAAATAAAATTGAAAAAAACATCAATGTCGATTATTTTGAAACCCAATATTTTGATTTCTACAAATCTAGGTCTATTAATAACAAAAAATTAATTAGCGAGCTTATATATAACCAACAAGGTTGAATATGACATAAAAAACTACATTCATATGTTTTTAAATCGTTTTTTTGATTTTAACCAAAACCTGCAAGAGACAATTGTTTATGACTTATTGATTCAATATTATAAATCCATAAATTTTAAAAAAGACAATGAAAAAAGCGATTAACATGGCTATTTTCCTTCTAGCGACTACAGCCTTTGCCCAACAAACAATTTCTGGAAAAATCATTGATTCGGAGAACAAAAAGGTTTTGGCATATGTTAACATAGGCATTAAAGATAAAAGTATCGGCACGGTTTCCGACTCTAATGGTATATTCAATCTTAAGTTAACTAAAAGTGTCAATGGCAAGGACAAAATCGTATTCTCACATATCGGATATGTCCAACAAGAACATGGGATATCTACTATGTTGAATAACAATAACACCATAATTTTGGATCCGGAAACAACTGTTTTAAATGAAGTTGTGCTACAATTTAAAGCTCCTAAAGCAAAAAAGATTGGTCGTAAGAGGAAAGGCTTAGGATTGATGCATTCTAATTTTTATTCAGCCTATGAAAATAGTGTTGATGATAGACTAAGCAAAGAAATGGGAATGAGACTTCCTGTCAATAAAGACTGTAAAATTAGTGGTCTAAATTTTAACATTACTTCAAACGATTTTAAGTCATTAAAATTTAGAGTTAATTTTTATCGAATTAAAAATGGTTTTCCGGACGAAATTCTGAATACAGACGATGTTATATTTGAAATTAAAAATGGACACTTGGGATGGTTTAATGTAGACTTGACGAAGTCTGACATGTATCTGGAAAAAGACCTTAAGGAAGTAGCAGTTACCATTCAGTGGTTGGAAAGCGAAAAGAATGATGATAACAGCAAGTATTTTTCGATATCAACTGCAGCGGCTACTTCAAAAAATTTTTATTATAGGGAAAAGGCTATGGACAAATGGCTAAGGGGTAAATCAAAGCTAAGCTTTTATCTAGACGCTATATGCAAGTAACAGAGAAAATAATTCGACGCATATCGACCGAAACTTCTAAATCGGATCATGCGCTAGTTCATGGCAAACCGGGGATTTTAATTGCTTTGTCATACTATTGTCGTTTTCAAACGGATAGTCCTATTACAAACGAAATTGATAATGCTATAGAAAGCTGTATAAATGAGTTATGTGAGGATATTGAAAATATATCTATGTATAAATGCGCACCTGTACTACAGCCTCATTTGATCGCTCAGTAGTACCGGTATATACTGGCGCCCTGGGTGTCGATAGTGCACTCAGTTCCTCGTTTAAGATTCTAATTTTCGTATTTATTATATAGTCACAGTTTGTGCCTAAACGAATATTTTCTAAATCATCTCGATTTAGATCAAAAGCAATATTTTCCGATATGAGCTTGTTTTGCCTTAACTCATTCAGTAAAAACAGTGAGTCACCTATTAGTGCTTTCCATTTTTTTAAGGAGCGATCATATAGCTCATCATCGATTCCATAAACGACAGTGCTTCCTCTTTTTTCATTGATTAAATACCGTGATTTCATTTGTAGTAAATGGCTATCTATTCCGGAGTGGGGGTGCCACCTGTTTCGGTCGAATGACGCCACTTTGAGAGTGGCCGCAATTAAAGTTAAAATTGGCACTTTAATCTATGATGAGGATGAGTCAATAATGTTAAAGAACGAAAGTTCCCCAACAAATCTTTTCATTATAACAGTTCTAAAAAACGCCCGTTTTACAGCACTGTGGACAAATCGAGAATATAGAATATACTGTAATTAATATTAAACATACCCGTTGTGCATTATGATTTAAAAGGAGAAAGTTGTTCATTTTACTGATAATCAGTAATTTGTTTTAGCTATAAAACATTTATAATGAACAACTTA